>ERZ761603.1092-NODE-1092-length-21190-cov-42.121505_pt1 | contig 21190 bp, 19 predicted proteins | sample MGYA00511879_ERZ761603 | MGnify/ENA primary metagenome ERZ761603 (study PRJEB28899, sample SAMN02850040) | bioreactor sludge metagenome | biome: EBPR Sludge; feature: EBPR Bioreactor; material: flocular biomat | place: Australia: Thorneside Wastwater Treatment... | reverse complement strand
ACGGCGCGTGCGCACTGGTTCGAGTAAGCGGGAAAGAGGAGTACATATGGCGCAAACAAGTGTTGCCCAATTCGCCACCCAGTTGAAAATGCCGGCTGGTTCGCTGCTCGAGCAATTGCAGAAGGCCGGAGTGGCCAAGAAGCAGGCCGATGATCTGCTGTCCGAGCAGGACAAGTCGAGGTTGCTCGACTATCTGCGGCGTTCGCATGGTCAGGCCGAGGCGAAGACCAAGATCACGCTGACGCGTAAGGAAACAACGGAGATCAGACAACAGGACTCGCACGGCAAATCGCATACCGTGCAGGTCGAAGTGCGCAAGAAGCGCGTCCTGGTGAAGCGGGATGCGGTCGACGGGCGTGCCGAGCCGCCCAGACAGGTGTCCGCAGCGGCTCCTGACGAGTTGCCGCTGGTCGAGCCGGTCGTCGAGGTGGCAAGGGAAGCGCCTGCTCCGGCGGTCGTCGAAGTCAAGGTCGAACCGGTCGTCGAGTTGCAGCAGGAAGCGGTGATCGAGGCAAAACCGGCGCCGGTCGCCGAGGTGATGCCGCCGCCAGTGGTCGAGGCGAAGCCGGAAACCGCGTTGCCGGAGGCCAAGGCGGGTGGCAAGAAGGTGGTGACGCGTGCCTCGATCATCGGCGAGGAACAGCAGCGGCTGCGCGCCGAAGAAGAGCGCCGTAACGCCGAGTTGCGCGCTCGTCAGGAAGCCGAATTCAAGAGCAAGCAACAGCGCAGCGCCGACCTCGCCCGGTTGAAGCAGGATGCGGAACAGAAGGCCGTCGCCGCCAAGGCAGCGGGCGCCGCCAAGCAGGTGGCCGCGCAGACGGCAAGCGACCGTCCGGCGGAAGACAAGACCCTGCACAAGCCGGCTGCAAAGCCGGCGACGACAGACAAGAAAGCGGCGGACAAGAAGGCGCCGGAAAAGAAGGTGGCCGACAAGAAAGGCCAGTGGAAGAGCGAAGGCGCCAACAAACGCCCCGGTCTGAAGACGCGCGGTGCAACCGGCGGCACGGGATGGCGCGACACCAAGCATGGCAAGCGGCCCGGTCGTGGTGGTGGCGACGAGGACGAGCAGCATTCCTTCCAGTTGCCGGTCGAGCCGGTGATCCACCAGGTCTATGTCCCGGAAACCATCTCTGTGGCGGAACTGGCGCACAAGATGGCGGTCAAGGCGACCGAAGTGATCAAGGCGCTGATGAAGATGGGTTCGATGGTGACCATCAACCAGGTGCTGGATCAGGAGACGGCGATGATCATCGTCGAAGAGATGGGTCACAAGGCGTTTGCCGCCAAGCTCGACGACCCCGATGCCTTCCTTGACGACAGCACGGTGGACCAGAAGGATGTTCCACTGGAGCCGCGCGCTCCGGTGGTCACCGTGATGGGGCACGTCGACCATGGCAAGACCTCGCTGCTCGACTACATTCGCCGGACGCGCGTCGCCAGTGGCGAGGCGGGCGGCATCACCCAGCACATCGGCGCCTATCATGTACAGACCGAACGCGGCATGGTGACTTTCCTCGACACGCCGGGTCATGAGGCCTTCACGGCGATGCGGGCACGTGGCGCCAAGGCGACCGACCTGGTCATTCTGGTCGTTGCGGCCGACGATGGCGTCATGCCGCAGACCCGCGAGGCGATTCATCACGCCAAGGCTGCCGGCGTGCCGATCGTCGTCGCTGTGAACAAGATCGACAAGCCTGGTGCACAACCGGAGCGGGTAAAACAGGAACTGGTCGGCGAACAGGTCGTGCCGGAGGAATACGGCGGCGAGGCGCCTTTTGTTGCCGTTTCGGCGAAGACCGGAGTCGGCATCGACGAGTTGCTGGAGAACGTGCTGCTGCAGGCCGAGGTGCTTGAATTGACGGCGCCACGGGAGGCGCCGGCGAAGGGCCTGATCATCGAGGCGCGCCTCGACCGCGGCCGCGGTCCGGTTGCGACCATGCTCGTCCTTTCGGGGACGCTGCGCCAGGGTGACGTGCTGCTTGCCGGACAGGTCTTCGGGCGGGTACGCGCCATGCTGGACGAGAACGGCAAGATCATCAAGGAAGCCGGTCCCTCGATCCCGGTCGAGATCCTGGGTCTGTCCGATGTGCCGGCGGCCGGGCAGGAAGCGGTGGTGCTGGCCGATGAGCGCAAGGCGCGCGAGATCGCGCTGTTCCGCCAGGGCAAGTATCGCGATGTCAAGCTGGCGACCAAGCAGGCGGCCAGCCTCGAGAGCATTCTCGAGCAGATGACCGAGGCCGAGGCGAAGGTCCTGGCGCTGATCATCAAGGCCGATGTCCAGGGTTCGCAGGAGGCGCTGGTGCAGTCGCTGCAGAAACTGTCGACCGGTGAAGTCAAGGTCAACGTCATTCACGCGGCAGTGGGCGCGATCAGCGAGTCGGATGTGCACCTCGCGCAGGCTTCGAAGGCCGTGATCATCGGCTTCAACGCCCGCGCCGACGCCGGAGCGCGCAAGGCGGCTGAATCCGCCGGGGTCGACATCCGCTACTACAACATCATCTACGATGCGGTGGATGAGGTGAAGGCCGCGCTTTCCGGCATGCTGGCGCCGGAGAAACGGGAAGACATCACCGGTCTGGTCGAGATCAGGCAGGTCTTCCGCGCGACGAGGATCGGTACCATCGCCGGTTGCTACGTCCTCGAGGGTGTTGTCAAACGCAGTTCGCGCGCCCGCCTGCTGCGCAATCACATCGTTCTCTGGGATGGCGAGATCGAATCGCTCAAGCGCTTCAAGGAAGACGTCAAGGAGGTGCGTGGCGGCTTCGAATGCGGCCTGTCGCTGAAGAACTTCAGCGGTTACGTCGAGGGCGACCAGCTCGAGGTGTATGACGTGACGGAAGTTGCAAGGACGCTCTAGATGCCAGCAAAAACGGGTTTTTCGCGTCGCGACCGGGTTGCGGAGCAGATTCGCCGCGAGCTTGCGGACGTCATTGACAACGAGCTGCGGGACCCCCGCGTCGGCCTGATCAGCCTGACCGATGTCGAGGTGAGTCCGGACTATGCCCACGCCAAGGTGTTCTTCAGCAGCCTGGCCGGCAGCGCGACTCTCGACCAGGTGCAGGCGGGTCTGGAAAACGCTGCCGGATTCCTGCGCAGCGAGCTGGGCAAGCGCATCAGCATTCACATGACGCCGCAACTCCACTTCATCTTCGACCAGTCGCTGGAGCGTGGCGCCCAGCTCTCCAGGCTGATCAGCGAAGCAGCCGCAATCTCGGATCAGACCGATCAGCCCGATCCGCCCTGAGTTGAGCACCCGCAAGAGCTGGCGTCGGGTGGACGGCGTCCTGCTCCTCGACAAGCCGACCGGCATGTCGTCGAACGCGGCGCTGCAGGCCGCGCGTCGTCTCTTTGGCGCGGCCAAGGCGGGCCATACCGGTACCCTCGATCCGCTGGCCAGTGGTCTGCTGCCACTCTGTTTCGGTGCCGCGACCAGATTCTCGGTCGATCTGCTGGCGGCCGACAAGACCTACGAATGCGAAGTCGTTTTCGGCGTGTGCACCGACACCGGGGATTCGGATGGCGAGGTCGTCATGCGTTGCCCGGTCGATTTCGGACTGGCCGAGCTTGAGGCGGGGCTTGCCCGCTTCCGTGGAACCATTCGCCAGGTGCCGCCGATGTACTCGGCCTTGAAGCGAAACGGCAGGCCGCTTTACGAGCTGGCTCGGCGGGGCATCGAAGTCGAGCGCACGGCACGTACGGTCACCATACACGAATTGCGCCTGCTCGATTATTCGGGTGATCGCTGCCGCCTGCGGGTTGCGTGCAGCAAGGGCACCTATGTTCGCAGTCTGGCGGAAGACCTGGGTGATGCGCTTGGCGGCTGTGCGCATCTGGGCGCCCTGCGCCGGCTTGCCGTCGGCCCGCTGCGGATTGCCGACGCAGTCAGCCTGGATGCTCTCGCAGCGCAGGACGAGGAAGGGCGCCAGGCCTGGCTGCTGGCTCCCGATGCCCTGCTGCAGAGCCTGCCGGCAGTGTGGCTCGAGGTGGGTGAAGGGCAGCGCTTTGTCCATGGCAATCCGGTGAGTATCGGTGTGACCAGCGCGGGAGCCGGGCGTTGCCGGGTCTATGCCGGGGAGCGCCTGCTCGGTCTGGGCGAGGTCGACGCGGTGGGGACGCTGCAGCCACGGCGCGTTATTGGCGCCTGAGGCGCCAATAACGATGCAACGGACAGGCCTGGACAAGTCGGGAGCCTGATCGCGGCATCGCCCTGGCCAACGTTCCCATGATGGTCGCCGGCCGGTCCGCGGGCGGGGCTCGTTTTCCTTCGCAAAGCGCATGATTTAAGATTCAAATACGCGACGCGTTGTACTATGATGGGCACTTGGTCCGGAGTGGGATCCCGGATTCCGGAAAACAGAAGTTACAGCGAAAGAAGCGTCAGATGCCGGACTTGTCAGTGTGTCGGCTTGTGGCAGAGAACAGCCAGCGGACTCCGCGGGTCCGCCGCGCCGCGCTGTGCCCTGGTGTCGTTGACGCAGCGAGCTGCTCGGTGGCCAAATGCCGGTTCAAGCTTGTCGGCGTGCTTCCTGCGAGTCGATCCGGTGGCGATCACTGACCCTGCAATCACCAGTTGCCTCGACCTTGCGCAGCAACTCGCCGCAACAGAGCAGTTGCGCGTGCAGGCGAGGATCTTCGAGCGCAATGAGCAGGCGGTCGTGGTGACCGACAACGATGAGAGGATCCTGGCCAGCAATCAGGCATTCACCAGGCTTACCGGTTACGCGAGCGGCGAGGTCCTCGGCAAAACGGCAGCGATCCTGCTGACGCAAGGCGAACGGTCGTTGTTGCGTGCGAAGATCTGCGATGGCCTGGGGTCGGACGGCGAGTGGTCTGGCGAACTGGATTTTCGACGAGCGAACGGCGATGCCTTGCCGGTCTGGGCGGTGATCGTCGCCGCCAGGGATCCGGATGGCAAGGCGGGCAGCTACTGGCTCGTCTTTTCCGACATGACTGAACGGAAGGAGTCCGAGCGACAGATTTACCGCCTGGCCTACTATGATTCGCTGACCGCACTACCCAACCGGGATCTCTTCCGCCTGCTGCTCGACAAGCTGCTGAGCGCCGCGCAGCGCCGGCACACGCATGTCGCAGTGCTCTTTCTCGATCTCGATCGCTTCAAGCACATCGTCGATTCCTTCGGTCATACGCAGGCTGATTCGATTCTTCAGGAGGTGAGCAGCCGTCTTGCCGCAACGCTGCGCGAGCAGGATATCGTCGCGCGACTGGGTGGCGACGAGTTCGTCGTCGCCTTGCCCGATCTGATCCGTCGGGAGCAGGCCGGTCAGGTGGCGCGGAAAGTACTGGCTCGATTGGCTGAACCGTTCTTTCTCGAGCGGCATGAGATTCTGCTCTCGGCCAGCATCGGCATCAGCGTTTTTCCCGAGGACGGTCGCGACACCGAGAGCCTGCTCAAGAACGCCGAAGTGGCGATGTATCGTGCCAAGAAGCGCGGCAGCAACTCGCCCGTCTTCTATTCGCAGGAAATGAACCAGCGCTCGTTCGAGCAACTGAAGCTCGAGGGGGGACTGCGTCGTGCCAGCGAGCGTGGGGAGTTCCATCTGGTCTACCAGCCGCAGCTCGATCTCGTCAGCGGGTGCATTACTGGCGCCGAGGCGCTGCTCCGCTGGCAGCATCCCGACCACGGCCTGATCCCGCCGGCCGAGTTCATCCCGGTGGCCGAAGAAACCGGTCTGATCAACCCGATCGGCGAGTGGGTGATCGATACCGCCTGTCGACAGATTCGCGAATGGCAGGATTCGGGTCTGCCCGGTGTTCGTGTTGCGGTCAACCTGTCGGCCAGTCAGTTCAGTGCCTCATTGCCGAAAAAGGTGGTCGGCATCATCACCCGTCACGGGATTCCCAGCGATTCCCTGGATCTGGAGATCACCGAGAGCATGCTGATGCACAGCGCCGATTCGGTCGTCGCCATGATGCGTGCGTTTGGCGCGGCGGGAGTGCTGATGACTCTGGATGATTTCGGAACCGGCTACTCCAGTCTGTCCTACCTGAAGCGCTTCCCGATCGATCATCTGAAGATCGACCAATCCTTCGTGCGTGGCATTCCGGGTGATCGGGACGACTCGGCGATCGCACGGGCGATCATCGGCATGGCCCAGCATCTCCGGTTGTCGGTGATTGCCGAGGGCGTCGAGACCGCCTCCCAGATGGAGTTCCTACGCGGGGCGGGATGTGACGGCATACAAGGCTACTATTTCAGCCGGCCCCTGGTTGCCGGTGACTTCGCCGAACTCCTGCTGCAGACCAATCAGTGAATGCGCATCCCGCCGTGGCGTTTCCAGGCTTGCCTGCCGTCGCTCGTCGAAGGCCGCCAACAGCCCGACCCCCCAACCCTGCGACTCTCGGAACACCCAAAAAAGGCTTGCACCGCTTCGGACGCTGTCTACACTGATAGCAGGCCAAGAGGTTTTCTGGGTCTGTGATTCACCAAGGAGAGCGATGATGAGCGGCGAGTTGTTGCGTGTGGTGATGGTTGCTGCTTCGACCTGTGCCTTTGCGGGGATGGCCGTCTCGGCCGAGCGCCTGGACATCGGGAAGCGCGAGTATGAGGCGAACTGCGTTGTCTGCCATGGCGTGAAGGGGAAAGGGGATGGGCCATTCAATGAATTCCTCAAGGTCAGGACACCTGATCTTTCCGTGCTCACGAAGAATAACGGTGGCCTGTTTCCGGTCAATCGAGTGCTTGAGGTGATCGATGGTCGCACCCAGGTGAAGGGCCACGGAACGCGCGAAATGCCGATCTGGGGTGATGTCTATGACGCCCAGGCGGTACCTCAGTTTGACGACTACGGCTACAACGCCAAGCTTTTTGTCTGGGCACGCACGCTGGCGCTGGTCGATTATCTGAGCCGCTTGCAGGTCAGGTAGGAAGTCACGATTTTCCGGGGACACCGGCAGCGGCGGGTGTCCTTCGACCCGACGCCAGGAGCGGCTGCTCCCCTGCTGTTCGGCTGGCCGGCTCGCGCGAATGTCGGAAAAGCAGTTCTCCGTCAGGCGCGGCATGTTGCGATGCGGTAGAATCGTGACTATGCTCTACCCGTTGCTACGCAACTTCTTTTTCGCGCTCGACCCGGAGACGGCACACGGCCTGGGTTTGTCGGGAGTCGACCTGCTCAAGACCGTGGGCGCCAGTTGCCTGCTCTCCGGTGAGGTGCCGACCGACCCGGTAGAGGTGATGGGACTTACCTTCCCCAACCCGGTCGGTCTGGCTGCCGGTCTGGACAAGAATGGTGAGCACATCGACGCGCTGGCCGCGCTCGGTTTCGGATCGATCGAGATTGGTACGGTCACGCCACGTGCGCAGCCGGGCAATCCCAAGCCGCGGCTGTTCCGCGTTCCCGAGCGACAGGCGATCATCAATCGCATGGGTTTCAACAACGACGGCGTGGACCGGTTGCTGGCCAATGTCTCAACCTCGCGGTTCGCGCGTTCGGGGGGAATTCTCGGCATCAATATCGGCAAGAACTTTGACACGCCGATCGACCGGGCGGCGGACGATTACCTGATCTGCCTCGACCGCGTCTATCAGGCGGCGAGCTATGTCACGGTGAACATCTCCAGCCCGAATACCAGGAATCTGCGCGAACTGCAGCAGGATGCCGCGCTCGCTGCGCTGCTCGGCAGTCTGAAAACCACCCAGGCCAGGCTGACCGACCGGCATGGCCGGTATGTGCCGCTGGCCCTCAAGATTGCTCCCGATCTCGACGAGCTACAGATTCAGGCGATTGCCGACCTGCTGCGCCGGCACCACATGGACGCGGTCATTGCCACCAATACCACGCTCTCGCGGACGGGGGTCGAGGGTCGGGCCAACTCGGAAGAGGCAGGTGGCTTGTCGGGAGCACCGCTCCTGGCCATGTCGAATGCCGTCGTGCGGCAACTGGCCGCTCGTCTGGCCGGCGAAGTGCCGATCATCGGCGTCGGTGGCATCATGAGCGGTGCTGATGCGGCGGCCAAGGTTGCGGCAGGTGCCTGTCTGGTGCAGTTCTACACCGGTTTCATCTACCGTGGGCCGGCGCTGGTCGGCGAAGCGGTCGCCGCAATTGCCCGCCAGCGGCGTGACTGACCCGGCATGGCGGTACTGACAACGTGGTTGAACGCTCTGATCTGACAGGCGATAATCACGTGGCGGTGGACCGCGCTGCCTCCTGCCCCCACGAACCATGACCCACTACCTGTTCATCCTTGTCGGCGCAGTCCTGGTCAATAACGTCGTCCTGGTCAAGATTCTCGGACTGTGCCCGTTCATGGGCGTCTCCAAGAAACTGGAAACGGCGTTCGGCATGGGCGCGGCGACGACTTTCGTGCTCACCGTCGCTACCGGTGCCAGCTATGTCATCGACCACTATCTGCTGCTTCCTTTCGGGCTCGAGTACCTGCGTACGCTGTCCTTCATCGTCACCATCGCGGCCATCGTCCAGTTGACCGAAATGGTGATCCAGAAGACCAGCCCCTTGCTGCATCAGGTGCTTGGCATCTACCTGCCCTTGATCACCACCAACTGCGCGGTGCTCGGTGTCCCGCTGCTGAACATTGCCAACAAGCATGATTTCGTCGAGTCGCTGCTGTTCGGTGCCGGCAGCGCCATCGGCTTCTCGCTGGTTCTCGTGCTTTTCGCCGGTATCCGCGAGCGTGTCGAGGGGGCAGATGTGCCGAGCCATTTCCGGGGAGCGGCGATTGCCATGGTGACCGCCGGCCTGATGAGCCTGGCTTTCATGGGCTTCGCCGGACTGGACAAGTATCAATGATCACCGCCCTGGTGATCATGGCGCTTGGCGCCGTCGTCCTCGGTGCCGCGCTGGGCTATGCATCGATCCGCTTCAAGGTCGAGGGTGATCCGCTGGTCGAAAAGATCGAGGCGATCCTGCCGCAGACGCAATGTGGTCAATGTGGCTATCCCGGCTGCAAACCCTACGCCGCGGCCATCTCGGCCGGCGAGGCGGAGATCAACCTCTGTCCGCCTGGTGGAATGGATGGCGTGCGCAAGCTGGCCGATCTGCTCGGTCGCGAGGTCAAGCCGCTGCAGGCCGAAGAGAAACCGAAACAGGTGGCGATCATCGACGAACAGACCTGCATTGGCTGTACCCTGTGCATCCAGGCGTGTCCGGTCGATGCCATCGTCGGCGCCGCCAAACAGATGCATACCATCATCGAGCCGCTGTGCACCGGCTGCGAACTGTGCGTCAAACCCTGCCCGGTCGAATGCATTCACATGCAACCGATCGCCGAGAATCTCGACAACTGGAAGTGGAAGTACCCGGTGATCGAAATCAAGCGTGCTGCCTGAGACGAACGGGATGCTGGCGCAACTGTTCGGTTTCAAGGGGGGGGTCAAACCACAGACCAACAAGACGCCATCGGTGCAGCAGCCGATTGGCGTGGCGCCGTTGCCACCACGTCTGTTCGTTCCCTTGCATCAGAGTATCGGTGGCGCACCCAACCCACTGGTGCAGGCCGGCGAGCGTGTTCGCAAGGGGCAGTTGATCGGGGGGGCCGACGGCTGGGTGTCGGCTGCGGTGCATGCGCCAACCTCCGGTACGGTGCTGGCCATCGAACAGCATGTCGCCGCGCACCCGTCCGGTTTGCCGACCCTCTCTGTGGTCATCGAGGCGGATGGTCTCGACGAGTGGATCGACCGTAGACTGATCGATCACCGCAGTCTGGCGCCCGAACGCGTGCGGGAGATCCTGCGCGACGCGGGTGTCGTCGGCCTCGGGGGCGCGGCCTTTCCCAGCCATGCCAAGCTGACCCCGGCGCGGGCGGTGCCGGTGGAGCATCTGGTGATCAACGGTGCCGAGTGTGAGCCGTTCATGACCTGCGACGACATGCTGATGCGTGAGCGCGCCGAGGAAATCGTCCGTGGAATCGCCATCTTTCGCGACTTGCTGGCCGCCCGGCAGGTGCTGATCGGCATCGAGGACAACAAGCCGGAAGCGATCGCCGCAATGCAGGAAGCCGTGCGGCGGCTGGCCGAGGATTACGCGGTGGTTGGCGTTCCGACGCGTTATCCGGCGGGTGGCGCGAAGCAGCTCATCCGCGTCCTGACCGGCAAGGAAGTTCCCGCCAGCAAGCGCTCGACCGAACTCGGGGTGCAGTGTTTCAACGTGGCCACCGTGTACACAGCCTATCGTGCGCTGGCCCACGGCGAGCCGGTTGTCTCGCGCATCGTCACCCTGACCGGCAACGTCAGACAGCCGCGCAACTGGGACGTCCGGCTCGGCACACCGATGTGCGACGTGGTGGCGCTCGGCGCGCCGATGGCGGACACCAGTTGTTATCTGATGGGTGGGCCGATGATGGGCTTCGAGATACCGGATCTCGCCATACCGGTGGTCAAGGCGACCAACTGCATCATAGCCGGTTCGCCGAAGCTGTTTCCGCCAAATCCGCCGGAGATGCCGTGCATCCGTTGCGGTGCCTGCGCCGAGGCCTGTCCGCACGAATTGCAGCCCTTCGAGTTGTACTGGTTCTCACGAGCCCGCAACTTTGGCAAGACGCAGGAATACCACATCTTCGACTGCATCGAGTGTGGCTGCTGCAGCTACGTCTGTCCGTCGCACATCCCTCTGGTGCAGTATTTCCGTTTCGCCAAGAGTGAAATCTGGTCGCGCGAGCGGGAGAAGAATGCCGCTGACGCGGCGAAGGCACGTTTCGAACTGCGCAATGCGCGCGAAGAGCGTGAACAGGCCGAGAAAGCTGAACGGTTGGCCAAGGCCGCTGCGGCGCGGACGACCGAGCGCAAGGTGCCGTCCGCCGGCCCAGTGGCTCCGGATGGTCAGCCAGCGGTCGCCGACTTTGTCGCGGTGTCACCGACCAGCGATGCCGAGGCGATCAAGAAGGCAGCGATTGCCGCGGCAATGGAAAGGGCTCGCGCTCAGCGCGAGCTCGCTCAGCCGAGAAACACCGAGCAACTGAACGCCGAGCAGCGACGTCAGATTGCCGCCGTCGAAGCGCGCCGGGCGGCGGCCCGGGCTGCGCCGGCGGTGGAGCCGGACATCCCGTCGGCAGTGCCGGCAAGCCCGCCACGGGTGGGCGAGTGATGGGTTTCACGACGCCGCCCTATCTGCTTGCCGACGTCAGTGTCCGGCGCGTCATGCTGCAGGTGTTGCTCGGCCTGCTGCCGGGCATCGCCGCCTACGTCTGGCTGATCGGCCCGAGCATCGTCATGCAGCTGCTCATTGCCACCTTGGCGGCGCTGTTTGGTGAAGCGCTGATGCTCTGGCTGCGCGGCAAGCCGCTGATGCTTTTCCTGACCGATGGCAGCGTGATCGTAACCGCCTGGCTGATTGCCCTGGCTTTTCCGCCGCTGGCTCCCTGGTGGTTGGTCGTACTCGGTACGCTGTTTGCCGTCGTCGTTGCCAAGCACCTCTATGGCGGGCTTGGCCAGAATCCCTTCAACCCGGCCATGGTTGCCTTTGCCGTCTGCATCGTTTCCTTTCCCGCCCTGATGTCGCAATGGCCGGCGCTGGGTTTGCAGCTGACCTGGGTCGGGCAGTTCGAGATCATTGCCGGGCTCGCTCCGCGGATCGACGTGATGACTGGCGCGACGCCGCTCGATGCGATCAAGACGGCGCTGAAGCTCGGCGAGGGCACAGTGGATGTCCCGACGCTGCTGGCAACCCAGGAAGTCTTCGGCAACTTCGCCGGTCGCGGCTGGGAGTGGGTCAGTGCCGGCTACCTGCTCGGCGGTCTGTGGTTGTGGCAGAGGAAGATCGTCAGCTGGCACGCTCCCCTGGCCTTTATCGGTGGTCTCTCGCTGCTGGCTGCCATGCTCTGGGCCTGGAACCCGCTGCAGTTTGCCAGTCCGCTGTTTCATCTGTTTTCGGGCGGCTCGATGCTGGGTGCCTTCTTCATCGTCACCGATCCGGTTTCCGGCTGCACGACGGTCAAGGGCAAGCTGATCTTCGGTTTTTCGGCGGGCGTCATCGCCTACACGATACGTGTCTTCGGCGGTTACCCGGACGGGGTTGCCTTTGCCGTGCTGCTGCTCAATCTGTGCGTGCCGCTGATCGACATGTATACCCAGCCGCCGATCTTCGGCATGAAGAACGAGAAATGACACCTCTGCTCAGGGCACCCAGTGCAGCGCGCATGGCCTTGCGGACGGCGATCATCCTGCTGGTATTCGTGGTCGCCTTCACCAGTCTGCTGGCCGCTGCCTACCTGTGGACGCGGCCAGCGATCGACGCGGCGGCGGCAGCCGAGAAGATGAAGCTGATCGGCGAGGTTCTGCCGGCTGATCTCTACGACAACGAACTGCTCAGCGACAGTCGGCAACTGGCACCGAGCGTGGCGCTCGGACTTGACGAGGAATCGACGGCCTATCTGGCACGCAAGGGTGGCAAGCCCAGCGCACTGGTTTTCGAAGCGGTGGCGCCCGACGGCTACTCGGGCCGGATCCGCCTGCTGCTGGCGGTTGCTGCCGATGGGACGCTGCTCGGTGTGCGCGTCACGCAGCACAAGGAAACACCCGGTCTCGGTGACTACATCGAGCCACGCAAGGACAAGAACAAGGAGCGGCCGTGGATCAGGCAATTTGACGGCCTCGCGCTGGCGCTGGTTGCCGACCGCGAGTGGCGGGTCCGCAAGGACGGTGGGCGTTTCGACTCGGTGGCCGGCGCGACGATCACGCCGCGCGCCGTGATCAAAGCGGTACACAAGGCCTTGCAGTACGTTGCGGAGAATCGTCAGCAACTCTTCGCAGCCAGTCAGGGAGGAAGCAGATGATCAGTCGCGAAGAATTCAGCCAGATCCGGGATAACGGGATCTGGCAGCAGAATACCAGCCTAGTACAAATCCTCGGCCTCTGCCCGCTGCTGGCGGTGACCACCAATCTGGTCAATGGCGTCATGCTCTCGCTGGCGACGATCATCGTCATGGCGATCGCCAACGTCGCCGTCGCTGCGCTGCGCAACCTCATCCCGCATGAGATTCGCATTCCGGTCTTCATCCTGATCGTCGCCGCACTGGTCACGGTGGTCGATCTGATCTTCAACGCGCAGTTCCACGAACTCTACCGGGTGCTCGGCATCTTCATCCCGCTGATCGTTACCAACTGCATCGTGCTGGCCCGGGTGGAGGCCTTTGCCAACAAGAATCCGCCGCTGCAATCCGCCTTCGACGGTCTCTTCATGGGCGTCGGCATGCTGTGGACGCTGGCCCTGCTCGGCGGGTTGCGCGAACTGATCGGTGGCGGCACGCTGTTTTCCGGGATCGACATGGTCTTTCCGGCCCTGCTGCCGCTGCAGTTGCTGCCGGCCAACTATCCTGGCCTGTTGCTTGCCATGCTGCCGCCCGGGGCTTTCATCCTGCTCGGCTGTCTGATTGCCTGGAAGAACTGGGTCGAGACGCGTGCCGCCGCCCGCCACGCGGGGCCAGGCTCACATCAGGCGCCACCGGTGGTCGTCAGCGACAGCGTTTGAGTCTCGGGTGGAAGGGTCGAACATGGAAGGCGCCCGGCGCCACGAGATTTTTGCCCGGCTGCGCGCGGTCAATCCCCGACCGACTACCGAACTCGAGTATGCAACGCCCTTCCAGTTGCTGATCGCGGTGATCCTGTCGGCCCAGGCCACCGACAAGAGTGTCAATCTGGCGACCCGCCAACTCTTCGCTCAGGCGCCGACAGCGCAGGCGATGCTGGCGCTTGGTGAAAGCGGCGTGGCCAGCTACATCAACCGCATCGGCCTCTGGCAGGCCAAGGCGAGGAACGTCATCGCCACCTGTCGGCAACTGCTTGCCTTGCATGGCGGCGAGGTGCCAGGCGAGCGCGCAGCGCTCGAGGCGCTGCCGGGCGTTGGTCGCAAGACGGCCAACGTGGTGCTGAACACCGCTTTCGGAGAGGCGACGATCGCCGTCGACACGCACATCTTCAGGCTGGCCAACCGCACCGGCCTGGCGCCGGGCAAGACGCCATGGGCGGTCGAGCAGGCGCTGTTGCAGGTCGTGCCGGAGGAGTTCCGACAATCCGCGCATCACTGGCTGATCCTGCACGGACGCCATGTCTGCAAGGCGCGCCGGCCGGAGTGCTGGCGCTGCGCGATTGCCGACCTGTGTGCCTACCCGGAGAAAAGCGGCGACCCGCTGGGCCCGGCCTGATGGGCAGCATGGCCAGTGCGCTGCTGGCCGGCAACGAGGCGTCGCCCTCGTTGGCCGAGGCGGCGCTCAGGCGGGCGTTGGAGAAATGCGGAGAAAGCCGGGTCAACGGTGTGCTGCTCTTCCTGACCGCCGAATTCGCCCGGCACGCGCAGCCTGCGCTCAACGCGGTCGCCCGTGCGGCATGCTGTACCGAGGTGGCAGGGGGTATGGCGGCCGGCGTGTTCACCGAGGATGGCTGGGTGCTCGATCGTCCCGCCGCCGCGGTCCTGGTTTTTTCCGGCAACTTTTCACTCGCTCATTGTTCACCCGACGGGGCGGGCAGCGCAGCGATTCTCAGTTATTTCGGCGGCGCCTTTCCCGGCCACTGGAACGCAGCGGGAAGATGGCGTTTCGGAGGCAGTTTTGCCGGCCAACCGGGACAGGTCGAAGAGGTCGCCTGGCAGCACGGCCGCCTGGTGCGACAGTGCAGTGTGCAAATGTGCGGGGCCCGGGTCGACATCGGCGTCTCGAGTGGCTGGCGACTGCTCGGCGGAGCATTCCAGGTGGCCGGCGACGGGGCTTACGAGTTGCGCACGGTGGCCGGTGCGAGTGCGCTCGATCATCTGCGGCGCCATCTTCCGTCGCAGAATGCTAGCGACGCCCGTCTGCCGCTCGCTTCGCTCTGCGCGGTGCTGGCGGACGATCCCGGCTGGCTGGGTACTGATGGAGCGCCGGAACGAGGCTTCGCGGTTGGTCGCTGTGAGCCGGTGGCAATCGTCGCCGCCAATGCGGATGGCTCGCTCACCCTGGCGCGGCGCATCCCGCCCGGAAAGTATCTGGCCTGGGCGATGCGCACGCCGCAGAGCAGCGCGGCAGACATGCGCCGCAGTGTCGCCGGCCTGGCGGCCGCAGCGCCCGGTCCGGCGGCCGCCATAGTCTTCTCGTGCATCGGTCGCGGGCCCTATCATTATGGTGACGAGGACCGCGACATTGCCTGTCTGCGCGAGCGTTTTCCCACGCTACCCCTGATCGGCAGCTATGGCACCGGACAGATTGCTCCCGCTGCGGCCGGCGCCACCCGTCTGATGCACAACACGGTCGTCACTGCCCTGATCAGCCATCCCAGCCGGAGTGCCGATGTTCAACCCGACTCGTGAACAAGTGCGACAGTTCTTCTGTCAGGCCTGGCGGAAGTACCGCGAGCGCGCCATCCTTGAAGGTGCCGAGGTGACGGCGGCCGACCTGATCCTGCATCATCCCGAGTACCACGCGCTGCTCGAGGACCCGGCGAGCGCGCTCGAGCAGGAGTTTACGCCGGAGATCGGCCAGATGAACCCGTTCCTTCACCTGTCATTGCATCTGGCCGTTGCCGAGCAGGTCAGCATCGACCAGCCGCCGGGTATTCGCGCCGCCTACCAGGCGCTGCGCGCCCGTTTCGACGTGCATGAGGCCGAGCACGCGATTCTCGAATGCCTGGGCGAAACGATCTGGCGTGCCCAGCGGCACGGCGTGGCGATGGACGGCGCTGCTTATCTGGAATGCGTACGGCGCGTGGCCGGACTCTGAGCTGCCGTCCGCCTCCCGGCGCCGGGTCCGGGCACCTGCCCAGGGGATAAGCGAAAGCGGCTGTTGCCAAGCGCGTGTTCGAAAAAAAACCGGCCTGTGCAGGCCGGTTCATGGTTTTCTCCCGCAGGCGGTCAGCCGATCCGGCGGCGGCGCAAGGCACCCAGGCCGGCCAGGCCGATCCCCAGCAGCGCCAGGGAAGCCGGCTCGGGTACGTCATTGCTGGCCAGGCCGACAACGCCTACGGTCAAGCCGTGCCAGTATTCGGACGTGTCCGTGAAGGAGATTGATGTGTAAACTCCCGGCAAGCGGATTACGCCGTGGACTTCGCCATTGCCGAAGAAACCGGTGCCGGTACCGTTGAGGATCGGTGTTCCGTTGCCCCAGTATCCGTTGCCGAAGCTGAGGATTTCGATCGGCACGCCGAAGTCGACCGTGTTGCCGTTCCAGCTCACCAGGGCGATCAGCGGATCCTGTACCGCCTGTGAGAAGGCGATCGTCTTCAAACCGCCAGCGTTGAGGGCAATGATGTCGGCGGCGGGCGGTGCATTATCGACCACGGCGCTGGTGTAGGGGGAGGACGGGTTCCAGTAGTCGATGCCGCCGCTCGTCTGAGCAAAAGTGTACGCGCCACTGAAGGCTACACTCACGCTGCTTGCTCCGACCTGCAATGAGCCTATGACACCCGGGCTGGCAGTTGACTCGCTGGTCCAGTCGGTCCAGCTGACCGGGGCAGCCGCCGCCACGGACGAGGCCACGGCCAGTGCCGGGAGCAGAGCGCTACAAAGTTTGTTGATCATTTTGTTCTCCATGAAGAGGTGGAAGCTGAATTCCATGATTTGGCGGTCGACCGTGCCGGGTTCAGAAGCACCGTTGTCACCCCATCGCTTTCGAGCTCAGCGCATGGTCGGAGCTGCTTGTCGACCTGCCACTGGAGACGCTCGATCCGAGAGACCGAAAAGGCCGTCCTCGTTGGAATAAAAGCAATTCATGTGCCATGATTTTAATCATATAATTTAATTTATTAATTGATACTCCCGTCGGCTGGAGTGTAAAACGTACCGACAATCGATCGCGTGACTCAGAACAGGGAGCGCGCCCGAACAACCGAACATCGGGCGGCGCCAGGCGGCGGATGGTCGGAGAAGCGATCTGGCCAATCGCCGCGAGAGTGCGAGGCCGGTATTGCCGCTTTTCGCGTAGAATCGGCGGCTCTTCGGGAGGTCAAACCACCATGCGCTTTTCCGGATCCGACACCTACGTCACCACCCGCGACCTGACCCTGGCGGTCAATGCGGCGATTACCCTGCAGCGACCCCTGCTCATCAAGGGCGAGCCGGGAACCGGCAAGACCATGCTTGCCGAGGAAGTTGCCGCCGCGCTCCGTCTGCCGCTTTTTCAGTGGCACATCAAGTCGACCACCAAGGCGCAACAGGGGCTCTATGAGTACGATGCGGTTTCGCGCCTGCGTGATTCGCAGCTTGGCGAGGCGAAGGTGGCCGACATCGGCAGCTACATCGTCAAGGGGGTGCTCTGGCAGGCGTTCGAGTGCGAGACCCAGTCAGTGGTGCTGATCGACGAAATCGACAAGGCCGACATCGAGTTTCCCAATGACCTGCTGCGCGAGCTCGATCGCATGGAGTTCTTCGTTTACGAGACTCGCCAGAATGTCCGCGCGCGTCACCGGCCGGTCGTCTTCATCACTTCGAACAACGAAAAGGAACTGCCGGACGCCTTCCTGCGGCGCTGCTTCTTCCATTACATCAGGTTTCCCGACAAGGAGACGATGCAGCGGATCGTCGACGTCCATTTCCCCGGTCTGAAGCCGGCCCTGTTGCGCGAGGCGCTCGAAGTCTTCTTCGAACTGCGCGAAATTCCGGGATTGAAGAAGAAGCCCTCGACCTCGGAGCTGCTCGACTGGCTCAAGCTCCTGCTGGCCGAGGACATTCCGCCGGAAGTTCTGCGCAGCAAGGAGCAGAAGGCGGCCATTCCACCGCTGCACGGGGCACTGCTGAAGAACGAGCAGGACGTACACCTGTTCGAGCGTCTGATCTTCATGGCGCGTCACAATCGCTGAAGCGCAGGCCAGTCCGTTGCGCTGAATGCCCGGACCACATCGACCGACCACGACGATGCTGATCGACTTTTTCCTGCACCTCAAGGCGAGCCGTCTGCCGGTCTCGCTCAAGGAGTTCCTCGCCCTGCTCGAAGCCCTGCGGGAACACGTCGTCGAGCACAGCATCGACGACTTCTATGTCCTGTCGCGCGCCGTTCTGGTCAAGGACGAAACCCATTTCGACAAGTTCGACCGCGCCTTCGGCGAATACTTCAGAGGCGTCGAGACGCTGCCGGGAATGGATGTGCTGATTCCCGAAGAGTGGTTGCGCCAGGCGGTGAAGCGGCACCTGAGCGCTGCCGAGCGCGCGCAACTGGAAAAGCTCGGCTGGGACAAACTGATGGAAACCTTCAAACAGCGTCTGGCCGAGCAGAAGGAGCGGCACTCGGGGGGGAGCAAGTGGATTGGCACTGGCGGCACATCGCCCTTCGGACATGGTGGAACCCATCCCGAAGGAATCCGGGTCGGCGGCAGGAGCGAGAACCGCTCGGCGGTCAAGGTCTGGGAGAAGCGTGAGTACCGCAATCTCGACGACACGATTGAACTCGGCACACGCAACATCAAGCTTGCGCTGCGTCGCCTGCGCCGCTTTGCGCGCGAAGGCGCGCCCGCAGAACTGGACCTCGAGGGTACCATCGCCGGTACCGCGCGCAACGCCGGCTGGCTCGACCTCAAACTGCGTCCCGAACGTCACAATGCCGTCAAGGTCCTCCTGCTGCTCGACATCGGGGGCTCGATGGACGATCACATCCGTGTCTGCGAGGAACTCTTTTCCGCCTGCCGGAGCGAGTTCAAACATCTCGAACACTATTACTTTCACAACTGCGTTTACGATCATCTGTGGCAGGACAACCGCCGCCGGCACAGCGAACGCATCCACACGCGGGACGTGCTGCACAAGTATGGCAACGACTACAAGCTGATCTTCGTCGGTGACGCCGCGATGAGTCCGTATGAACTCCTGCAGCCCAACGGCAGCATCGAATTCAACAACGTCGAACCCGGTGTTGCGTGGTTGCGCCGCCTGGCCGATACCTGGCCACACACGATCTGGCTCAACCCCGAATCGGAACATTCGTGGCAGTACCGGCAATCGACTTCGCTGATCTACAATTTGCTGGGTGGCCGCATGTTTCCGCTGACACTCGACGGGCTCGAGCGGGGAATGCGTTTGCTCAGCAAGTAGGCGGCTCGCCCATCGCGGCAGGCGAGGACGGCGGGTTTCCCGCAACTGCCTGCGGTCGACCGCACCGGAGGGCGGCGGTGGGCACTGCGGGCGAGGTGCCCGGCAATGCCGAGTTTTGCCCGGTTTGAGGCAGCGGCTTCCGGTCGCGGCCGATCACCCGCTGGTGGCTGTAGTCGGCCGCTGCCGGGCGGCCTAGCGTGCCGCGCACCAGAAGATAGTCCACGAAGGTCTGCGTGTAGCTGAGATAGGTATTCACGCTGTGGCCCGCCTGGTGGGCCTGGGCGAGCTTGGTGTAGCCGTCGCCGCCGGTTGCCAGGTAGTCGCTTGTCACCAGGGTGTAGGTGCGATCCGCTTCGATCGGACGCCAGGAGTCGCTGCCCTTCAGCTTCACCTCGACCTGGCTGAACCGGCTGCCCGGCGCTTTCGACAGGTCGAGCTGCCAACGCAGGCCGGCGGCGTAGGGATGCGAGCCATCCGATCCGCCGCGGTCGAGGTGGTTGCCGACCGCCTCTTCCAGCACTTCGACCACCTGACGGCCGCTGAGCTGTACTTCGAAAAGCACGTTGCTGTACGGTAAAACGGTGTAGGCGCTGCTGAACGTGACCTCGCCCCGGGGCAGCGGCGTACGGATGCCGCCTGCATTCTGCAGGGCAAGGTCGGCCAGTTTGCTGGCCTGGCGGTAAGCCTCGGCGACTGCCTGGGCGATATCGCTGCCGCGCGCCAGCGTGTTGGCTCGTTCACAGCCGGCGACACCGCTGCTGCGGTTGGTCGACTCGCCGGGAACTCGCACCAGGCAGAGCGATTCGCTGGCGATGCCGATCTTCTGCCGTTTCATGTCATCGAGGCGGCCCGCGAAGCGCGCGAGTTCTGCCTGGGCAGTCGGGTCGGGGATGACGACCCGCGCGCCGGACCCCGGCAGGCGCTCGAGGATTGCCCCACGCGTTACCGCGTCCACCGCGACGAAGTTGCCGCTGGCGTCCTTTCGGCGGAAGTCGTCGCCGATCGGCAAGCTCGCTTCGCCACCGCAGGCGAGCACTGCCGCATGCTCGTCGAAGCGGACCTTGAGCAAGCCGAAGAGCTTGGCGTACTCCCAGGCCTGGGCGATGCAGACCGGTTCGCCGTTGCGGTTGCTGACCAGCGTGGGATAGGGACCCGAGGAGGCGGTGATGCCGATCCCCGAAAAATCCCCGAGCAGCGTGTGCGAATCGCCGCCGATGATCACGTCGACGTCGGTCAGGCGTGCGGCCATCGCCTTGTCCGCCTCGTAGCCCTGGTGAGTGACCAGGATGATGTGCCGGATGCCCCTGGCTCGCAGCACGTCGATCGTTTTCTGCGCGGTGTCCATCTCGTCGAGGAAGCGGGTGCCGGGCAGCGGTCGCGAGGAATTCATCGTCTTGCCGCGCACCTCGATTCCGATGATGCCCACCGTTACGTCGTCGAACTGCCTGAGCACAAAGGGCTGCAGGTAGTCGTTGCTGGTCTGCGGCGCGAGCGGGGAGCCGACGGCCGGCTCGACGTTGGCGGCCAGAACGGCGGTCTGGCAGGGGCCGCTGCGCAGGTGGTCGAGAAAGCGCCGCAGGCCCGCATCGCCCTCGTCGAACTCGTGGTTGCCCAACTCGAAAACGTCGAAACAGACCGTGTTCATCAGCGCTGCGTCGGCCTCGCCGTTATACAGCGTGTGGTAGAGGGTGCCGGTCATCGCGTCACCGGCATGTATTTTCAACAGGTTGGAGCGCTGTGCGTTGGCCTTGAACAAGGCCGCCAGGCGCGGAAAGCCGCCAGTTTCAACGCGGGTCGGCACCCCGTCGAGCACCAGTTCAAAATCACGATGGGGTTCGAGATTGGAGTGATGGTCGTTGATATGGGCGATACTGAGTTCGAGGCCGGGGGCGGCAACGGGCTGTGGCGCACCAGTCCGGCAAGCGCTCAGTCCCAGGGTGAGGCCGAACAAGCCGGCCGACAGAAGGAAGGGGAGGATGGCTTGGCGCATGGCAACAGATCCGAAGTTGGCGAAGGGAGTCAGTGAAGCTTGACGGGATGAGCGACAGCATAAACCTTGCCGACCACTGCGTCAGGATTGTACGGGGCGTGATGCTTGTACCGGCCACGCCGGCCTTTTCCGTGCGTAGCGCGCTGCGGTTACGGGTTGCGTCCCGCCGGTGCGGCCACCAGCGATCTCTCTTACCACCTATCATGTTTCGGCCCCCTGAAAGAACTTGGGAAGAGGCAGTGCG
>ERZ761603.1091-NODE-1091-length-21192-cov-17.795099_pt1 | contig 21192 bp, 13 predicted proteins | sample MGYA00511879_ERZ761603 | MGnify/ENA primary metagenome ERZ761603 (study PRJEB28899, sample SAMN02850040) | bioreactor sludge metagenome | biome: EBPR Sludge; feature: EBPR Bioreactor; material: flocular biomat | place: Australia: Thorneside Wastwater Treatment... | reverse complement strand
TTCACCGCGTGGATCGATCACATAGACGCGATCAGCGGCAGTCTGGGCTTGCGCCACGCCAGCAGCCGCAAGAAGGCCGATAGAGGCCAGCAAGGTGGTAATGACTTTCGATTTCAAGATGTTCCTCCTCGATCAGTAAATCTCTGTTGGTCCGAATGCGTATGAAGCGATGCGATTTTTGCGCAGTGAGGGAATTTAAGCATACAAACTTGATTTGCTTCAACCATCGCTTTGGCATTGTGTCGCATTTATACAACGAAAGTGCGCTCAATCGCGCTGCCTGCGAACCGAATGCGAGAGCGTATCGGCGCAGGCAGCGGGTACGCGAGCTGTGGCCTCAGCGCGCGCAGCAGACTCGACCAGGGACTATACTGCTCGCATCCTGCTCGAGGCGGCGACAGCGGGGCGAACACAGGAGTGCACCATGGAAACAGACACGCTGGAGCTGGAAGCCATTGCTTCGCTGCTGCGCAAGGCGAAGGACATCGTCGTCTTCTCGGGTGCCGGGCTCTCTGCCGATAGCGGCATTCCCACTTTCCGGGATAGCGCAACCGGACTCTGGAACAATGTAGACCCGGATGAAGTGGCAAGCATCGACGGTTTCCTGCGCCGCCCGCAGCTGGTCTGGCACTGGTTGCTGCAACTCAAGCACCTGGTCGACGAATGCAGCCCGAATCCGGGTCACCTGGCGATCGCGCAACTGGAAAACCTCTGCCGCGACAAGCAACTGACCGTCATCACCCAGAACATCGACGGCTACCATGCGCGAGCCGGCAACGCGCAAGTGCTCGAGGTGCATGGCACCATACACCAGGTGCGTTGCCACCGGCGCTGCGGTTTCCGGACGGCGTGGGAGCAGACCGCCGTCGATCCCTATCCGTGCCCGCATTGCGGTGCGCCGGTCCGTCCCGACTTGGTGCTGTTCGGCGAGATGTTGGACGAGGAGGTCTTTGCCGCGGCCGAGGTGCGCAGCCTGAACGCCGATCTCTTCTTTTGCGTCGGCACCTCATTCACCGTGCAGCCCGCTGCACGCCTGCCTTTGTGGGCCAAGTACGGGGGGGCGACGGTGGTCGAAATCAATCCCCATCCGACGCCGCTTTCGGAAGCAGCCGATTATTCGGTACGTAGCGGCGCTTCGCAGTTCTTCGCAGCGCTCTGTGCGCTGCTGCAAGGCAACGAAGAGGAGCTCTGAAGCGCTGACGGCGGACATCCCGCGACGCTCCAGGCGCCGCGAAGCGATCGGCTATAATGCCCGGCTCGCGTCGCTGGCCGGAAACCGCGCGGCGCCCCCTCAACGTACCGCCGCGAGTCGGACTGCTTGTCGCTACCCTTTTTTCAGCTGACCCTGCCGAGTATCGGCAAAACGCTGCACCTGCCGTCGTTTGCCGGATCGGCTGACGCCCTCCTGGTCGCGCGCACCGCGTCCATCGCGGCTGCCGGCAGTCAGCGACGGATGCTCGCGGTGGTCACCGCCAGTGCCGGTGACGCACAGCGTCTGCTGAATGAAATCCCCTGGTTCGCCACCGATCTTCAGGTGCGCCTGCTGCCAGACTGGGAAATCTTGCCCTACGACAGTTTCTCACCGCATCACGACCTCGTTTCCGAGCGCTTGGCGACGCTTTACGGAGTCACCCGCGGCGAATGCGATGTGTTACTGGTGCCCGCGAGTACGGCAGCGTATCGTTTTCCGCCGGCGGCCTATCTGGCTGCCTACACTTTCTTCCTCAAGCAGGGCGAAAGGCTGGACCGCGAGCGCTTTCGCGCCCAGTTGACCCTGGCCGGCTACAGTCACGTGACGCAGGTCGTGGCACCTGGCGAATACTCGATTCGCGGTGGCATCGTCGACCTCTTCCCGATGGGTTCGCCGCTGCCGTACCGTCTCGACCTCTTTGACGAAGAACTCGAAAGCATCAAGACCTTCGACGTCGACAGTCAACGCACACTTTATCCGGTACCGGAGGTCCGTCTGCTGCCGGCACGCGAGTTTCCCCTTGACGACCGGGGAAGGGCCCGCTTTCGCCAGCGCTTTCGCGAGATCTTCGAAGGTGATCCGGCGCGTTCGCGAGTTTACAAAGATGTTTCCAGCGGCGTCGCAACGGCAGGTATCGAATCCTGGCTGCCACTCTTTTTCGAACAAACCGCCACTTTGTTCGACTATCTGCCGCCGGAATCCGTGCTTTGCCTGCATGGTGACGTGGCAGAGGCGATTCACGCTTTCTGGCGCGAGGCGCAGTCGCGCTACACGATGCTCGGCGGCGACCGCAGCCAGCCGCTGTTGCCGCCGGGTCATCTCTTCCTCACCGAAGAGGCCTTTTTTGTCGCCGCCAAGCCATACGCCCGCATGAGCCTGACTGCCGGTGACAATGGCGTGGCCCGCCGCTTGCCGGTACTCGCCATCGACCGCCGTGCGGACGATCCCCTGCTGCGTTTGAAGGATTTTGTTGCTGCTTTTGAGGGGCGCATCCTGCTCCTCGCCGAAAGCGCCGGCCGGCGCGAGACGCTGCTCGGGCTGCTGGCGGAGTATGGGATGCACCCCGCTGTCGGCACCAGCTTCGCCGACTTCCTGGCCTCACCTAGCCGGTTGGCGCTCGCCATGGCGCCGCTGCACGATGGCTTCCAGATCGCCGACCTCGCCTTGGTCACCGAAGCCGAGCTGTACGCCGACAGCCCCTCGCGGCGCGCCCGTCACGGTGCGCAAAGACGAGCAGCGGTCGACAACTGGCTGCGCGATTTGACCGAACTCAGGGTCGGCGCACCGGTCGTGCACGAGCAGCACGGGATCGCGCGTTACCAAGGACTGGTTCACCTCGACCTTGGCGAAGGCGACACGGAGTTCCTCTCGCTCCAGTACGCCAACGAGGCCAAGCTTTATGTGCCGGTGTCCCAGCTGCATGTCATTGCACGCTATTCGGGCGCCGATCCGGATGCGGCTCCGCTGCATACGCTCGGTTCGCCGCAGTGGGAGAAGGCCAGGCGACGGGCTGCGCTGCAGGCGCGCGATACTGCAGCCGAACTGCTGGCGCTTTACGCGCTGCGTGCGGCACGCCACGGCGAAGCCTGCGAGTTCAGGAGTCACGATTACGATGCCTTCGCCGACGGCTTCGGTTTCGAAGAGACGCCTGACCAGGCGGCGGCCATCGCTGCCGTCATCGAGGACATGAAAGCGGGTCGCCCGATGGACCGTCTGGTTTGCGGTGACGTTGGCTTCGGCAAGACCGAGGTCGCCTTGCGCGCCGCGTTCTGTGCCGTCGCCGGTGGCCGGCAGGTGGCCGTCCTCTGCCCGACGACGCTGCTCTGCGAACAACACTTCCAGACCTTCAGCGACCGTTTTGCCGACTGGCCGGTCACCATTGCCGAACTGTCGCGCTTCAAGACCGCACGCGAGGCCGGCCAAGCCATCGGCAGTCTTGCTGCTGGCGGTCTGGACATCGTCATCGGCACCCATCGCCTGCTGCAGAAAGACGTCCGCTTCAAGCGCCTGGGCCTGGTCATCATCGACGAGGAGCACCGCTTCGGTGTCCGCCAGAAGGAGACGCTCAAGGCGCTGCGCGCCGAGGTGGACGTCTTGACATTGACCGCGACGCCGATTCCACGCACACTGGGCATGTCCCTCGAAGGGCTGCGCGATTTTTCGGTGATCGCGACCGCGCCGCAAAAACGGCTCGCGATCAAGACCTTCGTCACGCGCTTCTCGGAGGGCATCATCCGTGAAGCCCTGCTGCGCGAGTTCAAGCGCGGCGGGCAGGTGTACTTCCTGCACAATGAGGTGGACACCATCGATCACATGCGCGCTCGACTCGCCCGGCTGCTACCCGAAGCGCGTATCAGCGTCGGCCACGGCCAGCTGAAGGAACGCGAACTGGAACGTGTGATGCGCGAGTTCACACAGCAGCGGGCAAACGTCCTGCTGTGTACGACGATCATCGAAACCGGCATCGACAACCCACACGCCAACACGATCGTCATCAATCGCGCCGACCGCTTTGGCTTGGCGCAGTTGCATCAACTACGCGGTCGGGTTGGCCGCTCACACCACCAAGCGTATGCCTATCTGCTGATCGACGATGAAGCAACACTCGGCAAACAGGCACGGCAGCGACTGGATGCCATCCAGATGATGGACGAGCTCGGTGCCGGCTTCTATCTCGCCATGCATGACCTGGAGATCCGTGGCGCCGGGGAAGTGCTCGGCGACAGTCAGTCGGGCGAAATGCAGGAAGTCGGGTTCAACCTGTTCACAGAGATGCTCAACCGCGCCGTCGCTGCACTGCGGGAGGGAAAGGAGCCCGACCCGGGGCAACCGCTGGCCGTAGCCACCGAGATCAACCTGCATGCGCCTGCCCTGCTCCCCAACGATTACGCCCCCGACGTCCACGACCGGCTGACGCTTTACAAGCGCCTCGCCAACTGCACGCACAGCAGCGAACTCACAGAACTGCAGGAGGAACTGGTCGACCGCTTCGGAGATCTGCCGCCACAGGCGCGCACCCTGCTCGACAGCCACCGCCTGCGCCTGCTTTGCAAGCCTTTCGGCATAAGCAAGCTCGATGCCACGGCAGAGCAGATCGTCGTCCAGTTCAGGTCCGACACCCCGGTCGATGCGGCGCGCATCGTTATGCTCATCCAGAACAACCGCAACTACCGACTGGCGGGGCAGGACAAGCTGCTCGTCAAACATCCCTCGCCAACGCTGAACGAACGGGTCACCGCAGTCAAGGACGTCATCCATCAACTCAGCCGCCAAGTCTTTACTCCGCCATGACGACACTCGATATCGACGACATCAATGTCAGCGCCTTTGATCCCATGCCTTCGCCGGAGGACATCCATCTCCTCCTGCCGCTGTCTGCCGGCGCTGCCGCTACGGTGAGGCGTGGCCGCGAAGTCCTGCGCAACATCCTTGACCGCAGCGACCATCGCCTGTTCCTCATCGTTGGCCCGTGCTCGATCCACGATCCACGCGCGGCGCTCGACTATGCCCATCGCCTGCGCACACTCGCTGACGAAGTGAGCGACACGCTCTACCTTGTGATGCGCGTCTACTTTGAAAAGCCGCGTACGACGACCGGCTGGAAAGGATTCATCAACGACCCCGACATGGACGATTCCTTCCACGTCGATCAGGGGATGTACAAAGCACGTGAGTTCTTGCTCCAGATCGCCGAACTGGGGCTGCCCGCCGGTACCGAAGCGCTCGACCCGATCTCGCCACAGTATCTCGGCGACCTCATCTCGTGGACAGCGATCGGCGCCCGCACTGCGGAGTCGCAAACCCACCGCGAAATGTCGTCGGGACTGTCGCCCCCGGTCGGCTTCAAGAACGGGACCACCGGCGATGTCGGCATTGCCGTCAACGCGATCGTCTCCGCTTCGCGGCCGCATAGCTTCCTCGGCATCAACGGCCAGGGCAGAACTGCGATCGTCCGCACCCGTGGCAATCGCTATGGTCACCTCGTGCTGCGCGGTGGCGACGGGCGACCCAACTACGACACGGTCAGCGTGCAGATGGCCGAGAAGGCGCTGCGCAAGGCCGGTCTGCCCACCAACATCGTCGTCGACTGCTCGCATGCCAACAGTTACAAGCAGCATGAACTGCAGCCGCTGGTGATGGCCGATGTGGTCAACCAGGTGCGCCTCGGCAACCGCTCGCTGGTCGGTATGATGATCGAGTCCAACCTCGTCGCCGGCAACCAGACGATTCCCGACGATCTTGCGCAGCTCCGCTATGGCTGCTCGGTGACCGATGCCTGCGTGGACTGGGAAACTACCGAGCAGATGATACGCGGCGCAGCGGATCTGCTGCGCAGCGTTCTGCCCAACCGGATTCCCTGAACCGGCGGCGGTGTCCGAGCATCGCTGCGGCGAGTCGTGTCGCCTCGTCCGCACGACCAGGACTCAAACTCCGCCGCAGTAAGCGTTCTGCCGCCAAGCCTCGAAAACCGTTACCGCCACCGCGTTCGACAAATTGAGACTGCGTTGCCCGGGCAGCATCGGCAGGCGCAGGCGCTGCTGCTCGGGGAAATCGGCAAGCACCCCGGGCGCGAGACCACGCGTTTCGCAGCCGAAGACCAAGACGTCGCCCGGAACAAACGCCACCTCGCGGATCGTTTGCGTCGCCTTGGTCGTGCACGCAAATCGTTGCCGTCCGTGGAGCACAGAGCACAGGGTCCGCCAATCGTCGTACACCCTGAGGTCGGCATACTCATGATAGTCGAGTCCCGCGCGGCGAAGCTTCCTGTCGGTGAGATCGAAACCCAGCGGCCTCACCAGATGAAGTCGACAGCCGGTATTGGCACAAAGGCGAATCACATTACCGGTATTGGGTGGAATCTCCGGTTCGACGAGGACAATCTCGAACATGTCGCTTTACGCCACCCATGACGAGCGCGCCGTTCCGACGCCGGCGAACGTGACCACCACGTGCCGCCGTCCCCCCTGCTAACCCCGCAGCGGCGGCGGCCGGTCATCGTTGCTGGCGGCGAAAGCGGTTCCCGCCCTCGATCCGGCACCGAACTGCTGCTCGAACGCCTCGGCAGCCTTCTTTACCGAAACGAAGAAATCGCGCCCGCCAATTTCGCTGGAAAGTCCGACTTTGGCGAGTTCGGCCAGAAACGGTCGGGGCGCATCGGCGATCTTCACATCCACCCCTTCCTCCGCCAGCTCGCGGTGCAGTTCGGCAAACCGCTGTGCCGCCGTGACGTCCATGTCGGGGATGGCCTGCGCGTCGATCACCAACCATTTCACCGGCACCTCGGCCTCATCGACCAATTTCCGGATCCGCGTCACCACATGTCGCGCGTTGGCAAAAATCAGCGGCGCGTAAAGACGATAGACCAGCAAACCCGGGATCGTTTCTGCCTCGTCGTCGTCAAGGCAATCGTGAAACTTGCCGTCGCTGACCAGTCGGCGCAGCACGGCATCATCCGGTCGTGAGACCTCAACCAGGACAGAAACCAGCGACAACAGCAATCCGAGAATAATCCCCGGGACAACGCCGGCGGCCAGGATCGCCAGCGTCACCGCGAGAGCAATCGCAAACTCGACGCGGTCCACCTTGTACAGGCCGGTCAGCGGTGCGACCTCCAGCATGCCGAAGGCGGTTACGATCAGGATGGCGCCGAGAGCGACTTTGGGCAAGAGCGCGATCAGACCGGTGAGGAAGAACAGGAAGAGCAGCAGGCCAACCGCGAGGACGAGTTGGGCGACCTGCGACTTGCCGCCAGTCGAATCGACGATCGACGTCCGCGACTGGCTCGCCGAAACCGGAAAACCCTGCCACAGCCCGGCAAGGATGTTGGCCGAACCGAGGGCCACCAGTTCGCGGTTCGGATTGATCTCGTAACCGTTCTTTTCGGCGAAAGTCTGGGCAAGCAGGATGCCATCGGAAAAAGCGAGAAAGGCGATCGCAACCGCTGCCGGTGCCAGCGCCGCAATGTCGGAAAAGCGCAAGGCGGGAAAGTCAAGCGCCGGCATCCCCGACGGCACCTTGCCAACCAGAGCCACGCCGTAGCTGCCGAGATCGAGTTGTACGGTGGCAAGGATCGCCACCGTACACAGCGCCAGCGCTCCCGGAACGCGCGGCAGCCAACGCGCGAGGGCGATCAGCAGCGCCACGAACACAATACCGCAGATGAAAGTCGGCAGGTGCGTCTCGGGCAGCCTTTGCGCCACCGTACCCACGAGCTGGAAAAAGTCCTCGCCTTCGGTCTTGAAGCCAAACATCTTGCCGAGCTGGGTTGAGATCAGAACCAGCGAGGCACCATTGAGGTAGCCGATCAACACCGGGCGCGACAGCAGGTCGGCAATCACGCCGAGTTTCAGTCGCGCGGCAATCAGCAGGACGGCTCCCGTGAGCAGGCCAAGGACAGCCGCCAGTGCAGCGATGCGCGACGGATCGCCCGCTGCCAGGGGCAGGATGGCCGAACCCGCGAGCAGCCCGATGGCAGCGTCCGGTCCGGCGATGACGTGGCGGGAACTGGCAAACAGTGCATAACCGACAGCCGCCGCGAGCGCCGCGTAGAGGCCGGCAATCGGCGGCAGGTGGACCAGTTCCGCATAGGCAATGACCGAGGGAATCGACACGATACACGCCGAGAAGCCGGCAATCGCGTCCTTGCCCAGCCAGGACAGCTTGTAAGTTCCCAGCGTCGTGAGCAGCGGCAACGCGGACTGCAGGTATTTGAAGAACGCAGATCCCTTCATGCGCAAAGCTCCGGAAAAGTCGACGTCACACGCAATATAACCCGAGATGATGCATGTTTGACAAATCCTTGCAGTCCAGGATGCAAGAAGACGTTGTTGCCCTTGCCGCTCGCGGCTTCGGGCCTGACTCATGCGGGTGTCGTCAAACCTTGCGTGTCAGCGATCGCGCAGCGATTGCCCGCAGCGTCTCGTTTCCCTGCTGCGAGTTGGCTTTGCCGCGCCCGCTCCTCGCTTCCCACAGTGGGTGGCCGAAGCAGAAATCTGCATCAAAACAATGGACCAATCAGCCCCCCCCAGGTACACTAGCCGGCCATCAAAAGCCGAGCACCGGCCACTCAGGGGAAGAAGACGACGTCATGCAAATCAACGTGGAAACAAAGCCGGTCGCGTCGGCCGCCTACAACATGAAGAAGAAGCGGCTGATTGAGACGATCGAGCGCCTCTATCACCGCAATGCCAAAGTGCCGCTGCAGAAGATGATCTCTCGTCTCCACCCCGCAGACATGGCTGCGATTCTCGATGAGTTGCCGCCCGGCCATGTCGTGGACATCTTCTACACGATCGCCGACACCGAGATGGCGGCCGAGGTCTTCAGCCAGCTTCCACCCGACCTGCGAACACAGGTTCTGACCGAGTCGCCTGTCGACAAGCTGGCGGGTGTGCTTCAACACGTGGCCCCGGATGACCTCGCCGACCTCATCGGCGACCTGCCTGAGGACCAGCGTGCGCAACTGATGGCGCTCCTCGACCGGGAAAGCAAGGACGAGGTTGAAAGCCTGCTCAAGTACGATCCAAACAGTGCCGGCGGCATCATGACCACCGACTTCTTCTCGCTGCCACACTCGCTCAGTGTCGAAGAGGCGATCGAGAATATCCGCAGCCGCGAAGACGTCGAGATGGTCTTTTATCTCTACCTGACCGACGAGGGCGGGCGCCTGGTCGGCGTCGTCTCGCTGCGACAATTGCTGTTGGCGCGCCCGGGAACGCCCCTGCACAAGGTGATGAACCGGCGCGTGATGAAGGTCACCACCGACGCTGACCAGACGACCGTCGCCATGCTGGTCGAAAAGTATCATCTGTTGGCGGTCCCGGTCGTGGACGCCGACAATGTGCTCGTCGGCATGGTCACCGTCGACGACGTGATCGACGTCCTCGAAGAAGAAACCACCCGCGACATGCTGAAAATGGCGGGTACCAGCGAATCGGAAACGCTGACGCATTCCGCCTTCAAGATTGCCGGCATCCGGCTGCCGTGGCTGCTGGCGGCTTTCATCGGTGGCCTCGCCGCGACGGCGGTGATCGGGCGCTACGAGGCGATTCTCGGCGAAGTGCTGGTCTTGAGTGCATTCCTGCCAGTGGTGATGGGAATGGCCGGCAACGTCGGCGTGCAGTCGGCGACCGTCGCCGTGCGCGGGCTGGCGACCGGAGCGATCGACGTCCGTGACGCCGTACCGCTGGTCCTCAAGGAACTGCGCGTCGGCCTGCTGCTGGGCGGCTTTTACGGCGTCATCCTCGCTGTCTACGGCTATCTTGTCTACGACAATATTCGTCTCGGCGAAGTGGTCGGCCTGACGATACTCGGCAACATGACCGGCGCCGCCTTGCTGGCCGTTTTGCTGCCGATCATGTTCCAACGCCTGAAGGTCGATCCGGCAGTCGCTACCGGGCCGTTCGTCACCACGGCGATCGACATCCTTGGCGTTCTTAATTACTTCGTCATTGCAAGCTGGATCTTCAAGCTCTGAAGAAATGCTACGGCTCGGCAGCGGGGTGGCTGCTCACGAGCCGACTGCGGCAGTGGGCACCGCCTCTTTCTCCTGCCAAGGCGGCGTCTGTTGTCCCAGAGTAGTCATTAAGTCCGCCAGTTCTGGCCGCAAGACTTCCATTTGAGCAGCCAGCCAGTCTATGAACGGCTGGCCACGCCGGCCAGGAAGTGCGGTCATCACGGCGCCCCGGGCGACTGCGAGATCATTCAGGCGACCAAGCAGGTCCTGCAGGGCGGCGACCGTCTGCAGATAGTTCGCTATTGCGGACGTCGGCAGCAGGGGCGCGAAGAACTCGAGCGCATAGCGCAGTTGCTTGAAGGCAACGCGCAGCCGGTGGCGGGCAGCCACGTCTCCACTCAAGGCCTCCGCTGTGCGCTCGCCGACTCGCCGGAGACGCCGGTTCAGACAGCGCGGGACAAAGCCTGCAAGCCTGCTGCCAGACGCTTCGGGCAATGCGAGAACCGCTGCTGTGTACTCGATCAGCAGTCGACAGTAGTCCGCCGACTTGAGCGCGGTTCTCGCTGCGCGGCGGCTCGCCAGACGTCGTTGCGCACTGTAGCGGGCGAGCCGCTCGAGCTCGCTGTGGTCGGGCCAGGCGGCGTTCAGCATGGGCAGCGTTTCCGCGATAAAGACGTCCCAGTTGCGCGCCTCGCCAAGCTTGCTGGCCATCGCCTGCCAGCGCAGATCGAAACGGGCGACAAACGATTCCGGCAGCAATGGCTCCCACAAGCGAATGGCTGAACGCAGCCGGCGCATGGCCACCCGCGCCTGATGCACGAACTCCGGCTGCTCGCTCTGGCGCACCCCTTCTTCGTTGCTCTGCAGCTGGGTCAGGCAGCTGAATGAGACGCGCCGGAAAGCGGCGATGCTCGGTGTTTCGGCGGTGAGCGGAATGGGAATGGCCTTGACCGGCGCAAGCGGTGCGTTGGCGAGCAGGCGGTATGCTCGATCCGATTTGCTGCTCACCTCCGGATGCAGCAACACCGTCTGCTGCAGTTCGCCGGCAAGCGCAAACAAGTCGCCGACTGTTCCGCCGAGCAGCTCGAGTTCGATCTCGCGGATCATTCTGCGGCGACCCTGTGCTTCGATCCAGCCACGGTCGAGCGCGACCTCGATCGCGACGTCGTCACCACGCTTGAGCAGCCAGGTGTGGCGCACGAAGCGCGTTGTAAACATCGGCTGCAGTTCCCCGCGTACCGACTCCAGCAGCGTGCGAATCGCATCGTCATCGACCTGCGCAAAGTCGAAGTGCCCGGGCCGGCCCGGCAGCTCCCATTCGCCGCGCTGCGCGAGGCCGCTGCTGAGGACTGCCACGGTCTTTACGGTCTGCAGCCAGAGGCGGCCCTTGAGACGATGACGCACAACCACCCGTTCCTGGCGCAGGCGGCCGTCGGCGGTGTCATAGTAGGTATTGACCAGCAATTGTCGCTGCGAGGTCACACCGGCCAACAACGGATGTTTTGCCAGACTCTGAGCGGCACGCGTCGTCAGCGAAAGCTTGATTTCGGTTTCAGTGGCCATGCAAACCTCGTGCGTTGGTAACCCGCTCAGGACATCTTTTCGATCAGGTGCGCCTTGATCTGAGCGCGCCCCGAAGGGTTGGCCATGGCAATGATCGTGTTGCCCGCCTTGATGATGTGATCGACTTTCGGGTTGAACACCCAGGCGCCATCCTCTTCGCGCAGGGCAAGGAGGATGTAGTCCGGACTTCTCAGGCGCAACTCGCCAACCGGCGTCGGTGGAAAATTGACCGGTACCTGAACCTCTTCGACGCGAACATTCTTGTCCGACCGTATCATCTCGTCGAGGAAGCCGACGACGTGCGGTCTGACCATCGCCGATGCGAGTCGAATGCCTCCGGTAAAATCAGGCGAGAAAACAGCGTTGGCACCCGCCTTGGTCATCTTCTCGACATTGCGCAGCTCCTGGGCGCGCGCCACGATGCGCACATCCGGCCGCAGCTGCCGCGCGGTAATGACGATCATCAGATTGCGCGAGTCGTCGCCGGTAACCGCAAACAGGCCTCGCGCATCTTCGATGTGGGCAGCCTCGAGCAGATCGTCGTCGGACGCGTCGCCGTGCAGGTAGAGCAGTCCCGGAAAACGGTCAATGTTCTCTTCGAAACGCGTTTCTTCGATATCGATGGCAACAAAGTGGCGGCCGGTGTTCTGCAGTTCGCGCGCAACGCTGCGACCAACGCGACCGAAACCACAGATGATGAAATGCTGTCGCAAGTTTTGAACGCGCTTTTCCATGCGCCGCCTCCGAAGCGATTGATCCAGATCCTTTTCAAGAAAGAACACCGACAAACTGGTGAACAGAAACGTCAGCGCACCCAGGCCGGAAATCGCGATAAAGCCAGCAAAGGCGCGATCTGCCATCGAATGCAGGGGAACGATTTCACCATAGCCCACGGTCGAGATCGTGATCAGCGTCATGTACAGAGCGTCTGACCAATCGCCGTGATCACCGGCAATCTGGTAGAAGCCAAGCGTGCCGACGCCGATCAGGACGAGGACCGCGACGCCGGCCCAAAGAATGCGGACGATGATGCGTTGCAGTTGCGCTGCGACGCGCAAGTCCGATTCCTGTAGTGGACGCGACCGGCGTCGCGTCCGCATGCGCGGGGCACTACCTGGCATGCGGGCGGGGGAAACCTGGGTGGAGGCGAAAAGTCATCGACAAGGGGGCAGAAAAGTCAGCAGATGCGGTTCCGGCGTCACGCAGATGGTATATTCCCGGCAATCGAGATTCGCACATCTGCCGGCGCTTGTCCAGGCTTCCTGACGCTCACGGAACTTGTCGCCGCGCTGCCGACCCTTAGCCTCCATCACGGAACCGCAGTCCTCCCAGCACCAGCCGCCGAGACCGAGCATGCGCGACTCACGTGACTCCAGACGCAAACATTCTTTCCCTGCCGCCCAGCGCATCGCCGAAGCGATTCTCGACTACGTCGGGCAGGCGCCCCCTACCACCGAGCGTCCGCGACCATACCCGGACCATCGTGCGCGCGCCCTGGCACGCGCCGCAGCTCGCCAGGCAGCAGTCACCGCCGGTGGCCTGACCCTGCCGCCCGGTCCGCTTGGCTGGCTGACGCTGCTTCCCGAACTGCGTTCCCTGTGGCAATTGCAGACGCAAATGGTCACCGACATCGCCGGCTGCTACGGGAAGGCTACCGCGATCACGCGCGAAGAGATGCTCTACTGCCTTTTCCGCCACACCGACCCGCAAGCGGTCCGCGATCTCGTCGCCCAGATCGGGCGGCGCTTCGTTGTCCAACGAGCGCCGCGCCCGCAACTGCAAGCGGTGGGGCTGAAGATTGGCATGCACCTCTCGCAGCGTGTCATCGGCCGCGGGATGGCACGCTGGATTCCGGTCTTCGGCGCCGTCGGCGCAGGCGCCTACGCCTACTACGATACGTGGCAGGTCGCGAAGACGGCAAGCGAACTGTTCGCGGCAGTGGTGGAAATACCATCCGAAGAGCCCCGCTCCTAGGGCGATCAAGCTTAGCCTGGTGGCCTGACGACCACCCCGATCGACCCTGAGCAGGAGAGATGCGTGATGGCGACCGAGTTTCGACTAGCTACCCCGACCGTAGCGCCGTGAATGCTCGGCATCCGGAGCCGCTATTGAGGCCGGTTAAACCGCGGCGGCGACCTACCTGAGCGACGGCAGCTAATCACACCCGACCAGTGCGATGCGAGCAGCCGGATCCTGGCGGTAAAACGTAACCAGGTTGCTGTAGAGCGCCGGGTACTCGGCTTGCAGAAGCTCCGGCGTCTCGAAGAACGCTTCACTCATGACCGCGAAGAACTCACCCGGATTTTCGGCAGCATAGGGGTCGAACAGCGTATCCTCATCGCTTGCTGCCGCATCGACGGCGGCACGGAAGTGGTCAAGGCTGGTCAGCAGCACTTCTTCCCAGGCGGCAGGAGAAAGACATTTCGGCAGCGGTGGAATGCCGTTCGCCTCACCGTTGAGCATGTCCAGCTTGTGCGCGAACTCGTGAATGACGACGTTGTAGCCGCTGCCGGCCATCTGCGCATCGTGCCAGGAAATGAGCAAGGGGCCACCTTCCCAGGCCTCTCCAGAAGCCAGTTCGCGATATTCATGCACGACGCCCGCCTCGTCCTCAAGGCTGCGCGGGATGATGAACTCGTCGGGGTAAACGATGATCCCTACCCAGCCACGATAGTACTCGAGGCCCAGATTGAGAATCGGCAGGCAACCCTGCGCTGCAATCGACAGACAGATCGTATTGTCGAGCAACACGCCTCCGGCGGGAGTGAACTCCTTTTCCGCGAGAAAGCGTTCGCTCAATTGACGTAGTCGCCGCTCTTCGTCGCTGCTCAGCGCGGCAAGGAAAGGCAAGGCGGCAACGACTTCCTGCCACAAGGCATCCGAGGGGCGCGCCGTCTCGCTCTGCTTGCGCCACCAGTTGAGCAAGCGGCCGATCATGCCGCGGGCGCCTCCCTGGTCTGTGTCGTCAGGTAAATACCGATGAAAATCAGCGTGATACCGACGTAATGGTAGATTTGCGGGCGCTCCGCCAGAAAGATCACCGAGAGCAGGGTTCCGAACACCGGCAACAGGTGCAGAAACAGGCTGGCCTTGCTGGCACCGACTTCGCCAACGGCCCGGTTGTAGAAGACGTAGCCGAGAAAACCGGGGAAGACACCGGTGTAGGCGATTCCCGCCAGCGAAGCGAAGGAAACCTTGATCGCGCCGCCGTGGGCCCTCTCCCAGGCATACGCCGGAGCCAGCGCAAGCAGGCCGACGACGGTAAACGCGGCCAGCATCAGCAGTGGATCGACGCCCGCTGGCCGCCACTGCAGACCAATCGTGTAAACGGCCCAGGTCAACACTGCTGCCAGCATCCACAAGTCGCCGGCGTTGAGGGTCAAAGCGGCCAGTGTCTCGATCCGGCCGCGACAGACGATGGCGGCCACTCCGGTAAAAGACAGCCATACGCCCAGCCAAGCCACTGCGCGCAACTGCTTGCCGAGAAAGAGCCAGGACAAGGTGATGGTTGCGATCGGAATCACCGAGTTGATGAGGACAGCATTGGTGGCCGGCGTGTAATTGAGCCCGATGTAGGCGAAGGTGTTGTAGCCGCCGACACCCAGGAGACCGAGAACAAGCACCGGTTTCCAGCCGCGCTTGAGCAGTGGCCACTGCGCACGCAAGTGCGGCAACGCCAGCGGCAGCGTCAGCAGGAAGGCGATGGCCCAGCGCCAGAAGGCCAGTGTCAGCGGCGGAACCTGATCGCGAATCGCACGGCCGAGAACCATGTTTCCGGACCAGAAAAGCATCGTCAACGTCAGCAGCAGGTAGGGATGCGGCAGGCGGGCAAACCGTGAGAGCGCAGGCGGCGACATGCCGGCATTATGCACGATGCTGAAGCAGACACTTATAATGCCCGCATGGTCTCGGTCGTCCACTCGCTTGCCAGCCAGAGCAGCCTGGAAAACTCGCTGCGGATACTGGCTGGGGGTCTGCCAGCCGCCGTGGCAGAGCGCCTGCAGCGGGCCGCAGAGCTGGCGCAGGCGACATACCACGAGCGGCAATTGGGGAGCGGCGAAGATGTCTGGGGCCATGCTCTTGGCATGGCCCTGATCGTTGCCGGTCTCAAGCTCGACGCCGACTCGCGTCTGGCGGCCCTGCTGTTTGCCTTCCCGGCGCTGCAGGAGCTGAGTCTGACCCGGATCGAGCAGGACTTCGGTCACGGCGTCGCGCACCTTGTCGACGGCATCTCGCGCTTGAACCGGATGCGTCCGATCACGCGCGGTTTTGCCGCCCCGGCGATCGACCCTGGCGCTCGCGAAGGCCACGAATTCAAGGCGCAGATCGAAGTCCTGCGCAAGATGTTGCTGGCCATGGTCGAAGACATCCGGGTCGTCCTCCTGCGCCTGGCGTCGCGCACGCAAACGCTGCGTCACTATGTGGTCGAACCCGATGATCTACGTCTCCCGGTTGCCCGCGAAACGCTGGAGCTCTATTCGCCGCTGGCCAACCGCCTCGGCGTCTGGGAACTCAAGTGGGAACTCGAGGATCTCTCGTTTCGCTTCCTGCACCCCGAGATCTACAAGCAGATCGCTCGCCACCTCGATGAGCGGCGAAGCGAACGCGAACACTTTATCGCCGACGCCGTTGCACGTCTGAAGACGGAACTCGCCGCCGCTGGCGTCGCCAACGCCGAGGTCTACGGCCGAGCCAAACACATTTACAGCATCTGGAACAAGATGCGCAAGAAGGGTGTCGATTTCTCGGAGGTTTACGACGTGCGCGCACTGCGCGTCATCGTTGAAGAGGTGAAGGACTGCTATACGGCGCTCGGCATCGTCCACCATATATGGTCGCCGATCGCCAAGGAGTTCGACGACTATATCGCGCACCCGAAAGGCAACGACTACCGCTCGCTGCATACCGCAGTCCACTGCCCCGACGGTCGTGCCGTCGAGGTGCAGATCCGAACCCGGGAAATGCATCATCACGCCGAACTCGGTGTTGCTGCACATTGGCGCTACAAAGAGAACAGCCAAGCGACACCGGAAGACCGCTACGATGAGAAGATCGCTTGGCTGCGCCAACTGCTGAGCTGGCGGGACGATGTCGCCGACCCCTCGGACTGGGTCAGACATTACAAGCAAGCGGCCTTCGACGAAACAATCTATGTCCTGACGCCGCAAGGCCGGGTCATCGACCTGCCACGCGGCTCGACCCCGATCGATTTCGCGTACCGCGTGCACACGGACATCGGCCACCGCTGCCGGGGGGCCAAGGTCGACGGCGCGCTGATACCCCTGAACACCCAACTCGCCACCGGACAGCGAGTTGAGATTGTGCTCGCGAAACACGGTGGGCCGTCGCGTGACTGGCTGAACGCAACGCTCGGCTACCTGTACACGCATCGTGCGCGGGTCAAGGTCAGACAGTGGTTCGCCAATTTGGCGCTTGAAGATACGCTCGCCGAAGGACGCGCCATCGTCATCCGCGAACTACAGCGCATAGGACTGAGCGGTGTCAGCCTCGACGATCTGGCGAGCAAACTGGGTCTAGCGGGAAGCGACGACCTTTTCATCGCGGTCGCCCGCGCCACACTCAACCTCCGACAACTGCAGGTCGCGGCGCGCGGCAGCGAGATGCCTGTCGACGAGCGCATCGTCGGTCATCTTCCGCTTCGCCGGCAACGCGACAGTGACGCGGGCAACAAGGGTATCCTGATCGTCGGTGTTGACCGCTTGCTGAGTCAACTCGCCGGCTGCTGTAAACCAGTACCGCCAGATCCGATCGCCGGTTTTGTCACGCGTGGTAAGGGGGTCTCGGTGCACCGCGCGGACTGCAACAACTTTACCCACCTGCGCGCGATGCATCCGGAACGGGTGATCGAAACGACCTGGGGGGTCAAGACCGGCAGCGTCTTTGCGGCCGACATCGTGATCGACGCCTACGACCGCCAGGGTTTGCTGCGCGACGTCTCCGACGTCCTTTCCCGGCAGAAAATCAATGTCATCGCCGTCAACACGGTGTCGAGACAAGGCAACGCGCATATGAGCTTCACCGCCGAAGTCGACAGCATCGAGCAGCTCAATCGCACACTGGCGCTGCTGCATCAGGTTGAAGGCGTGGTCAGCGCACGCCGCGCCTGAACAAACCCTGCCTCGGCGGCTTTTCCCGGGAGGGATGACTCCTGTGCAGCAGGCTTCAGGCCCGGAGCATCTCGATCAACTCGCCCTGCGATGAATGTGGACTGGTGCGCGAGCCGCGCCGCTGATGGTAGCCGCCGTCGGGTCCAAGTTCCCACGCCAGCGTGTTGTCGGTGAGATAGATTTGCAGTCCTTCAACGATTACGCGCCGCTTCAGCTTGCGGTCGAGAACCGGAAAGGCGAGTTCAATGCGACGGAAAAAGTTACGTTCCATCCAGTCGGCACTCGACAGATACACCTTCTCCTCACCACCGGCATAAAAGTAGAAAACGCGATGGTGCTCAAGCTGTCGGCCGATGATCGAACGCACGCTGATATTGTCGGAGAGATCCTTGACACCCGCCCGCAGACCGCAAACCCCGCGCACGATGAGGTCGATCTTGACGCCCGCCTGCGACGCCTCATACAAAGCGCAAATCGTCTCCGGTTCGAGCAGCGAGTTCATCTTGGCGATGATGCGCGCACGCTTGCCGGCCCGCGCGGCGTCGGCTTCGGCGCGGATCCCGGCAACGACGTTGGCCTGCAGCGTGAAAGGAGCCTGCCACAGGTGCGTCAAGGCCTGCGCGCGGCCCAGACCGGTCAGTTGCTTGAAGACCTCATTGGTGTCGGCGCCGATCTCTTCGTTGCAGGTCAGAAGACCGAAGTCGGAGTAGAGGCGGGCCGTCTTCGGATGATAGTTGCCGGTGCCCAGATGCACGTAGCGGCGCAGAATGCTGCTGCCGGCCTTTCCTTCCTCGCGGCGGACAATCATCAGCATCTTGGCGTGAGTCTTGTAGCCGACGACGCCGTAGACGACGTGGGCACCCACCTCCTCGAGCTTGGTCGCCCAACCGATGTTGGCTTCCTCGTCAAAACGCGCCATCAGTTCGACGACAACGGTGACCTCCTTGCCGTTCTGCGCCGCGCGCAGCAGCGACTGCATCAGGACCGAGTCGGTCCCGGTACGGTAGACCGTCATCTTGATCGCCACGACCTGCGGGTCGGTCGCCGCCTGATCGAGCATCTCGATCACGGGGGTGAAACTTTGATAGGGGTGATGGAGGAGGACATCGCCACCACGGATGCTGTCAAAAACGCTGTGGCATTTCTGCAGCGTCTTGGGGATCCCGGGATTGAAGGGCGGGAACTTGAGATCGGGTCGCACCACCCAGTCGGGTACCTGCATCAGGCGGACGAGATTGACCGGACCCGGAACACGGAAGAGATCGCTTTCGGTGAGGTTGAACTGACCGAGCAGGAACTGGGTCATCGCCTCCGAGCAGTTGTTGGCGACCTCCAGACGGACGGCGTCGCCGAAGTGCCGCTGCGGCAGTTCGCCCTGGATCTTGGTGCGCAGGTTCTTGACTTCTTCTTCGTCGACGAAGAGGTCGCTGTTGCGAGTGACGCGGAACTGGTAGCAGCCAAGGACCTTCATGCCGGCAAACAGCTCCTGCACGAACTCATGCAGGATCGAGGAGAGAAAAGCAAAGGTGTACTCGCTCTCGCCGAGCTCGCGCGGCAAGCGGATGACGCGTGGCAAGACACGCGGCGCCTGCACGATCGCGGCCCCCGAGCTGCGGCCGAAAGCGTCACGCCCCTCGAGTTCGACCGCAAAGTTGAGGCTTTTGTTGAGCACACGCGGAAACGGATGCGAGGGATCAAGACCGATCGGGGTGATCACCGGCATCACCTCGCGGAAGAAGAAGCCGCTGATCCAGTCGCGCTGCGCCGCAGTCCATTCCGAACGCTTGATGAAGCGGATCCCCTCGGCAGCGAGCTGCGGCAGAATCTCCTCGTTCAGCAACGCGTACTGTTCCTTGACGATCGCATGTGTCTCGTCGCTGACCAGGCGATAGACTTCGCGTGCCGTCTTGCCGTCGGTGGTGATCGCAACCGATCCGAGCTTGATCTGCTCCTTGATTCCCGCCTCCCGGATCTCGAAGAACTCGTCCAGGTTGCTGCTCACGATACACAGGAAGCGTAAACGTTCGAGTAGCGGCGTACGCGGGTTCCTGGCCTGCCACAGAACACGCCGGTTGAACGCCAGTAGGCTCATTTCCCGATTCTGGAAGTAGTCCGGCGGAAACGCCGTCGTCGGCTTGTGGGCAGGCAGATCGGTCGGGGCTTCTGTAGTCATCGGCTGATTCCGTCAGGCAGGGAAGGATCAAAGTAGCAAGGCTCAAGGGGGCGCAACATCATACAACCTTCGTGGTTCCGCCAGTCAATTCCGTTGCCATTTTTTCAATTCACCAAGCGATGACCGATCCGCGGTGGCGCAGGAAAGCTAGCAATGGAATGCTAGAATGCCCCCTTCGCAAGGCATCTTCTGCATCTGGTCGAACAATAAGAGGCATGAGCTACGAACTGATTGCCGGTGTCGATCTGGGATCCAACAGCTTTCGCCTGCAGATCGGGCGCGTTGTTGGCAATCGCATTCACCCGCTGGAAACGTTGAAGGAGACAGTCAGGCTGGGGTCCGGGCTGACCCGCGACAAGCTGCTTGACCGTGCATCCCAACAACGTGCACTTGAAGCCTTGGGCCGTTTTGGCCAACGTTTGAGCGACTTCAGTCCGGAACAGGTACGCGCCGTGACGACCGACGCGATGCGGGTAGCGAGAAATGCTGACGTCGTACTGCCGCAGGCGGAAGCGGCGCTCGGTTTCCCGATCGAAATCGTCGGTGGGCGTGAAGAAGCGCGCCTGATCTTCATCGGAGCAGCCAATGCGCTGCCCGCAGCGAGCCATCGGCGGCTGGTGGTTGACATCGGTGGTGGCTCAACCGAGTTCATCATTGGCCAGCATGCCGAGCCATGGCTGATGGAGTCGCTGTTCATGGGCTGCATCAGCTACCGGCAACGCTTTTTCCCCGAGGGGAAGGTCGACAAGAAGCGCTTCAGTGCCGCCGAAGTGTCGGCCGCACGCGAGATCGAGGGCATCGTCGCCGACTATCAGCGCATGGGTTGGGAGGAAGCGGTCGGTGCGTCCGGGTCCGCCCAGGAGATTACTGATATCCTCGAAAGCAACGAACTGAATCCCGACGGCGCGAGCGGCATCACGCGCGCCGGCCTGGTCAGGTTGCGCCAGTTGCTGATTCGCGCCGGGTCGGCCGAAGCCTTGGACTTGCCGGGGATGCGCCGCGACCGGCTGCCGATTCTCCCGGGCTCGATCGCGATCATGTCAGCGGTCTTTTCCGAACTCAAGATCGAGCAGATGACGTATTCCGAAGGCGCCCTGCCGCTCGGTGTTCTCTACGATTTGCTCGGACGCTTCAAACATCACGATACCCGCGACGATACAGTGGTCGATTTCCGCCGTCGCTATCAGGTCGATCAGGGCCAGGTCAGACGTGTCGAACGGACGGCAATGGCACTGCTCGGGCAGCTGATCAAACTCGACGCGCCGGAGCACGAGAACGACGTCCATTTCTTGCGCTGGGCGGTATCGCTCCATGAGATTGGCGTTTCGGTTGCGCACAACCAGTCGCACAAGCACGGAGCCTACATCCTGAGTCACGCCGACATGTCGGGTTTTTCCAAGCG
>ERZ761603.1089-NODE-1089-length-21242-cov-16.515646_pt1 | contig 21242 bp, 17 predicted proteins | sample MGYA00511879_ERZ761603 | MGnify/ENA primary metagenome ERZ761603 (study PRJEB28899, sample SAMN02850040) | bioreactor sludge metagenome | biome: EBPR Sludge; feature: EBPR Bioreactor; material: flocular biomat | place: Australia: Thorneside Wastwater Treatment... | reverse complement strand
ACCGAGATCTACACTCTTTCCCTACACGACGCTCTTCCGATCTGGGGCGATGGCGGGGGGTCCCGCCGCCGGACCCGTCGCCCGCACCGCCCCGGTCTTCAAGGTGAACGGGCAGACGGTCCTCGCCACCGATAGGCTGATCATCGGGTTCAACAAGGACATCACCGACGCCGATGCACGCCGATTTCTCCGGCGTCGCAACTATGAAGTCATCGATGAGATGGATGGCGCGTTCGTTGTTCGGCTCGGAGAGTCCGTCGATCCGTTCGCCGAGATCGCCAGGCTCGACCAGGTGAAGTCGGTCCGGTACGCCGAGCCTGATTTCGTCACCATCGGGCGGCACATCCCGCAAGGCCCGGCCCCGGCGGAGCCGATCACCACCTCCGCCATCGCCGCGGCGGAGGCGGAGCCTTCGGACGAACCGGGTCCCACCGCGCCCGCGACCGATCCGTATCTCGCACGCCAGTACGCGATGAAGATCACGCGCGCGGACCGGGCGTGGAAGTTGCTCGGCAACGCGGCGAACGAGCAGATCAAGATCGCCATCCTCGACGAGGGCGTGGACCGCGCCCACGAAGATCTCCGGCTCACGGGCGAGTACGACGCCACCGGCAACGACCTCGACCAGCAGCCCAACCCGTGGGACGGGCACGGGACAGCCTGCGCGGGCCTGGCGGCGGCGAAGGGAAAGAACAATGTGGGCATCCGCGGGGTGGCGCCCGGCTTCCCGGTGATCGCCGTCCGCATCGCGTACAGCGCCTACCCCAACGGGAACTGGGTCACCAGCAACTCGATCATCGCACGCGCCATCACCTGGGCGTGGCAGAGCGGCGCGGATGTGCTGAGCAACAGTTGGGGCGGTGGCGCGCCCTCCTCGCTGATCGTGAACGCCTTCGAGTCCGCACGCACGAAAGGGCGGGGCGGTAAGGGGTGCGTTGTCGTCGTCGCCGCCGGCAACAGCAACTCGCCCATCGCTTTTCCCGCGGACCTTCCCGATGTGCTGACGGTGACGGCGAGCAACGAGTATGACCAGCCAAAGACCCCGACGAGTTCCGATGGAGAGACCTGGTGGGGTTCGTGCTACGGCCCTCCGGCGGATGTCGCGGCCCCGGGTGTGCACAACTACACGACGGACAACAGCGGGGGGGCCGGGTACAGCGTTGGCGGCGTCGATCCCGCCGGGAGGCCGTTCTCGGCCAACTACACGCACAACTTCAACGGAACATCCTCATCCACGCCTCTCGTGGCGGGGGCCGCGGCCCTCTGCCTTGCTGTCAAGAAAGACCTCCGTGAAAAACAAGTGCGGGAGATCATCAAGGCGACGGCCGACAAGGTGGGCGGGGCGTACGACGCATCGGGATTCAACCCCCGCATGGGGATGGGAAGGCTCAACGTCATGAAAGCGATCAAACTCGCCAAGGCGACAACGCCGAACCAGGGTGGGGCAACGGGTGCTTCGTTGCCGGATGCGGATGTGAAACCGATCAAGTCATCCTCCAAGGCCGGGGTGTGATGAGGGAGATGGAGTGAACCGACCCTGGCCAAGCTCGCCGGGGTTGTTCCGCGCGCCGCGTGCCCCTTACGCTGTGGCTTCATGCCAGAAGTTGTCTCCGTGTCACTCAAGGTCGGGCTGGAGGTCCACGTCGAACTCGCGACGCGGAGCAAGGTCTTCAGCAGCGCCCCCAACCCCGCGCACCCCGATCATGACGGGGCGGGGCCGAACACGCTCATCGATCCCACGGTTCTCGCGCTCCCCGGGTCGCTGCCCATCCTGAACCGAGCGGCGGTGGAGCGTTCGATCCTCGTGGGCCTGGCGCTGGGGTGCGAGATTCCCCAACGCACCAAGTGGGACCGCAAGAGTTACTTCTATCCTGACCTGCCCAAGGCCTACCAGATCAGTCAATACGACCTTCCGCTCTGCCGCGACGGCGCGGTGGACCTGCCCGAAGCGGATGCGGATGGGTTTCCTGACTTCTCCAAGCCGACGCGTCGAATCCGCATCATCCGGGCGCACCTGGAGGAGGATGCCGGGAAACTCCTGCACGAAGCGCCCGGCGGGGGTGCGAGCGATGTCACGCTGGTGGACTACAACCGCGCCGGCACCCCGCTGCTTGAGATCGTGACCGCCCCGGATTTCGACAGCCCGCAGAGCGTGGTCTTGTTCGCCCGGATGCTGCGACGCACGTGCCGCTACCTGGGGGCCACCGAGGGCGTGATGCAGAAGGGGCACATGCGCTTCGAGCCGAACATCAACTGCGACCTGGTCCTCTCCGACGGGCGCAGGGTGACGACGCCCATCGTCGAAGTCAAGAACCTCAACTCCTTCAAGAGTCTGCTCGGAGCCATCGACTATGAAATGGCCTATCAGCCGCGTCGTTATCCGGAGGACGGGCGCACCATGGGGCCCGGGGAAAAGACAACGCGGGGGTGGGACGATGTTCGCGGCGTCACCTTCCCCCAGCGGGAGAAAGAAGATGCCCACGATTACCGGTATTTCCCCGACCCGGATCTTCCCCCGGTGCATGTGGATGCCGGGTGGCGGGATCGGATCGCCGCGACACTGCCCGAGCCGGCGGAGAGGCGTCTGCGCCGATACATCGAACGCTACGACCTCAAGGTGAAAGAGGCGGCCGCGCTCGTCGAGGAACGACCCTGCTCCGACCTGTTCGAGGCGGTGATCCGCGGGATTGTCGATGCGGGCGTCCGTGAGGAACGCGCCGGCAAGATCGCCGCGAACCTGCTGCTGCAACAGGCCATGAAACACGCCAATGAGCGCGGCGTGCAGGTGCATGAACTCGGACTGCTGCCCGGGCCTTTGGCGTCGCTGGCCGTGCTGCGCGAACAGGGCCGCATCGGGAATCAGGGTGTGGACTCGCTCTTCACCGTATTGGTCGAACAACCCGATGCCGTGCCGGACGATCTGGCGCGGCGGATGGGCCTTCTCATCGTGCGCGATCAGGGGGCCATGGACGCATGGATCGAAGCGGCCTTCGCGGCACATCCCAAGTCGGTCGAGGATGTTCGGGCCGGCAAAGTGCAGGCCGTCGGCAGACTCGTAGGCGAAGTGATGAAGCACGCCGGAGGTGCCGCGGACGCGAAATCTGTCCGCGACGAAATCCTCCGGAAGTTGACGGTTGTGGGGCAGTAGTTCAAACGGGTTCAGCGATCCGGCGAACTCATTCGATCATCACTTCACGCCGCGAGTTATCAGCATGGCAATCGGTTGGAACAACCCAAGTGATGTTCTATAATATAGAACCAACAAGTACCGTACCCGCACCATCAAGGAAGACAAATCATGCGCATCGGCGCCATCGGCATCGACTCCTCCCACCTCCCAGAGTTCACCAAGCGGATCAAGGCATTGAATGCCGACGGGAAGACTCGTTGTCAGGTCACGCACTTCTGGGATCCCGGGCGACATGAGTGGCAGCACCCCGAAGGCGAGGCCCGTTCACGCCAGGATGTAGAAGGCTGGAGAAGGACGACTCTCGAACTGGGAGCAAAGCAGGTCGATTCACTCGATGATCTCCTCAAGGTCGTGGACGGGGTCATGGTGCTCAACATCAACGGCCACCGGCACCTGGAACTCGCCGCGGGCCCCATCGCGCGAGGGATGCCCACGTACGTGGATAAGCCGCTGACGTGCAGCCTGGCGCAGGCGCAGAGCCTTCTGTCGATGACGCGGCAGTACAAGGCTCGCTGCTATTCCGCCAGCAGTCTGCGCTTCATCACCGAGATCCCGGCCCTGTCAAAGGACAAAATCGGTGACATCGTTGCCATCGACGCCTTTGGAAACGGTGAAGTGCTCGACATGATGCCCGACCTGTGGCACTACGGATGTCACAGCATCGAGATGGTCGATGCGATCTTCAAGTGGTCGGGGCAGGGGCCGGGGGTCCGGCGAGTCAGCGCGATCAGGAGCGGCGATGCCACCAGCGGCTATCACCTGCTCGACATGGAGTACCGCGACGGAAGGCTGGCCCGCATCCGAATGGACCGCAACGGCGCCTGGGCTTTCGGAGCAACTGTTCACGGAAAGAAGGGCGTGCAGCAGTTTGTCGTGGACTTTGCCCCCGTGTATTCCCATCTGGTGGAAGGCATGGTCCGCTTCTTCGAGGGAGGGGCTGCCCCGGTGGTTTTGCGAGATATTGTGGAGAACGTCGCAGTGATGGAAGCCGGAAATCAATCGATCAATCAGGGTGGTGACTGGGTCGAAGTCCCGGTGATTGAATAAACAAGCTACAAGTTCTTTGTGTACGATAAAAGTTAGGTATAAATCCGCAGTAAATTGACTTGCAATTTGGATCAGTTTTCGGGATAAAGTACATTCTGCGATTGTTATAGAATATGAGCGGTGATGGTTTGCGTTCGATCCGCGGCGGCTTTGAGGAGGCCGACCGCGGCGTGTGTTTCCGAATCGCGCGTGGGCGCGGCAAAGGACCGTCCATCGACGGTATAGAGAACAGGAGAGATTGAGATGAAGACGACAACAGTTGTGACGGCGTTGGCGCTCGGGCTGGCGACCGCGGCGGAGGCGACGACGATCACCCTCCGCGAGACCATGCGTTCCGATGTCAGCGCTTTCGCCGGACCGACCAGCCAATGGTTCATCGGCCGGAACCTCGCCAGCGTGGCGTGGAACGGCACCGATGCGTTCATCGGCGGGCAGTCCTTCGACACCTCCGGCAGCGCCATCGCCAAGTTCCGTCCCAACGCCGTTGACCAGACCGCCGCGGCGCTTCTGTCGGGCAACTTCGGGTTCCTGACCCAGGCCGCGACCCGCGGGGTTCAGGACCTGGCCCTGGGTCCCAACGGCGAACTCGCCGTCGCGTGGGACAACGGTGCGGCCAGCAACAACGGGTTCCGTCAGTTCGACAGCAACGGCGCGGCGATGGGTGCCGCGACCTTCGGTTCTCGCGGCAACGGCGCGCACTACGACCCCACCGATGGGCGGTTGACGGGCATCGCGTTGGGTTCCGGGCGCGTCTATAAGTTCAACAGCGACACCAGCACGTATAACGACGGCGTCAAGAACTGGAACGCGACCACCGGCCCGCTGATCTTCCCCAACCCCGCCAACACCTCCACGAACCGCGATCTGACGATGGACCTGTCGGGGAACATCTACTGGCGCGGGCAGAACAGCGTGTTGCGTGCCGATCGCAGCGCCGACGGGCTGAGCTACGGCACGCCGACCCTGCTCAAGGCCAACGGCATCGACAACGTCAACGGTCAGAACATCGAGTTTGTCAACTCGCCCACCAACCCCGACTTCCTGATTTACGGCGACCGCCTGAGTGTTGCGAACGGTCAATCCCTGGCAAGCGTTGTCAAGGCGATGGACCTCAACGGCGGCGCCATCACCCTCGACTTCCAGTTCCGCGCTGATTACGGCGATCCCGCGGCGGGCAACGGCTACTACGACTTCTCCTACCACGCCGGAACCCGCTCGCTGGCGATGTCCGACTTCGCCAACAACAAGGTCTACTTCTTCGAGGTCGTCCCCGCTCCGGGCGCTGTGGCGCTCCTGGGCTTGGGCGCACTCTTGGCCGGCCGCCGCCGGCGCTGAAGCCAGTCTCCCCTCTCCTCCGCCCGTGCCGCGAAGGTCCGGGCGGGGATTCTTTCAGGTCTTCCGGCGCTGGAGGCGCCGAAAGACGGACGCTCCGGCCGTTCGCGGTCGTGGGTGAACACACGGGGTTGCGAGAGAGAGGCCCATCGGCGCGAGCCGACGGGTGAGGGGTTGGGGTTCGCCCGCTCGGGGTGTTCGTCGCGCCGGGGATTCTCTGGGTTGCTACCGTGATCGAGTTGAAAAACATCTCCCCTCAGCCCGGCAAGCCGCTCTACGCGGTCGTGAAGGACGCCATCCGTGCCGCCATCGATGCCGGGCGGTTCGCTCCGGGGGAGCGGCTCCCGAGCACGAAGGCGCTGAGCGACCAGATGTCGGTCTCTTTGGTCACGGCCCATCGGGCCTTGCAGGAACTGGTCACCAGCGGGGTGCTCCGCCGCGGGCAGGGCGTGGGAACGTACGTTCACGAGGACTACGGCCACCGCGTGAAGCGCGGTCTGGGTCGGCGCTTCGGTCTGGTCTTTCACGCCGAGAGTTCCCTCGCCGACGCTTACAACGGTCAGATCTTCGAGGGTGTCCGGCGCGAGGCCAACGAGCAGGGGGCCGACATCGTGCTGCTCCGCTACGGTGAGGACTGGCGCAACGAATGCCACGGCTATCTGTACGTGAATCCGTACGAGGATCAGATGCGCACGCCCGCGAGAAAGAGCAAGCGCGGGCCCGCCGGAGAGGCGGGGCGCGCGCCGGTCATGGTGGTGGGGGCGAACTTCAAGCATCCCGGGGTCACGTGCATCGATACCGACAACACGGTCCTTGCGCGGCAGGCCGTCGAGTACCTCCTCGAACTGGGGCATCGCAGGATCGCGTTTGTAGGCGGTTCCGGGCGCGTGAGCAACGACCGCGACAGGCACGCGGGTTTCATGAGCGCTTGCCGCCGCGCGGGCATCGATGTTGACCCGGGGTTTGTACTCAGGAATCACGGATGGCGGCTCAACGAAACAGAGCGTGTGCTCTTCGAGAGTCAACTCACCCGGCCCGATCGGCCCACCGCCGTCTTTGCCGCTGGATACCACTTCGCGCTCGATACCTATTCCGCGGCGGCGAACGCCGGACTCAGCATCCCGCGAGACCTGTCGGTCATCGGTGTGGATGATCCTCCCAGCGCCAGTTTCCTCAACCCGTCGCTCACCACGTTCCGGCAGCGCCTGATCGAGATGGGCATGTCGGCGGCGCGGATGCTCCTCGAACGCATCGCGGACCCCGCAGCGCCGGCGGAGCAGGCTGTGCTCCTGCCCGCGGAGTTCGTGGAGCGTTTGTCGTGCGCCGCGATCGGGGGCGGGGAACGTCCGGCTGTCGATCGCAACGTTCACTTGTAGATCTCTCTCGTCCATTCGGAGGCCACACGATGCAGCCCAACAGTCAGTCTTCCCGTCGTCATGCCTTCACTCTTATAGAACTTCTGGTGGTCATCGCGATCATCGCGGTGCTGATCGGTGTTCTCCTGCCCGCGCTCGGCAAGGCACGTGAGACGGCCCGCACCACCAAGTGCCAGAGCAACATCCGACAACTCACGATCTCGCTCGTGCAGTACGCCCAGGATTACAAGTTCCGCTTCCCGCCTTCGCTCACGGCCTCGGGGAGCGAACTCGGTCAGTTCTGGTACGACATGCCCCGGCTGGGCAACTACCTGCCCCAGGTCGTGTTCGTGGATCGTCCGACCAACGGGTACGAGACGATCGCGGGAGGGGTGATGGAGTGCCCGAACCACCAGGCCGGGGCGCGTTCCTACGGCATGAACCGCTGGGCGCAGTCCGCGTGGGGCACGGTGACGAACTTCCAGCAACCGGGCATCTCGCCATCGTCCCTCGGCCGTGGCTTCGATGCGAACGTGGACTTTTCGTCGAGCATGATGCTGATCGGCGAGATGTGGGCGATCCAGGGCATCGACGTGGAGGGCCAGCGGCGCTGGGTGACGCAGGATTCCTTCGGCACCTTCGGGCGGCCCGGTGAGCGCTTCGGCGGCGGGAACGGCGTCAACGACGCGTCGATCACGCCCGGCTTTGACCGCCCGCCGGAGTTCGGCCCCGGCTTTGACCCGCCCAAGAGCTACACCTCGTACGCACGCCATCCGCGCAAGAAGACGCAGAACGTGGCGATCAGCGGGGGGACGATGATCGGGTTCGTCGATGGGCACGCGGCGGTCAAGGTGGCCGGCGAGGTGGTGGATACGTCCACGGGAAAGAGCACGCTCAAGGTGCTCTGGTCTCCGAAAGACCCGGAGATCGACCGGCCCAACCAGTGACGGGCGCGGCATGCACGGTGCCGCGTATGCTCGGCGTGACGTGGTGAAGACGCCCACACCGCTCCATCCCCGGCTTTCGCGGCGTGCGGCCGCACGATGGTGCGCAGCCGCGTTGTGTGTTGCGGCGGTTGTGCCTTTCGTCGCGTGTGATCGCGCGAGGGATGACCGCGCCGAAGTGGAGTTCTGGACCCTGTCCCTCTCGCCGATGTTCGATTCGTTCGTGCGGGGCCGGATCGAGGCCTTCGAGGCGGAGAATCCGGGCGTGCGAGTGCGCTGGATCGATGTGCCCTACGACGCGCTGGAGCGCAAACTCATCGCCGCGGCGGCGGCGGGGCGCGCACCCGACGTGGTCAACATGCCCGATCTGAACTTCGCGCGCTTTGTGTCGCTCGGGGCGTTCAGGGCGCTGGATGATTGCTTGCCCGGCGGGTCCGATGAGCGGTATCTCCCCGGAGCGCTCGCGCTGTGCCGCGTGCGGGGCGGGTTGATGGCCCTGCCCTGGTACGTGAACCCGCAGGCACGGATCGTGAACACCGCACTCCTGAAAAAGGGCGGGCTGGATGTGGACTCGGTCGCGCGGGACTGGCGCGGCCTGGCGAAGCAGGCGAAAGACTTTCACGCCGCGACTGGGGCGTACCTCTTTTCACAGCCGCTGGGGGAGGAGTCGCAACTCCCGATCATGCTCTTCGCCGAGGGGCTTTCACCACTGAGACCCGGCGCGGAAGGGGCGTTGGAGCCGTCGCTCGCCACGCCCGAGATCAGCGCCTACCTGGCCGATTTTGTGCGGCTTTACCGCGAGGGCGCACTCCCGCGCGACGCCGCGACGCGCGGGCACGCCCACCTGACCGAGATGTTCCAGGACGGCAAGGTCGCCGTGATCTCGACGGGTCCGAACTTCGTGAAGCGGATCAGGGATGTCTCTCCGACGGTTTACGCATCGACCCAAGTCCTGCCCGGCGCGGTGGGCGCTCTGAATCGAGTTCACCTGCCTGTGATGGTGCTGGCTGTGACGGGCCAGTCGCGCCGACCGACGGAGGCCGCCGCGCTCGCGTGGTTCATGACCGGTCCCGAGTCGCAGACCGAGTTCTGCAAACACGCGGCGATCATGCCCAGTTCGACGGGGTCTCTCTCGGACCCGTTCTTTGCAACGCCCACCGCCCGCGCGGGCGAAGATGAGAAGTTGCTCCAGGCACGCGCCGTGGCGGCGGGCACGCTCGCCGATGCCGCGGCCTTCACCGCGAGTGTTGAGACCTGGCCCGACCTCCGCCGCGCGTTCGAGGACGAGTTCAAGCGCGTGCTGCTCGATGGCGCCGACCTCGACGAATCGCTGCGGCGCATCGAAACTCACTGGGGAAGCATCCTGCGGGCCGCGCCGCCCGTCGGGATCGATGCGCTTCCCACCCGAGAGCCGGTGCGGGCGGCGGGGGAGGCGGGACGCTCCTGACATGACCCCCCTCCGCCGTCATCACCCGCTGACACCCTATCTCTTCCTCGCCCCGGCGATGGGGGTACTCGGGGTTTTTTTCCTTATCGCCACGTTGCAGGTGGTGTATTTTTCGCTGACCCGCTACACGGCGTTCCAGGGGCCGGTCTTCATCGGGCTGGAGAACTACCGTCGTGCGCTGGCTTCCGAGCGGTTCTGGCTCTGCCTGGCCAACAGCGGGCTGTACCTGCTCGTGACGCCCGCGATCATCGCGGCGAGTTTGTGCGCGGCCCTGGTGGTCGAGTCGCTCGCGCGTGCGGGGAAGTGGTTGCGCATCCTGCTCTTCCTGCCTGTGGTGACGCCGACGGTGGTGGCGGCGCTGGCGTGGAGGCTGGTCTTCAACGAGGATTCGGGTGTGCTGAACACGGCGCTGCGGGCGTTGGGTCTGCCCGCCGTGGCGTGGCTCTCGGCTCATCCGTGGACGCTGGTGAGCGCGATGACCGTCACTCTTTGGAAGGGTTTCGGCTTCTTCATGATGGTCTTCCTGGCGGGGCTGGCCAGCGTGCCACGGGAACTCCGCGAGGCCGCGGCCATCGACGGGGCCGGGCGATGGGGGGTCTTCCGCAGCGTGACTCTCCCGGCGCTGGCACCGTCGATCGTTCTGGTCTTCGTGGTCTCGTCGATCGCGGCGCTCAAAGTGTTCGATGAACTCTTCGTGATGGTGAAAGGGGCGGGCATCACGAACCAGACGGTGGTGCCGCTGCTCTACCGAATCGCCTTCGAGGAGGGGGACTACGGCCTGTCGTGCGCGGTGGGGCTTCTCTTGTTTGTCGTCATCCTGATTTTCAGCCTCGTGAACCTTCGACTGTCCCGGGCGCGGGCGGAGGAGGGGGGCGGGGCGGCGTGATCGATCGACGATCCATTCCCTTCGGGGTGTTTTTGTGGCTCATCGCCGCGACGCTGGCGCTGGCGGCGGCGCTGCCGGCGGTGTGGCTCCTGATGATCGCGGTGCAGCCCGCCGGGGCCGATTGGCGCTCGATTGCGGGCGGGTTTACGCTCCGGCACTTCGAGACGGCGTGGAAGGACGGCGGTCTGGCGTGGCCCCTGTGGAACAGCGTGGTGGTGACGATGGGGCGTGCCGCGCTGAACGTGCTGCTGGCGGCGCTGGCGGCCTACCCGCTGGCGCGCATGAAGTTCCCCGGAAAAGACTGGGTCTTCGCGCTGATCCTCTGCACCATGATGATCCCCGAGCAGGTGATCCTCGTGCCCATGTTCCGCATCGTGGTGGGGATGGGCCTGTACGACACGCTGATCGCGGTGATCCTGCCCTTCAGCGTCAACGCCTTCGGGATTTTTCTCTGCCGGCAGGCGTTCCTCTCGATCCCCGCCTCGCTCGAAGAGGCCGCGCGGGTGGACGGCGCCGGCAGCATGCGCATCTGGTGGCACATCATGCTCCCGCTGGCGGCCCCGGCCCTTTCCACGCTCGCGCTCTTCAGCATCATCGGCGCCTGGTCGGAACTCCTGTGGCCGCTGATCGTGCTGCAATCCCGCGAGAGTTTCACGCTCCCCGTCGCGGTCACGTCGCTCATGGGCCAGTTCTCGACGAACCTGCGCGCGGCCTACGCCGCGGCGGTGCTGGCGCTCGTGCCGATCATCATCGTCTTTTTCCTCCTCCAACGATTCCTCAAGCCGGAGATGTTCGGCGGCGCGGTCAAGGGGTAGCACCACTCATGCGGGAACTCTCGACGGACATCCTGATCGTCGGCGGCGGCACCGGGGGCATCGCGGCGGCGCTCGCGGCGGCGTCACGCGGAGCGGCGTGCATCGTCACCGAGCCGTACACGTGGGTCGGAGGTCAGTTGACCAGCCAGGCCGTGCCCCCCGATGAGAACCAGTGGATCGAAACGTACGGCGGCACGCGCCTGTACCAATCGTTCCGAGAGCGTGTGCGGGCGTGGTACCGGGAGCAAAGCCCGCTGACCGAGGCCGCCAGGAGCATACCCCGACTCAACCCGGGCAACGGGTGGGTGAGCCGCCTGTGCGCCGAGCCTCGCGTGATGCACGGGGTGCTGCGGACGATGATCGATGAATGCTCGCCGCGGCCGATGGTTATGGCGGGGCTGATTCCGATCTCGGCGGAAGTCGAGGGGGATCGCCTCCGCGCCGTGGCGTTCCGCGGCGAAGGCGGTGGGTGCGAGCCGGAGTGCGTGATCTCGGCGAAGATGATCCTCGACGCGACGGAACTGGGGGACCTCTACACGCTGGCCGGGGTCGAGCACGCGATCGGGGCCGAGGCCGCGAGTGTTTACGGCGAACTCCACGGTCGGCCGGATCGGACCGATCCGATGGATCAGCAGGCCTTCTCATGGTGCTTCGCGCTCGAACACCGACCGGGAGAGGATCACACGATCCCTCCTCCCCCGTCGTACGAGTTCTGGCATTCTTACGTGCCCGCGATGGACCCGCCCTGGTGCGGGCCGCTCTTCTCGTGGACCGTTCCCACGCACAACGAGGCCGGGTGCCGCACCTTCCCGTTCCTTCCCCCGCCGGAGGAGTGTCCGGCCGGGGTCTGGGACATGTGGCGCTACCGGCGGATCATCGATCAGGCGCTCTTCGACCCCGCCTCGGGCGTGCGTGATGTCACGATCGTGAACTGGGTGCAGATGGATTACTGGCTCAAGCCCCTCCTGGGGGTTGATGCCGCGGCGCAGGCGGCGGCGTTCGCCGGTGCGAGGGAACAATCCTTGTGCTTCCTGCACTGGATGCAGACGCGCGCGCCGAGGGCCGACGGGGGGCAGGGCTTTCCCGGCCTGCGTCTCCGCGGCGACGAGGTGGGCACCGCCGACGGTTTCGCGATGGCCCCGTACATCCGCGAGCCGCGCCGCCTGACCGCGCGCACCATCATCACCGAGGGTCACATCGGCACCGAGCAGCGCAAGCGCGAAGGCAGGCCGCACCAGGACCGCACGAAGTACGGCTGCGCCGAGCTGTTCGCCGATTCGGTGGGCATCGGGCACTACACCCTCGACCTGCACCCCAGCACGGCGGGGCGCAACTCGGTGTACGTGCCCGCCGCGCCCTTCCGCATCCCGATGGGATCACTGATCCCGGTGCGGGTCCGCAACCTCCTCGCGGCCGGCAAGGGGATCGGCGTGACGCACATCACCAACGGCTGCTACCGCATGCACCACACGGAATGGAATATCGGCGAGTCCGCCGGGGCGCTGGCGGCGTGGTGCCTGCGGCGAGGGATGGATCCCGCGGCGGTGCACGAATCCGCAACCGAGATCGCGGACTTTCAGCGTGAGTTGGCGGCGTGTGGTGTAAGGCTGTCCTGGCCGTGGGAGACATGAAAAGACGGGTTCGCCCGCGTTGTGGGCGAACCCGTGATCGAACCCGTGGCGCGGCGTGGTCACGCCGTGACGCGACGGCGGCGAGTGATGCACAGCACGCCGCAGCCCGCGAGGGCGAGCGCGCCCGGCGCGGGGATGGACGCGGAGTGGGTGAGCGTGTTGACCATGATGTGCTCATCGCTGATCCCCGAGACATCAACGGAGAAGGTGTAGGGCATCCCGCTGGTCATGGAGGATTCTCGCCAGTTGCCCAGCACGCGCCACGAACCCAGTTCGCCCGAGGCGACCGCGCGTTCGACGCTGTAGTGGCGGTCGAGGATGTCCTCCAACTCACCCTCGTACATACCCATGACGTTGAGCACGCAGAGTTCAAGCCCGCCTCCCTCGGCGCTGAAAGCAGGCATTCCCGAGACGGTGAACATGTCGCCCGAGCGCCACCCCTGCACGCTGTTGCTGCACTCGGCGGAGTCCATCGCGGGAGCGATCGGAAGAAGGAACGGATTCTCCGGCCCCGCGGCCCCGGTGCCGGTGACGGCCGTAAACGCGTTCGCGCTCCAGATGCCGGTGGTGGATGTCGCGGTGGCGGTACCGGGAGGAGCTGCGCCGGTGGATGTGGCGGTGCGGGCCAGGCCGACGAAGCCCACGGCGGCGTATGTGGCGACGCCTCCCGAGGTGGACGCGCTCCCGGAGACGGAGGCCCTGATGAGGCCGGCCGTGGCCCGGGCGGTGGCGAGAGCGTCGGTCGCCCCGAGGGCCGTGATGAGCGCGGCGGACAGGACCGACAAGGCGGTGATGCGGTGAGACATGGCTGTGAGTTCCGGTTCGACGTGGGGTTCGGCGAGTGTCGCGCTGTGCGAGTTCTCAGGCCGGGCAGACGGTGTCGAAGCGCCGCCGAGAGATGCAGCGACACACGATCGGCGCGCTCACGCGGAACACATCACGGCCTGCACCGTTTGTGCCGATGCGATGCCTGTGTATACGTCTCGGGCGGGACTCCGTCTACGCTCAGTTCATGCAGGACACAGGTCCGGATCCGGCAACCCCCGCGGGCCCGAAGAGTGTCCCGGCGTGTGCGTCCGCGTGCATCTCTTCGTCGCACGGCGCGATCACGCAGCCGGGTCGGCTTTCCTTCCTCGACCGCTTCCTGACTCTCTGGATCTTCCTGGCGATGATCGTGGGTGTGGCGCTGGGGCGGCTGGTGCCTGGAGTCCGCGATGCGGTCGAGCGCGTCACGGTCGGAACGACGAACATCCCCATCGCCGTCGGTCTGATCCTCATGATGTACCCGCCGCTGGCCAAGGTACGCTACGAGCAACTGCCGACGATCTTCAGAGATTGGAAAGTCCTGACGCTCTCGCTGGTGCAGAACTGGATTGTCGGCCCGGTGCTGATGTTCGCGCTCGCGGCGGTGTTCCTGCACGACCGGCCGGAGTACATGCTCGGCCTCATCATGGTGGGCCTGGCCCGCTGCATCGCGATGGTCCTGGTATGGAACGATCTGGCCAAAGGGAGCGCCGAGTACGCCGCGGGGCTTGTCGCGTTCAACAGCATCTTTCAGGTTCTTTTCTTCGGCGTCTACGCCTGGATTTTCCTGACCTGGCTCCCGCCGCTGGTGGGACTGAGCGGCGTGGTGGTGGACGTGAGCATGGGGAGCATCTTCAAGAGCGTGCTGGTGTACCTGGGCATCCCGTTCTTCGCTGGGATGCTCTCACGCGGCGTGCTCCGCGCGGTCAGGGGCGACGAGTGGTACACGACACGGTTTCTTCCCCGGATCGCCCCGATCACGCTGGCGGCCCTGCTCTTCACGATCGTGGTGATGTTCAGTCTCAAGGGCGACCGCATCGTCGCGGTGCCGCTCGATATGCTTCGGATCGCGGTGCCGCTGGTGCTGTACTTCGTCATCATGTTCTTCGTGTCGTTCTGCATGGCCCGGCGCGTGGGCGCCGACTATGAACGGGCCGCGACCCTCGCCTTCACCGCGAGCGGGAACAACTTTGAACTGGCTATCGCCGTGACGATCGCCACGTTCGGGATCACTTCGGGGGCGGCCTTCGCCACCGTGGTCGGCCCGCTGGTGGAGGTGCCGGTTCTGATCGGGTTGGTCGGTGTATCGCTGTGGTTGGGGCGGCGTTGGTACGGGCGCGGCCCGGATACTCGCGGCGCGGAGTGAGCGATGGCCCACAGACAAGAGGCCCGGAGCCGTGCGTCCCCTCTGACTGCCGTGATGCGTTCATGATTCCGCGAGCGCGTCCGCCGCGGCGCACAGCACGCGGTAATACTCCTCGCGGTCCATGCCCAGCAGGGTGGAGCCGAAGAGTTCGGCCTCGACGTGCGAGGCGACTTCGCCGTAGTTGACGGAAGGGATGTAATAGGCGATGAGCAAGGGAAGGAGGTCATCCTCCTGCGCATAGGCCGGATGGATGTTGAGACAGAACCCGTCGGCGGGATGTTCGCCGAGGGGTTCAAGGCAGGCGAACTCGCCGGGGTGGAGGGGCTGGGCGTCGAAGCGGACACCGACCGGGTATCGCACGACCGAGCGGTCTTCCAGCATCCGCAGGATGATGTCGCGGCTCATCTCTCCCGAGCGGCTGAAACGGGCCTGCAGCGCCTTGGTGACGACATGGTCCCGGAGGGACTGCTGTGCGCTCTCGGCGGTGGGGAGGGGGTCCGTCATGGGTGGTTCGTGACCAGTTCCGCGGGCGCGCCGGTCGCGGCGGAAAAGTCCTGGTCGTAGGTCAACCGTCCGGTCAGGACCGGCACGGTGACACGGACCAGGATGGTGTAGATGAGCAGTCCCCCGGCCCAGATGCCCACGGTGACAAGGGTTTCGTTCCAGGTCGGGAGGTACTCGACGATCTCGCCCAGGGGCGAGGGGACAAACGCCGGAACGATCATGCCCATCCCCTTCTCGATCCAGATGCCCACGATGAGCATGATGCAAGCGGCCTGGAGCACGGAACGCTTGCGGCTGACGGGCATGAACAGCAGGATGAGCGCGACGGTGTTGAGGCCGATGGCCGTCCAGATCCAGGGGACCAGCGCGTTGTGCCCGTGCAGGCCGAGGAAGAGGTAGCGGGCCGAGGCGCCGTGGGCCGAATCGGTGTAGAACTCGGTGAAGGCCTCGGAGCCGAGCAGGAACATGTTGATCGAGAGCGCGATCGTCACGATGTTGCGCAAGGTGAGAAAGGCTTGTTCCGGCACGCGGTAGGTGGTGTAGCGTGCCAGCACCGAGAGGGACAGGATGAGAAAAGCCGGCCCCGCGGCGAACGCCGAGGCCAGGAACCGCGGCGCGACCACCGCGGAGTTCCAGAAGGGGCGTCCGCCCAGCCCGCTGTACAGGAACGCCGTCACGGTGTGGATGCTGATCGCCCACGCGATGGCGACGAAGACGAAGGGGATGTAGAACACCTTGCTCGGCTGGCGCCTTCGGTACGCGCAGTAGATGAGATAGCCGCAGATGTGGAGGTTGAGCAGCAGGTAGCCGTTGAGGACCAGCACGTCCCAGGTGAGCATCGAGATGGGGAAGTTGAACCGCAGGAGGAGGTGGTGGAAGCGATCCGGCCGCCCCAGGTCCACCGTCACGAAGAGCATCGCCATGATGATGGCGGCGACCGCGAAGAGCTCGCCGAAGATCACCAGGTCGTGCAGTTCACGGTTTCGGTAGATGTAGACCGGGATGACCAGCATCACCGCGGCCGCGGCCATGCCCACCAGGAACGTGAAGTTGGCGATGTAGAAGCCCCAGGAGACCTGATCGGTCATGCCGGTGGTGGCCAGGCCGTGGACGAGTTGCTTGCAATAGGCGTTGATCCCCAGCAGCGTCAGGACGGTCAGGAAGAACATCCAGGCGTAGTAGCGTCGGTCGCCCACGAAACTCAGCCGGAAGCAGCGGGCCAGAAACGTGAGATAGGTCTTCACGCCCGGCCCCCGTTCCACCACTGGGGCTGCGCCGCCGCGATGAACTCACGGCGAGGCCCATCGGGGCCGGGGGGCAGCCCGTACGCGTCACCCTCCTCGGCCTTCAGGCGGTGCGCGATCGCCACGGCCTCGGGGTCGAGGGAGTTGGGGTAGCGTTCATCGAAGTAGTAGAAGAAGCGGGGCAGCGTGCCGACTTCTTCCTTGAGGACAAAGACGCGCTTGGTCTTGAGGATCTGCGAGACTTCAGAGTGAGGATCAAGGACGTTGCCGAACTTGCGGGCGCCCGTGGGGCAGATTTCCACGCACGCGGGCATGCGGCCCTCGCGGGTTCGGTGCAGGCAGAAATGGCACTTCTCCATCACGCCCTTCTCGCGTGGCCGGTTGGAGAGGTAACTCATGGTGGGATTGAGTTGTTCCTTGGGGAGGTGGGGCCGGGCGAAGTTGAACCGGCGCGCCCAGTAGGGGCAGGCCGCTTCACAATAGCGGCAGCCGATGCACCAGTCATAGTCGATGACGGTGATGCCGTCTGGCTCCTGCCAGGTGGCTTCGACGGGGCAGACCTTGACGCAGGGCGGGTTGGCGCACTGGTGGCACTGCACGGGGAGGTAGAAGTGATTGGGGTCGGGCACGGTCGGGCGGTCGTAGTGGTGGTTGCCGCGCTCGACATCGAGCGTGCCCCGGGGCATCTCGATCACGCGGATGTACTGGACCTCCGGGCTTCGGGACTGGTTATTCTCGGCGACGCAGGCGTGGACGCACTTGCGGCAGCCGATGCACCGCGACAGGTTGAGCGCGTAGACGAACTCGACGCCTTCCATGGGTTTGATGTCGCGCAGGTGCGGTCGAACCTCGAATCGCTCCTCGACCTTCCGTCGGATGCGCTCGAGCGCCGCCTCCATGTCCGTGGGGGTCATCTCCTTGTAGTGCTTCTGAAGGAACTGCCCGAGGTCGGGGATGTCGTCCGAGGCCAGTTCACGCAGCGGGCTGAGGGCCGCGGCGAGCGCGGCCATGCCGCCCAGGGCCGCAGCGCCGGTGCGGAGAAAACTCCGCCGCGTCAACTCGGGCTCCTGCCGCGGGGGCCGGGCCGAGGGTCCATCCCAGATGCGAACATCAGTCATGGTGCGGCTCCTGTCCACCGGTGGGTGATTGGCTGTGGTGGAACCACTGTTGAAGCGGGCTTGCCGAGTGACCGTGCGACGGCGCGAGCGGGGTGCCCATGCGGAGGGTGTTGGGGCCCGGCATCGGTTCGTAGGACGGATACCGGGGCGAGTGGGGGTCGTGGCACTCGTTGCAACTCAGCCGACGCTGCGCCTCGGATTGAGTCACCCAGGAGCCGAGCGTTTTACCGTGGGTGCCACGCTCCCAGTCGCGGAAAACGGTGCCGTGGCATTGGGCGCACAGGAGCGGAGTCTGCGCGTACGGCACCCGTGTTCCGTCGCGCAGTTCGAGTTGCTCGCGATCCTTCTCGCTGTGACAGTTGACGCAGCGATCGTTCATGCCGTGCGAGAGTCGGATCTCCTGGTGGTAGTTTCTGGCGGCGACGGTCGTGCCGAAGGAATCGAAAATCTGATGGCAACCGTTGCATCGTTGCGGGACGCCCTCGATCATGATGTGCGCCGGGTCGCTCAGCGCCGTCCGGCGAGGGGCGACGTGCAGCGCGCTGGGCTCGATCGCTCGGGCCGGAGGGACAGGGATGGTTGGTCCGCCCGATCCGGCAAAGAGGCCGACGGCTACAACGCAGAAGCCGATGGGCAAGAGCCATCCCAGCCACCGCTGATCGGGAGGCCGGCCTTGCGTCTCACTGCCGGGAACTGTCGTCGATGTACTCATGCGGAGTGGACTCGTCGGTATTTGTGGACAATGATATCCTATATTCGGCGGCGTGACCAGACAGCGCGGCGGTCGCGGCATCGAACGGCACGACCGGGTACAGTCCGCGTGAGGATACGCGCAGCGGAGCACGCGATGGCGATCAGTGGATTGGTCCTGACACTCTCCGACGATGACGCGGCCGATTCGGCGCTGGCGGTCCTGTCGATGGATCCGCGCCTGACCCTCGGTGAACGATTCGGCCGAAAACTCGCGGTAGTCGCGGAGACACCCGGCGTCGAATCGGATCGACAACTCTGGGATGATCTGTCGCGGACCCCGGGCATCACCCACGTCGACATCACCTACGTTCACCTCGACCAGGTCCCCGTCACGGGCGGGGCCGGTCCATCTCCGTCGGAGAAGACACATGCAGACCGTTGATCGTCGGACGTTCGTCAAGGCATCGGCGATGGCCGCGGCGACCGCGGCGGCGGCGGGGGGTGCTCGCGCGTTCTCTCTGCCCGTGCTCGATGAGCCGCCCGCGGCCTCCGGCCTCAAGTGGCAGAAAGCCCCGTGCCGGTTCTGCGGCACGGGGTGCCACGTGATGGTCGGCACCGAGAACGGTCGCGTGGTGGCGATCCAGGGAGATCAGAAAGCGGAGGTCAACAAGGGCCTGCTGTGCGTGAAGGGCTACCACGTGGGGTTGGCGCTCTACGGGAAGGACCGTCTGACCACACCCCTGCTCCGGCGCGACGGGGTGCTCTCGCCGATCTCCTGGGAAGAGGCCATCGACATCGTGGCGAAGCGGATCGCCGCGAACCCCAAGGGCTTTTCCTTCTACGGCTCGGGTCAATGGACGATCCCCGAGGGGTACGCCGCGAACAAGTTTGTCAAGGCCGGGCTGGGAACGAACCTCATCGACGCGAACCCGCGTTTGTGCATGGCCTCGGCGGTGACGGGCTTCATTTCGACCTTCGGCGTGGATGAGCCGCCGGGCGTGTACGACGACATCGAGGCCTGCGATGTCGCGATCATGTGGGGCAACAACATGGCGGAGATGCACCCGGTGCTCTTCTCCCGCCTGGTGGACCGCCGTTCACGCGGCGAGAAGGTGACGATCATCGACCTCACCACGCGCCGGACGCGCACGAGCGACCTGGCGGACCACGTGCTGTTCTTCAAGCCCAACGGCGATCTCGCGCTGGCCAACGGCATCGCCCACATCCTGATCAAGAGCGGGAAATACGACCGGGCCTTCGTGGAAGCGCACTGCAACTTCCGGCAGCTGGGCGAAAGCCCCGACGGCAAGACGGCCCCGGACATGCTCGGCATGCCGATGACGTTCGAGCAGTTCGCCCGCGCGGTCGAGCCGTACACGCCGGAGAAAGTCGAGGAACTCTCGGGCGTCGCGGCGGAGAAGGTTCGGATGCTCGGCGAGATGTTCTGCCGGCGCGATGTCCGGATCAACAGTTTCTGGTGCATGGGCTTCAACCAGCACACCCGGGGCACGGCCATCAACTGCATCGTGCACGGCATCCATCTGCTCTCGGGGCACTTCGGCAAGCCCGGCGACGCGGCCACGAGCCTGACGGGGCAACCATCCGCCTGCGGCACCGCGCGCGAGGTCGGGACGCTGTGCCACCTCCTGCCCGGGGGTCTGGCGGTGGTGAACCCCGATCATCGCCAGATCGCCGAGGAGTATTGGAACGTGCCCGCGGGCCGCCTGAGCGGGACGATCGGTCTGCACGCCGTGGAACTTTTCAAGCGGTTCAATACGCCAACCGACCAGGGCGGCGACATCACGACCATCTGGGTGCAGGTCACCAACCCGGGTCAGACGATGCCGAACCTGAACCGCAACTTCCGGCAGAAGAAGAATCTCGCGGACAAGTTCCTCATCGTGTCCGATGTCTATCCCACGGCGACCACCGAACTGGCCGACCTGATCCTGCCCAGCGCGATGTGGGTGGAGAAGAACGGCATGTACGGCAACAGCGAGCGCCGCACTCACCAGTGGTTCAAGATGGTGCCGCCGCCCGGCCAGGCCCGCGACGACTGCTGGCAGACCATCGCCGTCTCGAAGCGGATGCTCGACCTCGGGTTCGAGGGGATGAAGGACAAGGACGGGAAGTGGCTCTTCCGCACCGCCGATGAGTCCGGGCGCGAGGTGCCCATCTGGGACTGGGACCGCTTCTACGACGTCAACGTCGATGAGCGCCTTTTCAACGAGTACCGCAAGTTCAGCCGCCACAAGCACAAGGACCTCGCCCCCTACAGCGAGTACGTCAAGGCCCGGGGGCTGCGCTGGCCCGTGGTGCAACAGGCCGACGGGTCGTGGAAAGAGACTCGCTGGCGCTTCAGCGGGTTCGATGATCCATACGTTGCCAAGGGCAAGGATTTCCAGTTCTATCACTCCGTCACCAAGGACGACAAGGCCCTGATCTGGTTCCGGCCCCACGAGTTCCCGCCCGAGATGCCCGATGCCGAGTTCCCGTTCTGGCTCTGCACCGGCCGTGTGCTGGAGCACTGGCACACCGGCACCATGACCCGCCGTATCCCGCAGCTCCACCGCGCCATGCCGCGGGCCTACGTCGAGATGCACGCGGACGATGCCGCGGCGATGGGGGTCCGCAACAACGAGGTCGTGACCATCCGCAGCCGCCGGGGCGAGATCGACCTGCCGGTATGGATCGGAGGGCGGGGCGCGCCCCAGAGGGGCGACCTCTTCGTCCCCTTTTTCGATGAGACGAAGTTGATCAACCTCGTCACGCTCGACGCCTACGACCCGTACTCGAAGCAGCCCGATTACAAGAAGTGCGCGGTCGCCGTGGTCCGCAAGGCATAGGAGTCTTTGCATGAATCCCG
>ERZ761603.1087-NODE-1087-length-21244-cov-42.429091_pt1 | contig 21244 bp, 22 predicted proteins | sample MGYA00511879_ERZ761603 | MGnify/ENA primary metagenome ERZ761603 (study PRJEB28899, sample SAMN02850040) | bioreactor sludge metagenome | biome: EBPR Sludge; feature: EBPR Bioreactor; material: flocular biomat | place: Australia: Thorneside Wastwater Treatment... | reverse complement strand
GATTCGAGTTGATCATCGACGGCCCTCTTCGCGGCGTCCACGTCGAGCCCGGAGTCGAACAACCCCTGGATCTCCAGCATCCGCTTGGCGACCCAGGACGATGCGGACTCCCAGACCTGCTGGAATCCGGTGGTGAAGTTGGTCCAGGTCTTGGACAGGAACGACGTGGTCTCGATCCACGCGATCTCAAGGGCGTGGAAGACGATCTCCGCGGCGGCCAGCGCTCCGTACCACATGCCGTAGGCGGTGGAGACGAAGAACTCCTTGGCCTCCAGCCAAACCTTGTTGAGCGCGGCGACGCCCTGCTGCCAGACCACCTTCAGCGAGAGCCACAGGATCTCGGCGGCTAGGGCGATGTCGCCCGCCGCGAGGGCGTCGGAGATGCCGCCGACGACCTTGGTCACCCAGTCGCGCAGGCGTGTGAACTGCTCGCCAAGCCAGGCGAGGGCTTCCCCGCCAACTCCGGTGGTGACGAGGAGCACGCCGCCGAGCGCCACGATTGCGGCGATCGCCAGCCCGACCGGCGACAGGATCGCCGCGATGGCGGCTCCGATCAGGCTGAAAGCTGTACCAATGCCACCAATCACAGCCGCGACGATGCCCAGGGTCGCGCCGATGCCCGAGACGATGTACCCCAAGGCGACGATGGCGATGCCCGCCACGGCGACGGCGGCGGCGATCTTGAGCGCCCACACGACCGTCTCGCGGTTGGCCCTAATCCAGGTGGTGACGCTGACGACGATGCGGGTGATCCGCTCCGCGAGGTCCTTGAGCGTCGGCGCGAGCGCGCCGCCGATGGTGAACACGCCCTGCTTGAGCACCTTCCAGAGCGTGCCCAAGGCGTCGTTGAGGGCAGCGGCGTCGCGGGCCGTCTCGGTGCTAACGGTAAGGCCGAGGCGACGAGCCTCTTCCTGCATCGCCTCGATGCCCGCAGCACCGTCCGCCATGAGCGGCAGGAGCTTGGTCCCGGCCTTGCCGAAGACCTCCATCGCTAGCGCCGCCCGGAGGGCGGGATCGCGCACCTGTGAGATGCGCTCCGCGAGGACCTTGAACTGTTCGTCCGGAGCGAGGCCCGCCAGTTGTGCGGCAGTCAGGCCGAGCCGCCCGAGCGCATCACCCGCGGATGCCGACCCCTGCGCTGCGCCCGCCAGCGTCCGCTGCATGTTGCGGAGCCCGGACTCGAGCGTTTCCAGGTCCGTGCCGGAGAGGTCAGCCGCGAACCCCAGCTCGGACAGAGCCTCCACGCTCACGCCGGTCCGCTGGCTCATCTTGTCGAGCATGTCGCCCGTGTCGGAGAAGGCCTTCGCCGTGCCGAGCAGCGCCGCGACCGCCCCCGCGCCAATCCCCGCGAGTCGCGTGCCCACCGATCGCAGGCCAGCGCCGAAGGCTTCGAGCTGCTTCTGGGCGCGGCGAATCCCGGCGGTGAGCTTGTCGCTCACGCCGAGTTCGACGAACGCCCGTCCAGCCCGGATGCCGCGAGTATCGGCCATCAGATGGGCACCCCCACGTTACCATTCGCACGATGAGCACCAATCCCACCCCGCCCGATGCGTGGCGCACAATTGACGAGTGGCCCAGCTGGAACGACCTGCCGGCCATGTGCTGCTATCGCCTTCGACTCGTTGACAGCAATGGATCGCCGGTGCCGATTCCCCGACTCTTGGATCCTGACCCCTCGGGGTTGCTCTACATCGGGGAGACCGGGCCGGACGAGAAGTGGCCTGGCCCACACCGGGTTGCGGCTCTTGCCGCAGACCTGGCACCGCGCGTCAACGTCGATGGTCACGGTCGGACCATCGACGAGCGCGTCACCGCAGCAGTCCACGGGGTTGGAAAGACCTTCAGGGCGATAGACCTGATCAGAAAGCTCCGGAGACGCTGGCCTGGTTGCTCGCTTCAGATGATGTGGGAGGAGACGACTGACATGGAGTCGCTCGTCTCGACCGGAGACGTGACGAACGCCAATGCGGCGGTAGACGCCAACGATCCAAAGGCTCGCAATCGTGATCTGCTCGCTGCGACAGAGGGCGTAATCGGCAGCTCTGGCAAGGAGTTGGCCAGACGCCGCGAAAAGCAACTTCTGGATGAGTACGAAGACCGTTTTGGTGAGCCGCCGCCGCTCAACAGCAAGGCGGGTGAGTTCATGCGCAATAAGGACCAGCGCACCGAGCACACCGTGCAGCAGTCGGTGGTAGATGTGTCGCAGGTCGGGGACCGCTCGGTTGTCTACGACATCCTGAACCGGTTGCCGCGAGAGGTGATCGAGTCGTTCTTGACCAGCGCGCAGAGCGGCAGCGGACCCGATGGATCGACCTCCCCCCCTGACGATGAGGTCAGTATGGGAGACGGGTACGAAGAGCTCAAGCGACGCCGTGGAGGTCATGATTGACTCCTTCGGATGCTGTTCCGCCATAGCAGCGGCAGCTTCGGCCGCTCCTGCTCCAGCGCGGGGGCCATGTACGGCCGCGCAGCGATCTTGACCTTCTGCGATGTGAGCTTCCCGCCTCTGCGACGCAGCACGACGGTGTCGCCGCCGTATTCCAGCACGTTCGGGGCGACGCTCTTCTTGAAACCCACGGGGCCGACGACCACGGAGTCCGACGCCTTGTCGTACCCGAAGAGGATGAGCCGTCGCAGGCTCCCTTCGTGCGAGTGGGGAGGCTTGCCCGCCGGCGCGGAGCCCTTGCGCTTGCGGATGCTGGTCCGGGCCGCCGTGCGGATGAACGCGCCGGCCTTGCTGAGCACCTTCCGCTTGGCCCCATCGACCGCGCGGACCACCGCCGCGCGGTCGAAGAACATGTCCTTGATCCGCATGGTGATCACACGCCGCTCCCGCCCGCGGGCGTGCCTCCAGCGAGGCCGCTGCCCTTCTCCAGGCCCTTGTTGAACGACGCCTCCTTCTCCTTGCGAAGCCGGCCCGAGCCGATGAACAGGCCGACGATCCCGGTGAGCGCCGGCAGCGCGGGGCCGAGTACCGGAAGGCCCGCCACTGTGGGCCCGACGGTGTCGAGGGCGGACAGCGTGAGCTGGCTGAACAGGCCGCGGAGCTCGCCGGCCTTCTCGATGTTGCCCTTCCACTGCGCGCCGGTCGTCTGCGTCTGGTTGAACCAGTTCTGGTACTCGACCTCGGCCTCGTTCAGGCTGAGCGTGGACGGCAGCCCCGTGGTCTGCTGGATGGTGTTGGGCGTCTTGACCTTCACGAGGTCGCCCAGGTCGAAGCCCGCGCACGACGTGAGCACGAGCGCCATGAGCAGCAGGCCGACGATGTAGACGTAATGGCGGGTGGAAGGCGAGCTGAGGAACTTCATCCGTGAGCCTCCTGCGGCATGGCGGGGAGCTTGCCGTCGATGAACACGCCCTTGAGGACCGACACGCCGACCTTGATGGGTCGCTGGCGTTTGGCGAAGGGGTCGAAGTCGCTGGGGTTGAGTCGGCGGGATCGCTTGGGGTCGCGGTGGATGTTGGCGACAAGCGCCATGACGGCGGAGGCGATCGACCAGTCGTGGCGCTGCTTGCCGTCGAGCATCGCCACCAGATCACGGAGGGTCAGGGGGCCGGGGTCGATGCCGAGGATTCCTGCGCACTGGTGGACGAGCCTCCAGCAGTCGCTTCCGGTTATCCCTCTGCCAGCAGGCGGTCCGCCAGCCGATCCAGTTCGCCGCTGTCGAGCTTCTTCTCCACCAGGTCCCGCGCCCGGTCCATCACCTTCCGCGTGGCCTGGAGCACCCGCCCGAGGTTGGCCCGGTCCCTCGGGCTCGGGCAGAAACCCACGAGCTCCTCCAGCACCGCCGTCGTCGCGGCCTCGATCGCGTCGCCGGCCATCGCCTTGCCGAACTCCTCGTCGGAGACGCTGCATGCATCCGCTTCGGGCTTGCAGATGGCGTAGACCACGTCGCAGAGCAGGACGGGATCTCGGATCAGCTTCTCGATCAGCGTCCCCTCGATGACCTGCATGAGGTCCTCGCCGGTGAGGCCGCGCACGCGCTTGATGGCGGTGACGTTGATCTCGACCGACCACTGCCGCCCTTGGTTGTCCTTGAATGACCGCATCCGTGCCTCCGTGAATCAGGACCCGACAGGAATCCCACGCGAAGCCGACAGCACCGAACCCGCTCAGCCGCCAATCCATGAAGGTGCCGTCGCCGAGTACGTCACTTTCGCGGTGACCGAAACCGTGATGGCCTCCTCCAGCGCCTCGTTGCGCGAGAAGTTGGTGATGGAGAAGTCCGCTTGCAAGCCCTGCCCGCTGGTCTCATCGAGGATCTGGAAGCCGATGGGGTCGTTGCCGAAGAACGCGTTCTTGATCGCGGTGAACCCGGCGTCCTCCGTGTCCCACACCATCTCGAACTCGACGCTGGCTTCCTTCAGCGTGGCGACCGTGGCCCGCCAGCCGCTGTTGGCGCGAGTCGTGACATCCGCCTCGCCCGCCTCCAGGTTGAGCGTCACGTCGCGGGTGTTGCCCAGGACCACCCATGCCCCGCCGCCGGCCTGGCCGCCGACCTTGTAGAGCAGCTTGGCTTCCATGCCGAGTTTGATCGCCATCGTTGTTCTCCTGCTCTATCCGGCCGTGTGGCCGACTACGAACGCCACCTCACCCGCCTTGCTCCGCACGAAGATGTCCGCCAGGTTGACTTGTTCGAACGCGAGCTGCACCCCCGCCGGGACCGGGATCTCGACGCCCTTGCCGTCGGAGAGCGTCATGGCCTGCGTGTTCGTGTGCGCCGCCATGAGCGTGAACGTCGCCACGAGCGGCGCATCCGAGAGGGGCTTGTCCCCTCCGTCGAGCTCCACCTTGATGAACACGACGTTCCGCACGGCTACCTCCGCACCCGGTATGTGACGCTCAGGACGCTCGTGAACACCCGGTGCTGCTCTAACGACTCGCTCGACACGACTGGCTCGTGCGCGATGCCGACCCACGCCGCGTCGGGCGCATCGGGCAGGCGCTTCAGCCGGACGTGGTCGGCGATGGCCTCGACGAGGTCGAGCAGTCCGTCGATCTCGGCCTGTTCACCCTCGGCGGGCAGTTTCTTCTGAATGCCCACGTCGATCACGCACTCAAAGGTGCTGCTGTCCCGGGTCGCCGCGGCGATGGCCGTCGTGCGCGGCACGACCGACACGCGCAAGTCCTTGAGGTCCTCCAGTGTGAACGCGGGCTGGAACATCCGCACCGCGTTCACGGACTGCCCGAACAGGCCCGCGTTGATGTGCGCGGCCAGGGCATCGGCGATGGCAACGATGGTGCTCACGGGCGTCCCTCCCTCCCCGCATCCGCCGCGGCGCTCAGGCCCGCCACCTTGCCCTCGAGGTAGGACACGCGGCGCTCCATCGCCTGGTAGTCCGCGCGGATGGAGCGGGCCTCGCCGATGAACTCGTCGAGCCGCTTCTCGACCTGCTGGAGCTTGGTGGTGACCACGCCCCACTGGACGGTCATCGCGCCGGCGGCGAGGATGATCGTGACGAGCACCCCTGCCCAGCGAGCCTTCGTTCCGTTCTGTCCGTTGCCGTCCGCCATCACGTCTCCGTGCCGATGTGCTTGGTGTGAATCCGAAGAACCCTGCGGTAGGGGTCGCTGTACCGGAACGGCGGCTGCCCGCCCGGCGCGTTGACCTCGTACACGAACACCTGCGTTCCGACCGTCTCACGCACCTGGTCGCCGGCTCGCGGGAGGATCGGGCCGGCCCCGAGGTCAAGGTCCGCCGCCCGCACAAGGAAGTCCCGTGACTCGACGCGGTGAATCAGCCCGGCGTCGTCTGCCTGCTCGAACTCGGTCCTGCCGATGGTCGCCAGGATCTCTTTGGCTTCGGCCCCGCGCTGGTACACCACGGTGCGGCTCATGTGCTTGTGCCGCTGGTCATCCAGGAACGCCGAGCCGCGATCGAGCAGGTCGCCCATATATGCCTCCGGCGGTCACTGCAGGAGGCGGATGCGGACGGTGGTGTCGGCGTCGACGGTGGTCTTCACCGTCTTGCCGATGAGCTTGTTGGCGCCCGCCGCGGCGTTCTTGGTCGCGTTCTGCGCCCCCGCGTCCCAGTAGGCGTTGGTGCCGGCGGGCATCCCGCTACCCGCGCCCAGCGCCTTGGGGAAGTCGAACACCCCGGACACTGCGAGGGAGCCGAGCTGGTTCGCCTTGATGGGGCCCTGCGCCACGCCCACGAGTTCCGCTTGGACGACCACAGCGCCGGTGAGCACATCCGCGCCCGGGGTGTAGTCGATCGATTCGCCTTCATGCACAAACTTTGCCGGTCCTGCTGCCATGCTGCCATCTCCTTCGTCGGGTGTGACCCCGGACTCTTCTTCGCCGATGCCACTGCCGATCTCTGCGCCTGCTCCCATGGGCTTACACCTCGCCCTTGCTCTTCACGCCGCCGCGGGGGTCCTGCAGCGCGACGCCGAAGTCGTGGTACCCGCGCATCCGCACGCCGAGCTGGCTGAAGTCCGCGTCGGAGGTCTCGATGGTCGGGGCCTCCTGTCCGTTGAGGAACGCCATCTCGATGACCGGCAGGTCGCTGGGGTCGGCGAGGAGGTACCACGCCTTGGCCGAGTTGCCGGTGTAGAGCGCGTTGGAGAGGTAGCGGCTGACCTCGATGCGGAACTTGCCCTGGTGCGGGTTGGCCACGGGGAACTTGGTGTTCGCCGTGGTATCCCGCATCTCGACGCTCTTGTAGAGCTGCGTGCCAACTGCTGAGAGTGCTGTCGGCACCAGGAGGATCGACGGCATGACGCCCGTGGGCTTGCCGTCGGAGTCCACGAGGTCCATGAACGTGACCTCGCCCTTGGTGAGGCCGTCGATGCCCAGCGCGGTGTCCGCGCCCGAGATGAAGTTCTTGTTGCCGACGGCGAAGAACGCGGCGTTGTTCATGAACGCCGTCCAGAACACGTCGTTGATCTTGAGACCCGATCCGCGACCGAGCTTGCGGGGGACCGTGGTGATCGCGCCCAGGTCGTCGTTGATGATGTCGCGGCGGTCGATCGCCAGCATTAGGCCGTAGGTGTCGGCCTTGTTGCTGTAGGTCTCCTCGCCCAGCGTCCCATGCTTGAGCTCGCCGCCGGGGGCGACCTGCTCGTACTGGTCCTTGCCGACCAGGCGGTAGCTCGTGACGGTCTTGAAGTCGGACACGTTGCGGACGGCGCAGATGCTCCGCCAGACGCGCTCGACGCTGAAGAAGCCCTCGAGCAGGAACTTGTTGGCGACGTTGGAGAGGATGCCGCCGACATCGATGATGGTCATCCCCGCCTCAATGCCCCGCCCGAAGGCGGCCTCGAGGACGCGGCGGCTGTCACGGAACGTGCGGCCGGTGTACCCGTTGGCGATGGCGGCCTCGATGAGCAGTTCCTGCAGGCCCAGCCCGCTCTGGAATCGCTTGGCCGCGACTTCGAGCGCCTGCGCCGAGCAGACTTTGTCGAGTCCTTCGAGCTTGGCGCTCTGGAAGCACGCGGCCTCCAGGACCTCGCCGGTGATGCTCGTGTCGGGGGCGTGGATGGCCGGGGCCTTGGGGCGGCTGGCGCGGAGCACTTCCAGCTCGGTGCGGGTCGCATCCCAGCCGTCGCGGATGGCCTGCGCCTCGATGTCGAGGTGCTTGCCGGCGCAGATCTTCCGCACCGCCGCGATGCGGCTGGTCTCCGCGAGGGCTTCGGCGCGAAGCGCGGCAGCGCCCGCCCCGGGCGCGGGATCGACATCACCGACGGCCGGACTGCCGCCCCCGCCTTGCTGGGCGGCGATGGAGGCGCTGGTGCGCCCGTCGGCACCGAGGTCCACGAAGCTGATCTCGCCGAGCGTCGCCTTGCGGACAACGTTGATGGGGCCGGAAAACTCCAGCCCATTCACGATCGACTTCTGCGACTCGCGGATGAACTCGAACTCTTCGACGCTGGCGCCCACCGACGCCTGCCAGGGGAACCCGTTCCGCGAGGACGCGACCACCTCGCGGGCAGTCGCGGTGTCGCGCGAGATCACGCCGGTCGCCACGAGCTGCCCGCCCTCGACCTTGATCGCGTCGGTGTGGCCGACGCCAGCGGCCGGGTCATGGGCGAACCGGATCGGGCGGTTCTGCGACGGGACCGACAGCCCGGCGAGATCGAGCACCACGGGATGACGCCAGCCGGCGACGCGCATGGCACCGCCGGTGTACGCCAGCATCTTGAAGCGAGGCAGTGCCTTCTCGGCATCGGCCCCGCCAGCGCCGGCGGCGATAGCGGTGATCTCCGCCGTGCCGGTGAGCGTGAGCGGAGACGTGCCCGCGGGCGCAGCGGCGGCTTCAAGCCGCAGACGCTTGGGCGCGAGTCGGGTCTTCGGAGCGGTGGGGGTCGGAGTCTTCGTTGCCATCGGTGTCGTCCTCTTTGGGTGCGGGCGCGCTGCCTGCGGGAGCCGTGGGGGGCGGGGGGGCAGGGGTCAGGCCGAGTTCATCCATGAGCACGAGCTCTTTGGCGCGCTGGCGGAGCTCTTGCTCCCAGTCGCGTCCCTGGCGGGCGAACTCGGCGGCGAGGGTCGTTGTGTGGTTGGCCAGGCGCGTGGCCTGGGCGGTCGCTTCCTTGGCGGGATCGACGTGCTCGACGCCGTCCCAGAACCATGCGTGCTCGGGCAGTGCCACCCCGCGTTCACGAAGCGACTGCGGGAGCAGTCCCTCCACGAGCACCGCTTCGTTGAGCCAAGCCTTGAGCAGGCGGTCGAGCACGGCGAGCTGCAGGTGGTGCTGCTCGACACGGATGCTCTTGAAGTACACCTGGTGGTCCAGGCGGCCGCTGGCGTAGTTGTACCCCGAGGAGTTGCCCGCCGCGACGTTGAACGGCATGTTCAGGCAGCGGGCGATCTCGTTGAGGATCTCGCGCTTGAACTCGCCGAAGGTGGTCGTCGGCTGCTCCGCGTGAACCTGTCCAAGCTTCCAGCCGCCGGGAAGCACCGTCGCGAGACGCTGCTCGAGCTCGACCTCGTCCATTGGCTCCAGCGGATCTGCCTCGCCGTTGGGAGGCGCGTCGGTGTAGATGACGGCGGCGAAGTTGGCGGCGGTCTCGGCGGCGGCGATCGTCGCCAGCGTGTACCGGCGGAGCTGCGCGAACAGCGGAAGCGCCGGCGTGATGTCCGGGATGCCACGGAGTTGACCGGGCCGATCGGATCGGAAGTAGTGCACGACGGCCGACGCGGCGAACGTGTCGTAGGCGGTGAGGTCGTCGATTGGGGCGCGGAGAAGGCCGCTGTCGCCCGGATGCCGCTTCAGCACTCGGTACGCGGACGGGCTACCCCACTGGTCGAGCACGATGCCGTCGATCTCGTCGGTGCGCCCACGCCGGAGAAGCGGCGTGCAGACCTGGTCCGCCTCGATGAGCTTGAGGTCCAGCGATACGGGCGACCCCCACGACGCGATCGCGGGGTTGTTGACCAGGAGCGCGAACGCCTCGCCGCTCTCGGCCCGGGCCAGCCGCATCGTCCGGAGCTTGCCGGCAAGGTCCACGGCCCGGGACCACTGCTCGAACGCGTCCTCGATGCGGGCGTTGGCTTCGGCGTCATCAGTGAGCATCTGCAACCGAGGACCGGTGCCGATGGTGTCGTTGGCGAGCGTGAGGGCGATGCCCTTCGCGTAGGAGTTGTTGGCAACCTCGTACCGGGCGCGGTTGCGGAGGATGCGCCGGACTTCGGGATTCACCGCGGCGTTGGGCGAGAGACCGTCTGCGTTCGCCCAGTGCTTCCGGTTGTCGGGCGTGGTCTGCGCCGAGTCGAACTTCGCCACCACGAACCGTCGCGGGCGACCGCCGCGCGGAGCGTCCGTGCTCCGCTCGGCGGTACGGCCGTTTCGATTCAACAGGTTGGCGATGGTCTTGAGCATGGGGTGGGGGGTGGAACTCAGACGGAGCCGGGCGGGACGATCTTGGCGAACTTGATTCCGAGGCCGGGCTTCCTCGCGGCGTCCTTGGACGCGAGGTAGCGGTCGGCCTCGATCTGGTCCTTCAGCGGGTGCTGCTCGACGCTGCCGGAGTCACCCGCCGCCTTGGCGGGACCGGCCGCGTTGTCGCGGATTGCCTGCTCAATGTCAGGGGCGGGGTCGGGCACGGAGTGCTCCAGGACTCGACAACGCGAGCCGTCTCCCGGCTACCTACGCCAACGACATGCGGGCTGTCCGCAGTGAGCGGGCTCCACACACATTCGTTCGATAGATCGAACGGCTACGTCTGGGCTTCCCGCGTCGTAACACGGCGTCCGCAATGGCGACATTCGCGCCGGCGCAAGACCGCGCCCGCGAGCAGCTTCAGGTACACCACGCGAAAGTGCTGGCAGCCGCAGACGCGACACACCAGCCCGAGCGGTGGGCCCCTGTCTTCCGGTTTGGGTTTCCTGATCCGCGGCATCAGCGTCGCTCGCCTTTCATTGCAGAGAGGCGAATACGAGGTCGGACGGTAACCTTGGCGTCCGTTCCGAAGAGCACGGCGCCTTGCATGGATGCGGCGACCGCCGACCCGACGAGGCAGTCAAGCCAGTGGTTGTCCAACCCTTCGACCCGCAGTTTCCACTCGTCCACCGTGCGGCCGCGACCCTCCGTCTTCACCCGGTACTCGCTAGTCAGGTGTTCGGACAGCAGCCGGTGCTGCTCGGCCTTCTGACCGAACAGTGATAAACACCCCGGGTCGCCCATCGGCACCGCCAGCCGCGCGTGCGCGAATGACTTCCAGTAGTTCGTATCGAACACGACGTGTCGCACTGCACGCTTGCCTGTCACAACGGGGATGCGCCAGTTGAGCCCGACGCGGTCGCCACGCTTGCGCTTGTAGTCGCTGAAGGGGACGCTGCTCGCACCCACGTAGCGACCGTGGCTGGGCATGAGTACGCCCGCGTGCGGGCTCTGGCGGCAGAACTGGTAGACCACGTCGGTGGACGATCCCCAGTTGGCATCGATCAGGCAGCGGTCGATCCGCACCATCGCGCCGTCATCGCGCCGCCATTCGCGGGCAAGATGCGACATAACGAGACGCTCCAGCCCCGCATAGATCGCGCCCTCGACGCCGGCGCGTGGCGCGGCGGCCGCCAGCGTCCGGCGCATGTCTCGCAGCGTGAAGTACCCCCCCGGCGCCTTCTGGTCCGGCTCGGTGCCATAGTCGATCACGTAGCCCGTGAAGTCGTCCTCCCACGCGGCGATGAGGTAGAACAGGGCCTTGCCCTGCACGTCCACGAACATCGTCAGCCTCGTACAACCGATGGGCACCTCGGCCCGTGCCTGCCCGTTGGCCTTCGCGGCGATCTGGTCGGCGGTGAGCAGGTCGTCCGCGGCCTGGACCTCCGGCAGCGGCTCGTTCTGGTATTCCGCGAAGAACGCCGCTTCGTCCTGGAGTTTCAGATTCATCGCGTGCTGGATGGCGGACAACTCATCGTGGTTGAACCGCTCCGGCCATGCGATCCTCGCGCCCTCGTCCATCGCCGTGCGATGCTGGCCGTAGAACCCCGTGGCGTCGGCGAGACCCCGATCGTGTCGCAGGCCCTCAGCCCGGAGTTCGGCATACCGCTGCCAAAGCGCTTCGCGTGCGGGGAAGGCGTACACCATCTTCGTCCGTTCGCCCTGCCACTGGGGGTGCTTATCGCGGTCAAGGATGCGGTCGGCCAAGTCGTCGGGACGAACCACCGTCAGCGTCATTAGCCCCGCGATCTTCTTTCCCGGTCCCGCCAGGCCGAGGATCGCGCCGGCGAGGATGCGTTCGCGGTTGGCGCATTGCGACGGCGACCTGGCGCTCTCATCGGTCTGCGGATCGTCGATCAGCACCAGCGACGGACGCGCCGAGGTGCCGTCGGCCCGCTTGTGCTTCATGCCCCGAATGCGCCCGGTGATGCCCGCCACGCGGATGATCGCGCCCGCCGCCGGTGAGCCCGGGATCGTCGGCAACACGATTTCCTTCGCGGTCCATCCGATGTGCGTCTGCTTGCCCTGGAACAGCTGGCCCGACGCCCGCTGGTGGATGCCTTCGAGGGACCGAATAGGGTGGCAGGCCTCGGGAAAGTCGCCGGCGAGCAGCTCGCTGTTCTCCAGCTCCGCCTTGATGCTCTCCAGCATCCCGGCCGCGTGCTCCTCGTCCGAGCCGATGAGCGCCACGAAGTCCCGGTGCCCATAGAGCATCGCCCAGAGACAGGCGACCTCGCAGAGGCTGGTCTTGCCGCTGCCGCGCGGCATCGCCATCGCAAACAGCCCGCCCTCCAGGACCGCCTGCTCAATCTTGGAAACGACCCGCAGGTGGTCGGGGGACCACGGGAGATGAAACGTCTGCGCGAAGTATGCGTCGCAGAAGTACCGAAAGTCCCGAGCGGCCCTCTCCTTCCGCGCCGGGTCAGCGATGGGCGGCAGTTCGCCGATGTCCCGTCCCGAGAGCGAGAGAATGGCGTTGCGGAGGCGAGCCCGCTCCTTCATCGCTTCGTAGCCGGTGAGGCCAGCGGGTTCGGCGGCGGCCGCGGCAAGCGCTTCGTGCCGCGTCGCCACGAGCCACGCGACGTATCGGAACAGATCGACCTTCCCCGCGTCGCCATCCGCCGCGACGCGGAAGCCCGCGCGCGTGCGATGGCGGTGGAGCTGCCGCTCGCTCACCACCTCGCCCAGCGGAGTGCTATTGAGCAGCCGCGCCAGTTCGCCCGGCTTGAGATTGCGCGGGTCAATCGCCACCTGCGGACATCTCCTTCACCAGCCACGCGGCGTAGTGCACGAGGTTGATGCTCCCGTCCGCGTTGGTCGGCGTGCCGGCGTCGATGTCCGCGTGCAGCATCGCTTCGGTGACCGGCTTGCCGCCAAGGCGCGTGAGCACGCGGGCCGCATCGGCCACGGGCAAGGCCGCGGGGTTCAGCCGGGACATCCCCTGTCCTCCCGCCGCCGGCCCGGAACTAGGCGCGTGTTCGGGAGTCACGCCGCACCTCCCGGACCTGGCCGTTCCGCCACTTGCCCACATGTCCCGCGTAGTCGCCCACAACCGCGATATTCACGGCGAATCCTCGCGCATTGGCCTTGCCGGTCCGCGAGTGTCATGGCTTCATGTGACCCACGCGAGCGGCAACCACGCCCGCGACGGAGACCATGAGCATGAACGCGAAGAAGCCCAAAACGACGAAGCCCGCCCCCGTCCAACCTTCCGCTCCCGAGACCTACGCCCAGCGCCGCGGCGACATCGCTCGGCTGCTCGACGTGCTCGACATGGAGCTCGCCAAGCACGCCGAGGGCGCGAAGGCCGACCCGACCAACTGGGGCCGCGTCGGGGACCTGGGCAAGGTCCGCAGCGACCTGATCGACATGGTCGGGTTCATGAGCGGGATGGAGCGCGAAGAGGTCGAGCGGTTCTTGGCCGAGTGATCCACGCCAACCACTAGGAGCAGACGCATGTTCATCAAGTCGATCGTGATCGAGGGGGTCGAGGAGAACGTCGAGATCGCCCGCACCGACGCGGGGGCGCTGGTCACCGCGGGCAACCGGGTGCTCTGCGAAATGCGGCGCGACGAGGACCGCGAGGCCAGGTACGCCAAGGCCTGCGAGGTTGCCAAGGTCGTCATGGGGACCGACCGCCGCGGCCGCCCAGCCGGGACCAACTCGATGATCCACGACGTGCTCAACGAGATCGAGCGCGTCGCCGGTTGCTGACCGCCGCGCGGCGGCGCGGGATACCGCGCCAGCCACGCTTCCCCGCCGCGATGTGCGGTGGGATTCCGCACCACCGTTTCGGAGATGATTATGAGTACGAAGACCAAGAAGGCCGCGAAGCCCCGCACCCCCAAGATGTCCAAGAGCGCTGCCCGCGCCGAGGGGGCCGCTAAGACGGACCGCCTCCGCAAGGCTGCGATCGCCGAGATCAAGGACCGCTTGGACGGGAAGCCCACCGCTCCGGCGAAGGGCGAGAAGGCCGCGAAGCCGCCCAAGGTGGCGAAGGCCCCGAAGCCCGCGAAGGAGGCGAAGCCCAAGCGCGTCAGCGCCCTCGACGCGGCCGCGCAGGTGCTCGCCGCGTCCGAGGTGCCCATGCGGGCCAAGGAGATGATCGCCCAGATGGAGGCGAAGGGCCTCTGGAAGAGCCCCGGCGGCAAGACGCCCGAGGCCACGCTCTACGCCGCCATCATCCGAGAGATCGCCGCCAAAGGGACTGCCGCCCGATTCAAGAAGCACGAGCGCGGCGTGTTCGTGGCCGGGAAGGGGGCCTGACCCATGGCCGCCACCCGCGAAGCGCAACTCGAGGCCGTCCTTCAAGCCGCTCTCTATCTCCTTGGCGCACGCCAAGACCAGATGCTCACCATCGAAGAGTGGACGGACCTCGCGCGGGCCGTCGCAGCATGCCAAGAGCGCAAGACGGCCGACTACCTCACCGAGCACGACCTCGAGGACATCGCCGAGCGCTACGCCCTCGAATGGGACACGGCGACCGACGGATCGCTCCCCACGCTCGAAGACGATTGAAGAGGGCATCACGCGCGGCTCCCCGCCGCGACCTTCTTCCGGGTCGCGGCTTTCTCTTCGGCCACACCCTTGGCAGGAAGGCGCTCCGCCTTGCGGCCCGTGAACTTCTCCCAGCGCTGCACGATCACATCGCAATAGAGCGCGTCGAGCTCCATGAGGAACGCCCGCCGCCCGGACATCTCCGCGCCGATAAGCGTGGAGCCGCTGCCGCCGAAGAGATCGAGTACGTTCTCCCCGGGCCGCGACGAGAACTCGATGGCGCGCCGCGCGAGTTCGACGGGCTTCTCGGTGAGGTGGACCATGCTCTGCGGGTTGACCTTCTTGATCGACCACGTGTCCGGCACGTTCGCGGGGCCGAAGAAGCGGTGGGCCGCGCCCTCCTTCCAGCCGTAGAAGCACCATTCGTGGTTGCCCATGAAGTCCTTGCGTGTCAGGACCGGGTGCTCCTTGATCCAGATGATCGCCTGCGCGAAGTAGAGCTCGCAGCGCTTGAGCACCGGCGGGTAGTTGCCGCAGTTGGCGTATCCGCCCCAGATATAGAACGTGCCGCCAGGGATCAGCACGCGGGTGATGTTCCCGAACCACGCCGCGAGCAGGCGGTCGAACTCATCGTCCGACACGAAGTCGTTGGCGAGCGGCCGGTCCTTGGCCCGGAGCTTCTTGTGCGTCGCGCGGCTCTTCTCGGGGTAACGGTTGAGGTCGGCGCTCTGCTGGTCGTGCTGGTCGGCCTTGCCCGGCAACGCGAACGAACTCAGGCCTGCGACGATCGCGTTGTTGCTCCGCGGCTCGACCTTCACGTTGTACGGCGGGTCCGTGTTGACGAGATGGATCGGCTGGTGATCCAGCAGCCGGTCCAGGTCTTCGTGCTTCGATGAGTCGCCGCACATCAGGCGGTGGTTGCCGAGCACCCAGATGTCGCCGGGCACGGTCGTCGCGGCGTCGGGCGGCGCGGGGACATCATCCGGGTCGGTCAGGCCGTCGTTCCCCGCCGGGGCCATGATCGCTGCGAGGTCCTCGCTGCTGAACCCGAGCACGGCGAGGTCGAAATCCACGCCCTTCAGGTCGGCCAGCTCGATGTGGAGGAGTTCCATGTCCCACGACGTCAGGGACGCGACTTTGTTGTCGGCGATGCGCAGCGCCTTCACCTGGTCCGGCGTCAGGTCGGACGCGCGGATGGTCGGCACCTCCTTCAGCCCGAGCTTCCGCGCGGCGCGCAGCCGCGTGTGCCCGGCGATGATGACGCCGTCACCGTCGATGAGGATCGGGATCTTGAAGCCGAAGGTCTCGATCGACTTGGCAACCGCATCGATCGCGGCGTCGTTGATGGTGCGAGGGTTGCGGTCGTACTCCTTGACCGCGCCGATGGGAAGCATCTCGATGTTCACAGCGATCTCCGTCGTGGGCACCGGCGAGGGCGCGGCGCATGGGCGTCGTGGTGGCCCGCCGCGCACGCGGCAGGTCATGGATCGCTGGTTGGCTGGTTCGCTGAATCGCTCGGGCGTCAGGCCCGTCCGGGGGCGGCACACCGCCCCGATTCCCGCCCGTTACGGGCCGCGCCCGTTCGCCACGGGTCCGCCCACGTTGGCCCACGTCGCGTTCCTGGTGGCGGGGCGTACCAACCCCGCCACCCGGCTGCCCCGCCCCCGGACGCGCGAAACAAACTCTGTCGCCAAGCGCGGCTGTTCCCGCGGGCGTCTCTTCGCGTCCTGGCCCGGGAAGTACCTACCGACCCCCGACCCCCTCGCCGTAAGGCTTCCGGCTGTAAGGCTCCCACCCGGGATTGCCACCCTGACCATCAATGAAGTTGGGCGGGCGGGAACGTGGCGGGGTGCGGAGGTGGGTTTCGCACGGGGAATACGCGGGGAGATGAGTGAAGAGAAAGATGATTGCTTGTTTGCATACCTCCCCGATGCCTCCCCGCGCTTAGAGAGAAACGGAGCAGACCTGCAAAGATGCAGCGAAGCCATCGAAGGGCGTTCAGGCTCGGGATACATAGCGGGTTGCGCTCCTTCCCTTGGTTGCAACTCGAACTTCATTGATTTGCCCCGTGGCAATCAGGTTGTCGATCACCTCCTGCCGCTCGCGGACGCTCAGCCACCGCGTCTTCCAGAGCAGTTGGGTGTGGCTGATCCCCTGCGTCCCGCCGTGCTCGTCGATGATCCGGAGCACGCGCTTCTGGCGGGCGTCGAACTGCCCGTCAGCGATCCGGACATGCGCCTCGAAGAGCAGGCGTCGGGTGACGTAGCTCGACATCTCGCACGCCCAGATCGCGGCGGCCTCGTCGATCACGGGTTTCTGCGGGTTGGCGGAGCAGGCGTAGATCAGGGCGAGGCGGCAGGCCTTCTCTTCGGCGCGCGACCAAACCGCCGCAATCCCCTCGCCCTTGGCTTCCATCTCCGCGTCGGCGTGGTCGGCGAGCGCATCGAACCGCGCGGCGGCCTCGGGCGTCGCCGTCACCACCAGCGGTTCCGGGTGCTCCTTGCGGAGGTTGCCACCGGGCGAGTACTCCGACCACCACCGGACGCGGTCGACCACGGACGCGGGCGGGGGAACGCGGGCGCGACGCTGCCGCCTCGGGCGCTCCGGGCTCTCGAACACCAGCAGACGTCCGATGAACCCGTCGCTGAGGCTCTCCGACGTGAGCGACTCCCAGAAGCTATCGGGGACGGTCGTGCCATAGAGCACGACACACGGCTGGTCGACCGCCTTGTTGCGTTTGGCATCCGCGTAGGCCTTGCCCCGGACGAACGTGTCGGCGGAGCTGTAGAACTTCATGAACGCGGTCAGTACGTTGAACAGGTGCGGGGCCTTCTTGGGGTCGCCGATGGTGCGGAGGAAGCGGCCGAACTCGTCGAGCTGGAACAGGATCGCCGGCTGAGCCTCGACAGCCGTGAACAGTCCCGCGTCGCTGGCGAGATCCTCGTTCCCCTCTAGGTCGTCGGCGCCGGCGGCGAAGAGGATGTCACGGGTGAGCTTGCGCGCGTGATCTTTTCCTGCGCCGCTCTTGGCCAGGCCGACGCAGTAGACGTTGGTGCGGTTGCCGCGCTCGTCGCAGACCTTGCGGCCGGCGAGCACGGCCTGCAGGGCGATCGCGCCCGCGAGCGCCAACTGGGGCTGCGGCCGCGGCGCGTACGCGACGTTGTGCGCCACGACCTCGCCGATGAGTCCAGGTACGGAGAGCAGGTGCGGCGGAAATGGCCCGGGGTCGTCCGGACGCTCTACCTTCTCTGCGTCCCCATCATGGTGCTCGGCCGAGAACGCCGACAGGTCGACATCCGTCGCTTCCGGCGGCTGATCTCCGAAGCCCTGCGCCCGCAACGCCGACGCCGCGGCGGCGAAGTCACCTGCGTGCTCGAGCATGGCGTAGACCGCGAAGGGCGCGTACGCCTGGTTAGGCTCGAAGGGCGCCGCATTGCTGGAGAAGACGTAGAACACCCCTCCCTTGAGCGTCGCGCTGGTGCCGTGCTGCTTGCCTGGCCGTCGCCAGTGCTCGTTGTCGCCCGACTTGACCATCTTCCAGCCGTGCCGGCGCAGGATCTCCCGGGCGTCGCCCCGAACGTTGAACTCGTCACCCGGCCGGACCCGCGGGCCGCAGGGCGCGGGCTGCTCGCCGACGACGGAGGGCGCGGCATCGCCGAGCCGCCAGGCGCACCCGAGCAGAACTTCGCGCTCCTCAGCTGTGACGACGGGCGTGCTTGCCAGGTTGCCGGCGATCGTCTCGTAGCCAAGCGACGGCGCGCACAGAAACATGCCGCCCTCGCCGCGGGTCTCGATGAGGGTCACGACCACGAACCAGCCGCCACCGGCGTCTTGGCGCGGCGTGAGGGTCTTGCCCGCGATCTGGATCGGCGCGCTCCCTTCGACATCCACTCGACGCTGGGCCAGCTTGGTGTTGCCGCACACCGCCGCTTCGCACCGGTACACCACGTGGCGACCCCCGGACGGGGTGGTTTCGACGTACAGGCGGTCAGTCAGGCCCGGCTCGATCTCCTCGACCGCGGCGCGCCAGGCGTTGAACGCCTCGCCCCCGTTGTCGAAGTCGATCATCTCCAGGTTGCCCGACACCGAACCGCACACGATGCAGATCGCGTCCGGACCAATCTCAATCCACGCGGCCAGTTCGGCGGGGGTGGGGAGGCGTTTCTGGAATCCCGACCAGCGCGGCAGCGCGACACGCTTTTCGTCGCCCCGACGCAGAGCGGGAAGCACGCACAGCCCGGCGCTCAGGTACGCCGTAGCCGCGGGACCGAGTTGGAGTTCGGCGGTGGCGCTCAGAACGGGATCTCCTCATCCGGGATGCCGTACGTCATGCCCACCGGCTCGGCAGGCACCTCGGGCAGCCCTTCCTCGCTATCCAGCCGCGACGGCTTGTCGCCGAGCCGGTGCGCAACGACGCGCTCGAACTGGTCGCCGGCCTTCTTCTCAACCGTGATGTGGACGGTGGGCGCGAGGGCGCCCGCCTTGGCCATCTCGACGGCTTCCTCGGTGCCGCCTGGGACGGGTTCGACCGAGCGGGTCCGCCACCACGCCTCGGCCTTGGTGCGCGCGTAGCCGGTGTGGTCGAAGCAGACCCACTCGCGGAAGTAGCGATTGAATCCGACGCGGTACTCCACCCGCATCGTCAGCGGCGCCGATGGGTCGCTCCGCTTCATGTGGACGTGGTACGTCGTCTCGCTGACGTGGTGCTCCTCGCGGGTGGCCTGTCCGGAGAGGATGCCCTCGGTGCTGGCCTGCGCCTCGTGCTTCTGCTTGCTCGGCTCCGGGAACTGGTGCCCGCACTGCGGGCAGGTCTGGTACCCGGCGGCGATCAACGCCTGGCATTGCGGACATTCCTTCGCCGGCGCCTCGCCCTCCCCGCGGTCGAACGTCTCCACCCGCACGGCGTCCACGGGCCCGTGCCGCAGGACATTGCCGCCGAAGTCGAGCACGAGGCAGTCGGCCTTACCCGGGTGCAGGCGGAAACCCCGGCCCACCATCTGGTAGTACAGCCCGGGCGACATCGTCGGCCGCACCAGCGCGACGCAGTCGATGTGCGGGGCGTCAAACCCCGTGGTGAGCACGTTCATGTTGCACAGGTACTTGAGCGCCCCAGCGCGGAAACGATCGAGGATCGCGCTGCGCACTCCCGAGGGCGTCTCGCCCGAGACGAACCCGCACTCAACTCCGTGCTTGGACCTCAGCACCTCGACGATGTGCTGTCCATGCCGGATGCCCGACGCGAACATCAGCGTGGCGTTGCGGTCCTTCGTGTGCTCAACGAGTTCGGCGCAGGCGCCCTCGACCAGGCCGTCCTTGTCCATGAGGTCCTCGACCTCGCTGGCGACGAACTCTCCGGCGCGGACGTGCAGGTCGTCGGTGGAGATTTTCTGGAGTCCCGCCTTCGTCCTCAGGGGCGACAGGAAACCCTGCACGATCAGCTCGCGGACCCCGACCTCGAAGCAAATGTGGTTGAGAATGTTCTCGGCGGCGCAGATCGGGCCGGACTTGAGCCGGTAGGGCGTGGCCGTTAGCCCGATGATGCGGACGTGAGGATTGACGACCTTGGCGTCGGCGATGAACTGGCGGTACATCCCGTCGTCCTCGGCGGGGACCATGTGCGCCTCGTCTACGATGATCAGATCCACCGGGCCCAGGTCGCACGCCTTCTTCCAGATGCTCTGGATGCCGGCGATCGTGACGGCGTAGCCGAGGTCCTTGCGCTTAAGACCTGCCGAGTAAATGCCCATGGGCACATCGGGCGCAATCACCTGCAACTTGTCGGCGGCCTGCTCGAGGAGTTCCTTGACGTGGGCCAGGATGACTACGCGGCCGCTCCATTGAGACACCGCGTCGCGGCACATGGTGGCGATCACCGGCGTCTTACCGCCGCCCGTGGGGATCACCACGCACGGGTTGTCATCGCGTGCCCGCAGGTGCTCGTACACCGCGGCGATGGCATCGGATTGGTAGGGACGAAGCTCCATCAGGGGACTCCCACTTCGTGAACGCCGCTCTCTACAATCACCTGATGCGAGTCACCGTATTGATCCTGACGCTCGCGGCAGCCTCGCTTTCGGCCTGCCGTTCGACGCCCGACGTACTGGAGACGGGAGCGGCCATGATTCAAGTTGAGGTTCTGGGTTTCGGTGACTGTCCGAACACCCCAGAGTTTCTCCGGCGCGTGCAGATGGCGGCCACTCGTGTGGACGGCGCGCGAGTTGTGTACGTCGATCAGGAAGCACTGCCCGAGCATGACGTCCGTCGCGGATACCCAACGCCGACGGCGCTGGCGAACGGACGAGACCTGTTTGGGCTTCCTGTTCCAACGACGCCGAGCATGGGCTGCCGAATGTATGAGGGCGGACTGCCCAACGAAGACGCGATCACTGCGCGACTGCGGATAGCCACTGCTCGCTGATCTCAACCGGTCTGTGGCAATCCGCATCACGCATTGATCTCCGTGATCTCCACCAGCACCTTGCCTCCCGGCGTCACCGGGCCGCGTTCAACTTCCAGCCGATCGATCTGCGAGTCGTCGCGGTACGCGCCGCCCTTGGCGAGCGCGTCCAGCAGCGCCTTCTGCACGTTGTCGATGTCGCGCCGGCGATGATCGGGCGGGCAGACCGTGACACGCACCGCCAAGCGCCCGTTCATCCGCGCCACTCGCATCGCCGCGAGGGCGGCGCACACGTCCCTGCGGTAGCGCCGGCCCTCGCGGCTGATGATGGTTCTCGCGCCCACGCGCCGCCAGATGTGATTGACACTCGGCGGGTACGGGAGCTCGAGGAGCCGACCGGATGGAGTCAGCGTTTCCAGGGCGGCGTGCTCCCCGGGCCCGCGCCCGCGGCGGGACGCGGGGCCGTCCC
>ERZ761603.1086-NODE-1086-length-21249-cov-47.856988_pt1 | contig 21249 bp, 18 predicted proteins | sample MGYA00511879_ERZ761603 | MGnify/ENA primary metagenome ERZ761603 (study PRJEB28899, sample SAMN02850040) | bioreactor sludge metagenome | biome: EBPR Sludge; feature: EBPR Bioreactor; material: flocular biomat | place: Australia: Thorneside Wastwater Treatment... | reverse complement strand
GCTTCCTGACGGACGGCTTCCTGACGGACGGCTTCCTGACGGACGGCTTCCTGACGGACGGCTTCCTGACGGACTGCTTCCTGACGGACTGCTTCCTGACGGACTGCTTCCTGACGGACTGCTTCCTGACGGACGGCTTCCTGACGGACGGCTTCCTGACGGACGGCTTCCTGACGAGCGGCTTCCTGACGAGCGGCTTCCTGACGAGCGGCTTCCTGACGAGCGGCTTCCTGAAGTTCAGCCTCGAGTCGTGCCGACTCCATTTGCCCTGCCTCCTCGGCAACACCCTCACGTGACCGCTGGTCGATTCGTGGCTGCACCTCACCGCCAGCGTTTCCCGGTTCTGCCGGGACGGTCGGCGCGGTGTTAACAGGCGCCGGCGGCACGACGAACTCGGCGTCTCGGGACTCCTCAAGGGCGATCACTTCCGGGAAGGCCTTGGGCCGGGGCGCCCGGTCAGCAGTTGCGCTCGTCGGGGCTGGGCCCGTTGCCGCCATCGCCCTTGATGCCGGCTTTTCCTTGGGGGTGCTCCGGGATGCGTTCCGCAGGGCGGCGCCAGTCGCCACCTTTGGCTTTGGGTTAGCCTTCGCCTTGGAGGTACTGCGCGAGGCGTTCGCCGGAGAGGCACCAGTCGCGGCCTTTGGTTTCGGACCGGCCTTCGCTTTTGGCGTGCTTCTGGACTTGCTCGCGGGGGCTGACCGCGCCTGCCGCGCTTCGGGGGACCTGAATGTCACCACTGCGGGCCGATCGGCCACGGCCTGCTCGGTCAATGCCGCCGCTAACGGCGGGGCAGTCGAGGCATTGGCTGACTCAGGTTCTGCGACCTTCGACGAAGTAAGCACGACCCGCAGATCAGGTACCGCGACCCGTCTTTCCTGCCAGGGCAAGGCAAAGCCCGGGAATCCAGATTCCTGGCTGCCGAAAGTCAGGCTCAACAACAGGGCATGGAACAGCAGGGAAAGCAGCAGCGAGGTGGAGAGGCGCCTGCCTTGGCCGGGCAGCGAACCTTTCCTTCTGTAGGTATCGTAAAGCGATTCCATGGGACTCACTGGTTCAGGTTGGCAAATCGCGACAGACCTTGCCAGTCATCCATTCTCGGTCGCACTCGGCAAAGGGGGCAGAAACGAGGCGCAGACAGGTGAATTGCCCCGCATCTTGGGGCAACGGTCGGTCAGTGAAGCCGGAGCAGTCAATCATCGAGTTTAGGTCTTCACGGTGCCACTTGTTCACACAATCCCTAACGCCGGCAATTATGCCGGGCCGCGAATCAGCGCCAGCAATTCCTCGCCGTAATGCTCGATCTTCGCCGCGCCCATGCCGGTGATCCCGACGAGCAGGCCGCGGCTGGTCGGGCGAACCTCGGCGAGTTCGCGCAGGGTGCGGTCGTGGAGAATGACATAGGCCGGCACCGCCTGTTCGCGGGCAGTGTCGGCGCGCCATTTGCGCAACAGCTGGATGAGCGCCTCGTCGGCCGGCGCCAGGTCGGAGACCGGCATTCGGCTGACCTTCGCCGGCGCCGGCTTGCGCGTCGCCGGGCGCCGCAACTGCACGGCGCGTCGACCCTTCAGCACCTCGCGGGCAGCTTCCGTGAGTCGCAGGGCACCATGCTCGGCCATATCGACATGGACGAGGCCGGCGGCGGCGAGCTGGCGGAAGATGCTCTTCCAGGCGTGGTCGTCGAGGTCGCCGCCGACGCCGAAGGTCGGCAGGCGGTCGTGGCCCCATTGCCTGACCTTGTCGGTCGCCTTGCCGCGCAGGATGTCGGTCAGGTGGCTGACGCCGAAGCGCATGCCGGTGCGGAAGATGGCGGAGAGCGCCTTCTGCGCCGCCTGCGTGCCGTCCCACAGTTCCGGCGGCTCGGCACACAGGTCGCAGTTGCCGCAGGGGCCGCGCTCCTCGCCGAAGTAGTCGAGCAGCACCTGGCGGCGGCAGCGCGGCGCCTCGCAGTAGGCGAGCAGCGCGGTCAACCGTTGCGCTTCGAGGATTTTCTGGCCCTCGCCGGCGCCCGACTCGGCGATGCGCGCGTGCTGCAGCGCGACATCCTGCATGCCGTAGGCCATCCAGGCTTCGGAGGGCTCGCCGTCGCGGCCGGCGCGGCCGGTTTCCTGGTAGTAGGCCTCGATGCTCTTGGGCAGGTCGAGGTGGGCGACGAAGCGGACGTCGGGCTTGTCGATGCCCATGCCGAAGGCGATCGTCGCACACATGACCAGGCCTTCCTCGCGCAGGAAGCGGCGCTGGTTGGCGGCGCGTTCCTCGGCGGGCAGGCCGGCGTGGTAGGGCAGCGCGGGATAGCCCTGGGCCGACAGCCATTCGGCGGTTTCCTCGACCTTCTTGCGTGACAGGCAATAGACGATGCCGGCCTGGCCTTTCCTGCCGGCGAGGAAGCCGAGCAGCTGCTTCCGGGCGTTGTCCTTCTCGACGACGGTGTAGCGGATGTTCGGGCGGTCGAAGCTGGACAGGAAAATGCGCGCCCCGCCGAGGCCCAGGCGTTGCAGCATCTCGTTGCGCGTCGCCTGGTCGGCAGTGGCGGTCAGGGCGATGCGCGGGACCGCCGGGTAGCGTTCGTGCAGGGCCGAGAGTTGCAGGTATTCCGGGCGGAAATCGTGGCCCCATTGCGACACGCAGTGCGCTTCGTCGATGGCGAACAGGGCGAGCTTGCCGGCTTCGCAGAGTGCGTCGAGCAGGGCCAGCGTGCGGTCGAGCAGCAGACGCTCGGGGGCGATGTAAACGAGGTCGAGATTGCCGGAGAACATTCCCTGCTCGACGGCCTGCGCGTCGCGCCAGTCCAGCGTCGAGTTCAGGCAGGCGGCCCTGACGCCGAGCTGGGTGAGGGCGTCGACCTGGTCCTGCATCAACGCGATGAGCGGCGAGACGACGACGGCGCAGCCGGGGCGGAGCAGGGCGGGGATCTGGTAGCAGAGGCTCTTGCCGCCGCCGGTCGGCATCAGCACCAGGGCGTCGCCGCCACTGGTCACATGCTCAATGATTCCGGCCTGGGCGCCGCGGAAGGCGGGGTAGCCGAAGACCTCGCGCAGCAGGGTCAGCGCTGCGGTCGACACCGTTTCAGGGCCGGTTTTCGGGGAGGAGGGCCTCGCGGCGCAGCGTCTCGCCGTCCCAGGCCAGGCACTCGCCGCGCTCCTCGTGCCAGTCGGCGAGCACCCAGCGCTCGACGTGGATGCCGTCGACGATGTGGTCGTGTGTCGCCGGCAGGTGCGTGTGGCCGTGGATGAACGTGGCGTAGCCGTGCTGGCGCAGGAAATCCTCGGTGGCGGCCGCTTGCAGGTCGGTGTAGGGGTTGTCCTTGTCGCGTTGGCTCGACTCGCTGACCTCGCGCATGTGGGCGGCGATGGCGCGGCGCTCGGCCAGCGGTTTCGCGAGCAACGCCGCCTGCCAGGCCGGGTTGCGCACCCGGGCGCGGAAGGCCATGTAGGTGGCGTCGTCGACACAGAGAGCGTCACCGTGCGAGAGAACGAACTGCCATTCCGGTGTCGACAGCACGAAGGGGTCGGCCAGCAGCGTGACGCCGGCGGCCGTGGCGAAGTCGGCGCCAAGCAGGAAATCGCGGTTGCCGTGCATGACAGAAATCTTCAACCCGGCATCGCTGGCGGCGCGCAGCGCGGCGACGACCTGGGCATTGAACGGGTCGCCGCTGTCGTCGTCGCCGATCCAGGCCTCGAAAAGGTCGCCGAGGATGTAGAGGGCTTCCGCCTGGCGCGCGCGGCCGGCGAGAAACCGGGTGAACAACGCAGTCGCCCCGGGTGACCGGGGCGACAGGTGGAGATCGGAGACGAAGAGGATCAAACGACCTCGGCCTTCTCGATGATTACGTCCTCGACCGGTACGTCCTGGTGGAAGCCCTTGTTGCCGGTGCGCACGCCGCGGATCTTGTCGACGACGTCCATGCCGTCGACGACCTCACCGAAAACGCAGTAGCCCCAGCCCTGGCCGGACGGCGACTTGAAGTCGAGGAAGGCGTTGTCGACGGTGTTGATGAAGAACTGGGCGGTGGCCGAGTGCGGGTCGCCGGTGCGCGCCATGGCGATGCTGCCGCGCTTGTTCCTGAGGCCGTTGGCCGCCTCGTTCTCGATCGGGGCGCCGGTTTTCTTCTGGATCATCCCCGGTTCCATGCCGCCGCCCTGGATCATGAAATCGCGGATCACGCGATGGAAGATCGTGTTGTCGTAATGCCCGGCCTCGACGTAGGCGAGGAAGTTGGCGACCGTCTTCGGCGCCTTCTCGGCATTGAGTTCGAGGGCGATGACGCCGTGGTTGGTGGTGAGCCTGATCATTGGGGAATCCTTATTTGTCGGAAACGATTTTGACACTCTGGATGACTACCGGCGTGGTCGGCACATTCTGGTGCGGGCCGGCGTTGCCGGTCGGCACTTTGGCAATCTTGTCGACGACATCCATGCCCGAAGTGACCTTGCCGAAGACGGCATAGCCGAAGGCGCGCGGATCGGCGGCCGACTTGTGGTTGAGGAAATCGTTGTCCTTCAGGTTGATGAAGAACTGGACGCGTGCCGAATGCGGGTCGGCGGTGCGCGCCATGGCGATCGTGCCGCGGTCGTTCTTCAGGCCGTTGGTCGCCTCGTTCTGCAGCGTTGGGGTAAGCGTCTTCTTTTCATCCATCGCCGGGCTGAAACCACCGCCCTGGATCATGAAGCCGTCGATGACGCGGTGGAAGATGGTGCCGTCGTAGAAGCCGCGCCTGGCGTTGTCGACGAATGCCTCGACGGTCTTCGGCGCCTTCTCCGCGTTGAGTTCGATGGTGACCTTGCCCAACGAAGTGGTCATCTCGACTGTGGGTGCGGCCCACGCTGTCAGCGACATGAGCAGGCCGGCGGTCAGGGTCGAGAGTTGCTTGAGCATGGCTGGATTTCCTGTTCGGGTTATTGATTGGCGGCCTTGTTGCCGGCTGCAGGATCGGCGGGGGTCTGGACCGCGGTCGCCGGCTTCGCCGGCGCCTTGGCCGGGATTGCGATCAGGTCGCGCGAAAGGGCTGCCTTGGTCTTTGCCGACTTGCTCGCTCCGTCCAGTTGGGCGGCCCTGGCATAGGACTGGTTGGCCAGCCTGGCGTAGAGGTCGCCGAGATTCTCATGCGCAGTTGCGTAGGAGGGGTGCGTCTGGATCGCCATCTCGAGCGCCATCCGCGCCTTTTCGTATTGTTTCTGGCGGGCGTAGAGGACCGCCAGATTGTTGTAGGACTCGGGAAACTCGGGGTAGTCCTCGGTCAGCTTGGAGAACACCGCGATGGCCTCGTCGGTCTTGTCCGTCTCGCTGTAGATCACGCCCTTGAGAAATCTGGCCTGGGCGTCACTGGGTGACGTGCCCAGATACGAATCGATTATTGCCAGCGCTTGCGGATACTGCCCTCGCCTGATCAGGCGCTGAACATCCGCCAGCGTGTCAGCGAGCACCGGGGTACCGCAAGCGACCGTCAGCGCGATGATGGCGGCACGCAGTGCCCGAGATGCAACTGGCCGAGGCGGAGGCGGAGGGGCTGAACTCATCGCGGTGATATACTCGGCGCAGGTTGACAATCGTTTCATTCTACCAAGAACACCAGCCATTCCCAAACTTCACGAATCGGCGACGCCGCCGCGATTTCCCTCGCCCATGCTCAAAATCCACAACTCCCTGAAACGGGAAAAACAGGTCTTCACGCCCATCGAACCGGGCAAGGTCCGCATGTACGTGTGCGGGATGACCGTCTACGATTACTGCCACCTCGGGCATGCCCGGGTCATGGTCGTCTTTGACATGGTCTATCGCTGGCTCAAGGCCAGCGGTTACGACGTGACCTACGTGCGCAACATTACCGACATCGACGACAAGATCATCAAGCGCGCGGTCGAGAATGGCGAGACGATCCAGCAGTTGAGCGACCGCTTTATCGCCTTCATGCACGAGGATGCCGATGCGCTCGGTGTGCTGCGCCCCGATCACGAGCCGCGCGCCACCGAATTTGTGCCGGAAATGCTCGACCTCATCGCCATGCTGGAAACACGCGGTCTGGCCTACCAGGCAAGCGATGGCGATGTGAACTACGCGGTGCGCAAGTTCGCCGGCTACGGCAAGCTGTCAGGCAAGTCGCTCGACGACCTGCGCGCCGGCGAGCGTGTCGAGGTCGATTCGGCCAAGGATGATCCACTCGATTTCGTGCTCTGGAAGCATGCCAGGCCGGGCGAGCCGGCATGGCAGTCGCCCTGGGGTGACGGCCGGCCGGGCTGGCACATCGAATGTTCGGCGATGAGTTCGAAGATCCTCGGCAATCATTTCGATATCCACGGTGGCGGGCAGGATCTGCAGTTTCCGCACCACGAAAACGAGATCGCCCAGTCCGAAGGCGCGCACCAGTGTCCCTTTGTCAATTACTGGATGCACAATGGCTTCGTCCGCGTCGACAACGAAAAGATGTCGAAGTCGCTGGGCAACTTCTTCACCATCCGCGAAGTGCTCAAACGCTACGATGCCGAGGTGGTGCGCTTCTTCATCCTGCGCGCGCACTACCGCAGTCCGCTGAACTATTCGGATTCGCACCTTGACGATGCCAGGCGCAGCCTCGACGGTCTCTACTTCGCGCTGCGCGACGTCCCGCCCGCTGCTGCGGTCGACATCGACTGGAACGATGAATTCGCCGTGCGCTTCGCCGCCGCCCTGAACGAGGATTTCGATTCGCACGGCGCGATTGCCGTGCTGTTCGAACTCGCCAGCGAAGTCAATCGGCAGCGCAGCAACGAACTTGCGGGCCTGCTGAAAGCGCTTGCCGGGGTTCTCGGCCTGCTCGACCGCGACCCGCTGGCCTACCTGCGCAGCGGTGTTGCAGGTGTTGGCGGACTGGACGAGGCGGCCATCTCAGCCTTGATCGCCGACCGCACGGCAGCCAAGAATGCCCGCAATTTTGCCGAGGCCGACCGCATCCGCGACCAGTTGAAGGCGGGCGGGATCGTGCTCGACGATGGCCCGCAGGGAACCGCCTGGCGGCGCGCCTGAAATGACGAACGGCCTGCGAAGGCAGGCCGTTCCCGGTTCCTGGCCGCAGACGGAGTTACTTGAGGACCTTGCCGCCGGGCCCGACGACCGTCATTTCGACGAAACGCGAACCCTGCCTGTTGCTGGCGCTGAACGCGACGCGGAAGCCGCCGAGGTCGGCATTGGTGCTCTCGAGAGCCTCCATGAATCTCTCGCGGGTGAGATCCTTGCCGGCCCTGCGCAATGCGTCGACCGTGACGCGGGCCATGACGTAGGCCTCGATACCGTAGTACGAAGAGTCGGCCTTGTTGCCGATCAGCTTCTGATAGTCGCGAACCATCGGGACGATGTCGTTCCACGGGTAGGGCATGACCTGCGAAATCCCGATGCCGCGCGCATCGGCGCCGAGTTCCTTGACCAGTTGCTCGGTGCCGACCGGTGACAGCGTCATGAACATCGGCCTCTGGCCGGCGGCCTTCATGGCCTTGACGAAGGCCGCCGTAGGCTTGTACAGGGTGACCATGACCACGGCCTGCGGCTTGGTCCTGGCGATGGCATCGACCGCGCTGGCGACTTCAACCGAGTTGCGCTCGACCGTGGCGGCTGCAGTGGGGGTGAGATTGTGCTTCTTCAGCGCCGCCGTCACGCCTTCCAGCCCCGATTTCCCGAAACCGTCGTTCTGGTAGAAGACGGCGACGTTCTTGAGTCCCAGGGACACGAGCTGGTTGACGATCGCTTCGGTTTCATCGGCGTAGCTCGCCCGCACGTTGAACATGTAGCGACTGCCCGGGTTCTGCGAAATCGGCTCGCGCAGCGAACCGGCCCCGGATATGGTTCCCACCAGGGGCACCCTGGCCGGTCCGAAGACCTTGTTCATCGCTTCGGTCGTCGGGCTGGACCCGTAATAGGCCATCAGCGCAAACACCTTCTTGTCGTTGACCAAGGCATTCGTGTTGGCGACCGTGCGGTCGGTTTCGTAGCCGTCGTCAAGCGCCAGCAGGGAGATCTTGCGGCCATTCACGCCGCCAGCCTTGTTCACCTGGTCGAAATAACCCTCGATCACCTTGCGCATGTCGAGCCCATAGGCCCCGTTCGGTCCGGTGAAGGGGGATGACATGCCCAGCGTGATCGTGGAGCCGGTGACACCCGGTTCTGCCCCGGCCAGCGTGGAAACGGCGATGGCCGCGACGGCAAGCAATTGCTTAAGGAAATGCATTGATCGATCCCCCGCACTCTGACAGTCCCAAGATTCTAACAGCCGAATCGCGGCGTGGGAAACAGGCAGGGCGCAGACGGCAACGACCCTCCTGCCGCCACTTCCTGCCGCGAAGCGAAATACCGTTCGGCCGATGACGCGAGTCGAAGGGTCGGTCGCCGAAGGACGCCGCTGACGGCGGCGCGGGCACGGCCAGTCTTCGGGGACAGGCGATCAATCGCCGAAGAATTCCTTCACTTTGTCCATCCAGGATTTTGCCCGCGGATTGTGCTTGGCGCCGTTGTCCCGAGCGGTGGATTCCTCCAGTTCGCGCAGCAGTTCCTTCTGGCGCTCGGTCAGGTTGACCGGCGTCTCGACGACCAGATGGCACATCAGGTCGCCATGTGTATGGCCGCGGACTCCCTTGATGCCCTTGCCGCGCAGGCGGAAGACGCGCCCGGACTGGGTTTCCGGTGGAATCTTGATGGCGGCCGCGCCGTCGAGCGTCGGGATCTCGATCTCGCCGCCGAGGGCAGCAGTGGTGAAGGAGATCGGCATTTCGCAGTGGAGGTCGTTGTGATCGCGGGTGAACACCGGATGCGGCTTGAGGTGGATCTGGACGTAGAGGTCGCCGGGCGGGCCACCATTGACGCCATGTTCGCCTTCACCCGCGAGACGGATGCGATCGCCCTCGTCAACCCCGGCGGGAATCTTGACCGACAGAGTCTTGTGCTGCTTGGTGCGTCCGGCGCCCCCGCAGTTCTTGCAAGGTTCGGCGATGAAGCGGCCGGTGCCGTGGCACTTCGGGCAGGTCTGTTGAATGGAAAAGAAACCCTGCTGCAGGCGAACCTGGCCCGAACCGTTGCAGGTCGGACAGGTCTTGGGCTCGGTACCCGGCTTGGCGCCACTGCCGTTGCACGGCTCGCAGATCTCCATGGTCGGAATGCGGATCTTGGTCTCGGTGCCATGAGCCGCTTGTTCGAGGGTGATTTCCAGGTTGTAGCGCAGGTCGGCGCCGCGGTAGACGTTGGAGCGGCCACCGCCCCCGCCGCCACGGCCGCCGAAGATTTCGTCGAAGATGCCGCCGAAGGCGTCGGCAAAGCCACCGCCCCCGAATCCGCCGCCACCCATGCCGGCCTGCGGGTCGACGCCGGCATGTCCGAACTGGTCGTAGGCCGCCCGCTTCTGGCTGTCTGACAGGATCTCGTAGGCTTCCTTGGCTTCCTTGAACTTCTCCTCGGCCGCCGTGTTGTCCGGGTTGCGGTCGGGGTGGTGTTTCATGGCCAGTTTGCGGTAGGCCTTCTTGATCTCGTCGTCGGAAGCGTCGCGGTTGACGCCTAGAATTTCATAAAAATCACGCTTTGACATGCTCTCGTCCCGTCAAGTGACAAAATCGCCGAGCGCGTCCGGAGGTGACCGGAAGGCTCGGCGCCGGGAGGTGGCTTCAGGGATTACTTCTTGTCCTTGACCTCGGTAAACTCGGCATCGACCACATCGCCGTCGTCCTTCCTGGCCTGCTGGCCGCCGGGCGCGGCGCCCGCAGCGCCGGCTTCGGCCTGCTGTTGCGCGTACATCTTTTCGCCGAGCTTCTGGGCGGCCTGGCTCAAGGCTTCGGTCCGTGCGCTGATGGTTTCCTTGTCACCGTCGCGCAGAACGCTTTCGACGTCCTTGATCGCCGCCTCGATCTTCGTCTTCTCGTCGGCATCAAGCTTGTCACCATACTCGGTCAGCGACTTCCGCACCATGTGCACCATGGCGTCGGCCTGGTTGCGGGCGTCGGCCAGTTCGTGCGCTTTCCTGTCTTCCTCGGCGTGCACTTCGGCATCCTTGACCATGCGCTGGATCTCGTCCTCGGACAGCCCGGAGTTGGCCTTGATCGTGATCTTGTTTTCCTTGCCGGTCGCCTTGTCCTTGGCGGTGACGTGCATGATGCCGTTGGCGTCGATGTCGAAGGTGACCTCGATCTGCGGCATGCCGCGCGGGGCCGGCGGGATGCCCTCGAGGTTGAACTGGCCGAGGCTCTTGTTGCCGGCGGCGACTTCGCGCTCGCCCTGGAGGACGTGGATCGTCACCGCGGCCTGGTTGTCGTCGGCGGTCGAAAATACCTGCGAGGCCTTGGTCGGGATCGTCGTATTCTTCTGGATCAGCTTGGTCATGATGCCGCCTAGCGTCTCGATACCCAGCGACAGCGGGGTGACGTCGAGCAGCAGGACGTCCTTGACCTCGCCCTGCAGCACGCCGCCCTGGATCGCGGCGCCGACGGCGACGGCCTCATCTGGGTTGACGTCCTTGCGCGGCTCGCGGCCGAACACTTCCTTGACCTTCTCCTGCACCTTGGGCATGCGCGACTGGCCGCCGACCAGGATGACGTCGTCGATGTCGCCGATCTTGCAGCCGGCATCCTTCAGCGCGGTAAGGCACGGAGCGACCGTGCGCTCGACCAATTCGTCGACCAGCGATTCGAACTTGGCGCGCGTGATCTTCATCGCCAGGTGCTTCGGGCCCGAGGCGTCGGCCGTGATGTAGGGCAGGTTGATCTCCGTCTGCTGGCTGGAGGACAGCTCGATCTTGGCCTTCTCGGCAGCTTCCTTGAGGCGTTGCAGCGCCAGCACGTCGGCCTTCAGGTTGACGCCGGCCTCCTTCTTGAACTCGTCGATGACGTAGTCGATCAGGCGCTGGTCGAAGTCTTCGCCGCCGAGGAAGGTGTCGCCGTTGGTGGCCAGCACTTCGAACTGCTTTTCGCCATCGACGTCGGCGATCTCGATGATCGAGATGTCGAAGGTGCCGCCACCGAGGTCATAGACGGCGATCTTCTTGTCCTTGCTCGACTGCTTGTCCATGCCGAAGGCCAGCGCGGCGGCGGTCGGCTCGTTGATGATTCGCTTGACTTCGAGGCCGGCGATGCGGCCGGCGTCCTTGGTCGCCTGGCGCTGACTGTCGTTGAAATAGGCAGGCACGGTGATGACCGCTTCGGTCACTTCCTCGCCGAGATAGTCTTCGGCGGTCTTCTTCATCTTGCGCAGCACTTCGGCGGAAACCTGCGGGGGGGCGATCTTCTTGTCGCGGACTTCGACCCAGGCGTCACCGTTGTCGGCCTTGACGATCTTGAAGGGCATCAGGGAGATGTCCTTCTGCACTTCCTTCTCTTCGAAGCGGCGACCGATCAGGCGCTTGACGGCGTACAGGGTGTTCTTGGGATTGGTGACCGCCTGGCGCTTGGCCGGGGCGCCGGAAAGGATTTCTCCGTCGTCGCTGTAGGCGATGATGGATGGCGTCGTGCGCGCGCCTTCGGAGTTTTCGATGACCTTGGGCTGGCCGCCTTCCATGATGGCGACGCAGGAGTTGGTGGTGCCGAGGTCGATGCCGATGATCTTGCCCATGTTCGTTTTCCTAGAGTGAATTACCAATGATCGTAAACTGGGGGCGGGTGGCCCGATTTCAAGCGAGTGTCGCGGTCGACCGCGAAAAACGCCGCATTTTCGTCATTTGCCCTTGGCAACCATGACCAGGGCGGGGCGCAGCGTGCGCTCGGCGATCAGGTAGCCCTTCTGCAGCACGGTGACGACGGTATTCGGCTCCTGGTCCGAGTCGACCATGCCGATCGCCTGGTGCTTGTGCGGGTCGAATTTCTCGCCGACCGGATTGATTTCGGTCAGCGCATTCCTCTCGAAGGCGGAAACCAGCTGCTTCAGGGTCAGCTCGACGCCTGCCTTGAAGCTGTCGACGGTCTGTTCGGGAACGGCCAGCGCGGCTTCGAGGCTGTCCTTGACAGCCAACAGTTCGCCCGCGAACTTCTCGACCGCGAACTTGTGCGCCTTGGAAATGTCTTCCTGGGCGCGCCGCCGGATGTTTTCGCCTTCGGCCTTGGCGCGCAGCCAGGCATCGTGATGCTCGGCGGCCAGCAGTTCGAGTTGGCGCAACTGTTCCTCGACGCCGGGCAGGGTGTCGGTGTGCTCGCCGGTCGCCGCAATGGGGGCCTCCTCAGCGGGGGCTTCGCTGCTCGGCCGTGGGTCCTGGGTGTTCTCGGGGATGGTCATGCGCGGTTCTCCAAAAAATCTGCGAAAGCAGATGGGGACGCCTGTCCAGATTTCAAGGGCTTCGGCGATTTATTCGTGGACGGGAAGGCGGTGACCTGCGGGCTGGCTGCATGCTACGATGACGCCCGTGAATCGACTTTCCTCAGGTGCATGGAACAGATAGGCAAGTACCGGGTCATCCGGGAAATCGGCAAGGGCGCGACCGCGACCGTATACCTGTGCGTGAGCCCTGATTCGGATCGCCCGGTTGCCGTCAAGCTAATCCGTTTCGGGAAGGACTGTGCGGCCATGTCGCGCCGCCTGCGCAAGCTTTTCGGGAACGAGCAGATGGTTGCCAGGCGTCTCAAACATCCCAACATCGCCAAGGTCTACGAAGGGGTGGTCAAGGATGAGTACGCCTATTTGGCGATGGAGTTCATCGATGGATTCACCCTGGAGAGCCACACCCGAATCGACAAGCTGCTGCCGTTGCACCGGGTCATCGGGATCATCTTCAAGTGCTGCATGGCGCTCGACAGTGCTTACCGCCAGGGAATCATTCATCGCGACATCAAGCCGGCGAACATCCTGGTGGCCGCCAACGACGAGCCCAAGCTGGTCGATTTCGGACTGGCGCTCAATCTGAACAAGAACATGGACCGCGACTCGACCTTCATCATGGGCGTCGGGTCGCCATCGTACATGTCGCCGGAACAGATCAAGGGCTATGCGCTGAACCAGAAGACCGACCTCTACTCGCTCGGTGTGGTCATGTTCCAGTTGCTCACCGGGCGCTTGCCGTTCCGCGCCAAGAACCAGGCGACGCTGATCTACCGCATCATCAATACCGATGCGCCGGACGTGACCTCGCTGAATCCGAGCCTGCCGGAGGGGCTCAACGCGATCCTGCGCAAGGCCCTGGAGAAGGATCTGTACAGCCGTTACCGGAATGGTGCCGAATTCGCCAAGGACCTGGCGGCGGTCCGCTACCAGATCGTCCAGGACGACGAGACCGTCCAGGACAACCGGCACTTCGAGATACTCAGAAAGCTCGACTTCTTCATCGACTTCGAGAACGTCGAACTCTGGGAGGTGTTGCGGATCGCCGTCTGGCGCGAGATCGCTCCGCGTGTGACGATCATTCGCGAAGGCGAGGCCAGCCGAGTGTTCGGCGTCCTGATCGAGGGTTATGTCGAGATCTCCATCACCGGCCGCACCTTGTGTCGCCTGGGGAAGGGTGAGGTGATCGGCGAGGTGGCATATCTGCACCCGACCAGCGACGATCGCTCCGCCAGCGTCGTCACCCTCGAGAACTCGCTTTTTCTCGAGATCAACGCCGCAGCGTTGGCGCTCGCCTCCGAGGAATTGCAGGAGCGCATGCGCACGGCGCTGCTGGGACGGATGATCGACCGCATGCGCACGGTCAATGGCATTGCGGCGTCGTTGGGCGCGCCTGCAGTGGAGAGTACGAAGAGTCTGATGGCGGGTTCGACACGATCGGGCCCCGGTTCGGGGATCGATCTCGAGTTGTCGCCGATGTAGTTCCCCTGCACCAGAGGGAAACTCAGATCTGGGCGCGAACCCATCTCTCCAGGGTTGCCGCGTCGACTGCGCCGCTCTGCCGCGCGATTTCGCGCCCGTTGCGGAAAATGGCCAGGGTCGGGATGCTGCGGATGTTGAAGCGGGCGGCGAGTTGCTGCTGACTTTCGGTATCGACCTTGGCCAGGCGGACTGCTGGTTCCAGTTCCCGGGCAGCGCGGGCAAACGCGGGCGCCATGGAGCGGCAGGGGGCGCACCACGGCGCCCAGAAATCGACGACGACAGGCAGGTCGCCACGCCCGACATGGCGATCGAAGTTGCTGGCGGTCAGTTCGAGTGGTTGGCCGGTAAACAGGGGCTGCCGGCACTGGCCGCAGGTCGGCCGCTCGTCGAGGCGCGCCGCCGGCAGGCGGTTGACCGCATCGCAGTGCGGGCAGACGACGTGCAGGTTGTCGCTCATGAGGCTTCCTTCGTATCAGAAGACCCTGATATCAGGTCGGCTTCGCCGGTTTCAAGAGCTGGCCCCGTGCGCTTTTGCCTGGCGGGCCGAGGTGGCCAGCGCAATCGAATCGGCCCGCTCCTTCGACGGCCAGCCGGCAAGGTGGCGCTCGACGAGGGCGGTCAACGCCGCCAGCCAGCGATGGTCCTCGTTCAGCGCCGGAATGTAATGAAACTCCTTGCCGCCGCAAGCCAGGAACGAAGCCTTGCCCTCGATGGCGATTTCTTCGAGGGTTTCCAGGCAGTCGGCGACGAATCCCGGACAGATGACGTCAACCCGTCGCGTGCCCGCCCTGGCCAGCGCCTCGAGGGTCGGCGCCGTGTACGGCTGCAGCCATTCGGCCTTGCCGAAGCGCGACTGGAAACAGATCGTGTACTGCTCCGGGCCAAGATTCAGCCGCTCGACCAGCAGCCGGCCGGTTTTCATGCACTCGCAGTAGTACGGGTCGCCACGCTCGAGATTGCGCCGCGGCAGGCCATGGAAGCTGATGATCAGGCGCTCGCCGCCGGCGAGCGGCCCGTGCCGCATCCAGTGCTTGCGCACCGACTGCTCGAGGGCCTCGATGTAGCCCGGGTCGTCGTGGAAATTGCGGACAAAGCGCAGCTCTGGCTGATTGCGCCGGGTCAGCAGCCAGTTGCAGGCCTCGTCGGCCACCGTTGCCGTGGTGCTCGCCGAGTACTGCGGGTACATCGGCAGCAGCAGGATGCGCCTGACGCTGGCAGCCGCAAGCCGGTCGAGGACCGTGGGCAGCGACGGCGCGCCGTAACGCATCGCCCAGGCGACCGTCACATGATGTCCGTGTTCGCCGAGATGACCGGCCAGGAACTTGCTCTGGCGTTCCGTGTGCACCTTGAGCGGCGAGCCCTCGGGTGTCCATACTGCGGCATATTTCCCGGCGGATTTTTTCGGGCGGGTGTTCAGGATGATGCCGTTCAGGATCAGCCACCACACCGGACGCGGGATCTCGACGACACGGGGGTCGGACAGGAACTGCCGGAGGTAGCGCTTGAGGGCGGCAGCGGTCGGCGCCTCGGGCGTACCCAGGTTGACCAGGACGACCGCAGTTCCCGGTGCTGTCCCGTGCTGGTAAGGAGGTTCCTTCCGAAAACCTGGCATCAGTGCTTGTGCGGGGCGGAGAGGGCGCTGGAAAGCAGTCTGGCCGTGATGTCGACTATCGGAATGACCCGCTCGTAGGCCATCCGGGTCGGGCCGATGACACCAACCGAGCCGACGATCTGGCCGTCACGCGTATAGGGCGCGGCGATCACGCTGCATTCGTCGAGTGGGGCGATGCCCGATTCGCTGCCGATGAATATCTGGACGCCAGCGGCCCGGTTCGAGATCTCGAGCAGGCCCATCAGGCTGGAGCGCTGCTCGAACAATTCGAACAGTTCGCGCAGGCGCTTCACGTTGGATGACAGTTCCTCGAAATCGAGCAGGTTGTGCTCGCCCGAGATCACGTAGGGTGCCGTGTTGCGCGACAGGGCCTCGTCGCCGGCATCGAGCGCCAGTGCCATCAGCGGCCGGATGTCATCGCGCAGTTGCTGGATCTCCTGCGAGAGGCAGTGGCGGATCTGTTCGAAATCCATGCCCGCGAAGTGATGGTTCAGGTAATTGGCGGCTGTCACCAGTTCTGCTGCCGAATGCGCCCGCTCGGTGACCAGGACGCGGTTTTGCACGTCACCGTCGGTGGTCACGATGATCAGCAGAATGCGTTTCTCGGTCAGGTTGAGGAACTCGACCTGGCGGATGCGGCTGGCGTTCCGGCGGGGCACCATGACCACGCCGGCGAAATGGGTAAGGCTGGAGAGCAGTTGCGACGCGCTGGAAATGGCCTGGCTCGCCGGTTGACCGTGCAAGGCGTCTTCCATTTCATCGAGCTGTCGCGCTTCGAGCGGGCGCATGGTCAGCAGCCTGTCGACGAACAGCCGGTAGCCGCGCGCGGTCGGGACGCGACCTGCCGACGTGTGCGGGCTGGCAACGAAACCTGCCTCTTCGAGGTCCGCCATGACGTTGCGGATCGTTGCCGGCGACAGGTCGAGACCGGAAAACTTCGACAACGCGCGCGAGCCCACCGGCTGGCCGTCGGCGATGTAGTGTTCGACCAGGGCCTTGAGCAGGGTGCGGGAGCGGTCATCGAGCATGGCAGGGCATTGTACAAAAATCTGGCGACGGCGCGCGCGGGCATTTTTTTGTGCAAGAATTCGCGCCATGAATTCCAGCTTCGCCTCCTACCGTTCGCCCAGGACCATTGCGCTGGTCGGCAAGTATCAGAGTCCAGAGATCGCCGAATCGCTGCGCCGCCTGGCGGAATATCTGCACGAGCGGGGAGTGTCGGTGTTCATCGAGCGGGAGACGGCCGAGAACGTCGGTCGCCAGGTCGATCTTTCCCGCTGGGTTGCCTGCGACTTCAGCGACATCGGCGCGCACGCCGACCTTGCCATCGTTATCGGCGGCGACGGCACGATGCTCAATGCCGCACGCCGCCTTGCCCGTTATCGCGTGCCACTGGTCGGCGTCAACCTGGGGCGGCTGGGGTTCATGACCGACATCGCGCGCAGCGACATGCTGACCTGCATGGACGATCTCCTCGACGGGCGCTTCATGACAGAAAACCGCATGCTCCTCGACGCGGAAGTGATCCGCAATGGCAAGGAAATCTTCAACAATCAGGCGCTCAACGATGTTGTCGTGGACAAGGGGGCGATCGGCCGGATGATCGAGTTCAAGTTGTCGATCGACGGCGAATTCATCTACAACCAGCGCTCCGACGGCCTGATCGTCTCGACGCCGACCGGGTCGACCGCCTACTCGCTCTCGGCGGGCGGGCCGATCCTGCATCCGACGCTGACCGGCATCGCCCTCGTGCCGCTGTGTCCGCATGCATTGACCAACCGGCCGATCATGGTCAATGACGAAGCCAACATCGAGGTTAGCATTGTCCAGGCAAATGACCCGCGCGTTTACTTCGACGGCCAGGTGACGCATGACCTCCAGCCCGGTGACATCGTCCGCCTCAAGCGCTCGGACTACACCATCCGTTTCCTGCATCCGCCGAGCTACAGCTACTTTGCGATGCTGCGCCAGCGACTGCACTGGAGCGAGCGTCCCAAGGGCGCCTGATGCTGTGCCATCTCGCGATTCGCGACTTCGTCATTGTCGATCGCCTTGAGCTCGAGTTTTCGCCCGGTTTCGGAGCGTTGACCGGGGAAACAGGGGCCGGCAAGTCGATCCTGATCGACGCGCTGGCGCTGGCGCTCGGCGATCGTGCCGATGCCGGCGTCATCCGCGCCGGCTGCGACAAGGCGGAAGTCGCGGCCACCTTCGCGATCGGCAGTCTGCCGCAGGTCGCGGCATGGCTGGCGGCAAACGACCTCGACGGCAACGACGAACTGCTGCTGCGGCGCGTGCTCGATGCCGGCGGCCGCTCGCGCGGCTACATCAACGGCTCGCCGGCGACCGCCCAGCAGTTGCGCGAGGTCGGCGAATTCCTGGTCGATATTCACGGGCAGCACGCCCACCAGTCGCTCCTGCGCGCCGATGCGCAGCGTTCGCTCCTCGACACCCATGCCGGACTGTCCGAACTGGCGTTGCGGGTTGCGGCGTCCTTCCGGACGTGGCGTGAAGCGCAGCAGATGCTGCAGTTGGCGACGACTGGCGCCGAGGCGCTCAAGCGCGAGCGCGAACAGCTTGAATGGCAGGTCCGCGAACTGGCGGCGCTGGCGTTCACCGCCGATGAATGGGCCGCCCTCGAAGCCGAGCACAACCGTCTGGGACACGCCGCCGGCCTGATCGACGGCACCCAGTTCGCGCTTGCGGCGCTGGCCGATGGCGAAACCGCCTGTTCGGGCACGCTCGATCGCGTCGCGACCCGGCTCGATTCGCTGGCGAGCTACGATCCGGCGCTGCAGGAGGTTGCCGGCTTGCTGCAGTCGGCGTCGGCTGAGCTGGCGGAAGCCGTGTCGACCCTGCGCCGTTATGCCGACCGGGTCGACCTCGACCCCGAACGCCTGGCGGAAGTCGAGCGGCGCATGGAAGCGGTCCTAGCGTGCGCCCGCAAGTATCGCGTGCCGCCGGCCGAACTGCCTGGGTTGCTCGCCGGCTGGCAGGCCCGGCTGGAGGCGCTCAGCGCTGCCGCCGACCTCGACGCACTGGCGGCCGGGGTCGCGGCGGCGCATGGCAGTTTCCTCGACCTGGCCGGCGAACTCTCGGCTGGGCGGCGGCGCGTCGCCGGCGAGATGGCGGTGGCGGTCAGCGCGTTGATGCAGAAGCTGGCGCTGGCGTCCGGGCGCTTCGAGGTGGCATTGCTGCCGCTGGCCGAGGGCGCGGCCCACGGGCTGGAGCAAGTCGAGTTCCGTGTCGGCGGCTTGGCAGGGCTGGAGGCGAAGCCGCTGGCCAGGGTGGCATCGGGCGGCGAGCTGTCGCGCATCAGCCTGGCTATCCAGGTGCTGACCTCGCGCTCGGCGAGCGTGCCGACGCTGATCTTCGACGAGGTCGATGTCGGCATTGGCGGCGGCGTCGCCGAAATCGTCGGCCGCCTGCTGCGCGAGCTCGGGGACGAGCGCCAGGTGCTGTGCGTGACCCACCTGCCGCAGGTGGCGGCAAGGGCCGAGTGGCAGTGGCAGGTGAGCAAGTCGATCCGCGACGGGGTGACCCTCAGTTCGATCGAACCGCTCGACGGCGAGCAACGCGTGCGTGAAATTGCCCGCATGCTCGGCGGGGTCGAGTTGACGGACATTACCCTCGAGCACGCGCGGGAACTGCTGCACGCGGAGGGTAATCTCCCGGGGGCGAGTTCGACCCTGCCCGCCTCACGACCATGAGCTGCGCCCGGCGCTTGTTCCGGAAACCGTGAATGGCCAGGCTTGCACGGCGGATGTCGCGATGAATGCGCGCTTTTGGGCCACTGTCCATGGCACGTTCTTCGCACTGGCCATAGGCTGGGTGCTCTACATCGGAAAGGGCGTTTTCGTTCCGATCGTGTTCAGTATCCTCGTCGTATACGTCATCGTCGGCCTTGCCCGGATTCTTGTGAGACTTCCGCTCGTCGGGCGTTTCTTTCCCCCCCGGATCGGCTATCCCCTGTCGGCTCTGGTGATCGTCTTGTCGCTTGCCGCCATCGCCTCGCTCGTGGCCGGCAGTATTGGCAACGTCGCCGGCCTCGCACCGACTTATGCAGCATCACTGCTGAACGCGATCCAGAACGTTGCCGAAAGGCTGGGGTTTGAAATGGCTCCTACCTGGGCCACGCTGCGCCAGGACGTGCTGGCGCAGATCAATACGCAAAGGTTGATAGGATCGACCGTGATTTCGGTGTCGGCAATCGTCTCGACCCTGGTTGTCGTCCTTCTCTACGTTGCCTTCCTGCTGATCGAGGAGCGTACCTTTGCGACCAAGATCGCCAGGATCTCCAGCGATCCGCAGCATGTCCGTCAGGTTCAGAACATCGTCGCCCAGATCAATGCCAGGATCGGTGCGTACCTCGCGCTCAAGACCGTGGTAAGTGTCATACAGGGGTTGGTCAGTTGGGCCATACTGGAATTCGTCGGCGTCGAATTTGCGGCATTCTGGGCAGTACTGATCGGGATGCTGAACTATGTTCCTTACCTTGGTTCGGTCTTGAGCGTCGTCTTTCCCGTTGCGTTCGCGACGATGCAGTTTGCGGATTTTGGCGTCGCACTGGTCGTCCTCGTCTCGCTGTCGGCGGCGCAGTTCGTCATTGGGTTCTTTCTCGACCCTTACCTGATGGGCAGTTCGCTGAATCTCAGCCCCTTCGTCATTCTCGTGAGTCTGGCCGTTTGGTCGGCCCTCTGGGGAATCCCCGGCGCCTTTCTGGCGGTGCCGATCACCGCCTGCATGGTGCTGGTCTTCGCCGAATTCCCGGGGACGCGTCCAATCGCGATACTGTTATCGCGGAATGGCGAAGTATGAACAATCGGGGACGGACGCATCCCCCGGTAAGGCCATGGACGCGGTCAACCTGCGAAAACGGCCGAAAACCTGGTTCACGCAACAGGGGTTCGGCCGGTCGTTCCCGGTCTTGTCACTGGGCGAGTTGATGGTCGCTGCGAAGCAGGCGCAGAACGGAAGGGCTACCGCCGGAACTCCAACTCGTGGGCATGTATGTTTTCGTCATCGACAGAGTTGACGCCGTAGTACTTTTCGTCGAGCTTGAAGAGGATCCGGCACCATTTCTCGGTTGCCTTCGGCCAGTCGACGGTGACACAGTATTTTCCATTGTCGCCGATGCGCCAATTGCCCAGTCCCTGGAAATTCCGCAAGAGCGGAGTGGTGGTGGTCGGATCGAGGCCGTATGCAACGAACTTGCCGTCGGCGTTATTCTCCCAGCGCCTGATGACACCTCTGGCGCTAATGCTGGTGACCTTCGCTCCCGGCAGGATCTGCTGGACTTCCTCGGCCGAGAGCTGCTTCGCTCCTTTGGCGAGGAGGTCGCGCAACTTCAACTGTGACGATTCCTGGGCCAGCGCTACAGCACTCGCACCGAGAACTGCTACCGCAACGAGCGCGAGATTGCGGAGTCGGCGAAAGGCGTCGGTTACGCTAGCGATGTCCATCCATTTCTCCCACGAACAATTTCACCAGACACATTGGACACCCGTTGTTGAAAAGTTTCAAGTTCTTGTGCAACCCCATATCCGGTCGTCAGGGTAGCTCAAAGAAGGGCCAAATCACGTCTTTCAACCGGAACTGTCGCGGTCGACTTCAAAAGAGGCCGAAGACGAACTGCATGGCGCAGGCGGTCACAGTGGCAGGGTATCGCAAGAATCGCCACCAGCAGAAAAGAACACCACTGATATAGCGAATCCAGAGATGGGGCAGTTGGTCAAGGACCTTATGTCCGGGAAGACGCACGACTGTCGTGCGCCCTTCTCGGCCGGCGGCTGCACCGACGGATTCGATTGTCCGCATGGCACGCAGCCGGTTCCCATGCTGGCCTCAATGGGCCGGAAGCGCAGTCCACGAAGCGTCGGGGTCGAAGCGTGTCATCGCGCCAGCAATGGCGG
>ERZ761603.1084-NODE-1084-length-21252-cov-7.969382_pt1 | contig 21252 bp, 23 predicted proteins | sample MGYA00511879_ERZ761603 | MGnify/ENA primary metagenome ERZ761603 (study PRJEB28899, sample SAMN02850040) | bioreactor sludge metagenome | biome: EBPR Sludge; feature: EBPR Bioreactor; material: flocular biomat | place: Australia: Thorneside Wastwater Treatment... | reverse complement strand
CAGAGATTACTGTTGCTGAATTAAAATTCGGAGCAGAAAATAGCGAAAAGAAGGAGAAACTTGGTGGAAAAGCATTCTAGCAAGAAGATTGATCCTTACGTATTTGGGCTTCAAGTTATGGACTCGGAGTTTGATAGAATTCTTTTAGATATGAAAATGTATCTTGAAGGATACCTAAAGTCAATCCAAGAATAATTTTTTATGGCAGGACTTATTGGCCAGCTGCCAACATGATGTATAAACATGGCTGGGTTCAGAATTACGTTTGGTCACGTGGGACATGACACAGCTTCGTAGGCCCAGCCACGTTTCATACACGGGCGTTAGCGTTCATGCCTTTGAACATCCATGTAAATTTGTAGTATATCTAAAAAGTATATACCTTTGTAAAAAGGTAATACCATGAAAAATCTATCATTAAAGCTTGATGATGACATTTTCCAGGAGACTGAGAAAATAGTTACAAAGGTTAAAAAGAACCGGAATAGGTATATAAACGAGGCTATTGAACTCTACAATCGACTTCATAGAAGAAGACTTCTGTCAAAACAACTAAGTAAGGAATCAAAAATTGTTTCCAAGGATTCATTGGAAATTTTGGCTGAGTTTGAAAAGTTGAACGATGAGAATTAAACAATTTGAAATCTGGGTGGCTGACCTAAATCCAAGAATTGGGACAGAGGCCGGAAAAATCAGACCTGTACTTGTTGTTCAGACCGACTTACTTAATAAGGAGCATCCTTCAACTATTATCTGCCCAATAACAACAAATGTAAAGCTTGACTCTGAGATACTGAGAGTTCATTTAAAGAAGTCAAAATTTGGACTAAAGGAAGATTGTGATGTAATGATTGACCAAGTAAGGGCAATTGACAATAAACGACTTACAAAAAGAATTGGCGAAGTGGACAGTTACATCGCAGACAAGATTAGAGAAAACTTAAGGGTAGTTCTGGATTTAGACTAGTTGGTACGAAACGCCAACAAGATTTATGTGTCATGTGCTTCACTGCGTATCTGAGAGGGCGTGCGACTTACCGCGCCTTTTGTGTTTTTCAAGATGGGATAGGGAAGAATGGCTTTCCGGAGGTTATTTTATCTAACTCGTGCAGACTCGGCATCTAAGATTGCAATAAGTTCTTCGCTAAGTTTTTCGATCTTGGTAGGAAACAAAAAAGGCGTTACTTTGGTAGTGACCTATTAATGGTGGCATATGACCACAGTAAGCAAGACCTGCAATGCTTAAAGGAAAGTTAGACATCACTTGGTTTCCTAATTCTTGGATTCGATTGAGAACAAAGAATAAGATTATCTATTTTGACCCGGCCTACCTGACGACCTGCTTTTCAAAGTATGTAGACAAAACTGAATTTACAAAATGGCCGGATCCAATCGATGGACTCCCAAACGGCCTTGAAAAGGCTGACTTTATTTTTATAACCCATCATCATAAAGACCATTGCAAGAAAGTAACGTCAGATAGACTTCTAAAACTCAAAACAAAAATGTATGCTCCCATTTCATGCAAAAAGGAACTTGGGGCATCTTTTCAAACAGTTAAAGCTGGAGATATTCTTGATCTTGATTCTAAAATATCAATAAACGTTATCGATGCCTATAATACTGATACGGGCAGTTCGACAAGAAAACAACACAAGAAAGGCAAAGGCGTTGGATATATCCTGACCATAGGTTCATTGGTAGTTTATCACGCAGGGGACACTGATTTTATTTCCAGCATGAAAGAATTAAAAAACATTGATATTGCATTTGTTCCAATCGGAGGAAAATTTACTATGAACATTGAAGAAGCGATAAGAGCGACTTTAGTAATTAATCCACGAATTGTAATTCCAATTCATCATCTTGGCCAAAACCCAGGTATATTCTGCTTGAAATTGAGCAAGAAAAGTAAGATAAATTGCATTGTTCCAGAAATAGGGCAAATAATAAAACTATAAGCACTGCAGGTAACTTCATGTTCAATTAATAATTCCTCAACAATCGTGCTTCAATTAATGATACCGGTATACTCGGTCAAAGTTTACAATAAGAAATAAACCCAGGCCACATATTATAAGTGAAGAGAACAAGTCTCACATGATGTTTAGTGGTCCTGGGTTCATTTACTTTAAACAACCTCTGAAATTTGATAATCTTTAAATTCAATAATTTAACCAGTGCCTAGTTTATAAGGTTGCTGGTTTTTTAATACAAAATATATTCTTGACAGTAACTTTCTGGCAATAATGATAATCGCTCTTTTTGGAATATGCCTCTTCTTCAGTTCTTCGTAGCGCTGTTGCATAACAGGATCTTTGACAATCGAAGTCCAGGCACATTCTACCAACGCACTGCGCAAGGCATTGTGCCTGCGATAAGTCATTCTACCACGCCAATCGTGCTCACCGCTCGCATGTATCATTGGCTTGAATCCAATGAAACTGTTCAGTTTTTTGAAATTCTTAAATCGATTGATGTCCTGTAATTCAGTCAAAAGTTGGACAGTTGTAAGTGGCCCAATGCCAGGGATTGTTCTGAGTAGCTTTGCATTGGTCTTATACCGTTCCACTTTTTGTAATTTTCGCACCTCGATGGAGGTCTTGAGGAAATGGCGGTATAAGAAATGATATTGTTCCAGAAGTGAATTCAAAGTAATTCGTAGTTGGGTATTGGGTAATTCAACCGTTTTAAGCCAATGAAGGAAAGCTTTCGCCCAATAGCTATTATCGAATTTAGCAGGTATAGGAATGCCGGAAAAGATAAACTTATCTTTAATGCGATTCTTCACACGCACCAAGTCACCCCATAATTTTTTCCGAAACCTAAAGAGTTGTCTGTCGGTCTCGGTCTGTTGATTCGGTAAGTAGATAGCACGTAGTAATCCCGACTTTAATAGCCTCGCAATTTTTCTGCTGTCTCGCGAGTCCGTTTTATTGGTCCTTTCTTCACTGCTGGTAGGGATATCGGCAGGGTTAATAACAATGCATTGATACCCATACGATAAGAGTTCACGACAAATCCAAAAACCAAATTTGGAGGCTTCATAGGCACATGATACTTTGGCACCAGGAAACCATCTGTCTAAATATATTTTTAGTGCTTCAGGCTTAGGTGGCTGACTAAAAGTTCGATGATGAACATCCTTGGTGAGGATGGTTATAGTCCACTGCTTTTTGTGTACATCTATACCAACATATAACTGCGCATTGCTGAAATCAGATTTTTTTGTTCCCATAATTCTATTTTCTAATCAATTTAGCTAGCAAAGAATTATTGCATGGTTCGATAGATGTTGTACTTAATTGCTTGCCTGAAAGCGCTACGCCCACCACGCTTTATTGAGTTTTTCGCGTTAGCACATGGTTTACTAAGGTGTGTACGAGCCATGCAAGGGGTGTTGTTAACCATTCTGACCCATTCTATAGGCATCAAACTAAGCCCATAATTTGTTTGTACAATAAAAATATATTGAATATAAATGTATATTTATTGAATAACAATAAATTTATTTTATATTTATGACATAATCTAAATGCTTATAATTATGTCAAAAACAAACAACTTCATATTTACTGGTCTCAAGATTGTTGCCTGGATCATCTTCGTTGGCTTATGCATTGAAGCCGGAGGTCTGATTGTAAATTTCTTTTTCAGTCTGTACAAGCCTGAATTTGTCCAAAATCTGTATCAAAAACTGGATTTAAGCGAAATGTATCAACGAAGTAAGTGGACTTTTTTCAGCATGTATAGTTTTGTCTTGATCATCTCGATTCTGAAAGCAATTTTATTTTATGTAGTCGTCATACTGGTCACCAAAATTGATCTGCTAAAACCTTTCAACAGCTTTGTTTCAGTTCAGATTTCAAAAATTAGCTACTATACGCTAGCAATCGGACTTTTAAGTTTTCTGGCCCGGCAGACAGCCAAAAATTTACAACATCGTGATTATGCCATAGACACATTAAACCAGTATTGGGCAGACAGTCAAGCCTTTATTTTAATGGCTGCAGTAATCTATGTTATTGCAACTATTTTTTCAAAGGGAGTTGAAATGCAAAATGAAAACGACTTAACTGTTTAAGCTATGCCAATCATTGTAAACTTAGATGTGGTTATGGCGAAACGGAAAATTTCGCTGAACGAACTTTCGGAAAGAGTCGGACTGACATTATCTAACCTTTCTATTCTAAAAACAGGAAAAGCAAAAGCAATACGCTTTAACACTTTAGAAGCCATTTGTAAGGCATTGGACTGCCAACCAGGCGACCTTTTGGAATATGTTATTGACAGTGATGGAACAGCAAAGCAGTAGTTTGCAATGGTTACTTTGATAATGGCACATAAACATTACCTGCAGACTCCACATCAGCTATATGTGAGTAAATGCCTACTGTAGCAAGGGATATCAACACTTGAACCTAAAAGCAAAAAGCGTTAGATTGGGATTGTGACTTTGATGACGCGTTGCGTGCACATCTTAGTTGATAACGAATCTAAAAAATGACTAAAATGGAAAAATCACACATTTATCCGGGAGCCAACAGCATTAATTGCTATTTGAATATTAAAAACTGTAATGAAGCAATTGAATTTTACAAAAAAGCTTTTGGAGCACAGGAAAAACTTCGCTTGCTCATGCCTGATGGTAAGATTGCTCATGCTGAAATTGAAATTGAAGGTTCATTGGTAATGATGGGAGAAGAGAACCCTGAATGGGGAACTCGTAGTCCCATTAGTTTGGGCGGTAGTCCAATAACACTTTCCATATATGTAAAAAATGTAGATGAGGCATTCAAACGTGCATTGGATGCTGGAGCTAAGGAAGTCATGCCAGTAAAAAATCAATTCTATGGTGACAAAACAGGTCAGGTTTTGGATCCCTTTGGATTTAAATGGCATTTAGCAACTCATATTGAAGATGTGGATCAGAAAGAAATGCAAAGCAGGATGGATCAATTATTTACAGGAAAGTAAACTTAGGAGGTAGGAGATGAGTTTCTTACTGATTCTATTTCGGTGTAGTCTGATATCTGTAGACAAATGATTGATGCCATTGTGAATAGAAAATATTAACAGGATGGAATAAAAGAGTGTAAATACAGAGAACTATGAGATACAATAGAAGACTAGCCATTCTGACATTTATATTTCATTTAACTTTTACAATTCATGCCCAGCACCAAATAAGTGCGATTATGGAAGGTTTTCCTTCTGTTATGGATAAGCCCAATAAGCAAGATCACCCCAACGCTAAAGTATTAGGACCTGGTTTCTTTAACCATTTGCCACCGCTAAGGGAACAGTACTCATCAGTTGTGAATCAGTTTGTGGGTACCCATGACGGTAATCTCTATACCCGAGGTTTAAATAGTGAAACATACACATGGTCTCTTCCTCCAGAAGAGGGATTGTATTGGCATATAGACAATGTATTATGGTCTCCTAATGGACAATACATTGTGGCGAAACAAATTGATGATCGTGGCGTACCTGAAATATTACTTACTGATGATGCTGAAGTTAGCACACCTAAAAAATACAGCAGAGCAGGCCAAAGCATACCCAAACACATTTTTTATATCATAGAACAAAAGACGGGTCATCAATTAAAAATTGAACTGCAACAGGGGCTGCCCTATGTTCACGTGTTGGAGTGGAATAAAAAAGGGGATAGAATATTTATCGTTGCAGCAGACCGGTTGATGAAAGTAGTGCATCTACAAAGCGTAGATGTCAAAACCGGAAAAGTCACTACCATTCTCACAGAAAGGGCCAGTACCTATGTATTGGGATTAGAACTATTGCAGGGATATTCTAGCGCATTACAAAACAATAATCTGGCGGTGTTTCTTGATGATAAATTCACGTGGTGGAGTGAACGGAGTGGGTACAAGCAAATCTACCTTTACGACTATAAAGGAAATCTACTAAGACCCTTAACCAGTTTTACCGAAAATGGTATTGTAGAATACATCGACCACATTGATAAAGAAGGAGGATGGATCTACTTTCTGGCACATTCCAATTCGGCCAGACCTTATGACCTCCAGCTGTTTAAAACGAACCTAAATAAGCCGGAAATTATCAAAGTAATAGATACTCCCGGGCTGATGGAGCTACAAGTACCCAATGATAGCGACACGCTTTGGGTGCTGCGTTCTCAACTTCCCCGAACGTTGCAAATAGACAGGTACTCTTCCCAGGGAAAATATTATGATACCGCTTGGAGGGGAAATTTTTCCGATATAAGCGAAGACCATTTTAATTATGAGTATGTGACTTCAAAAGCTGCTGATAATAAAACTGAACTTCAAGCCCTTATTCTAAAGCCCACGCAGTTTGATTCTACCAAAAAATATCCGGTTGTAGAATACATTTATGGGGGCAACTTCCTCAATGTAGTTGCACATCATTTGCTTGAGCCTCAATTGTGGGAAATGAATGAATTGGCACAGGCAGGTTTCATTGCTGTGTTTATCGATGGGAGAGGAACCCCCGGACGTGGAAAAAAATTTAGAGACTTCAGTTATGGAAAATTTGGTCAGGTAGAGCTGGAGGACCACATTGCAGTACTAAAGAAGCTTGCTCAGGATAGATCCTATATGAATCTTGAACAACTAGGAGTTATAGGGCACAGTTGGGGGGGATATTTTGCACTTCGCGCATTGCTTGATGCGCCTGACTTTTATAAGGCAGGTCACATTAATGCGCCCGCATTGGAACCCAGTGAATTTAGGGTAGCTATTGAACCCTTCATGGGTTGCTTCCCACAAGACTGTCCTGAATTATATAAAAAATCCAGTGTTTTGACTAAACTAGGTAAACTAAAGGCTCCCTTGATGATCGTTCATGGAACCAATGACGATGATGTGCCTATTGATGATTCTTACAAGCTTGTAAGTTTATTAGATCAACGCAATTACCAAAATTATGAATTTGTGAGCTATAAGGGGATTGATCATGTCGTGATGAGAAATCCTGAATGGTTGCCGAGTATGATAAGTTTTTTTAAAAAGCATATGAAGTGACCCATATGTGAAGGTAACAGGCTTAAAGCCTGGCAGAAAGCTTAATATTTATGAACGTTAATGATAATTAGTGATGAAAATTTTAAAAAGGATTTTTAAGGTTAGCATAGTGCTCATTGGATTGATAATCATAATTGCCCTGATCCTGCTTGGGGTTGATGCACAGAAAACAAACTATTTGAAACTCAGTAAGAAGGATCCTACAAATAAAGGTTCCTATGTGATTAAAAATGTAAATATTATCCCTATGAATACAGATACCATTTTAGTAGACAAAATGGTGTACATCAAAGAAGGGATCATTGAAAAGATTGCTGATAATATTGAGGTGAGTGGCGTTGAAGTGCTTGACGCAGAAAACAAATACCTGGCTCCAGGCCTGATAGACATGCACGTTCATACATGGGATAGATATGAACTTGGTCTCTATCTATCCAATGGCGTTACGGCAGTACGAAATTTGTGGGGAATGCCAATGCATTTAAGAATGAAAGAAGCCGTCAATAATGACGTGATTGTATCACCTGCCTTCTTTACTACAGGTCCTAAACTAACAGGCCCTGAGTTTATTGGTGACGACAATTTGCAGTTAACCAGTTCCAATGAAGCGAAGGAGAAAGTGATTGCCTACAAAGAAAGGGGCTACGACTTTATTAAAACCTATTACGGTTTAACCGAAGAGCTATTCGATGCCATTATAGAACAAGCCAGGGTTTCAAAAATGGATATTGTTGCCCATCCTTCACAAAAAGTACCTTACACCTATCATTTAAATCCTCAAATAAAATCCATTGAACATGTAGAGGACGTTGTTCAGCAACCACTGAACTATAAGTTGGACACTTTAAAACTAAACGAGGTAGTTGATGATTTTGCAAAATCAAAGCACAACTTTTTTTGCCCGACATTGACAGTTTATTACAACATTTTTCAGATGCTTGTTGATGATAATATTTTAGAGTCTGAGCAACTGCAATTCATGAATCCACTGATCAAAATGGTTGACAGTAAGGCTCAGTTTGACAGGTGGCACAACACCAAGTTGAGAGATGCTACTATTGTTGAGGCAGTAAAAGCACAACATGATTTTCATTTGATCATCGTTAAAAAACTTCATGATGCAGGTGTTCCTATTATTTGTGGTACCGATGCAGGAATTGGTATAACTATTCCAGGGTTCTCAATTCATCAGGAACTTGCCTTTTATAAAGAAGCCGGACTTTCCAATTATGAAGTACTTAAAACCGCCACCGTGAATGCGTCAAAAACGCATACTGTTATGAATAACATGGGAACCATTGAAGAAGGTAAAGTGGCAAATCTGATTGTAGTGGAATCCAATCCACTTCTGGAATTGTCCACACTGCAAAATCCCTCAATTGTTTTTGTAAAGGGGCAAATGCTCAATAGAGCGCATCTCGATTCTTTCAAAGAAAAGGCCATGAATCGTAAAAACTTAATGGCCTCTGCTTTCAGGTATGCTGAAAATTTGATAATTGAAAAATAGGGTACCTTGACCATAGACTGGGCAAGCATTGTTTATCACCAATCACACCTGGTTAACTCAAAGGAATTTCCAATGAAAACCTTATTTTTATACTGCATTTAAATTCAGGCTATTAAATAGCTATTACTATGAGTAAAAACACAATCATTGCTGTCTTTATTATCATTTCATTGTCCAGCACCATATACGCCATTTATCAGCAAAAGGAAGCGAAGCGGCTGGAATCTATGGCTGTAGCCAATGCAGAAATGGCACGTCAAGCTATGGCCGAAGCTGACGCCCAAAGAATAGAAGCGGAAAAACAAAGTATGATTGCGATGGAAGCCATGACCAAAATAGAAATGCAATTGAAATTAGCTTTGGAGAAATGTAAGTAGGTGTTTGAAGTCACTTCCATTAATCATTGGAATTCATTTTACATGCACATGGAGAATTTGAGTAAGTGGATGGTTGGGGAACTTCGATTGTAGAAAATTATTGACAAAGCCATTTTAAAAATGATTCAATTCAAAGTTACGCTCATGCAGGCGTTAATATTTTTGATAATACGATTCATGTGAAATTCCCAAGAGATTGTGTAGTGTTTTTGAGGGGCTGGCTCAGAATACAGTGAATTCAGGTTTTGCGACCTGACGAAAAACAACCTTTCTTGTGCGACCTAAAAGCCCATCAAATGAAAAGGGCAGATTACCAAAGTGCACCTCGCTCTTGTGCAGTGGAGAGTAAGCAGTAGTGTAGATGGCAGTATAGACCGGGTGCTGTTCAAAAATTACGAAATAGAGAGTTCGCATTAGGAAAGGCAAAAAAATCTGTTAATTTGGATGTAATTCCCAATGTTTTGGGCAGACTATTCAATCAACCAAAGATAGATGTCAGGATCAGTTGCGCCAGGTCTAGGTATATTTATTAAAGTCTTTATTGTTATATCGATATTCCTTGGGATAGCCTATTTAGCAGTGCTACTAAGACTATCATTATATGATAGCCGCTCCGTATTCTGGAGAATTGTATTCGGAGCAATGACGCCTGGTATAATCATTATAAGCCTTATCTTTTCAAATGTAACAGGTAATAAAACCGTCAATTTATTATCCGTTCTATTACTTTTCCTTATTAATTTGATATATCTATTCGCACCCTTCAATACTCATTTGGCCATGTTAATGTATAATGGTGACAAAAAAATCATTGTCACCATGTTAAGAGTATTAATTTCCATTTCAACATCATTATTTATTTTAGCGGGATTGGCCGGTGTGACGTATTGGATACTAAAGATTTTGAAATTGTAAAATAACTTACTCGAGATATAGTGAAGTCTTCTAAACCTTTGTTGGTGTTCTTGACCAGCAATGAGCTGTTTAAAATTGCGTGATACACAGGGAGATTGATAGACGCCATCGCACCCTTCATCGCTTCAGTTCATAATGACGGTATTGGCGTCACTCAAGACTCAAGACTAATTTTAAGCGTAAAGCACCACCTTCTGTTCAGCAACCTTGTCGCTGGAGATATACTCGTCATAGGTCATCAGCTTGTCGATGTTCCCATTGGGGGTAAGCTCTACAATACGAGTAGCAATGGTTTGTGTAAACGTATGATCATGAGAGGTGAACAACACGGTGCCCGGGAAATCTTGTAAAGCATTGTTAAACGCTTGAATGGATTCCAGGTCAAGGTGGTTGGTAGGCTCATCCAAAATCAATAGGTTGGCTCCTTGCAACATCACACGCGAAACCATGCAGCGTACTTTTTCTCCTCCAGAGAGTACATTACATTTTTTAAATACTTCTTCACCTGAAAACAACATCTTGCCTAAGAAGCCACGGATGTATACTTCATCTTTATCCTCTTCAGAGTACTGGCGCAACCAGTCAATCAGGTTGTCGTCAGATTGGAAATACTTTTCATTGTCGTTGGGCAGGTAAGCAGAGGTGATGGTCTGACCAAATTTATAACTTCCAGATTGTGCCTGTGCTTCTCCTGCAAGAATTCTAAAAAGTGTAGTGATGGCCAAACTGTCTTTGCTGAGGAAAGCAATCTTGTCGCCTTTGTTTACATACAAGTCAAGGTTTTTAAACAAGGTGCGTCCATCTTCTGCTTGTGCCGTAAGTCCTTCAATGTGTAATATCTGATCGCCAGCTGTGCGTTTCTGCTGGAAAATTATGGCAGGATATCTTCGGTTGGAAGGTTGGATGTCATCGATGCTGATTTTCTCCAGCAACTTCCTGCGACTGGTAGCTTGTCTTGATTTGGAAGCGTTGGCACTAAAGCGTGCAATGAACTCCTGAAGTTCTTTCTTCTTTTCCTCTGCTTTTTTGTTGGAGCTGGCTCGTTGCGTTAACGCCAATTGGCTCGACTCGTACCAGAAAGAATAGTTACCTGTATAAAGTTTAATGGCTTTGAAATCGATGTCTACAATGTGGGTACATACTGTATCCAGAAAGTGACGATCGTGGGATACCACAATCACTGTATTTTTAAATTCCAGCAGGAAATCCTCCAGCCAGCTTATCGTATGAATGTCAAGGTCGTTGGTGGGCTCATCCAGGATCAGAATATCGGGGTTACCAAAGATGGCTTGTGCCAGTAACACACGCACTTTTTGATTACCGCTTAAGTCTTTCATCAGGTTGAAGTGTACACTTTCATCGATGCCCAACCCACTCAAAAGGGCAGCTGCATCAGACTGAGCGTTCCAGCCATCCATTTCTGCAAACTCTGCTTCCAGCTCGGAGGCCCGTACACCATCCGCTTCTGAGAAGTCGGGCTTCTCATAAATGGCGTCTTTCTCCTTCATTATGCTCCATAACTTGGTGTGCCCCATGATAACGGTATCCAATACGGGCACTTCGTCAAATTCAAAGTGATTCTGACGCAATACAGCCATCCTTTTGCCTGGGTCAATGCTTACATGTCCTGCATTCGGATCGATGTCTCCAGCAAGAATTTTGAGGAAGGTGGACTTACCCGCTCCGTTGGCACCAATCACACCATAGCAGTTTCCGCCTACAAATTTGATGTTGACCTGGTCGAAAAGGACTCTCTTGCCGAATTGAAGCGTGAGGTTACTGGTTGCAATCATACACTTTTGAAAATGAAGCCGCAAAGGTAAGCATTATCGTGCGCTTTAAACACAGGAACCTCCAAATTGATCTTAGGGATGCCTTTGACTGGAATGGAAGCAGATTTGGATAATTAGCCCTTCCTTCCTTCTTTGCATCAAAGACGTGCAGGATGGAGACACTTGATATCTTGGTGGATATTCGAAAAATAGTCAGGTCAATCAATCTGGAATCCAAGCGGGTGCAGAAGGAGTTTGGCATCAGCATTCCTCAATTGCTATGTCTTGGTCACATTGAAAGGGCAGAAGGGAAGGCCACTACCCATGGCGAGCTGATGAAGCTGCTAAGCCTCAACTCCAGCACCGTTACAGGTATCATCAATAGGCTTGAAAAGCGGGAATGTGTCAAAAGACTTCCAAAATCAGGCGATAAGCGGATAACTTACATTGGTATTACGCCCAAAGGCAGTGAGGTGGTTATGAAATCTCCTGACATCCTCCATGACCAATTGGTGGCCAAAATCAAGGGATTGCCACCAGCTACGCAACAAAAAATCAAAGAGTCACTCACCATCATCGTTCAGGCCATGGAAATTGAGGACATGGAAGCAGCGCCACTGATTGCACTCAATGAGCCTATAGAGCCCTTAAAACCGTCATCTGAGGTATAGTTTCAAATAAAACCTTGAATTTAGCCTAAATAGCCCTAAATTTGCATATGTTCTATAGAACATAAATTGGATTCAAGGCATAACCGCCTTTCCGAGTATAAGAATTAGAATTGTTTTAAGTACACCCAATTAGTCATGAATTATTCAACAGATGAAATCTCGCTGATGAAAGATGCGAGTAAAGTAGCTGATTTGCCCAACAAAATTACCAACGTGGAGTCTATGGACGCCATAGCTGAAATGGACATTCCGGATCCCAACAAAAAGATGGTTTCTGCGCGGGATCTCAACCATAGGAACTTTAAGAAGGGACCCTTTTGGCAGAAAATTCCTGCCTTCAGGGACATCACAGAAGAGCAGTTTCTGGATACCAAATGGCAGAACAAGAATACCATACACAAGATTACCCACCTGGAAGAGTTTCTGAAAGACGTTACATCAGAAGCATTCATCAAGGATGCTGTAAAAGGCATGGATGAAGCGCCCATGAACTTGCGCTTGTCACCTTATATTTTAAGTCTGGTGGACTGGAACGATCCCTACAATGACCCATTGCGCATACAGTTCATTCCATTGGGGGCTTCCAGAGAGCCAGATCATCCCAGACTTACGCTCGACTCCTTAAGTGAGCAGGATGACTCCCCAGTTTCTGGTTTGGTACATCGTTATTTTGACAAAGCGTTGTTCCTTCCATTGGATGTTTGCCCTGTCTATTGCCGCTTTTGTACACGCAGTTATGCCATTGGCAGCGACACGGATTCTGTTGAGAAAGTCAGTTTCAAACCTGTGCCTGACAATTGGAACAAAGCATTTGCCTACATCGCATCGCGTCCAGAGATTGAAGACATTGTAATATCAGGTGGTGATGCCTATATGTTGGTGCCTACACGCCTTCGTCAAATAGGAGAGATGTTGCTGAATATCCCTCACATCAGGAGAATACGTTTTGCCACAAAAGGTCCCGCAGTAATGCCCATGAAAATATTGACCGATACCCCATGGACAGAAGCATTGATAGAAATGGTAGATCTGGGAAGGACAATGGGCAAGGAAGTAGTATTGCATACCCACTTCAACAGCGCCAATGAAATCACGGACATTACCAAACAAGCCATGGACTTACTTTTCAAAAGAGGAGTAACTGTGCGCAATCAGAGTGTAATGATCAGGGGCGTGAATGACTCAGCAGAAGAAATGATCCATTTGGTACGGAAGCTGTCTTATATGAATGTGCAGCCTTACTACGTTTACCAACATGATATGGTTAAAGGAACGGAGGAGATGAGAACCAGTGTGGCGCAAACGCAGGAGATCGAACGTGCCGTGCGCGGTGTTACTGCTGGTTTCAACACTCCACTATTTGTAACGGATGCACCCGGTGGTGGTGGTAAGCGTGATGTACACAGCTATGACTATTATGACAGGGTAACGGGTATCAGTGTTTACAGAAGCCCTAGTGTTGACGACTCCAAAGTTTATCTTTATTTTGATCCCATTAGTTCATTGCCGCCAGAAGGTCGAAAAATGTGGGAAGATGAATCTGTGCATGAGGACCTTATTCAAAATGCCATCAAGGCATCAGGATATGGCGATTTGACGATGGCCATTTAAAAAAGTAGCGCTTGCATTGGCTTGACTATCTCATCTTCGCCTTGTACTTCCTTGGAGTGCTGGGCGTGGGTATTTATTTCTTCTTTAAGAACGAAACCCACGAAGATTATTTCGTGGGTGGAAGATCGATTTCCTCTTTCCATGTGGGGCTTTCTATCGTGGCAACAGATGTAGGTGGTGGATTTTCCATAGGCTTGGGAGGATTGGGTTTTGTAATGGGTATTTCTGGAAGCTGGCTGTTGTTTACCGGATTGGTAGGCGCCTGGCTGGCCGCAATATTTACGGTACCTAAATTGAAAAAGTTAGACATAGCATATGGTTATTTGACTTATCCTGATTTCCTGAAGGCAATCTATGGGAGCAAGGTGGCCATGTTTGCGGCAGTCATTTCCGGTATTGGTTATCTTGGATTTACAGGGGGACAAATATTGGCAGGAGCCAAGCTGGCAGCAGGCAGTGTGTTCGCTGACATCACTGCGTTTGATCCATTGTCGTTTTCTCTTTTTGTCATGGCCGCTGTTATTCTTTTGTACACGGTACTGGGTGGAATCAAGGCAGTGATCTACACCGATACTGTTCAATGGATTGTTTTGTTGTCGGGACTGATGTTTTTGGGATTTCCTTTTGCCTATTATAAACTGGGTGGATGGGAAGTGATCAGCAAGGCTTTGCCAGCTTCTCACTTTAGTCTCACCAATGTATCGGCAGTTACATTAATCAACTGGTCTTTTACCATTATACCTATATGGTTTATTGCCATGACATTGTACCAGCGAGTTTATGCAAGTCCGAATGTAAAAGAGGCCAAGCGTGCTTTTTTTATTGCGGGTGTATTTGAATATCCCTTCATGGCATTTGTAGGAGTGGGGTTAGGTATGCTGGCACGCGTTGCATATCCGGAAAGCGATTCGGAGATGGCGTTGCCATTGATGTTGAATCATGTGTTGCCAATTGGTGTAGCTGGCTTTTTGCTTGCATCCTATTTTTCAGCGGTGATGTCTACGGCCGACAGTTGTTTGATTGCCTCTTCGGGAAACTTCACCAACGATATCATTGTGAGGTTGTTCAAAAGAAAATTATCTGACAAGGCCATCATTCGTCTTTCGCAGGTAATCACTTTGTTGGTTGGAGTTTTAGCATTGTTGCTGGCCAGTACTTTTCAATCTGTATTGGACATCGTGTTGCAGGCATATGGCTTTATGGTGTCAGGATTATTAGTGCCAACCTTAGTGGCCTACTTTTCTCTTAAAAGAGACGCAACTGCTGCTACTGTGAGTATGATCGGAGGAGGCGGTTTTACACTGGCATGCATTTTTGCGAAAGTGAATTTACCATTAGGTTTAGATCCTACAGTTTATGGACTAATCCTATCGGCAATATTGTATTATGTGGTTTATAACCTGAAGAAAAATGTTTGATAAAATTGAAAAAATGAAAGGGTCTGTCATTCAACACGGACCGAATAATGACAGGGTATATCTGATGAAGCTGGCCGAAAAGGACACGCCTGAAATTATTGACAAGCTGCATGACCTTTCGCTGGTTAAAAATTATACCAAGATTTTTGCCAAAGTGCCTGCCAAGTTGGTAGATGAATTTATGGACAATGACTTCAAAGAAGAGGCCAGTATTCCCAAATTTTATAAAGGTAAGGAAACGGCTCACTTTGTATCTCGCTTTATGGATGCGACACGTTCATTTCTATCTGCTGCCAAAAAACTACACATCAGAAAAAACATAGAGGTGGCGCTCACCAAAAAGAACAAGAATTCCCTGTCCAAACCCGATATGGAATTCAGACCGCTGGAGCATCAAGATGCGTCCCAGTTGGTTTCTCTGTATGAACAAACATTTAAAGTATATCCGTTTCCCATTTTTGATGAACAATACATCAAAGACACCATGGACGAAAACATCGAGTACTTCGGAGCATTTGACAACGATCAGCTGGTAGCCGCCTCTTCCGCTGAAAAGGACATCGAAAATAAAAATGCGGAGATGACCGACTTTGCTACACTACAGGATTACCGAGGCAAGAATCTTTCATACTTTTTGCTGAAAGAAATGGAGAAGGAGATGGAAGCCCAGAATTATCAAACTTTGTTTACCATAGCACGTTCCGAATCGATAGGAATGAACGCTACCTTTGCACGACAGGATTATGAGTTTGGCGGTACATTGGTAAACAATACCTTAATAGGTGAGGACATTGAAAGTATGAATGTGTGGTATAAGAACCTATAGTCAATCAACAATTGACAAGGATTACCAACTTATTAAAAGTTGAGCTAACTGACGTAACACAAATACTTTATCAACTTAAATGTTGTCAACCCTCAATTGCTTTACTTTTCAATAATAGCAGCAACACCCATACCTCCGGCAGTACATACGGATACTAAACCACGACCTTTTCCTTTTTGATGAAGCAGTTTGGCCATGGTGCCCACTACACGGGCTCCGGTAGCGCCAAAAGGATGTCCCAACGCAACGCTGCCACCTTTTACATTCATCTTGCTTCTGTCGATGGACCCAAGCGCCTTCGCTAATCCTAATTCCTTTTTACAATAATCTTCACTTTCCCATGCTTTCAAAGTGCATAACACCTGTCCTGCGAAGGCTTCATGTATTTCGTAATAGTCGAAATCCTGTAAGGTAAGGTTGTTGCGTTGTAACAATCGTGCAACAGCCAAAGTAGGCGCCATCAGCAATCCGGCACCATTTACGAAATCTACTGCGGCCGCTTCGCAATCAGCAAAATAAGCTTGTATGGGCAGGTTGTTCTTTGAAGCATATTCTTCTGAAGTAAGTAATACCGCTGCAGCACCATCCGTAAATATCGTGCTGTTGCCAGCCGTAAGGGTACCTGCAGGCGATTTATCAAAAGCAGGTTTTAGTTTGGCCAACTTCTCCATGTTGGTGTCTGCTCTAACAATGGTATCGCGTGTCGCTCCCTTAAAGGGAACAAGCATATCGTTGTAAAATCCTTCTTCATACGCTTTCACTGCGTTCATATGACTTTCGTAGGACAACTGATCTTGTTCTTGTCGGCCTATCTTCCATTCCTTCACCATCAACTCTGTGTGTTGACCCATCGTCATGCCGGTACGAGGTTCAAACACAGCGGGGTAGTTGGGCTTCAGGTCTTTGAGATTGATTTTAAGAAAGCGGGCAATTCTTTGTGAAATCGATTTGGCTCCGTTGATGTCGATCAGTTTCCAGGCTAGTTTTCGCTGCAGCATGATAGGCAAATCACTATTAGTGTCGCTGCCACCACCTACACCAGAATCAATTTGACCGGTCGATATTTTTAGAGCTATCAGGTTGATGGTTTCAAGACTCGTTCCGCATGCACGCTGCAAATTAAAGGCAGGTGTGTTGGGGTGAAGGGTCGTGCCCAGTACCACCTCACGGGAATAGTTCCATTCAAACGAACTTTGCATCACAGCACCGAAAGCAACATCTCCTAACAATTTGCCAGACAAGGAATATTTTTCTACCATTCCTTGTAGGGTAGCAGTTAGCATCTCCTGATTGGAAGTGCGGCTGTATTGCTGAAATGATTTCACGAAGGGAATTCTCAGTCCGCCAACAATGGCGACACGGTGGTTCACATTGCGCATGCAGTATCTTTTACGTTAAAAAACCTATTCCAAATAAAATCAATTTAGTCAGGAATTGGTTCATTGTCGTTTAAAAGTTAAGGCAAAAATGATAACTTTCGTTATGTCGCAGCAGGCAAAGTCATCGACTATTACCATTTCCGAAAGAACGGGTTCCGTTTCAGCATTGGCTTTGGTTCCTAAAAACGCTGCTGCACTGCTGGTGTTGGCACATGGGGCAGGAGCGGGAATGGCGCACATTTTTATGGAAACTATGGCCATGGAGTTGGCTTCGGTTGGCATAGCCACCCTTCGTTATAACTTTCCTTATATGGAAAAGGGAAGTAAGCGCCCCGATCCACCTGCTGTTGCTGAAAAAACGGTTGCCATGGTGTTGGAATATGCTCACCAAACCTATCCAAAGCTGCCTTTGTTTGCAGGCGGTAAATCCTTCGGGGGAAGAATGACTTCTCAACGAGTAGCAAAAGAATGTCCAGCGTTTTTAAATGGTATTGTGTTCTTTGGATTTCCACTTCACGCCATTGGAAATCCTGGTATCGAGCGGGCAGGTCACCTGAAGGATGTAAAGGTGCCTATGCTTTTTTTGCAGGGAAGTAAAGACAAACTGGCTGACATTGAGTTGATGAAAAATGTAGTAAAGAAACTGAAGCATTCTCAACTTGTTCAGTTTGATGGAGCTGATCATTCATTTAAAGTATCCAAGCAAGACATCTTACCCGATTTGGCAGCATCGGCAGCAGCCTGGATGAAGAAAGGTGCTTCTCTGTAAAGACTAACCTTATAATGCGTTTAGTAAATGTTTTTCCTTAATGTAAATCCTTTACTGCTGTACCTGTGATCTTCACTTTTCCTCCAAAAGGCAATGCAGCAGCCTGATAGATGGTTCTGGCAGGTCTTTTGTTCTCCGGAAATAATGCCATGTATAATTGATTGATTGGCGCAAGATCTTTTAAGTCGTTGAAAGCAATATCAATAAACACAATATCCTCTGTTTCAAAGCCGGCATTTTTGATGGCAGCAAAGAAATTGGCAAACGCCAGTTTACCTTCTTCTTCGATGGTTCCTGCTACATACGCACCCTCTTTATTTACAGACAATTGCCCACTAACAAAGCACATGTTATTTACCACTACAGCGTGACTGATCGGATTGGACCAATTGGGGAGCCCTTCTCCTTTAGTAATGTATTTTTTAGCACTCATAGATTAGATGATATAAAATCAGTCTAGAGAAATGCTTGCATGATGTTTCCAACAGCCAGACCTAGGTAATTTCCAACCGCATAACCCAGTAACCCCACGGCAATTCCTGGCAAAATCTTATCCGTATATCCTCTGGCACTGGCCAACGCCAGCGCGCTGGAAGATCCTCCAACGTTGGCTTGTGAGGCTACCGCAAGGGTACCTGCGTCAATGCGCAGGAGGTAGCCCACACCAAACAGAAAGATACCGTGAATGGCGATAGTACCCATGGCAAAGTAAAATACTGCGGGACCTACCGCTACAATATTGGCTACTACTGATTTGGCGCCATTACTGGCAAGAAAAAGTAACAACAGATAATTGCCCAACATGGCACCACCAGCAATATTTTTTATGTAGGGAATTTGAGCAGTGAGCAACACAAAAGTGGTCAACCATAAAATTTCGGGGAGAAACGGTAACAGGCGACCCAATGCTTCCGATATCCAGATGGTACCAAATACAACGGTGACCAAAACGGCAACATGTATGATCTTCATTGATCCATCGCTACGGTACAATGATTTTTCTATCGTATAACTGTTGTCTTTAGGCATGGGAGTATCTGCACTTATTTCATCTGAGCTATTTCTTGTCAACAAAACAGGAGCCGCAAGACAAACTACCAGCCAAATGGCGGTGATGATCACGTCCGCAGCAATGCCTGCAGTAAATAAATCAGAACTGGTATTAAATGCCCTACCCAATGCTGCAAAATTCATTCCGCCTCCAACGTATGTGCCAGTAAATTGTCCCGCCAGTTTGTAGGCTTCATTGCCAATTTGATTCGCTAAAATCATGCTCATGGTCATGGCGCCAAGGGCAGAGCCTACAGCACCTAGCAAGAATGCCTTCAACATGGTGGGGCCTGCTGCTTTGATGGACTTAATGTCAACACTAAGGAGAATAAGCACAATAGATGCACTTACTCCCTGTGTCATGAGAAAATCGTAGGCAACAGAATCACCCGGCAGGAAACCTGAATTGGATAAGGCAATACCGATAAGAATGGCGATGGCGCCTGCACCCAGTTTCTTAAAAGTCTTAAACCGTTTTTCCAACCAAAGCGATACGATCACTGAGAAGGCCAGCACAAAGAAAATAGCAACCGTATTTGTAACCATAGTACAGTAGGATCAGTTGATGCAAAAGGATAAATTGATAAAAATTATGGCATTATCAAAGCACAATATGTTAAGCAATGGATGTAATTCAGGAACTAAGGAAAAAGATCTCGGCTGAAAATCTTTGGAGCAGGGATTTTAAGATCAAAAGAAACGAATACCTGCTGCGAGAAGGGGAGATAGAAAAGTATATTTATTTTATTGAAGAGGGGTCAATTCGTGCGTACGTAAGCAATGAGGAAGAAGAATACATTATTCGGTTTGGATACAAGAACTCCATCATTACTGCATTGGATTCCTTTTTTTCGGGCAAGCCTTCAAGGCTCAATCTGCAGGCTATAAAGCAGTGTAGGATTCGGGCGGTTAGAAAAGAGGATTTCAACGCGCTCATTCAAAAGAGTCCTGAAAATACCAGGCTTTACCAGTTTGTATTGGAACAATTGATTGTTCAACAAATGGAACGCGAAATGGACATTCTAACGGTGCTGCCGGTTGATCGGTACAAAAGGGTTCAGGAAAGAAGCCCTCATTTATTTCAGGAGATACCCAACAAACATATTGCTTCCTATTTGAGAATGACCCCTGAGACATTGAGCAGATTGAAGAAATCTTGATTTCAATCAATGGATATTTATAGGGGGCGATCCATTTTTGTATAAAAAAACAATGATGACACGCAGCGAACTAATTAATGATTTGAAGCACCGTACAGAGGCGATAATCAAGGAGATAACTCCTTTCAAGGCACTTTCTGAAGAAGTGCTCAACCATAGAAATTCACCCTCCAGTTGGAGTATTTTGGAGTGTCTGGAGCACCTGAATTTCTATGGTGACTTCTATTTGCCTGAAATTGATGCGAGAATTAAGCAATCACAAACTACTGTAAATGAGGAGTTTAACACCGGTTGGCTGGGTAATTACTTTGCCGTAAGTATGCTACCCGGTGAAAATGGAAAACTCAACAAAATGAAAACCTTTAAGGTGATGAACCCTATTCATAAGAAGTTGTCGGTGAATACCATTGACAAATTTTTGGCCCAGCAGCAGCAAATGCTAGAGTTGCTGGAGAGGGCAAAAAGGATGGATCTGGGAAAGGTAAAAACTTCCATCAGCATCAGTAAATGGATCAAACTCAAATTAGGCGATACCCTGCGTGTAGTGGTTTACCACAACCAACGCCACGTAAAGCAAGCTGCCAATGTGTTAAAGGCTTTACAGCCTCAATAACATTTTTTATGATTGGAGAGATTATTTCATTTGAATTTGCGTTATTGGTACTGATAGTTGTCGCTATCGGCATTTTGTTTAACGTTCTGAATTTACTTGAACAACAACAGCATGCTTATGTTCCACTAAAAGAAAGGAGGTACCATGTCTAGT
>ERZ761603.1083-NODE-1083-length-21294-cov-7.491643_pt1 | contig 21294 bp, 26 predicted proteins | sample MGYA00511879_ERZ761603 | MGnify/ENA primary metagenome ERZ761603 (study PRJEB28899, sample SAMN02850040) | bioreactor sludge metagenome | biome: EBPR Sludge; feature: EBPR Bioreactor; material: flocular biomat | place: Australia: Thorneside Wastwater Treatment... | reverse complement strand
GCTCTTCCGATCTCTTGGAAAGGTAGAGCGGTAGTGAAGTTCTTTATCAAGTTCGTTTATGTAGTTGCCCTGCTCTTTGCCATCGGCGGTATGCTGGCGATGATCAGTGCCATATCGGGTGGTGGCGGTGACAACGTGATGCAGCAGACGGGTGCGATTGCGTTCAGCATCGGGTTGGCGGTAATCCCGTACTGTATCGCGCGGGCAATCGAGAAGTTGTTTTCATGATTGCGGCAACCAGAAAATTGTTTCACGCTCTTAACCGTGTAACGTATCATTTGACAAAGCCGTTGCCGGTTAGCGTGCGTAGAATGGTGCGCAGATCATTGTTTTTCAAAGTTTAATCATGGCCGGCGATGCGCAAGAGGTGCAGCTTCCTCCGGTTAAAAAGCCGGACGCAAGGAAGTGTAGCCAGGTTTGATGCCTGGGCTGGTCAACTTAATACTTAGCGCTGGCTACCACACCAGCGAACATCACCAGGAACAGAGACACACGGGGATGTGACAAGAAATCAATCTTGTCACATCCCCGTTTTTTTTATTTCACTTTGGCGAGATGCCACCAGGAGCGAGACGCTACATGGAAGGACAGGAACAGAAGCAAGAGCAAGGCAACCAGCAGCAGGAACAGCAGAAGCAAGACGCTGCCCAACAAGGCCAGCAGCAGCAAGAGCCACTGACGTTCGACAAGTGGTATGGCGGTCTGGATGACGCCACCAAAGACTTGTTCGATGATCATGTGGACGGCTTAAAGTCGGCGCTAACATCCGAGCGCAATGAGCGCAAAAAGCTCGCTGCTCAAATCAAGGAGTTAAGCGGAAAGGCCGACAAGGGCAGCGAATTGGCTACTCAACTGGAAAAGCTCACCGGTGACATGGGCAAGCTTGATCAGAAGGCGCAGTTCTACGAGGACGCCCACAATGCTGATGTTGCGAATCTCCGCCTTGCTTGGCTGGCTGCGCAGGATCTCGACTTAATCGGCAAGGATGGCAAGGTGGACTTCAACAAGCTGCGAGAGGCAGCGCCGGAACTATTCCGCAAGAAAGTCACGCCACCGGCCAACGCTGCGCAGGGCGCAACGCAGGCCGGCACCGCACAGCCGACAATGAACAGCTTCATCCGTAAAGCCGCAGGGCGCTAACCGCTCTGCTTTAGAGAAAGGAGTGCAAACACTCACAGAGGATTGAATGGCCTACAACAGTTTGATCACCCGCTCCAACGTGGAAGCGCTGATCCCCGAAGACGTTACCCGTCAGATTATCCAGAGCGTGCCGGAACAGAGCGCTGTCATGCGCCTGGGCCGCCGCTTGCCGAACATGACAAGCAAGCAGCGCCGGATGCCGGTTCTCGCCGGCCTGATCTCCGCCTATTTCGTGAGCGGTGACACCGGCCTCAAGAAAACCACGCAGGCGCAATGGGGCAACAAGTTCATCAACGCCGAAGAGTTGGCCGTCATCGTGCCGATTCCCGAAGCGGTTTTGGATGATGCCGATTACGACATCTGGGGCGAGATTCAGCCCCGCATCGTGGAGGCGTTCGGCAAAACGTTCGATGCCGCCGTGCTGTACGGCACGAATGCGCCGCAGGACTGGCCGCTGGGACTGGTGCCGCTGGCGACCGCTGCCAGCAACGTCGTCACTGTGGGGGCCGGTAACGACATCTACGATGACATCATGGGCGAGGCCGGTGTTATCGCCAAAGTCGAGCTTGACGGCTACATGGTGAACGGGCATGTGGCGGCGCTGCAAATGCGCTCCAAGCTGCGTGGCTTGCGGGAAAAAGTCTACGACGGCACCAACCTGCTAGGCGTCGGGCAGCCGCTCTTTGTGCGCACCATGCAGGAGCGCAGCGGCTACGAACTTGACGGCGTGCCGATGGAGTTTCCTCGCAACGGCGCTATTGACGCCACCGAAGCGCTGATGATTAGCGGCGACTGGAACCAACTGGTATACAGCATTCGCCAGGACATCACCTACAAGATTCTGGATCAGGCTGTCATTCAGGATGAAGCCGGCAACATCATCCACAATCTGGCGCAGCAGGACATGGTTGCGCTCCGGGCGGTGATGCGCCTCGGTTGGCAGTTGCCCAACCCGCTGAACCAGATCAACAGCAACAATACCACCCGCTTTCCGTTTGCGGCGTTGCTGCCCTAAGTTTTTCGTCGGCTAGACACAGGGGCGCTACTATCGCCCCTTTACCCATGAGGTGAAAATACAATGTCTCAATTTGGAGCTTATCGCAAGGCGCTAACCGCCGTCACGACTACCACGGCGGGCGGCGCTGCGGCCATTGCCAACCCTGAGGGTGTGCCTCTCATTATCACGCGTGCCGTCCTCTACATCCCCACGGCGTCCACCGGCGCTGCGACAGTCGATGTGGGCGTAGCGGCCAACGCTACTACCAGCAGCGACAACCTGATTGACGGGATGAGTACGGCGGCGGCGGGCGCTTTCGGCAACGTCGGCAACCCCGGCACCAACGGCAAAGCTAACCAGGTGTGGGGCGCTACCCAGTACGTTACCTGCACGGCGTCGGCAACACTGGCGGGCATGGTTGGCTATCTGTATATTGAGTACCTTCGGGGCGAATAAATGGCAGTGACGGCGGGCATGGTGGACAGATTGCGGCGCATGGTGGCGGAACCCTTCGCCACCTCCACCTACACGGATGACGAGCTAAAGTTGTACATTGCCGCTTTTCCTTTGGCCGACGATCTGGGGCGACAACCCACGGAATACGGCTGGACGGAAAATTGGGACTTGTACGCTGCGGCCTATGAAGTGTGGGCCGAGAAAGCCGCTGCTGTAGCGCAAGACTACAACTACAGCGCCGACGGCGCAACGCTCAACCGTGAAGGCGTGTACAACCAGTACATGAAGCAGGCCAAATACCATGCTGCCCGCCGTCAGCCGGGGAACACCACGATCTTTGTGTCGCCCAGAGAAAAGCCAGTATGGATCGGCAACTTGCCGGAGGAATAACGATGATTGTTTTTGAGAAGAACGGCCAAACGCAACAGGTCGAAGAGCGGGAAACCAAGCGCATGGAAATCTTGCAGCGGCTTGGCTGGAAGCGCAGCGAAGTGAAGCCTATCGTGGTGGAAAGCACCGCCGCCGATGGCTACAACGTGCGCAAGACGGACGCTGACCTTGCCCGCATTGCCGAGACAGAGCGCCAGGTGAAGCGGCGCAAAGTGCAGCCCACGGCGCAAGAAGTCACGGCGCCTGACACCACGGCGCAGCGCACGATCACCGGCCAACAGTCCACGGTGCGCACGGGCGCATTGCCTGAGGACTTCCCCGGCTATGACGCCTTGCGGGAAGCGGGCATTGGCACGTATGAGACGCTGCGGGAAACCGGCGACATTGCCAGCGTCAAGGGCATTGGCAAGGCGCCGGAGAGCAAGATCCGTGAAGCGCTTCGCTAGAGAGCAGGCAGCAGCAGCGTCCACGATGCTGGATACCTGCATCGTGCATAGCTACAGCGCTGGGGCAACCGACAGCTACGGCGTTCCCGGCGCTGGCTACACGGCAGGAGCGCCCACAGTCTGCGGCTACAAAGCACGCAGTAGCCGGGAAGTACAGCAAGGCAACGAGACGGCCAAAGTGGACGCCGAGTTGCGCTTGCCCCACGGCACGGCAGTCAAGAGCCTGGATCGGATTGAGCTAACCCACCGCTACGGCGATGCGCTCACCCCTACGCTGCTCTTCGACGTGGTAGGACAGCCCGCCAGCGGCCTAAGCGCCATCGTGGTTAATTTGGTGACAAAAACATGAGCGTCAAATGGTACGAGCAGGATGTATTGCTGCGAGTCGAGAACGCCAGTGCTGAGTTTCTGCTGGCGCTGGGCTTTCAGGTGGAAGCAGAGGCAAAGGTTCGCGCCCCTGTCGATACCGGCTTTTTGCGCAACAGCAGCTATGTCAACGGCGCCGGCCAAAACACCTTCGTGCCACGGCATGAGACGCTGACAAGCAAGAAGACAGGCCAAACGGCTGAACATGAGACGGTAGGCTCTGCCCAGAGCGCCGAAGACGGCGTTGCGGTAGGCTTTGGTGCTGACTACGCCGTCTATGTGGAAGCAGAACAGCCGTTTCTCTACCCGGCGCTACAGAGCGTTGCCCAGCAGGCCAACGGCATTATTGAGGCCGTAGGACGGAAGCACTTTGATTGATGCACTGTCCACCCTGCGCACGTTCATCGTTGCCCAGAGCAGCGTAACGGCGCTCACAGGGCAACGAGTCTACGCTGGCCGCACGTTTCCGCCACCGGAGTATGTAGCGGGGCAATACGCCATCTGCTTTAATGCACGCGGTGGTGTAATGACCTATGATCGACGCTTGATCAACGATAGTTTCACGTTCAAGTGCTATGGGCCGGATGAAGTGGCCGCAATGGCGCTGTACCGCACGCTGGTGGACGCTATCGACGACAAGAGCAGCGGCGCTATCCGCCACATTGAGCTAGAAATTAGCGGCTATCCGTTGCAGGAGCCTGATACCGGATGGCCGTTCGTCTTGACGTTTTTTCGAGTGACATTCAATAGTCTGAAAGGATAAAAACCTTGGAGTAACACATGGCTGAGAACTTCTCTTCGAGTGACGTGCTAGTCACCGCTGCCAACATCCTCTATGCGCCGAAAGGCACTGCATTGCCCGATGAAACCACCGTGGCCTGGAACGACTTCGATTCATGGCCGTCCGGGTGGGAACACCTGGGCTACACCGCATCACCGGCGCGCACAACCTATACCTACGACGTGTTCGAGTTGGGCGTCGAGCAATCCACATCGCCGATCATCCAGCGCAAAACCAACGAGCGGGCCACGACTGACATTGCACTGTCACAGTTCAGCGCCGACAACCTTGCGCTGGTGACGGACGGCACTGTCACCAGCACGGCGGCGGGCGCATCGCAAAAAGCCTATGACAAGGTTGTGACGGGCGGTTCGCCCTACCTGCCAGAGTACATGTTTGCGCTGGAAGGGTATCGTCCGGCCAACACTGGCGGTAGCGAACAGCCGGTTCGCATTTTCTTCTACCGTGGCACGATTCGCCTGAACGGCTCTATCGAGTTTGCAAAGGGGGCCGGCACCAACATCCCTGCCCAGATCACAGCGCTTGCCGATCCGACAAAAGCCGTTGGGGCGCAATTGATGGAAGCCCACATCGTGACCAACCCGGCCACATCCTAACAGGAGACTAACGCTTGAGAACCGAAACAATCACACTTGGCGAGAAAGAGTACATCCTGCGCGAAATGCCGGTGCGACCGGCACGGCAGTTCCGTGAGGCGCTCAAGGCCGAATTCGGCAGCTTCATTGCCCTGGTGGAAGGCTCGCCCAACGTCGAGCTAACCGACATGGGAGCCGTCAGCGGCCTGTTGCGCACACTGAGCGCCACCCTGCTGGATAGCGTGGACAAGGCGCTGGATCTGCTCCTGCAATACTCGCCAGAGCTTGCCAAAGACCGGGAGTATATCGAAGACAACGCCGTTGGTAGTCAAGTTGTCGATGGCTTCCTGGCCGCTGTGGGGTTGAGTTTCCCTTTTTTCGGCTCCGAGCGGATCGGGCGGCTGACGAGTACGATCCGGCAAATTGGCTCAAGCAGCAAGCCGACGTAGACGAGCTTTGCCTGTCAGCGTGGGGCTTGTGGAGCGACGAGCTTGACGAGGCGCAAATCTACGACCTTGCCAGCGGCTACGGACGGCGCAAGCGCTGGGAAGCGAGGCTACTGGCTGTGGAAGTCGCCAGAACATTATTCGGTGAGAAGAAAGAAGAGGCGTCGCCAGAGCCGCAAGTGACAGGCGACGCCTTTTTGCAGATGATGGGGGCAACGGTAAAGCATGGCAGTGCGCCTGGGTGATGTCGCTGTGTTCTTGAGAGCCAACAGCGACCAACTCCAACAAGACCTGAATAACGCCAAAGGCAGCGTCACCAACTGGGCGTCAAGCCTCGCCGGTTCGATGAAGGGCTTAGTGGGCGGCGCTGTCCTGGGCGGCGTGGCAGCGCTGGGTACGGCGGTTGTGGGCATCGGCACGGCGGCGTTTACGGCGGCGTCTGATTTCGACGCTGCCACAAAGAAGATGCAAAGTCAGTTGGGGCTAACGCAGCAAGGCGCTGAGGAATACGGGGCGGCGCTCAAGTCGATCTACGCCAACAACTTTGGTGATAGCATTGAAGATGTGGCGGACAGCATCGGCAAGGTCAATGCTGCTTTCCAGCGTATCGGCGGGCCGGAAGGGACTGAGCAGCTACAGCAGGCCACCGAAGCGGCCATTGCGCTGCGGGATGCGTTCGATATTGAAGTTAATGAGTCCACATCGGCAGCCGTCGAACTTATGGACAAGTTCGGTATCTCTTCCGAGCAAGCCTTTGATATGCTGGCGTTCGGCTTCCAGCAAGGCTTGGACGGCAGCGGCGACTTCTTGGACACGATCACCGAATACTCTACGCAATTCGCCAACGGCGGCGCAACGGCTGAACAGTTCTTTAGCATCATTCAGTCGGGCATGGCCGGCGGCGCATTAGGCACCGACAAAGCGGCGGACGCCTTTAAGGAGTTCCGCCTACGCATTCAGGACGGCAGCAAAACCACGGCGGACGGCTTAAAGCTCATGGGTATCAACTCTGAGGAGCTAACCAAGAATCTCGCCAGTGGCGCCATCACCGTGGCCGATGCGTTCGACTTGGTGTTAGACAGCCTGCGCAAGATTGAAGATCCAACGATCAGAATGCAGGCGGGCGCTGCTGTCATCGGCACACAGTTTGAAGACCTGGGTGATTCTATCGTTAGGGGCATGGATGCGAGTTGGGTAAGTATCGAGCAAGTCAACGGCAGCCTTGACAAGCTCAACAAGCAGTATGAGACAATCCCTAGCTTCTTCGAGGGCCTGCGCCGGCGTGCGCTGGTTGCCATCACGCCGTTGGGCGATGCTATGCTGGGGGCGTTCAACACTGCGCTACCGTCGATTGAGGCATGGTTCACCACCGTAGAGACGTGGATTGCCGACTTCATCGCCAACAGCAATTTTGAATGGTCGCCAGAGTTTAAGCAGATTAAGCTTGGTGATTTGTTTGAATTCATCCAGCAGCCTGGGCTTGGTCTGACACGGATCAACATTGCCGACTATGTGGACATCACATGGTCAAGCAACGGCGTTGAACAAATCACGCTGGGCGATGTGTTCAGCTTTGTGGCTGGCGAGGGGATGCAGATCAACCTTGCTGACTATGTGACGTTCATCTATGACGCCAAGACGGGCAACGTGGCGCTCACGCTGGGCGATGTGTTCAGCTTTGTGAGCGATGCGGGCGGCACGACGATCAACATTGCTGACTATGTGTCATTCATTTACGACAGCGCATCGGGCGGCGTCGCTTTGACGCTGGGTGACGTGTTCAGCTTTGTGCAGAGCGGCGACATCACCACGATCAACCTGCAAGACTACGTGCGCTTCACTTGGGGTGATGGCGGGCTAAAGAAACTTACGCTAGGCGATTTCTTTGACTTTGGCAATAAAGACGGGGTGAATATTGCTCGCTTTGACTTGCAAGATTTCCTCTGGGCCGGTTGGGACACAACCAAAGGGCCGATCACGCAAGCGCAACTATTCGACTTTGCCGCCAAAGTGCAGGTTGGCAACTATAGCCTTGCTGACTTTTTTGGCTGGATTACCGGCACGGACGTTACCAAGTACACGACGAAAGATTTGTTTGACTTATCGGGCGGTGATGCACCAAAGCAGTACACGCTGGCTGATTTCTTTTCGTGGATGGGCGTTGATGTAGTCAAGATTACCTACGGCGATCTCTTTGATCTCACGGTGGGTAAGGGCGTAGACAAGCTGCAAATTGGCGACTTCATCAACCTGGAAAGCGTCAGCGCTGATGCGCTGTTCGGTAGCGCCTTGAGCGAGTTGTCAAAGGGCTTAGGCCAAAGCCTTGCCGACGCTGCCAGCAGCTTAGGCGATGCACTGGAAGCGCCGCAATGGGTGATGGATCTCATTAACTGGAAACCAAGTGACGGTGCGCCGCAGTGGGTGACAAACTTGCTGGCGTGGATGTTCCCCGAAGTGCCACCGGTCATCGCTCAATTGTTGGCGTGGGTATGGCCGGGCGCGCCCACAGAGATTGGCGACATCCTCAAGTGGGCATGGCCGGATGCACCGCCGTCGATCACGGCGCTGGTGAGTTGGGTGTGGCCTGAGTTTAGTAGCGGGGTAATGAGCGCCATCAATCGTATTACAAGCTTTAAGTTCCCTGATCTGAAAGCACCGGCCTGGTTGACACAGCTTACCAATTTCTCGATCCCGGCACCGGCCTGGGTAACGGCGCTGCTCAACTGGACGCCATCATTGCCGAGTTGGCTGGGCGGCGGGGCAAGCGCCAGTAGTAGCGACGGACGATCTCTCTTTAGCGGCGGGGTGGCGGCTGTCACCGTCAATCTAGGGCCGGTCTACGTTAACAGCCAAGAAGACGCTGAGGCCATCGCCTACAAGGTTGCACGCCGTCTAGGAGGCCGCTAATGATTTTACGACTCACCAACGGCACAACAACGCTCGTCCTCCACAGTGATAGCGGTACACCGGCGCTGGGACTGTACGGCGTGCGCTACTTCCCCACAAAGGGCGACGGCAACGAAGTCACCGAAACGATTGACGTAGTGTTTAGCGGCGTCTCTGACAGTGCGTTGTCGGCTATGTCCACGGTGCAACGCCTCATTGCTGAGGCGGCTACCGTGCCGGTGTATCTGGAATATAGCCTTGTCCCTGGCGGCACGGTCTACCGTTCGCCCATCGTCAGTGGGCGAGTGGTGTGGAGTACGGAGCGCCAGAATCGCCAGTTTTGGGACACGACCACGACGGGCGAATGCGCTATCATCCTCACCCGTGGCGACTTCTGGGAAAGCACCACGGAGACAACGCTCAACGACGGCTTTAGCATCACCAACGGCACAGCATCGCCCTACAACGCCGTTACGCTGGGCAGTGTGGGCGGCGACTTGCCAACGCCGATTAGCGTAGAGCTGCAGAGCAACAATGCGTCTGACCTACTGACACGCAATGTCTACCTCAATCTGGATAGCTTTGCAGGGCTGACGGCGAATCAGCATCTTGTAACCAGCGGCGCTGACGCAAAGTCCTGGGGCGCAGGGCTGACCTACAATCAGTTGTTGTGGACGCTCACGCCGTCGTCTACCGTCGTCGCCAAACTCGCAGGCAAGGCCGTCAGCATCATTGCAGCGTTTTCTGTGCTGCCCAGCGACATGTACCTGCGGGCGGCGCTGTACTCGCTGTATGATGGCGTGTATCAGCAGATCGCCACCGGCGTCGAGCAGTACGCCAACGGGCAATTGCTCATCAACCTAGGGACGCTGCAATTCCCGGCAGCAGCGCACAGTGGGCTTGTCGTTGTGGTGGCGGGCTACCGAGCGGCGGCGGGGTCGGCAACGCTGTCCTTCGTGCAACTGATGCCCGCCAAGGGCGGCGTGCGGCTGGATGTGACCCACGAATGGAAGTTTCAGGAAACGATTATCTACCGCCCGGACACCACCTTCTATGATTCCGGCCTGGGGCAGTACAGCAACGTCAGCCGAGCAGGCGGGCCACTCATGGCCTGGCCGGGCCGCACGAATCGTCTGAGCGTGCTGGCCGGCGAATCGGCGGCGTTCAACGCCAGTCGGCAGACCATCGTCACCGTCAAGGCGCGCTTGCGGCGGAGTACTGTCTAATGCTAACCGTCACCGTCCTGGACACTGCCAAGCTGCCCGTCATCCACAACTACACGTTGGCTGTGATAAGCCATGACGCCTACGCCGTGGGCGGGCCGCACACCGCCACGATTGAGGCGACCGGCGATGCGCTGGACGCCTTGCGGGGCTGGCTGGGTTACTATGTCATCATCCGCAACGAGAACAACACGCCGGTGTGGTGGGGCAAAGTTGTCAGCGCTACCACACCGATTGAAGCGCTGGAAGTGGGCGCATCGCTGCAAGACATGGCGAATTGCGTCAAGGTGGCGTACACCGTGGGCGGCGTCGCCTATGAGACAGCGTGGAACGAAAACGCCAAGAGCATTGACGCCTACGGGCGCAAGGAACTGCTGTTCTCCGTGGGCGAGGCGTCGGCAGCGCAAGCGGCGGCAGCGGCGCTCACACTGCTCAAGGACAGAGCCTTAGCCAAGCAAAGCATCAATTTCAGCGCTGGCGGGGCGGCTATTTTATCCTGCGCTGGCTTGTGGAGCCTGTACGACTGGACATATTACGCTGACAGTACGGGCCGCACAGCCTACGAGGGCATGGACAGCGCCGAACAGATTATCGGCTGGGGCGTTGCTGGCACCGACATCGGCTTTGCGGACAGGGCCATCCACAAGCTGAACGGCAACCTGGGGCAACTGAACGAAGGCGACAAGATCAGGGTGACGGGCAGCATTGCCAACAACGGCGTCCTGACGGCAGCGGGCAGCGCCTTAGACGGCGGGACGTACACCGCTTCCACGGTTAGCTTTGCGGCGGGTGACGACATTCTGGACAGCGCAGAGGGGCTTGGCATTGCCCGCATGGGGTCATTTCTACGTGTAACAGGTAGCGCTTCCAACAGCCGTGCGCATCTCATCGACGGCGTGGGGCGGGCGCAAATCACCACATCGGCAGGGCGCACGGGCGCAATCATCACGGAGGCTGCTGGGCCATCCATCACGTTGCGGCAAGCGGCAAGCTTGGACGTGACGAACGATCTCACGATTGAGGCGCCGGGGGCGGCGGTGACGCTGGCAGGGCCGCAGAAGATGGCGTTTAGCTTTGTGGCAAGCAGCGCTTTCCTTGCCGGTGAAATTGCCATCAAGCTGCGTTCTGTCGGCACGGCGGGCGGTAGCGTCGGGGTAAGCTTGTGCAGCAACAACAGCGGCGTGCCTGGCACTGTGCTGGAAAGCTCTATTCTGAGCGGCATCGGCAACGCCAGCGGCTGGGTCAGCTTTCCGTTGAGCGCCACGGTTGCGCTCCTGAGCGGCGCAACCTACTGGGTTATCGTTGAGCGCATCGGCGCAACCAGCACGGAGAACTATTACGGCGTGGGCTACGACGGCGACAATGCCGTCAATGCTTTCCTGCTGTGGAACGGCGTCGCCTGGGAGAGCAAGCCTGGGACTGTCGTGTACCAGGTGTGGGGGCATCAGCAAACAACAACGCAGCTTGCCACCATCCTAGCAACGAAGGGGCAATTCCTCTACGGCGCTGCTGTGCGCCCCAACAGCGGCGTCATGGCACGGCACTACCGCAGCGGCAACCAGACGGCGCTCACCGAGCTTGAGACGCTGCTAGACAGTGGCACGAACACCGGCGCAACGCTGCTGGCGACGGTGACACCCGACTGGCGCGTGATCGTGGACGCTGCGCCTGATAGCACGTTGCCGCCGTTCCTCCTGCGCTCCGATGGCAGGGTAGCGACGGCGCAAGGCGGCATTGTCGAGGAAGGGCTATTGCCGGTGGGTCAATGGTGCGCTGTGGACGTGCAGAGCGCAGCCGGGGCGTTAGCGCCATTGTCACCATTCCTGGTAGGCTATGCGGAATACAACGTCAGGCAAGGGCAGATCAGCGACTTGAAACGATATGGAGAGGATAGCGTGTGGGACATTCCAACACTTTTGCAGGGGTAGAGAGTGCGCAGACAAAAATATAGCAACTTAGCCAGTAAACTACAGCCTTATCTGAATAATACGCCTGCCGTTGCCGTGTCAGCAGCGCCGCCGAGTGGGCCGCATGTCCACACCTTTGCCGACTTGAGCGGGACATTGCTGGAAAGCCAAGCGCCGTGGGTGCTGGAAGCCATCGCCGGCATTAAGCCTCACGGACTCATTGATCCCACATGGCATACCGTCACCGGTGCGCAGGGGAGCGTGATCGGCCTGTCAGCGCTCAACACGTTGGGCGTGTTGCCCACCACAAGCGACGGTGCAACGAACGTTAATACCATCCTGCGCAGTGGTGTGGCCGGTGAGTTGGGCGTTGCGTCGTTGGCCGTAGGCAGCGGCAAAGTGCTGGCGGATGCGACACGGCTACAGACTGACAACTACACCTCGCAGCTTACTGGCTGGCGGCATACTTACACCGGTGAATTTGACACCCGCTATATTTTCGCCAACGAGATGAAGATCATCAAGTTCATGGCGGATATGCAGCAAGCCTTAGCCGGTTCGCAGATTGTCAGCAAAAGCGTAACGACGCTGGCGGAATCATTTATTGCACCTCCTCCTGGTTTGTCGTCATTTCTCACTGTTGACGACTTGCCCAGCGCCGAGGGCATGGCAGTTTTTGAGAGTGGCGATTTTATCCTTGTCACGCAAGACTCAAGAGCGGGTGGCGGTTTTTCGTCTACTCGCTGCTGGGGTACAGTGTCAGGCTACACAGACTTGCCCGACAAAAAGCAGCGCTGGCTCTTTACTCGTTTGGGCAACTATGTCAGCCCAGCGCCGACTGAAACGCTGGGCGGCACAAAGACCGCCAGCAGCACAAGCGCAACGCTCACCATTGCGGGGCCGGATACGGGCGTTGCAGAGAGCTACGCCAAAACCGGTGATCTCATGCTGGCCTTCGTGCTGATTAGCAGCACAACCATTACGACGGCAACGCCTGCCGGTTGGACGCTGATGCAGACGGCGACCGTCACCGGGATGCGGGCAATGGTTTACAGCAAAGTGCGCACGGCATCGGAGCCAGCCAGCTATGCGTGGACGCACAGCGCTTCCGGCGCTTCAATGGGCATTATCCGCACATACCAGGATGTCAATGCGACAGCGCCGATTACAGCGTCAATCATCCATCCGCAGGAAACAGCAGCGGCGTTCTCGGTGATCAAGAGCCTGACACCAACCCGTGACACTGACCGCTATGTCGGTTTTGTAGCGGTTAGAGCCAACCGCAACCCGATCATCAAACCGGAGGGATGGAGCGACATTTACACCGACACGGCCAGCAGCAACACGTTAGCGGCATTCGACGTGTTGACTGGCGGTTATGCGGGCATCCCGTTTGGCGATGTGTCGGCAGCGCTAACCGGCGGCACATCGCGAACCATTAGCGTTACGGTCAATATCACTGGCTTGACGCCAAACCTAGACCTGGCCTCCGGTTTTATGCCCATCGGCACTGTGGTTGCCGCTGACGCCTTCGTGCTGGACTATGGCAAGAGCGGTAACGGCTGGCATGAGATTACCGCTATCGACGGCATCTATGGCGGCAATTCGCCGTACAGCCGTGTGGTAAGCTGGACGGGCCACCCGGCAACCGGCGCTGTCGTGCGCACGCAGGACGGCAACCTCAAGGGCATCTTCGGGGCGGGCAATGAGTTTGGCTTTTTCGCTGGCGATGGCGTCACCGTCAGCAATCAATATTTGCGCATTTCCAACTTGGGCGCAAAGCTCAACAACATCCCGCTAGAGCTATACAGCGGCGGTGTGCAGAAGGTCAACATTGACAGCGCCGGTATCAACGTGTGGATCGGGGCAAGCGATGCCGACAAGCGCCTTACCTGGGACGGGGCAACGCTGGGCATTCGTGGGGCAGTGACGATTGATCAGGCGTCGGCGGTGTCAGGCGGTGGCTACCTGCTGGCGGGCGGCGGTGCGGTGCGGCTGGACTCTACCGGCGCTATCATCTACACGCAGAGCAGCAACAGCCGTCCGGCCTACAGTGCTGCCCGTGGGTTGAGCTTGCGCACGGACGCCGGTGCGCTCATCGGCCAACTCACCGGCTACGCCTACAGCGGCGTCAGCGGCGTAGACCTGTACGCCAGAGTAGACAGTGGGCAGGTGCAGGCGGTGATGGGCGCTGACCGCTCCGACATGATCTTCGGCGGCGGGTCAGCCGGCGCGCCACGGGTCGAGGCCATTCTCGACGACGTAAACAACATTCTGCGCATGTACAGCGCCGGGGCAATCCGCCTGTACCAGAGCAATAGTGCAACGCCGGATTTCCAACTGAGCGGAGCGGCAGCAGCGTTCAACGTTAATGTATCGGCGCCGTCCGCATCCTTTGCTGGCACGCTCTCTGTATCATCTACAACTGGCTTAACTGGCACAAAGTCCAGTGTTGCCCACAATGCGGCAACGGCACTTTGTCGGCTTACCATCGGCGGCGGGAGCGCACTGGCGGCGAGCTATCTGGTGAGTCTGACAATGCAATCCGCCACAACTACGTCATCCATATCGTATACTGTGGCGCACGCTTTCAGCCAAGCAACAGTTACCGAACATGCAAAGGCGATGTTTGGGCAAAGTTCAATCGCGCTAACGGCGGCGGCAGATACAACTAACCGGTGCATTACGCTGACACTCACGCAACTTAATGGATCGGCTCAATCTGTGGCGGTCGGGGTCAGCGCGATTCCGTTGTGCGTGCATGACAACGCTCAAATTACATTAACAATGCTATAGGAGACGCATGGATCAAATTATCGAGCAGTACCAAAAGGACTTGGAGGCGGTGCAGGCGCAAATTGCGCAGTTGGAAGCAGCGCTCCAAGCGGCGCATGACGTGGCGATGCAGTTGCTTGGCGGCATCAAGGCGATGCAACACTGGAAGGAGCAATGTACGACGAAGAAGGAGCAGAGCAGCGAATCGGCGTAGAAGAGTCGGCGGCAACGCTTGAGGACAAAATACAACAATGGATCATGATCATCGTCGTTCTCCTGTTCTGGTTGCTGCCTATCGCCTATTTGTGGTGGTGTGGCTAGGCATTGCCCTGTATCTGCCCATCGCTTTTGGCGGCGGCGACGCTGGGCAACGCTTCCACACGCTGCTTAGGGATGCGCCAGGACAGCAGCGCAGCGCCATGACATGGCATCCTGCGCTGGCAGAAGCCGCACGGCGACACGCTGCTCAACTGGCGCAGGACGGCAACTGGTCACACTGCGATTTGTCGGGCAAGTGCGCCAACCAGTACGCACGAGAAGCGGGGTGCAACCACGGCTACGGCGGCGCTAACAGCGTGGAGAGCCTGGTGGCCGGCACGGATGATCCTGCCGTGGCGCTGCGGGCCTTGCTGGGCAGTGAGAAGCACGCTGATCACTTGCTGGGGCGCAATGCCTTCTTTCGTGAGCAGCGGCATGTGGGTGTGGCGCTGGTGAGCGTGCCGGGGTCACGGTTTACGCACTACTGGTCAATCATGATTGCGACGTGCCGAGAATAAAAAAAACAGGGTAGACATTGCGTCTACCCTGTTTTTTGGGCGCTCTATGCGGTCGATACTATTTCATCAAATCATCAGCTAAGTTCATCGCCGTGTAGCCGTCGCCGAAGTAATAGTCTGTCCAGCCGGCGGGTGATAATTCCAAGCCAACGCCCGATGCGGCAAGCCCATCAAAGGCAAGTCTCCACTGTTCACTGGTCGGCAAGTCGTACCATGCGTCATAGTCTGGTTCACCATCTTCGTCAGTCGGTGGCGTCCACGCTGATACATATTTGTTAGGAAAACCGTCGCACACGCTGTAACTCAGAACAACAGGGGCAGCGCTATCTGACTCTAACAGTTCAATAACGCTATCCCATCCCATGCCGGAACGATAGAAGCAGCTTGCTACCCCTTGCCGCACAATCCCGGCTAGCCATTTACGATTTTGCCCACTTGCCCAACAGTGAATCTCGCACTGTCCATGAATACGAGCAGCCAACCTTACAGTATCATTGCCCAACGAAAGGGCTGTATTCAGTGACAAAACAAACGGATCAATTTGTCTTTCGCCAAGGGTCAGCCTCTCTGTGCCAACGGAGAAGGCGATTCGAGCCGATTCGGCAAAATTAGATGAGTGATGCACGTAATGCCCAGATGGGAAGATGCACGCCAGCGGCGGGCTGGGCAATTCGGCGTAGGGCTTGAGAATGAACCACGCCAGATTGCTGCAGAAGACGCCAAAGTGGGCGCGCTCGTTACCTCGAACTTCTGCGGTGCTGGTTGGCGTGTGAAAGTAAATTCTACTCATCGAAATGGGGGCTTGGGGGATGAGATACCCCTGCCTTTAGGCATGGGGAGGGATAATCCCCCAAAATGCCCCACTCTCCTTTCTGTTACATGTTTAGATTACACTGACCTTTTCTCCTAACCATGCGCCAGTCTATCCACCCAGCGCCGTGGACGCTGCTCCCCGTCTGCCCAGATGCAGCGCTTGCCGGCCTTGCGCAGCGCTGTCACCACTTCGGGGCGTTCGCTACCCTTGATGTGGGCGAAGTTGGCGGCAACCACGGCGCTAGGGTAGGCTTTGATCAAGGCGTCGATGTCCCGGTCGAAGGTGTACCAGCCGCTTGGCACCTTCACGAACACGACAGCGCCGGGGTTGCGCTCTTTGGCGATGGCGTAGATGCGTTTACTGTTCAATGATCTCTCCCTCTATGTAGCAAATTGCTAATTCCAGACTCCTCAGGCTGTCTGCAACCATCAGCGCATACATGGCGCTGGCGATGTTGCCGGAAAAGGCGGACGCAATAACATAAGGGCCGGGCGCATTGTCAGGCCAGGGGGCAAAGCGATAATCGAACACCGCATGATGGCGCTTTGTACGCTCAATCTCAAATTTGATATGCTGGCGCGCCTTTTGCAGATCATCGCTTGCCTTGCTGCCCTGCTTGCGTCCACAGCGCCATAGGTACGACAGCGCCGTTGCGATGTGGTAGGGATAGTTTTCGATAACGTGGCGGGCTTCCAGTCCCGGTATGATGGGGTGTAGGTAATGTGATGGCTTGTTGATTAAGTCCATTCCTCGCCTCCGCTTGCAGCGATCCATTCGTTACGATTGTTGTCAATATCCACGATCTCTCCTTTCACCTCAATACCATGCGCCCGGTGCGCTGGTACGTGTCTTCACACACTAGCAGGCCACTCCTGCTTAGGAGCGCCTGCATTCGTTCCGTCGTGGGCGGCTGGCGATAGTCAAAGCCCTGCACGGCTCTGGCTTGCCGCACTTCTTTTTGCTCATAAGCGTGCTGCGTCACCTCTGACTTTGTAGCGACGTACAGGCCAGTTTCGTGGAAGATGAAGGCGTTCCAGCCGTCAGCGTTGAGCGCATAGCCGTGCATCTTTAGCATTGTGCGGTGCATCGGCCATCCAGCGGGGCGAATGTCGTCGTATAGGTTACAACCAATGACTAGGCCGTTGCCGTAGTATTGATCGGATAGGTCTAGCACCATTTCAATGAAGTCATCCAGGGGCGGCGTGACGGCGGGCGCTGCGGTTGCTTTGGGGCCGGAAGTGGATACGCCTAATCCCACCTTGCTTTGCACGGCTGACCAAGCACCCAGCCAGTCAATGAGGCTTTTGGCGTGTGGTAGCTCACGGCTACGGTGCATCTCCCACTCCCGGCTTGACACTGGCGTTGGCTTGCCTCGTAGCTTGCGGCTGATGTTCTCCATCTCTGCCTTGATGCTCTGCCAGAAGGCGGGGCATTCTTGGCGGTGGTAGCCAAACGCATATTTGCCACTGGGGCCAAACTCCATTCCACATGCACACTTCATACTGCTCATATCCAACCTCGCTCTATTGCGTCCCGGCGCTCCCTGTGGCCGTTCCAGGGCCATTCGTAATCCAGGGTCAGCGCCAACTCATCACCCCAGCCGGGGCCGGGGGCCGTAGGCGGCAAGCGTCGCCGGTCAATGGCGATGATGCGGGCAGTGGTACGGTCGATCACGTCGCCGCCTACGGTGTCAGTCATAAATTCACGCCAGCCGGTTGCGTCTGTGGTGTAGTCGAGGTGGAGCAGCAATGTTTTGGCGGTCGGCCAGTGGCGGTCACGATAAGCGTCATAGGTGGCTCTGGCTGGCAGCCAAAGCCCATCGTACAAAATGTAAGAAATACCAAGAATGAGTGCGTTGAAATCTGCGGCGCTTGGCATGTAAATGTCAGCGCTCATTGCCTCCTCTCTACGCCGTGATGGCGTTGGCTGTTACACTGTGCGGCTGCGTCTCCCAGGCTGCCAACGCTGCGTCCGCCGTGGGGAAGATGCGATCTCCTTGCAGCGCTGCGTCGGCAATGCCGGGGCCGAACTGATATTTGTTCACGAAGACTGTCTGGCCGGACGTGTTGAAAAGCTTTAACTGATAGCCGAGCTTTTCGCCGGTGACGTTCTTCATCGCCGCCACAGGCTTGATTGCGAATGTTTCGTTAAGTTGGATCATGTTATGCCGCCTCATCTAACTCAAACAGGGTGAGCGCATTGCGCTCTGCCAACGCCATGTCTAAATTCTTCACCAGTTGCTTATAGTAGCTGGCCTTGAGTTCACTCAGCACAGCCTTGCGGCGATGCTTGAGCGCTACATAGCCGGTAGAGCCGATCCCGCCAAAGGGATCATGCACGATCTCGCCGGGGTTGGTGTGGAGGAGAACAAGCCGCTCAATCACCGGCAATTGCAGAGCGCAAAGATGCTTTTCGTCCTGCACGTCCTTGGCGGTGATGGTGGACAGCGTGTCTGTCTCCTGAATGCCGACATTCTTGGGGCAGGTCAGACCGGCCTTCGTGCCGTTGTTGGACGTGCCAGGAAGATAGTCCTGGCCGTACCAGACAGGGCGCGCCCACAAGATCCACTGCTCCGGGGTGATCCATCCCTTCGCTTCGGGGTACTTCTTGGATGCGCCGCCAGCCTTGACCGGGACGGGGTTTTCCCCTGGCTTGCGGAAGTGCAGCACGAAGTCACTCAGGGCGCTGTGCATCTGGGCGCTGTCGCTGACAAGGCTCTTGAACGCCAGGCCAACGTCACGGGTGCGAATTGATTTCACCTGCGCGTTCTTGTCTATAGTGATCTCACCATAGAAGTTGAATCCGCACTCTTCGGCCATCTTGATGGCCGGGCCTCTCAAGTCCTTGATGCCGATGTAGCCATCACGCAACTTCTGCGCAACGCCTTGGGTGAGATGAACGAACACGCTGCGACCGGGAACCATGCAGCGAAATAGCTCTTCCATCATGTAGCGACACTGTTCCAGCATCTCGGCAATGCTAGTCACGTTGCCCATATCGTACTTGCTGTTTGAATACGTGTACATCAGGGGAAACGGAGGAGAAAAGATACTGCAATGGATAGAGTTATCCGGTAAGCCTCTGAGAACGTGTACGCAATCGCCGTGATAGGCTGCATAGCTGTCGGTGATCTTCTGGTCAATAACTTTGGATGGATACTTATTTAGACTTTCCTGCGCCCACTTGCTTTGGGCGGCGAATCTTTGTTGCTTTAGAATTTCTTCTTCGGTCAACGGGTTGGCTTCATCCCATTGCCGTAGTGCTTCTTGTAGCGCTTTGCCTTCCGGTGTCAACTGAATTTCTCTCATGACTTACTCTCCATAAATGCGGACAGTCCACTTGGTTGCGTCTGGGTACAAATAGCACGGATGGCCGCAATACTTTGCTTTCAACTCTGCGATCAGCGCCGTTCCCTGCGCTATGGCTTGCTCTGCGTTGTCGGCGTACTGCTTATCAGACTGTGGACGCTCATCGTAGGCAACACACCAGCCGACATAATCACCGCCGACGATAACGCCGTTGACATCATCATAGCCGTCACGGATCATGCTACACTCTCCAACCAACGAGGGCACTCTTGCAACACATCACCAACCGCAGCGCCGATTGTCACCTCTGGCGCTTCTGCCCACTGAAAAGGAACGCTGTCAAAGTCAATCCACGGCGGCGCATGAATCGGGGCGCTTGACGTTGGCGCCAACCACGACGGCGCTTGCAATGGCATGTTGGCGGGTAGATCCATTTCGTCACGCTTGCTTGCGCCTAAATCCATGTGAACGGCCATGTGCTTAATGAGTTCGTCGTACATGGCGTCTTGCTCCCGCTCCTTGCGCTTGATGTTCTGCACAACAGCGCCGTCAGCGGTAGAGACGACAACCCAAATGTTAACCGTGTGTTGTTGCCCGAAACGATCCTGGCGCTTGCTGGCCTGGAAATACTGCTCAAACGAGTTGCCCAGGCCGCAAAAAACCATGTTCCAAGACTGTTGGAAGTTCAGGCCAAAGCCCCACATTGACGCTTTGCTGACAACTACCCGATACTTGCCTGACTTAAAGCCAACCATAGCGTCAATCTTGTGCGCTTCGCTGTCGCTGCCTGTTACCTCCACAGCATCGGGGATGGCCTTAGCGAGTGCGGCGCTTTCGTCGTTGAGTTCGCACCACACTAGCCACTGTTCGTTGTTGGCATTGACTAAATCAGCCGTGGCTTTCACTCGCTGCTCTAACGTGGCATTGCGTGCCTTGCGCTGCTCGTTGAGTCCCAGCGCTTCAACCTGCACCAACATGCCGGTATCGAGCGGATCAGCAATGTCGATGGTGATTTGTTGCCAGTTGACGGGCGGGCGGATAAAGCCTTCGTCGCTGTAACCAAGATCAGACGGCTTGCGGATTGCCACTGCCCAGGATGCCAACCACTTATAGTAATGATCTACCGCATTCATCTTCAGCCGATACTGATTGGATGTATTGCCGTCCTGAATAAAAAATAGTGCCAGCGCTTCTTTTTCACGCATTATGCCTAGCACTTCAGCGTGATACAGAATCTCCTGCTGATTGTTTGGCGCTGGGGTAGCGCTACCAGCAAGGCGAAAGGGGATGGTAGAAGCGAAATCATTGATCGCCTTCGCTGTTGCGCCAAATGAAGCAGCCTTGAGTATGCTCGATTCGTCTAGGATAATTCCGCCGAAGTCTTCTGGCGAGAAGTGGTGCAGACGCTCATAGTTAGCTACGTTGATGCCGCTGCGCACGTCGGCACGAGTCTTGCAGATGTTGATGTCATAGCCGAAGTCTGGGCCTTCCATCGCCATTTGTTCGGCCACAGACAGCGGCGCAAAGAGGATCGTCGGCATATCGGTGTGGGCGCAAACGTGGCGGGCAAATTCCCATTCCTGGATCGACTTGCCCAGGCCGGGATACTCGAATAGTGCCGCACGGCCACGGCGCAATGCCCAGCGCACGATGTCAGCCTGATAGGGGAATAGCTGCGGGTTCAGTGCGCCAACTTCAAAGCCAACGGGTTTAGCTTCGATGATTTTGTTGGCGACATAATCGTCGTAAGAGAGTGTCATAGGGCGCATTCCGTTTCGATGATCTCAATACGAATGATTCGTACCTCCGCCATTTTAAAGAAGTGGCGAGCCATAGATTTCGCACGATCTAGTGATTCATGCTCCTGAAAATTGCGCTGCCATCCCTTGCGCTCATTGAACTTTGCCTCAACACAGTAATAAATTTTCGTCTTGCTCATAATGCCTTTTCCTTCGTGGGGCATTGCTCATTACAATGCCCCTGCACC
>ERZ761603.1082-NODE-1082-length-21297-cov-13.585538_pt1 | contig 21297 bp, 19 predicted proteins | sample MGYA00511879_ERZ761603 | MGnify/ENA primary metagenome ERZ761603 (study PRJEB28899, sample SAMN02850040) | bioreactor sludge metagenome | biome: EBPR Sludge; feature: EBPR Bioreactor; material: flocular biomat | place: Australia: Thorneside Wastwater Treatment... | reverse complement strand
CGCTCGACGGCCTGATAGTGAGCAATCACGTCTCCTTCCTCGACATCTTCGTCATCAACGCGCTGGCCCCCGCCGCCTTCGTGTGCAAGGAAGACGTCGCGCGATGGCCACTGATCGGCTGGTTGTGCCGAGGTAGCGAGACGGTATTCCTCGCACGCGGCAACCGCAGCGCCGCGTATCGTGTCCACCGGCAGATCGTCGCCAGACTGCGGGCCGGTGAGCGCATGGTGGTCTTCCCGGAAGGCACGACCAGCACCGGCGACCGCGTCCTGCCGTTCCACGGCGCTCTGTTTCAGAGTGCGATCGACGCCGGAGTGCCGGTCGTCTGCCTGGCCTTGAGCTACCACGATCGCCGCGGCTGGCCGACCGAGGCCGCCGCCTACACGGGAGATCTGAGCCTGCTTCGCTGCCTGTGGCAGATCGCCGCCGCCGGCGGTCTGCGAGCGTACCTGCAAGTCCTGCCGCCGCTGACCGGGTTGGCAGGGCGGCGGCATCTGGCGCAGCATGCGCAACTCCGCATCAGTCAGGCACTGACGCGCCAGCGACTGCTTCCCGAATAGTCGCCATCGTTCCGTCACCGCAGGGTCATTCCTTCGTCACGCGGCGGGTCGAGAATGAGGGCTACCCAAGACAGGAACGGAGAAGGTCATGGAGCCACAATTCCTCCAGCACAGCAGCCGGACGAGCAACAAGCCGGGCTACCGCCTGGCCTTCGCTCGTAGCGAAGAAGACATCCGGGCAACCCAGCGCTTGCGCTACCAGGTATTCGCCGAGGAACTCGGCGCACGACTGCGTTGCCGAATTCCCGGCCACGACAGCGACCTCTACGACCCCTTCTGCGAGCACCTCGTCGTGCGCGCAGGCGCGTCGCACGACATCGTCGGCACCTATCGCGTCCTCTCGCCTGCGGCGGCACGCCAGGTCGGCGCCTACTACTCGGAAGGCGAGTTCGACATGAGCTGTCTGGAGAACCTGCGCCCGCAGATGGTCGAGGTCGGCCGCTCGTGCATTCATCGTGATCACCGCAGCGGTGCCGTGATCACCATGCTGTGGGGCGGATTGGCTGACTACATGGTAAGGCACGGCTACGAGTACCTGATCGGCTGTGCGTCGATCGGCATGGCCGACGGCGGACACAACGCCGCCAACCTCTTCCGGCAATTGTCGCCGACGCAGATCGCGCCCATCGATTATCGTGTGCAGCCGCACAATCGTCTGCCGTTCGAACGACTCGCCAACGGATTGCCGGCCTTCATGCCGCCCTTGATCAAGGGCTACCTGCGTGCCGGTGCCTGGGTCTGCGGTGAACCGGCCTGGGATCCGGATTTCAACACCGCCGACATCCTGCTGTTGCTGCCGTTGTCACGCTTCAATGCGCGCTATGCCCGCCACTTCGTGAAGGGTACTACGACGTGAAGGAAATCGCCTGATGTCACCGAGCACCCGCCATCACCGCGATCGCGGCGTAGCCGGCACCGCCTTCGATCGGGTGTCTATCCGGGAACCGTTTGCCGCCCACGACCCTTTATCGCCAGGGACAACAAGCGCATGGACCTGATCCTGTGGCGGCACGCGGAAGCGGCAGAGGGAACAAGCGGAATCGCTGACAACAAATGCAAACTCACTGCGCGTGGCAAGAAGCAGGCCCAGCAGGTGGCCGAGTGGCTGAAGGCGCAGCGGCTGAACAAGGTGAGAGTTCTCTCGAGCCCCGCCGAGCGTGCGCAGCAGACCGCGCACGCCCTCGGCCTGCCCTACAAGGTCAAGGCGCAACTGGCGGTCGGCGCCGACACCGTCGACCTGCTCGCTGCCGCCGAGTGGCCCGATTACCACGGTGCGGTGATTCTCGTCAGCCATCAACCGGTGCTCGGCCGTCTCGCTGCACTGCTGCTGTCCGGGCAGGAGGCCGACTGGACGATCAAACGAGCGAGCATCTGGTGGTTCAGCAACCGCGTCCGCCGCGATGAAACGCAGACCGTACTGCGTGCCGTTGTCAGTCCGTAGGCGCCTGCATGGCCTCATCCGAAGGCGGGGCGCCCAGGCACCAGGCCGACTGGCCTGCGGCACATGGCCACCACACGCCGCCGCTGACCCCGTCATGCCTGAGCTGATCGATTCTCCGCAAGCGAAGCGACCGCCACCAGGGGCGGTCGTTCTTCAGCCAGCAGGCCACAAGGCTCGTTCCCCGCATTTGCTCTCGTCACAAAACCGTAAGGAACCGCACTTAAGCTGGGGGCGTCAACGGATGGCGGCCGGTCACCCGTGTCGCAAGTCGTCTCCCGGTCGCTTGTCGGACCCCCTCTAAACGCGAAAACAAAGGAGCAAGCAATGCGTGTGAAACCCATCCCGGCACTCTTGGTCAGCGTGCTCTTCTCCGGCATGGCGCATGCCGTTCCCGCCTTCGTCAACGGCCTGGCGATCTCCGGCGCCACCGTCGACCAGAGCAGCGGCACCGACTTCGAGCGCCGAGTCGGCTTCTTCTCCGACATCTACTACGACCCCAACCGCAAGGAGTGGTGGGGTTTGTCCGATCGTGGGCCCGGCGGCGGCACCTTGTCTTATGAGACGCGCGTTCAGCGGTTCACGCTGGACGTGGATGCCGCTACCGGCGCCATCGCGAACTTTCAGGTCGCCCAGACCATCAAGTTCACCAAGGACGGCAGCGCCATGAACGGGCTCGCTCCGAACCCCACGAACGCTCTCGGCAACGCTTTCGACCCGGAAGGTTTCGTCGTCAATCCGCGCAACGGCAACTTCCTGGTTTCCGACGAATACGGCCCGTCGCTGTATGAATTCAACCGTAGCGGGCAGTTCATCCGCGCTTTCGAGAACCCGGGCAATGTCATCCCGCGTAGCGCCACCGGCGTGGCCAACTACGCCGGGGATACCGGCAACGTTGCCGGCAAGCGGACCAACCGTGGCTACGAAGGACTGGCGGTGAGCCCCGACGGCAAATACGCCTACACGATGCTGCAGAGCGCGATGCTCGACGAAGGTGGCGGCGACGGTACGGTAAACCGTATCGTCAAGTTCGATCTGGCAAGCGGCAAAGCCGTCGCCCAGTATGCATATCAGATGAAGCGCGCCAATCAGGGCCAGGGAATTTCCTCGCTGGTGGCGATCAATGACCACGAGTTTCTGGTGCTCGAACGCAACAACCGGGGCATCGGCGTCGGCGCAACTTTCGCCACCGCCGACAAGGAGGTCTACAAGATCGACATTGCTGGCGCCACCGATGTCTCCGCGATCGATCTCGATGCTGTCGGAGCGGTCTATGCGAAAGTCAGCAAGTCGCCGCAATTCCTCGATCTGGACAAGGACACCATCGATCTCGATGGTGATGGCGACAAGGAAAGCGCAGGCAAGTCGCCCGAGAAGTGGGAGGGACTGGCGATCGGCCCGCAGCTGACCGACGGCAGCTTCCTGCTGCTGGCCGGCACCGACAACGATTACAGCGTCACCCAGAACGCCGGAGGTACCCAACTCGACGTCTGGTTCGATTTCAACGCTGCCGACCCCTACGCCAGTGCGATCCAGTGCCCCTTGGGCGAGACGACCGGCTGCGCCGGGTGGAGCGATTCGCTGCACCTCCTGCCGGGCGTCTTGCACGCCTACAAGGCCTCGACCAGCGATCTGGCCGGTTATGCCGCCCCCGTAGCGGAACCCGAAATCGGCTCGCTGATGCTGGCGGGCCTGGGCTTGCTGGGTGTCATGACGCGTCGTCGCAAGCCGGCCTGATTGACCCGGGGCGAAGGGGGAAACGGCCACCTGCCGGTGGCCGTTTGTTTTCAGCACCAACACCAGACCGCCGCCTGTTTGGCCACTTCCAGTCGAGCACAGGCTCAGGTTTCGATCCAGGCCGACCCACGCTCTGTGTGAACTCTTGACGACGAGAGGCTGGTGCGTACCCGAGCTGTCGCGGCGGCCAGCCGCCTCGACAGCACGTCAATAGACCGCGGGCACGAACATTTCCGGGGGCACGGGATGCCGCAGATAGTCCGGGTTATGGACGCGATCCGGTAGGACAACCTCTTCCCTTTCGATCTCGGCGTAGGGAACCTGGCCCAACAAATGATGGATGCAGTTCAGGCGGGCTTTCTTCTTGTCTACCGCCTCGACGATCCACCAGGGAGCCTCCGGAATGTGAGTACGCTCGAGCATGATTTCCTTGGCCTTGGTGTACTGCTCCCAGCGGTGCCGGGATTCCATGTCCATGGGACTCAGCTTCCATTGTTTCAGGGGGTCCCGGATGCGCATCAAGAAGCGCATGTGCTGCTCATCATCGGTAATGGAAAACCAGTACTTGATCAGGACGATTCCTGAACGAATGAGCATCTTCTCGAACTCCGGCACGGTGCGGAAGAAGTCTTCGCAATCGTCGTCCTCACAGAACCCCATGACCTTTTCCACGCCCGCCCGGTTGTACCAGCTACGGTCGAATAGCACGATCTCCCCGGCGGCGGGCAGATGCGGCACGTAACGCTGGAAATACCACTGCGTGCGCTCGCGACTGCTTGGCGCCGGCAGCGCGACTGCTTGGCGCCGGCAGCGCTACTACGTGGCAGACCCTGGGGTTGAGACGCTGCGTGATGCGTTTGATGACCCCACCCTTGCCCGCGGCATCGCGGCCTTCGAAGAGAACCACCACCTTGAGTCCCTTATGCACGACCCAATCCTGCAACTTGACCAATTCTCCCTGGAGACGAAAAAGCTCCTTGAAATAGAAATTCCGGCTCAGATCCCTTCCTTCGCCAGCGCGCTCTGTGGCCTCGGCGACCAGCGCATCCATGCGGTCGTCGTCGATTTCCATTTCCAGTTCTTCGTCGATGCTGTCCAGCATTTCGGCATGCATCCGGCGTTCCTGCTCCCGGCTGTCTTTGGTGTTGTCTGCGTTCATGGAGACTCCTGTCAGGGATGCTGACCCCGGAAAGAAAGAATCGTGTGGTCGCGAGTGGGTGGCGCGTGCTTCGGGCGTCTGCTGCAAATGCGGCTGCGGGGCAGCAGACATCGGCAGGGCGGTGGCAGTGTAACTGACGAAGCCCTCGGGGTCCTGACGCCTGCGATCCCAGCGACTCTGGACGCCGGGCATGACAGGCATGTGACAACAGAGTGTCGTTGCCGGCATCCGCGATCGCTTCCCGCGCTAGCCACTGGTCTTGCCGGCGCGCGCCGCAATGCAGCGCGCGAGAAACGCCGGGGCATCGACATCGCATGACCCGAAGCGGGTTGGCAGGTACGGGCCCGAACTATTCGCTGCGCCACTCTCGTAGCCGACCGCCGCTTCGGCCAGTCCGCCAGACACGGCAATGCCGGCGCCGTTGCAGCCGGCAAGCAGTTTGAGGTTGTCCCAGCCCGCCACCGGGCCAACGAGGAAATCACCATCCGGCGTGTAACAGGAAGGGCCGGTGATGTAGTGCCGGAGGCCGGTGCTGAGCAGGCCGGGCGACCAATGGTTCAGCAGGTCCGCGCAGGCTTCCAGGGTGGCGTGTCCGGCCGCATCGTCGGCATCAAAAACGAAACCCGCCAAGTCGTCGGGCAGTTGCCGTGACGCGACGGCGACCCCGTTCGTCTCCCGCAGACCGAAAAGGATGGCGCCCATTTCGGGTCTCGCATAGAGTCTCAGATCGGCGGCCAGCGCGATTGGCATGCGGCCGTTCGCCAAGGACGTTCGTTCGGTGATCCAGTATTGCGAACGCACGGCAGCCTGCGGCGCGCTGGCTCCCAGTTGGCTCAATAGCGAGTTGCTCCACGCGCCTGCCGCCACCCATACCGACGTCGGGGTGTGTTCCGTTCGGTCGATGCGGACAGCGACCCGGCTACCGTTTTCCACCAGCGATGCCGGCCTGCCAAGGGAGAAGCGCACGCCAAGTGCCCTGGCGGCTGCGCCATAAGCGCTGGCCAACAGATACGGATCGATATAGCCCTCCTCCGGAAACCACAGCGCTTCAGAAAACCGCTTGAGATCGAGCCAGGGCAGTCGTCCAGCCCATTCCTGTGGCTGAACTCTCCGGCAACTCACATCACTGCTGGCTGCGGTGGCCTCGTAGTCGGCCAGCAAGGCCTGCGTCCTCGCCGAGGCGGCCAGGTGAAGCGAACCGCAACGATGCAGCGGCACCGACTGGCCAGCCCTGTTCAACTCGTCGACGATCGTCAGCGTTTTCTGGACCAGAGGAATCCAGTGTGACCTGGCTGCCGGCCGTGCCACTGAAAGCAAGCCCGTGGCGCGGCTGGTGGCTTGTGACGCGGCAGGTTGCGGATCGATCACCAGAATCGCTTTGCCCCCGACAAGATTGCTGGCCGCGAGCCGCCAGGCGAGGGCACAGCCAAGAATGCCGGCGCCCAGAACGATGACTTCAGGCTCTCGGCTCATGCCAGTCGTTGGTCGCAGCAACCCGATCTGGGGTGAAGGCCGCCGCAGCTTGTCGCTCCGCCTTTTCACCATCCGGTGCGCGCACAGCCAAATGCGTCACACCCATGTCGCTCAAGGCTTCGCCGACCGCAGCGACGGCCCGACGCAACACCTCCGAGTCAATGGCTCCGATACAACCGACACGAAAGGTGTCGACTGCCGTCAACTTACCCGGATATATGATGAAACCTTTATCGCGTACTCGCCGATAGAAGTCGCCAAAATCGTAGGCCGTATCGGCGGGGGCATGCAAGGTCACAATGATCGGCGCCTGCACGGCGTCAGAGAGGAAAGGGCGCAAGCCCAGCGCCCGCATGCCGTTGACCAGTACCCGACAGTTTTCGCGATAGCGGGCCAGCCGCGCTGGCTGACCGCCTTCCTGCCAATACTGGTCGAGGGCCTGACGGAGCGCGGCCACCACATGGGTTGGCGGCGTGAAGCGCCATTGCCCGGTCCTCCGCATGTAGAGCCATTGGTCGTGCAGATCCATCGCCAGCGAATGGCTATTGCCCTCGGCCAGTTCGAGGGCACCGCGACGGGCGATGACGAAGCCCATCCCGGGAACGCCTTCCAGACACTTGCCGGAAGCCGCGACCAGGGCATCGAAAGGGATGTCGTGCACGTCGATCGGGATGGCGCCATACGAACTCATCGCATCGATGATCAACCGGCGGCCTCGCGCCGCCACGACGGCGGCAATCTCGGACAGCGGGTTGAGGATGCCTGTGGCGGTTTCGCAATGCACCTGCGCCACATGGCTGATCGCCGGGTCGGCCGCCAGCGCGGCGTCGACGCGCGCCGGATCGGCGGCTTCATCCTCGCGATGCTCGAGCACCACGACCGAGCGGCCAAGGTAGCCGAGAGCGCGCACGATGCGCTGGCAGTAGGCGCCGTTGTTGGCTACCAGGACTCTGCCCGGCCTCGGCACCAAAGTGCCCAGAGCAGCCTCCACCGAAAACGTACCGCTGCCTTGCAGGGGCACGCAGACGTGACTGTGCTCGCCGCCGACGATCGCCACCAGATCGCGACAGACCGATTTCGTCAAGGCATTGAAGGCGCTGTCCCACGAGCCCCAGTCGTGCAGCATGGCTGCCCGGGTGGCCGCGGAAGTGGTCAGTGGGCCTGGAGTCAGGAGAACGTGTCCATTCATGTTCACCACCTGCTTTCTGTGATCAGGGGACAATGGCGGCGCGCAGCACCCGCCGGGCGGCAGCATCGGCCATCGCCTCGCCAACCCGGTCGAGCGGATACCTGCCGTCGACCAGGTCATGGAAAGGAAAACGGCGGCGGTTGCCGACGACGAAATCGAGAGCTTCGATCAGGTTGCGCGGGTGATAGTTATGCACCCCGCGCAGTGTCAGCAACTTGCGCAGCAGCAGATTGGCGTCGATCGTCACCATCGCCTGCGGATTGACCACGCCGGCCAGGACATAGGTGCCGCCGACACGCAGCATATCGAGACCCAGGCGAATGACGTCGGCCACCCCACAGACCTCGATCACGACATCGGCGCCCGCAGGACGACAAATCTCGCGTACCTCGTGCAGTAGAGCGGCCTGGTCGATGGTCGCCGGATCAAGTGCAAGATCGACCCCGAAGCGATGCGCCCGTGCACGTCGTTCAGCGACCGTATCGAGGCCGATGACGGCGCGTGCGCCACGTGCCTTGGCGATGGCCGCCCCGTAGAGCCCGAGGAGTCCGAGGCCCTGAATGACCACAGTCTGCCCGAGGCCGATAGCGGCGGCCTCGGTGACGGCAATCATCGTCGCCACCCCGCAATTGATCGGCGTGGCTTCTTCGTCACTGAGTTCATCCGGCAGACGCAGGATCCACGAATGCGGCAGGATGTAGCAATACTCGCCGAAACCACCATGGTGATGCGGCAGGGTCGTGGCCGCCAGATGACCGTACTTGTCCACCCCGGGTGACTTTTGCGGCAGGCCCAGGACATCGGCAGTGTAGTTGCTTCCGGGAACGAAATATTCGCTCCAGGTAACCCGGTCGCCCGGCACCAGTGGGTCGCCGCGCATGTCCTGGTGCACCCCCTCACCCAGCGCCACCATGACGCCGATGATCTCGTGGCCGAGCACGCCCGGACAAGGATTCGGTCGCCGCCCCTGATACGAATGGATGTCGGAGCGACAGATCGTGGACATTCGGATGCGGACCAGCACCTCGCCAGCGTCCGGCGCTCGCAAAGGGTACTCGCGAATCTGAAACGGCGCGTTGGGCTCTTCGTAGACGGCCAGCCGGCCGCTGGCGGCGATGCTCATCGACCGACCTCGACACCGTTGATCGCGTAATCGAAGATCTGATGGCTCTTCAGCGGTCCGCTGGCGGCACGCTGCCGATAACTGTCGTTCAGCGGCTGACTGAGGATGAACGGCACACGTGCCTCGGTTGGCGCGCCATGGCTGCGCAGGCGGGCGTTGCCCAGGCTCGACAGGTCGTGCTCGCTCGCGGCGGCGCCGATGACGACGTTGGCCTCAGCGAGCACCGCGACATCGCCTTCGCGATCAGGCGGCAGATCGAATTGTCGGCAGACCGTCGCCTTGTCGAGCGCCGCCGCGATCCCCGGCATGCCCTTGACGAGATCGATGATCGCTGACGGTGTCGCCTTGCCACCAAGGCACCAGACGCGCACGAAACCACCCAATGCCCCATGATGCTTGACGAAAGCATCAGTAATCGGACAGATCACGCGCGTGTCGCCCTTGCCGAATTCCTCGTCGAGGATATCCTGCAGGTAGATCACGTTGGGCCTGCCCGCCGGCGTCGATTTGTCGTTCATGCCATGATCCGCGGTCAGCGCCACCAATGCACCGAGTTCGGCGAGGCGTCCGAATGCCTCGTCGATGCGGCGATAGAACTCGTTGGCCATCGGCTCGCCCGGCGCATGCTTGTGCTGGATGTAGTCGGTCAGTGACAAGAAGATCAGAGCGGGGCACTGGCGTTCGAGCAGGCGAATTCCTGCCTTGAGCACGAACAGCGACAACTCCATCGAATAGATGTCAGGCAATGGCATGCCGACGAGTTCGAGGACATTCTCGATACCGTTCTCCGACATGCTGCACTGGTCGGCCATCTCCGATGAGAAGCTGATGTTGCCGCGCGCGAGGTCGAGATCCTTGCCAAGCTGCCGCCGCAACTTGTCCTTGGCGGTGATCGAGACCACCCGGGCACCGGCATCGGCGAACTCGGCGAGAATCGTGCGACTGCGCAGGAGTTCCGGGCCGGTCATCACCACCGCCTCGCCGCTCGCCACATCGAGATAGAAGTTGCCCGAAATGCCATGCACTGCCGGCGGCGCACCGGTAATCAGCGACATGTTGTTTGGACAGGTGAAACTCGGCACCGTGCCCTCGGCGATGGCGCTGAAGCCCTCACGCGTGAAACGGGCGATGTTGGGAATGATGCCGTCGCGGATTCCCTGCTCGATATAGGCCGGGTCGCCGCCGTCGATGCAAACGACGACCACGGGCTGGACAGGCCAGCGGTAGGTGATGCCATTGAGATGGATGTTGCGACGGCTCATTGCCTGACCTCCGGTCTTTGGCGAGTTAGTGTGCGGGTGTCACCAGGGCGGCCCGTGCCGGCTAGATGGCCCATTGGCGAATGCGGGCCGAAAGCAGGTCGATCAGCGTCACCGAGACGATGATGATGAGCAGCACGGCCGAAGTTTCAGCATAATCAAAGCCACGAATTCCCTCGTGGAGGATCACGCCGATGCCGCCGGCGCCGACCATGCCGACCACCGAGGCCGAACGGACGTTCGACTCGAAGCGGTAGAGCGAATAGGAAATCCACAGCGGCAGCACCTGCGGAATGACGCCATAGAGAACGACCTCCAGCGGATTGGCACCGGTGGCCCGCACACCCTCCATTGGGCGCGGGTCGATCGCTTCGACGGCCTCGGCAAACAGTTTGGCCAGCACGCCGGTGGTATGCACCCAGAGCGCCATCACTCCGGCGAAGGGACCGAGGCCGACGGCGACGATGAACAGCATGGCGAAGACCATTTCGTTGATCGCTCGACAGGCATCCATCACGCGTCGCAGCGGCTGATAGACCCAGCGCGGCACGAGGTTCTCCGACGAAGCCAGACCGCAGGGTATGGCGCAGATCACTGCCAGCACGGTGCCCCAGATGGCAATGTGGATCGTGATTACCATCTCCCGCAGGTAGATTCGCCAGTCATGAAAGTTCGGCGGAAAAAACTCCTGAAGAAAAACCTTCATGTTCGCCGAGTCCCTTATCAGGTCGAGCGGCCGCATGTCAGCCCCCTCCCATGACCAGATAAGCAGGACGCAAAGCACGCCCCAGGCCAGGTGGGTCGCCAGACTCGTAGGCGGCGGGGCCAGCGGCACATCACTGATTCTCGGTACGATCGTCATCACGAATGGGCTCTGATGGTGTTCGATGGTCTGCACGGAAGGCTGGCAGGGCCGCGGACTGCCGCCGCCGCCCGCCGCGAAAGGTCCGCGGCTATTTCATCTGCCTGGTCAGTTCGGCGAGCTTGCCGTCGATCTCGGCGAGTTTCGCCTTCTTGTCTGCGTCGGAGATATTGGCATCGCTCTCGAACTTGCGACGATCCTTGAACAGTTCAAGCTGGCGGATCGGCAGCAGCTGGGCGTCGGTCGACGCCTTGAAGCCGGCCAGACGATACATGTTCTTCAGGATTTCTCTTTCGCGCTCATCCTTGCCGTAGCCGACCATGAAATCCTGGATCTTTTTCTTCAGATCGGCAGGCAGGTCCTTGCGCCAGACCAGCGGGTCGCGCGGGATCAGCGGCGACGTCCACAGGATGCGGATCTGCTCCAGCTTCTCGGGCGACTTCTCCTTCATCTTCTGGGTCATCTCGCTGTTGCTGGTCGCGACGTCGACCTGTTTGTTCAGTACGGCAAGAAAGTTGCCCTCGTGATTCGAGGAGCGGATGACCTTGAAATGGGTCTTCGGATCCAGGTTGTTCATCGTAAAGACGTAATAGGTCGGCACCAGCGTGCCGGAAGTTGACTGCGGATCGCCGATGCCGAAAGAGTAGTCCTTGCCGTTCTTGAGTACCTGTTCGAGCGATCTGATACCGCTGTTCCGGTGGGTGATGAGGTAGGAGTAATAGCCAGGCGTTCCGTCGAGATCGATGAACTGGACGAAGACCTCGCCGCCGGCGCGATCAACGGCATCGATTGCCGACTTGTTGCCATACCAGGCGATCTGCACCTTGTTGAAACGCTGCGCCTCGATGATGCCGGCGTAGTCCGTGGCATAGAAGCCATTGACCTTGACGCCGGCGGCCTTCGCCATGTCGTCGAGGAAGGGTTCCCACATCTGTTTGAGGGCGCCGGCCTTTTCAGTGGCGATGATGCCGAAGTTGAGTTCCTTGACCTCGGCGGCATGGACTACACCGACCAGGGCGATGGCGGCAGCGGCTAACAGACACTTGAGTAGGCGAAGCATGGGTTCTCCTTTATGGAATTGGTGCCAGGAAGGGCAATGCCGATCGCCGCGTCAAGCGGCAAGCGGGGGCAGGCGAGTCACCGGTGTGTGGGCCTTCGGCGCCGGACTGTCCAGCATCCTGCCGAACAGTTCCTCGGCGGCGCTGCCGTACAGTTCGCCAAGCAATGCCGGCGTCAGTGCTGCCGACGGCCCGTCGTAGACGACGGCCCCGCGATGCAGCGCGACGGTGCGCGGGCAATACTTGAGCGCGAACTCGACCTGATGCAGCGAGACGACTACCGTGCAACCACGGTCGCGGTTCATTGATGCGAGAAGTTCCATCACCTTGCGTGACGATTCCGGGTCGAGCGAAGCGATCGGCTCGTCGGCGAGAATCACTTTCGCGCCTTGCACCAGGCAGCGTGCCAGCGCGGCGCGCTGCTGCTGGCCCCCGGACAAGGTCGCAGCACGTTGCCAGGCAGACTGCTCGATACCAACCGCGACCAGCGCTTCCATGGCCTGCTGGCGCTCGCCAACAGAGAAACGCATCAGCAAACTGCGCCAGAGGCGGGTTCGATAGAGTAGCCCGGTCAGCACGTTGGTGATCACCGGCAAGCGGCTGACAAGATTGAACTGCTGAAAGACGAAGCCGATCTCGGCGCGCAGGCTGCGGATATTCGGCGCTATCTTGCCGCCTTGCTGTACGAGCCGATTCAACACGCTGACTTGGCCGCGATCAGCCAGGATGAAGCCGGCGATGTGGCGCAGCAGCGTCGACTTGCCCGACCCGGAAGCGCCGATCAGCGCCACCATTTCGCCGCAGTCGATATCCAGACTGACATCCTGCAGCGCCTTGCAGCAGGGAAAGCTCTTGCTGAGATTTCTGATCTCGATGGCAGTGCTCATGGCGTCCCGAATCCTTTCAGCGTGGGATCAATCAAACTGCAACACTGGGAAATCCATAATGCGAACCTTGCGGATTGCTGACCAGCGGCGAGGGGTCGATCAGCGCATTCTTCCTGACTTGCATTGCGGTTTGATGAACAAGCATCTTGCCGGTCGAGCAGCCGCAAACATTGGGCAATGGCACTGCCTCGCCCGATATCCGCCACCTCACAGGAGCAGATTCATGAACTTTCGCAAGGAAAGCATGCGCATCGGCGGCGAACGCGTCGCTCGCGAGCGCGTCATCGAAGTGCATAACCCGAGTACCGGCGAGCGCATTGGCTCGGTGCCCAAGGCCACCGTCGCCGACGTGCAGCGGGCATTCGACATCGCGCAGGCCTATCGCCCGCGTCTGTCACGCCATCAGCGCTACGAAATCCTGCAGCGTGCGGCTGACCTGGTCGTCGCGCGCAGCGAGGAAATCAGCGATCTGATTACTGCGGAGTCAGGCCTGTGCAAGAAAGACAGCCGCTACGAAGCCGGTCGCGTGCGCGACGTGCTGCTGTTCGGCGCGCATGCCGCCTTGCAGGACGACGGCCAGATATTCTCTTGCGACATCACCCCGCACGGTCGGCAACGGCGCGTGTACACGCAGCGCGATCCGCTGCTTGGCGTGATTTCGGCGATTACGCCGTTCAATCACCCGATGAACCAGGTGGCGCACAAGATCGTGCCGTCGATCGCCACCAATAACCGCATGCTCCTCAAACCCTCGGAGAAGGTGCCGTTCTCCGCGCTTCTGCTGGCCGACATTCTTTACGAAGCGGGATTGCCGCCGCCGATGTTTCAGGTCGTCACCGGCGACCCCGGCGAAATCGCCGACGAACTGCTGACCCACCCGGCCATCGATCTCGTCACCTTTACCGGCGGCGTCGCCATCGGCAAGACGATCGCCGCCCGCGTCGGCTACCGACGCGTGGTGCTCGAACTGGGTGGCAACGATCCGCTGATCGTCATGGACGACGCCGACCTGGAGGAGGCTTCCAGCCTCGCCGTCGCCGGCTCGTACAAGAACTCCGGCCAGCGCTGCACTGCCGTCAAGCGCATCCTGGTGCATGATGCGGTGGCCGAGCGCTTCGTCGAAATGCTGGTGGACAAGACGCTCGCCTGGCGCTTCGGCGACCCGGCGGACGCAAGCATCGATATGGGCACGGTCATCGACGAGGCCGCCGCAAGACTCTTCGAAATGCGCGTGAACGACGCGATCAGCCAGGGAGCCCAGCTGCTCTGCGGCAATTCCCGTGCTGGAGCATTCTATTCGCCGACGGTGCTCGATCAGGTGCGTCCGGAAATGACCGTGGTACGTGAGGAAACTTTTGGCCCAGTCTCGCCGGTAATCCGCTTCAGGACGCTCGACGAGGCGATCGCCATCGTCAATGGCACGGCTTTTGGCCTCTCATCCGGCGTATGTACCAACCGGCTCGACGTCGTTACGCGCCTGGTCAACGAACTGCATGTCGGCAGCGTCAACATACGCGAAGTGCCGGGCTACCGCCTCGAACTGACGCCGTTCGGCGGCATCAAGGATTCTGGCCTGGGCCACAAGGAAGGCGTCCTCGAGGCAATGAAAGGCTTCACCAACGTCAAGACCTATTCGCTGCCCTGGCCGGCGTGATCAGCACACCGGTCGCCTTGCTGGTACTCCTCGCGGCACTGCTGCACGCCGGCTGGAACTGCCTGCTCAAGGCCAGCTCGGACCGACTGCTGGATACGGTCGGACTGGCCGTCGCCGGCAGTCTGCTGTCAGCCTGCCTGCTGCCGTTCTTGCCGCTGCCGGCGCCGGCAAGCCTGCCCTGGCTGGGGGCGACGATCATCGTGCATGTCGCTTACTTTCTTGGCCTCGTCGAAACCTATCGCGACAACGATCTGTCGCTTGCCTACCCGCTGATGCGCGGCATCGCCCCGGTGCTGGTGGCACTCTTCATGGCGGCTTTGGGCGAGCCCCTTGGGTCCCGAGGGGTTCTCGGCGTGGCACTCATCGGCATCGGCATCACGCTGCCCGCATGGTCTGGTCTCCGGCAACCAGCCTTCGGTAGTCGCCGTCGATGGCACGCCGCCGGCAATGGCGTGATCATTGCCGTCTATACGGTGATCGACGGCATCGGCGTGCGCCTGTCGGAGAGCGCGGCATCCTATACTCTTTGGCTGTTCTTCCTCGATGGCTGGGGAATTCTCGCTGTCGGTTTGTGGCGCCGCGGTGGCCGCGTGGCGGCCTACCTGTGCCGACGCCGGGTTCCCGCCGTTGCCGGTTCGCTCCTGAGCGTCGGCTCGTACGGCATCGTCCTCTGGGCCATGACTGTCGCGTCGATCCCGGCGGTCGCGGCACTGCGTGAATCGTCCGTGGTGTTCGCCGCGCTGCTCGGCCATTACCTGTTGAAAGAGCCGATGGGGCCATGGCGTCTCCTGGGTGCCTTGTTCGTTGCTCTTGGCGCAGTCCTGCTGCGCTGTGGATAGGGTGGCAATGACTCGCACGTTTCATCGCCGAGGGGGGCAGGCATTATCCCAACAGGCGCAGCAATGCCTGTCCCATACGTATCCGCGCGCCCTGACTGATTCCCTCGCACAAGGCGAAGCCTTTGGGTGCGAAAACAATGATCGTCGACCCATGCTGGAACCAGCCCATTTCCTCGCCCTTGGCGAAGGTCGCCGCGCACGGAATCACGCGCGGCCCGCGGTAGCGCAGGTGCAGCAGCACATCGATGAAATGCAGGCGGATACTGGCGACGAGGATGGCGGCTACCGGCACCAGAACGAGACGGTGGCCGCTATCGGCCAGTGTCGCCTCGATGATCGCGCGCTCATTCTTGCAGAACAGTCTCTCTACCCGCTTCAGGGCGATCGGGTTCACATTCCATACGTCACCCGAGACGTAGGTCACCCGCTCGACAAGGCAATCGTGGGGAGCATGGAAGCGGTGGTACATGCTGGAGGTCAGGCGCAGGGTGACGTAGCTGCCGCCCCGGCAGTGCTCCACCAGTGCGGGATCGCCGAGCAAGTCGATCAGCGGATAGGGGAAGCCCTTGGCCTGGATCACCGCCGTCCCGGAAACGGCACCACAGGCGCCGACAATCGCATCGCACGGGCTGACCAGAACACCCGCGGCACTGTCCAGGGGCCGTGCGCCCTCGCGCAACTGGCGGGTGAAGCAGTCATGCAGACTGCGGAAGTACGTCGTCCGGGCGTCGGAGAGATCCAGGTCGGCGAACAACTTCCAGATGGCGATCGAGATGTCGCGCACCAGTGGCTGTTCGATCTTGCTGAACCAACCCATGAAGCGAGTGAGCAGCTGCCTCGGCATCCGGTTGGTGAGGAGGAAATTGATGTCTTCCTGAAGGACAACTCGGGCCAACAGAGCGCGAACAGTCATGGTTCTGTAAAGCGTTTTCGGTAGAAGAGCGATTGAGGAGAAATCAATGGACCAAACCCTGGCTCTGTACGCTCTTGCCCTTGGCCTGAGCTCGCTGTTGCTGCCGCGCGTCAAGCGCCGGCTCGACCTTTCGCGCGCGAAGCATCGCTCGCTGGCGGGACACTCGCGCATGGCCAAACGGGTGGCACGCCTGATCCCCTACTATGAATATGACGAAGCTGGATTCTTCAGTTCCGACGGTGCACCCGAAGAGCTTGCCCAGCGTCGTCGGGACGGTTTCGCGGCACTTGCCGCCTTGTACCGACAACGCTTTGCACGCACGGCGGCGCTCGCCAGCGAGGCCGCAGAATCGATCTCCGACCTGCAATTCACCGGCAGTTACCGCGTGCCCTTTCAGTACAGTCGCTACGTGCGTCAGCACTTGAAGGGCACTGGTTTTCTGCAGGCCAGCGCCGGCGTTCTGGTGACCGACCTTGACGGCAACGACTTCCATGACCTGACCGGTTCCTACGGCGCCAATGTCTTCGGCTACGATTTCTACAAGCACTGTATCGCCGAAGGCAGCGCCCGCGTTCACGCGCTCGGTCCGGTCCTTGGCGCCTACCATCCGCTGGTCGCCGACAACGCCAGGCGGTTGCGAGCCATTTCCGGCCTCGACGAAGTTTCCTTCCACATGTCCGGCACCGAAGCGGTGATGCAGGCGGTGCGGCTGGCCCGCTACCACACGCGGCGCAGCCACCTCGTCCGCTTCTGCGGTGCCTACCACGGGTGGTGGGAAGACGTGCAGCCCGGCATCGGCAATCCGCTGCCGCCACGCCAGACCTACACTCTCAGGGAAATGGCCAGCGAGTCCCTGCACGTACTCGCCACGCGCAAGGATGTCGCCTGCGTTCTGGTCAACCCGCTGCAGGCCCTTCACCCGAACGCCGGGGCGCCGGGCGATTCGTCGCTGGTGGACAGTTCGCGTGCTGCCCGCTTCGACAGGGTCGCCTATACCTCGTGGTTGCAGCAGTTGCGCGAAGTGTGCACCCGGCACGGCATCATTCTCATTCTTGACGAGGTATTCGTCGGCTTCCGCCTGGCGCCGGGCGGTGCGCAGGAGTACTTTGGCGTACGTGCCGACATGATCACCTACGGCAAGACCCTGGGTGGCGGCCTGCCAGTGGGGGTGGTCTGCGGCCGCCACGACCTGATGAAACGATTCCGCGACGAGCACCCGGCCGACATCTGTTTCGCCCGTGGAACCTTTAATTCTCATCCCTATGTAATGGGGGCGATGCAGGTTTTCCTCGAGCAACTGGAGCGCTCGGACGTACGCGCTCTCTATGCCGGGCTGGACGAACGCTGGAACGGCCGGGCCGCAGAACTCAACCGACGACTGACGGCGGCCGCAGTGCCGGTGCAGGTAGCGAATTTGTCCTCCATCTGGACGGTGGTCTACACCCGGCCCGGCCGCTACAACTGGCTGCTGCAATACTATCTGCATGCCGAGGGACTTGCCCTGAGCTGGGTGGGCAGCGGCCGACTGATCTTCAGCCTGAACTACAGCAGCGCCGACTTCGAGGCGGTTGCCGAACGCTTTGTCGCCGCTGCCCGCGCGATGGCGCGGGATGGCTGGTGGTGGGAGGCGCCGGGTCTGACCAACCAGGCCATCCGGCGTCGAATTCTGCGCGAGCTGATCAGCCATCGCCTGGGGTACGGGCGCTAACGACGATCGACGATGCAGCACCGCCCGGCAATACTTTGCCAGTTTGCGGAGCGATCCGTCAGGCACCCGGCTTGTGCGCCATGGGGTCGATCAATTCGCCGCGCAACAGGTGAAACGGGGCGGCATAGTAGAGCTTGATGTCGTGGAAGGGGTCGGTCACGACCTTGGTTATCCAGACTAGGCCCGTCTCCACATCGCGGATGAAGAAGAGCTGTACGGTACGGAAGAGAAGACCGCCAACACCGACGAACAGCCAGATCAGGCCGATCTGGTCGATCAGCGCAGACCGGGTGGCGGCCGGCTCGCAGAGACCGAAGAACGTCGGGTCGAAGGAGAGCGCCACCGGCGCCACCGCCCAGATGGCGATCAGCACCAGTTTGCGCTGCAGGTTGTAGCCCACCTTGATCGCTTCCTTGTATTCATGGCTGGCGTGGTTGGCCACGTCGTAGCCTCTGGGCTCGAAAAAGAAGTGACCCGCCTGGCGGGTGCTCATCGAGACCAGCCAGCCGATCAGCGCAGCCGCCACCGGGTTGGTAAACAGCATGACGTAGGCAGTCAGGAAACTGATGGCGCTGACGAAATGCAGGGTCTGGTTGATGCGGCTGTGATGGTAATAGCGATGGTCGTCCCAGCGCTGCGCCTGCAGGGCGTGCAGAAATTCCTTCATGGCTTCTCCTTGAATTCGGATTCTGTGGGCCGGATGGCGCCCGCCAAGGTAGCGGATCCTTGCGACGAAAGTGTTAAGGCGTGAAGACGGCTCAGCGACAACTCGCCGCGACGCGGAATCGTCATCCCGCTGTCGCGAGCCTGTTACGGGGACTGGCGAAGATGGGCCCAACCGACACTGCGAGCCGAACAATGGAGTCCATCCGCATCGAGCAACTGCCGGCAAACCGACGATCCTTGCGTCTGGCCGTGGTCACCGAAACCTACCCGCCCGAGGTCAATGGCGTTGCCATCACGCTCTCCCGCTTTGTCGAAGGCTTGCGCGAGCGCGGTCACGAGATCCAGTTGATCCGTCCCCGCCGGGACGCTGCCCAGCGACCCGCCAGGGATCCAGGTCTTGAGGAGGTACTGACGCGTGGTATGCCGATCCCGCGCTATCCCGAACTGAAGATGGGTTTGCCGGCCAAGGGCATACTGATCAGGCAGTGGGCTCTGCGCCGTCCGGACCTCGTCCATATTGTGACCGAGGGCCCCCTCGGCTGGTCCGCTTTGCAGGCGGCGAACAAGCTCAAGCTTCCCGTCTGTTCCGATTTTCGCACCAACTTCCACACCTACAGCCAGCACTATGGCCTCGGGTGGCTGAAGAAGCCGATCATGGCCTACCTGCGAGAGTTCCATAACCGCACCCTGCTGACCATGGTTCCCAGCGAGGGCCAGCGTGAACAACTTGCCGCCGGCGGCTTCCGCAACCTGCGAGTCGTGGCACGCGGTGTCGATACGCAACTGTTCACCCCGCATCGGCGCAGCGAGCTACTGCGCCGGCAGTGGGGAGTGACGCCGGCGACGCCGGTCGTGCTGCACGTCGGGCGGTTGGCCGCCGAGAAAAACCTGGCGGCGCTGGCCGCGGCATTCATCACCATCAGCAAGCGGCAACCGCGCGCCCGTATGGTCCTGGTGGGTGAAGGCCCGGAGGAAAGGATGCTGCGCAGTCGCCTCCCGGAGGCCATATTCGCAGGGACTCGCCAGGGTGAAGAACTGGCAAGCCATTACGCATCAGCCGACCTTTTCCTCTTCCCGAGCCTCACCGAGACCTTCGGCAATGTCACCCTGGAAGCAATGGCCAGCGGTCTGCCCCTGGTGGCCTACGACTACGCGGCGGCGGGCCAGTATGTGCGGCATGGTAAGAACGGCCTCCTGGCCGACTACGGACGCACCGACGATTTCACGGCGATAGCCGGCGAACTCGCCGCCAGGCATTCGGACAACCCGGAAGTTTTCCGGACGATAGGCCGCAATGCCCGACTGACGGCCGAATCGCTGGACTGGAAACACGTCGTCCGGCAACTCGAAGCGCTCATGTTGGCGATCACCTGAAGTGATTGCCAGCCCGAAGACCGCGAACTCACGGCAGCCGGGTATCGGAACGTCGACGACGCACCAGATTCAGACATAGATCGGCACCATCTTGCGCCAATAAGGTGCGCTGTGAGCGCGCCCCTCCCAGATATGCAGGGCATGCCAGACACCCTTGGCCCACAGCGCGGCGCTGATCTGGTGGTTGTTGTCACGAAACGGGTCAGAGTCGCCGACTGCCATGACCACTTCCAGCCGCCGCAAGTGCTCCAGGGTCTGCGCGTCGCTCACGTTGGGAAGGAAATGGCTGGGGGTGTTGAAATAGACGTTGTCTTCGTAATGGCCGTCGAGCAGATCGCGGAAATGTTCGACGGCCACCGTCAGATCGTAGCGCCCGCTCAAGGCCACGACCTTGCGGAACAGATGCGGATGGCGAAACGCGATGTTGGCCGCATGATAGGCGCCGAAGCTGCAACCATGAGCGATGGTACAGGGATGGGAGTTCTTCTGTGCCATCAGCGGCAGGACTTCGTGCAGGACATAACTCTCGTATTGCAGATGGCGGCGCACCCGGTCACCTGGATGGCGCCAGGAGCAATAGAAGGTCTCGGCGTCCATGCTGTCAAGGCAAAAGAGCTGAAGATGGCCATGTTCCAGCTTGTCGCGCAATTCGCTTACCAGCCCCAGGTCCTCGTATTCGTGAAAGCGTGCGCAGCGGGTTGGGAAGATCAGCACCTTGGCACCGCTGTGACCGAAGATCAGCAACTCCATATCTCGCTCGAGATGGGCGCTGTACCACTTGTGATACTCTCTGTTCATCTGACCGCTCCGTCAGTAGCCGTAAAGGTTGCACACACGACTGACGATAAAGCGGGGCGTTTGCGGCCAGATGAAAGAACGGCGAAGCTTTTGTTACGGCGCTCGGTCCGTCGACCTACTGGAAGAAGGCGGTCAACGAGGCGTGCAACCGGCGGTCCTCGTCAGCCTTTTGCCTGGGAGGTCGTAGTGGCCGGCTTGCAGGACGAACAGTTGCCTGGAACCGGCAATGGCATTGCTGACTGAGAACTGGCCGGGGAATCCGTGGCGCCAGACCGACTCGTAATCCGTTAGATGACAAGCGCGAGCACGGCCGGGATGCCCGGCAAAATCCGGGTGCCTTGGCGCAGATGGTGCCGGTCGACCGGAAGAACTACACCGACCAGCTCGCCAGTTCGTGAAGCCACTCGGTCGGCTTCTCGACCAGCACGCGCGCTTCGCCGGCAAGGACGCGGCCGTTCTCGCAATCAAGGGTGATGGTCTCGCCCTCGCCAAGCCGTCGCTCGCCGAAACTGACACGCCGCGCGACACTGTCGATACGCAAGGCGGTGCAGCCGACCAGGCACGCCTTGCCCAGTTGGCGAGCGACGACAGCGGCATGCG
>ERZ761603.1081-NODE-1081-length-21303-cov-38.466773_pt1 | contig 21303 bp, 23 predicted proteins | sample MGYA00511879_ERZ761603 | MGnify/ENA primary metagenome ERZ761603 (study PRJEB28899, sample SAMN02850040) | bioreactor sludge metagenome | biome: EBPR Sludge; feature: EBPR Bioreactor; material: flocular biomat | place: Australia: Thorneside Wastwater Treatment... | reverse complement strand
CAAGGAGCAAGGCTTGAAAACAAGATCAATCCGACTGGCCACAGCCATCCTCATCGGCCTCGCGGCCAGCGCAGCCCAGGCGGCGGGCGTGGAAGTCAAGGACGCCTGGGTTCGCGGAACTGTGCCTGGTCAGCAGGCGACCGGAGCGTTCATGCGCATTACCAGCCAGACCGATACGGCGATTGTCGGTGCCAGCAGCCCGGTGGCTGCAGTGACCGAAATTCATGAAATGAGGATGGATGGCGGCGTCATGAAAATGCGCGCCCTCACGCGGTTGCCGCTGGCTGCCGGAAAAACGCTTGAACTCGGGCCAAGTGGCTATCACGTAATGCTCATCAAGCTCCGCCAGCCCCTGCGCAAAGGCGACTCGATTCCCCTCACGCTGCACCTCGAACGCCCGGGAAACACCACGGAAAGCCTTGAAATCAAGGCCGAAGTGCGCGACTTGGCGGCGGGCACGGCGGGCGAACACAAGTCTCACTAAGAAGTCTCACCAGCAAGCGCTGCTGGCGATGCGCACGCGCGCCGGCAGGCAGCGCCCTCGCAGCACCCCAGTCGTTCTCGGGTCAGGCGGCGTACCCGGCTGCTCGGTCGACCCGGAGTTCGTGATTGACCCAGAGCAAGAGTCCGAAGACCACCATCGCCCAACCCTGATGCGCAGCGCCGAGCGCCACCGGAACACTGAGCAACAGGGTCGCGATACCGAGCCCGATCTGCACAGCAACAGCGAGCAAGAGAAGCGCCGCGGCCACGCCCGCCGCCCGGGAAACCGAAGCTGACCTGAGCTTCCAGCAAAACCACGGGACGAGGAACGCCAGCAGCCATGCGCCCAGCCGGTGATTGAACTGGACCAGCGCCATGTTGTTGAAGAAGTTGAGGTACCACGGGTCGAGCAGGAAACTCTCCGGAGGCATGAAGTGCCCCTGCATCAGGGGGAAGGTGTTATACGCCTTGCCGGCGCGGATTCCGGCCACGAAGCCCCCGGTAACGACCATGAAGGCAACCAGGATCGTCAGCCAGAAGCCGAAACGCTGCAATCCCCGCAGCGTTGCGCTGGGCGCCTGGTCAGCCCGCCGGGCAAAGAGGCCGAGCGCCAGCCAGAACATCGCGAAGAAAAGCAGGAACGCCAACGACAGGTGCGCGGTCAGGCGGTAGTGGCTGACTCGCGGGTCGTCTACGAGGCCGCTTTGCACCATGTACCAGCCCATCGCTCCCTGCAGCCCGCCGAGAACGAAAATCCCGGCCAGCTTCGGAACCAACCCGGGTTCGATCCTGCGACGCAACCAAAAGAAGAGAAACGGAAGCAGGAAGACAAGGCCGATCAAGCGGCCGAGGACGCGGTGCCAGTACTCCCAGTAGAAGATGCCCTTGAATTCCTCCAAGGTCATCTGGTGATTCACTTTCTCGAACTCCGGCGTTCTCCTGTACTTGTCGAACGTCTCCTCCCACTGCGCCTGATCGAGCGGCGGTATCACTCCGACGATTGGCTGCCACTCGACGATCGACAGACCGGAATGGGTCAACCGGGTGACGCCGCCGACGACCAGAATGGCCAGGATCATGGCGCTGCAGACCATCAACCAGATGGCAATCGGGCGCCTCGCTGCTCTATCCATTGTCAATGTCACGCTCAAAGGGGGAGGTGGGGAAACGTTACGAGACGCGATTATATGCCTTCCGGCTGATCCGCCGCACGCTCCCCAGCCTGCGGCAAGCGGTCGCGGGGAGCAGCCGGAAAGGCTGCTGGCGCCTGGGTTTGCGTGCGCTGACACTCTTCCCCGATTCTTGACCTGAATCAAATCAATCGGCTCCCGGCAGCGGGTATCCTTCGGTCGATTGTGCCCGCAGTGGCCAATAAATTCGACTTGATCGACCGGCAAATTCATCAGGCGCGTGCAGCGCGCTACTCAGCGACGGAGGACCTACCCATGGCAGACCACAACGATGACGACATACCGTTCATGCAGAGACTTCTGGACAACCATTTCCTGCTGCTCTTCCTTGGCGTGGCGTCACCGGGGCTGCTCTACATCCTGTGGGGCATCATCGACATCATGAACACCCCTCTCGCCAGGTAAGCGTCCAGACAACTTCAGGGAGAAGCAAAAATGAGTGCAATTCTGCCGCCGTCCGAACGGCTCTGGTGGAAACAACCGATCGACAAGGTCGAATGGGCGTGGATCGCGATCGCCTTCGTCTGGGGCATGGTGATGTTCGTGATGATGATTTACTGGCACATCTACGGCAAGCAGAACCTGTCCAACGAGGCGTACAAGACGACGCCCGAGATGTTCGCCGCGAAAGCCGAGAAATTCATCGCCGAGAACACGATCCGTACCGAGACCGAGCAGCAGATCCCGGTCGTCAAGGTACCGGCGAATGGCGAAGGCTATCTGATCGCCCGCCTCTGGGCCTGGTATCCGATTCTCGAACTGGAAAAAGGCAAGACCTACAAAATCCACTTGTCTTCGATGGACTACAACCATGGCTTCTCGTTGCAGCCGGTCAACATCAACATCCAGGTTATCCCCGGTTATGAACATGTCGTCAAGATGACGCCGACCAAGGAAGGTACGTACGCCATCGTCTGCAACGAATACTGCGGCATTGGCCACCATTCGATGCTTGGCCGTATCTACGTCAAATAAGGGGGAGAAGAACTAGATGGCAACCACCTACCGTACGTGTCCCGTCTCCGGACTTCAGTTCGAGGACCAGGCCGAGAAGCTGATGCGCTGGAACGCCGTCGCTGGCGTCCTCTGGCTGCTGGTCGGCGGGATTACTGCCCTGCTCGTGATTCTCACGCGCTGGCCAGCGATCAAGCTGCTGCCGGCGGATCAGTTCTATCTGATTCTGACTGCGCATGGGATCGATATGTTGATCCTGTGGATTCTTTTCTTCGAGATGGCCGTCCTCTACTTTGCCTCGTCGACACTGCTCAGGTGCCGCCTGGCAGCGCCCAAGGTGGCCTGGCTCGCCTTCTGGTTGATGGCGATTGGTGGCATCGTGACCAACATCGCAGTCTTCCAGGGTGAATCAAGTGTCATGTTCACCTCCTACGTCCCGATGCAGGCGGCGTGGCACTTCTACCTGGGGATCATTCTCGTCGCCGTCGGAGCGCTGCTCGGCGTCGCCGTCTTCTTCGGCACGCTGGTCGTCGCCAAGCGCGAAAAGACCTACCAGGGCTCGCTGCCGCTGGTCACCTTCGGCGCCTTGACCGCAGCGATCATTGCCACCTTCACCATCCTCGCCGGCGCCGGCATCCTGCTGCCCACGCTGCTCTGGTCGCTCGGCATCCTGAAGGAAATCGACGCCCAGTTGTACCGCATGGTCTGGTGGGGCCTGGGCCACTCGTCGCAGCAGATCAACGTCTCCGCGCACGTCGCCGTCTGGTACCTGATCGCTGCCGTCGTCTTTGGCGCCAAGCCGCTTTCGGAGAAGGTGTCGCGTTTCGCCTTCCTGCTCTACATCCTCTTCCTGCAGCTCGCCAGCGCGCATCACCTGCTCTCCGACCCGGGCATGAGCGCCGAGTGGAAGGTCCTCAACACATCGTACTTCATGTATTTCGCCGTCATGGCGTCGATGATCCATGGCTTTACCGTGCCCGGTGCGATCGAGGCAGCGCAGCGCCGCAAGGGCTACACGAATGGTCTGTTCGAGTGGCTGCGCAAGGCGCCGTGGGGCAATCCGGTGTTCTCCGGCATGTTCATCTCGCTCGTCAGCTTCGGCTTCCTGGGCGGGATTTCCGGTGTCGTCCTCGGCACAGAGCAGATCAACATGCTGATGCATAACACCTTCTACGTTCCCGGCCACTTCCACACGACGGTCGTCACCGGCACGACGCTGGCGTTCATGGCGGTCACCTATCTTCTCGTTCCGGTGCTCTTCCGGCGCGAAATGATCCTGCCCAAACTTTGCCAGATCCAGCCCTACCTGTTCGGCATCAGCATGTCGGTGCTCGGCCTGGTGATGATGGGTGCCGGAACGCTCGGCGTCTCCCGCCGGCATTGGGACATGGCTTTCTCGGGTGCTCCGTTCCAGTACGAATGGCCGGGCGCGGCTTATCTGATGATGGGTCTGACCGGCATCTTCGGCGTCATAGCCGTGATCGGCGGTGGCTTGTGGATCCTGCTCGTCGTCGGTTCGCTGCTCTTCGGCAAGAAGCTCGACGGCGGCAAGGTGTCCGATCGCCCGACGCCTATTCCAGTGAATACGCAGGCAGCCTCGGCCGCCGCGCACGGGAGCGAGCATGTCGCGGTTCCCGGCACCGTCGTCCTCGCGCTGCTGTTGTTCGTTTCCTTCGTCCTGTATTATTTCGTGAACTGGAAGTACCTCTCGGAAGTCTGGCTGCTTAGCTGACCAGACAAGGTTCCTGCGCTGCGGCGCAGGGACCTGTCGCCATCCGGGCGCACGCCGACCGGATGGCGACAGGTCGGAAAACAGGCATCAATCCTGCTCACTTGATCGCTTTGCCCGTACAGCCCATGCCCTCCATCCCCACGTCGACCGGCACATCCGGCTTCCCCCTACGTGCAATCCTCGGCGTTTTCAAACTGCGCATCGGCGTCGTCATCACGCTGACCGCGCTTACCGGTCTGGCGGTCAGCCCCGGCCCCGGACTGGGCCCGCTGCAGTTGCTTGTCCTGACCCTTTCGGTCCTCGTTTCCTCAGCCAGCGCAGGCGCTTTCAACCAGTACTACGAATACGCCAGCGACCGCCTGATGTCGCGCACCAGCAAACGCCCGTTTGCCACCGGCGAGATTCAGCACGGCCCAGTCTGGTTGCTGATCATCGTCGCCTTGCTGATCCTGTCGGTCGCCGCCGCGTGGCTGGCGCTGAACGCTTGGTCGGCACTCTTCGTGTTCCTCGGCGCTTTTTTTTATGCCGTTGTGTACACCGTTTGGTTGAAGCGACGCACGTGGATGAACATCGTCCTTGGCGGGCTTGCTGGAAGTTGGGCCGTACTTGCCGGAGCCAGCGCCAGCGACCCACAGCTCGGCGCTGTCCCGCTGTCTTTGGCGCTCGTCCTCTTTCTCTGGACCCCACCGCATTTCTGGAGCTTGGCCATCGCCTTCCGTGCCGACTATGCGAACGCCGGTGTGCCGATGCTGCCCGTCGTCGTTGGCGACGAGAAAGCGGCCCAGGCCATCTTCCTCGGCACCTTGTGTCTGGTTGCCGCGTCGATGCTGCCCCTCGCCTTCGGCCTGGGCGTGATCTATCTGATCGGTGCCGCGCTCGGCGGCCTGGTCTTCATTCAGAAAGCCTGGCAACTGACGCGCAGGCCTGACCGGCAGAGCGCGATGAGCTGTTTCCATGCGTCCTTGCTGCAACTGACGCTTGTGCTGCTCGCCGCCATCGCCGACGCGCAACTTGCCTTCTAGGCCGAGGCGATCCATCAAAATGTTCCCCAGCTACGCCCGGGCGCTCGCTGTCTCACTCGCCGTCCTGAGCGCGATGCCCGCAGCAGCGGGCGAGGCCCTCCCGGAAAAGGTGAAGCTGACCGCACGCCCGCAAGGCGCCACCGGCGGCTTGGCCCTAACCACGCTCGACGAAAAAGCGGCTTTCGCCCTCTCGCAAGCCGCGATTGGTCAGTCGGTTGGCAACTTTACGCTGCTTGATCGGCAGGAACGGCCAGTCGAACTGACGCGCTACCGGGGCAAACCCTTGTTGGTCAACTTCATCTATACGGCGTGTTTTCAGGTCTGCCCGACGACCACACGCAACCTGCAGAAAGCAATCCAGAACACGGTCAGCGTCGTTGGCGCCGACCGCTTCAACGTGATCAGCATCGGTTTCAACCAACCGTTCGACTCGCCTGGCGCGTTACGTGATTTCGCCCGGCAATACGGCATCCATCTGCCGAACTGGGAGTTTCTCAGTCCATCATCGGCCATTGTCGGCGAGCTGACGCGTAATTTCGGCTTCAGCTTCGTTGCCACTGCGGCTGGTTTCGACCACCTCAATCAGGTCACCATGGTCGACGCGCAGGGAACGATCGTACGCCAGGTCTATGGCGAGAAGTTCGGCGCCGAAGACCTGATCGAACCGCTCAAGCGCCTGATCGCCGGGGCACCGCTTCCGCAGGAGAGCAACGCCCTGGACGAAATCATTGAACGCGTCCGGATCATTTGCTCGATCTACGATCCGGTCACCGGTCGCTATCGGACCAACTACGCGCTGTATCTTCAGGCGGCCGGCTTCGTTTCCTTTGTCATCTTTCTGCTCTACCTGTCTGTCCACTTCTGGAAGAACCGGCGGCGCAGCGAGCCGTGAGCCGCCAAGGCCGACCTGAAGTTCGTCGCCGACGAAGTCTTCGCCGGCGCCCCGCTCAGTCGCTCGCCGTGACCGCCCACGTGACGGGCTAGCGCTGTCGGTCCTGTTCGATCAGGTGCGGCCACGCCATGCGCATGTAGTAGCCCATCGACCAAAGCGTGAGAACGGCGGCGACGTAGATCAACCAGGTACCAAGACGGAAGACATCCAGCCCGGCAAGCGGCTGGTAATACAGGAGAAGCGGAATGGCGACCATCTGGGCCGTCGTCTTGATCTTGCCGACCATCGATACGGCAACACTGCGATGCGCGCCAATCCGCGCCATCCATTCACGCAAGGCCGAAATCGTGATTTCGCGGCCGATGATGATGACCGCGAGAACGGCGTCGAGTCGACCCAGCCAGACGAGCACGATGAGCGCCGCAGCGACCATCAGCTTGTCGGCCACCGGATCGAGAAATGCACCAAAAGCGGATGTCTGCTGCCACCGGCGCGCCAGATAGCCGTCAAGCCAATCGGTCGCCGCGGCGACGACGAAGATCAGCGTCGCCGCCAGGTCGCGACCGAATCCGCGCACCCAGGCCTCGGGCACGTAATACAGGGCAATCATCAGCGGAATCAGGATGATCCGCAGCCAGGTCAGGAGAATCGGTATGTTCAGCGGCATCAGTGCAGCGCGGCGTAGATCTTCTCGGCCAGTTGCCGGCTGATTCCGGGAACAGCGGCCAATTGGTCGACCCCGGCGGCACAAACGCCCGGCAAACCACCGAAGCGCGATATCAGGGCTTTCCGCCTTCCCGGGCCTATCCCGGCAATCTCGTCGAGGCGAGAACTGCGAGCCATCCGGCTGCGCGTCGCGCGATGTCCGGAGACGGCAAAACGATGCGCTTCATCGCGAATCTCCTGGATCAGGTGCAAAGCCGGATTCTCCGGTGGCAAGCTCAACGGTGGTCGGCCGTCAGTGAAAACAAGCGTCTCCAGGCCTGGTTTTCGCGCCTCACCTTTGGCCACGCCAAGCACGAACAGGTGCGATAGGCCGAGCTCGGCAAGCGCATTTGCCGCTGCCGCAACCTGGCCGGCGCCACCGTCGATGATCACCAACACCGGCTCGACGGCTTCTCCCGCGGCGACCCTCTCATAGCGTCGATGAACAACCTGCCGCATGGCTGCGTAATCGTCGCCCGGCGAGATATCACGGATATTGAACCGGCGGTACTCCGAGCGGCGCATTTCACCCTCCCGGTAGACGACGCACGCGGCGACGGTTGCCGTCCCTTGCGTGTGACTGATGTCGAAACAATCGATTCGCGCGTCTTTACGGTCGACCAGATCGATCTGCAAGACTTCCGCCAGCGCCTGCAGGCGCGCCACCTGCCGACCAGAGATGCTGCACCGAGCCGCGATTGCCAGACGGGCATTCTGTTCGGCCATCGCCACCCAGACGCGCTGCTCGGTAAGCCTTGCTTCGAGCACTCGCGTTGTGCGCGTTGCCATCGCATTCAGCCAGTCGTTCACCTCGTGATCGGACAACGGCAGGTTGACCAGTATGCGTGCCGGAACCGGATGCACCGAATAATGCTGGTAAAGAAAGGCAAGCAAGGCTTCGCACGGCAGAGAGTCGGCCGAATTGGCGGGAAACTGTGGTCGATCGCCGAGGTGCCGCCCACCGCGTATCATCGCCAGGTTGACGCAGAGCACACCGCCCTCCTCGACGGCGACGATAACATCGATCTCCGCACCGCGTGCCGTTTCGACGTATTGCCTGTCCTGCACCTGACGCAAGGACTGAATCTGGTCGCGGTAGATCGCCGCCTGCTCGAAGGCCAGCCCGGCAGCCGCTTGGTCCATCGCTGCGCTGAGCCCGCGAATCACCTCCTGCTGCCGCCCCTGAAGGAACATCGCGGCCATCTGCACATCCAGCGCGTAAGCCGCCTGCTCGATCTCTCCGACGCACGGTCCTGAGCAACGTTTGATCTGGTAGAGCAGACAAGGCCGGGAGCGGTTGTTGAAAACCCCATTCTCACAGGTGCGCAGGCGAAACATCCTTTGCAGAAGCTTGATGCTTTCGCGTACCGCCACCGCCGAGGGAAAAGGCCCGAAGTAGTCTGCCCGGCGATCGGTCACCCCGCGAAAAAACCCCAGGCGCGCAAAGCGGTCATGCGTAAGCATGATGTAGGGATAAGATTTGTCATCCCGAAACAGAATATTATAGCGCGGCGACAAGCTCTTGATCAGATTGTTCTCAAGCAGCAGCGCCTCGGCTTCCGATCGCGTCACGGTAGTCTCGACAGACGCCACCTGGCTGACCATCAGCGCGATGCGCGGACTCGATTGCGTCGCGCGGAAATACGAGGCGAGCCGCTTGCGCAGGTTCTTTGCTTTCCCGACGTAGAGCACCCGGCCCAGCGAGTCGAGCATGCGGTAGACGCCGGGAAGCTCGCTCATCCCTGCCAGCAAGGACTTCGTGTCCAACGATTCGCTCATCCGGATACGCCGCTTCGCCGCTGGCGCCTCTGCTGTCTGCCGTCAGACCGCCAGGCGCTCGGCGGCGGCGACGCCGGCGAGATAGGCCGGCTCCCGCCGCAGGCTGGACCAGTCGGGCGACTCGCGGCGCGGCACGAGCGATTCGATTCGTTGCGCGCGCAGCACATCGCTTTCGGCTTGCCAGTGGTGCAGCACCTCGTCGACCGCCGTTGGCGAATTGCACAACAGCAACATGTCGCAACCCGCCTGCCAGGCGGCCGCACAGCGTTCGACCGGGCCACCGGCAAAACCCGCCCCGGCCATCGACAGGTCGTCACTGAAGATCGCCCCGGCAAAGCGCAGTTCCTCGCGGAGCAAACGCAACCAGAGCGGCGAGAAGCCAGCCGGGCGCTCGTCCACCTGGCGATAGATCACGTGCGCCGGCATCACCGCATCGAGCCGCACGCGCCGATACGGTTCGAGATCGAGCGCCATCTCCTCGAGTCGACGTTCGTCTACCGGCAGATCGACGTGCGAATCCGGCTCGACCCAACCATGCCCCGGAAAGTGTTTGCCGCAGGCGGCCATGCCGGCACTATGCAGCCCGTCGATCAGCCCCTTGGCCAGGTCCACGACCGCCGCCGGGCTGCGATGAAAGGCGCGGTCGCCGATCACACGGCTATGCCCCCAATCGAGGTCAAGCACCGGCGTGAAGGACAGGTCTACCCCGCAGGCACGCAGTTCAGCGGCCAGGAGGTAGCCCAGGTCGCGCGCCGCTGTCACCGCCTGCGTCGGGTCGCTGTCCCACTCCTGACCGAGGCGGCGCATCGGTGGCAAACGGGTGAACCCATCCCGACAACGCTGCACGCGCCCGCCCTCATGATCGACGGCAATCAGCAACGGCGGGCGGTGCAGCGCATGCACCTGGCCAGTCAGGCGAGCAAGCTGCTCGGGCGACTCGAAGTTACGCGAGAAGAGGATCATGCCACCGACCAGCGGATGGCAAAGGCGCGCTCGATCGAGGTCGCTCAAGGCTGTTCCCGCAATGTCGATCATCAACGGACCGAGGGGTGTGCTGCTCATTGTTGCTCCATCACGACGAAGGCGATAGCGTATTCCTTCTCGTCGCTGATCGAAAGGTGTGCGCGCAGACCAAGCTCGGCCAAATGCCCGGCCAGTTCCGGCGCATATTCGAAAAGCGGCCGGCCGAGCCCGTCGTGCACAACGCTGATCGCAAGCAGCGTGGCCGGTGCACGCAGGCCGGTACCCATGGCCTTGCCAAAGGCTTCCTTGGCCGCGAAGCGCTTGGCCAGAAATCGTCCCACCTGCCCACCAGGGTCAAACTCGCGACGCTCGCGCGCCGACAGCAAGCGGTCGAGCGCGCCTTGCCCGTGCTGCTCGTAGAACCTGGCAAGCCGCCCGACGGCAACGATGTCAGTCCCCACACCGAGGATCATCTGCTGCCTCCGGGTGCAGCCGCCTGGGCTTCGCGCAACAGGCGCTTCATCTCCCGCACCGCTTCCTGCAGGCCGACGAAGACCGCCCGGCTGACGATCGCGTGACCGATGTGCAGCTCGCGAATCCCGACCAACTGGGCCACCGGTTGAACATTGAAGTAATTGAGCGCATGACCGGCATTGAAGCGCATGCCGAGCCGGCTGACCAGCTCGCCCGCCAGGCGAATTCGGGTCAATTCGGCGAGCGCGGCCGGGCTCTCCGAATCCCGTCCTTGCGTATAGAACGCGTGTGCATAGGGTCCGGTATGGATCTCGCAGACGCGCGCGCCGATACGCGCCGCCGCTTCGACCTGTGCCAGCTCGGCGTCGATGAAGACGCTGGTCACGATGCCCGCCTCACGCAGACGGGCTACCGCCTGCGCCAGCTTGCCTTCTTGCGCGACAATGTCCAGGCCGCCTTCGGTGGTCACTTCGTGCCGCCCCTCCGGCACCAGCATGGCCATCTGCGGCTTGAGTCGACATGCGATGGCGAGCATTTCGTCGGTCGCCGCCATCTCCAGATTGAGCTTGATCTGCGCCAGCTCGCGCAGCTTCTCGACGTCGGCGTCCTGGATGTGACGGCGGTCTTCGCGCAAATGTATGGTGATTCCATCTGCGCCGCCCAGGTGCGCCTCTACCGCAGCCCAGACCGGGTCCGGCTCGTAAGTGCCGCGCGCCTGGCGGATCGTCGCCACGTGATCAATGTTGACGCCCAGTTCGATCATAGTTCGTGTAGCTCCCGGTAAATCGCGCGGCTGACCAGCTTCCGGCCACCCGTGTAGTGACCAATCAGCGTGCGCATCAGTTGCTTCGCTTCAACCAGCGAACGCGGATTGGAGAAATCCTCGCGCGCCAGGTCGATCAAGGTCTGGCCACGCAGCGAACGCGCGCGTTCGTCTGCCGGCGAAACTCTCACCGGCCCACGCTCGACTTCGTAAACGTAATCGGCATCGGTGTCCACCGCCAGACCTTCGACATCGATCTCCAGCATCGGCCCGTAACCCAGTTCCTGCAGAAGCACGCGCTCGAAGCGCCGCAGGTCGCCTTCCTGAGCGCTGATCGCAAAGCGCTGCAGGGTTTCGGCGTACACGGCGAACAGACGGACATGCGCATCCTCGCGCGGCAGTAACTGCATCAGCAGCTCATTAAGATAGTAGGCGCAAAACAGCGACCGGCCGGCGAGCAGCGGCTGCCCACCCTGCCACTCCGCCTTGATCAAGGTCTTCACCTCGCCGCTGCCGGCCCAGGCCAGTTCGAGCGGCTGAAAGGCAAGCAACAATCCACGCAGGACCGACCGCGGTCGCCGTGCGCCGCGCGCAAGCAGGGGCAAGCGGCCGTAGTCGCGCGAAAAAACGTCGGCGATCAGACTCGTTTCACTGTACGGGTAAGCGTGCAGTACAAACGCCGGCTGGCCGTCCACCCTGTTCCGCTGATTCACCTTTCGACTCTTTGACCGGCCAAACTCACGCGCTGCACGACCTGCTACCCGTAGCCAAGCTTGCTCAGCACCTGTTCATCGTCCGCCCAGCCCGACCTGACCTTGACGAATACCTCGAGAAAGACCGGTCCGCCAAACATTGTCTGCATGTCCTGGCGGGCTTCCGACGCAATTCTCTTCATCGTCTCACCCGCTCGGCCAATGAGGATCGGCTTCTGGCGTGGACGGTCGACGATGATCGCGGCAGCGATTCGGCGCAAACCCCCATCAACGACGAAGCGCTCGATCTCGACTGCCACGGCATAGGGGAGTTCGTCGCCAATCAATCGGAAGACCTTCTCCCGGATGTACTCGGCAGCCAGAAAACGCTCGCTTCTGTCGGTCAACTCATCCTCAGCAAACAGCAGGTCGGCTTCGGGCAAGCGCTGGCGCAACTCGCCCAGGAGAAAGTCCAGTTGCGTCCGGCGCGTAGCGCTGACCGGGACGATCGCCGCGAACTCGCCTTGGCCCGCGAGGCGGGCAAGAAACGGCAGCAGGTCGTTCTTGTCGGCCATCTGATCGATCTTGTTGACCGCGACAATCAGTGGGCAAGTAGCCGGCACAAGCTGCCGCACAACGTGGTCGCGCTGATCGTAGCGGCCCGCTTCGACGACCAGCAACGCCAGATCGACCTCGCCGACAGCCTGTTTGATGCCACGGTTCATCCGCTGATTCAGTGGGCCACCGTGCGCCGTCTGAAAGCCCGGGGTATCGACGAAAACATACTGCGCGTCGCTCTGCGTGAGGATCCCAAGAATGTTGTAACGTGTCGTCTGCGCGCGGCGCGAGACGATGCTCAGTTTCTCGCCCACCAACGCGTTGAGCAGGGTCGATTTGCCGACATTCGGACGGCCAACGATGGCGATCCGTCCAGCGCGCATGGCGCTCACGAGCTGCTCAACAACAGCAGGGCGCGCTCGGCTGCAACCTGCTCGGCGGCGCGCCGGCTGCTGCCGCTTCCCTCGCTCGACAGGCCGGCTGCGGCAAGCTCGCAGCGCACGGTGAATTGCTGGGCATGCGCCTCACCCTCGCTACGCAACATCGTATAGCGCGGCAGCGGCAGATGTCTGCCCTGCAGATACTCCTGCAAGCGCGTCTTGGCATCCTTGATCTCCTGCTCGGCGTTCAGCTCGGCGAGCATGGCCCCATACAGGCGAGCGATGATCGCCCCGGCAGCGTCAAAGCCGGCATCCAGCCACAGGGCGCCAAACAGGGCCTCGACCGCGTCCGCCAGAATCGACGGCCGGCGATGCCCACCGCTCCTTTGCTCGCCTTCGCCGAGGCGAAGGAAATCGCCTAGTGAAAGCGCCAAGGCGTGCTGGTGCAGTCGGTCCTGGCGCACCAGATGTGCGCGCAGCCGCGACAGGTCGCCTTCGGGAAGCGCCGGAAAACGCTCGAACAGACAGTGCGCGATGATCGCATTCAGAATCGCATCGCCGAGAAACTCGAGGCGCTCATTATGCTGCGCAGAGCAACTGCGATGGGTCAAAGCCGTTTGCAGCAGTGTCTGATCGCGAAACGTGTAGGCAAGTGCACGCTCGATCGGGTGCGCGCTCATTGCGCGGAGCCACTCCCCGTCGAAGAACCGCGGAAATCGATCAGCAGGCTGACGTTGGCCACCAGCGGGATGCGTTTCTCGTAAGAAAACGCAATAACTACCTTGTTGTCCTCCTTGAAGATGTCCAGATCGGCCGCGGACAGCGTCTGAATGTGCTCGACCTCGGCATAGCGCGAAAACGCCTGGCGGAGGTCGCTCACCGTCTTGCCCGATCCTTCGGCAGCGACTGCCTTGACCGCCTGCCGGATCTTGTAGTAGTCCATTACTTCAGGGAGAACGCGAATGGCAAGAATAGCCACGATGGCGATGACGATACCCCAGACGATGACGCCCGAAAGCGCGATCCCTCGCTGTCGATTCATGAACGCTCCTCAGTTGAACGAGCCAATCCGTCCGAAATCACTGAAATTCAGCCAGATGAAGAATGCCTTGCCGACGATGTTCTCTTCCGGGACGAAACCCCAGAAGCGGCTGTCGCGGCTGTTGTCGCGATTGTCGCCCATCACGAAGTACTGCCCCGCGGGCACCGTGCAAATCACCCCGGCGCCATTGTAGGAGCAATTTTCCCGCTGGCGAAACTGCTCGGGCCCGGGAATGAACGGCGGCGCCTCGTCGTCGTTGAGGATCTGGTGTTCGACGCGGCCGAGCTTCTCGACAAACTGCTTCGAATAATACAGGCGTTCGGGATGCAGGTAATCTTCGACCTTGCGCGCCTCGACCGGCTGGCCATTGATCGTCAACCGCTTGTTCTGGTAGGCGACCCGGTCGCCCGGCACGCCGACCACCCGCTTGATGTAATCGAGCGAGGGATCCACCGGATAGCGAAAGACCATTACGTCGCCGCGCTGTGGTGTGTTCAGCTCGATGATCTTCACGTTGGCAACCGGCAGGCGGATCCCGTAGGTGTACTTGTTCACCAGAATGAAATCACCGACCAGCAAGGTCGGTATCATCGAGCCGGAAGGGATCTTGAACGGCTCGACCAGGAACGAGCGCAAAAGGAAAACGACCAGAATGACCGGAAAAAAGCTGGCCCCATATTCGACCCACCAGGGATCCGGCGCGCCCGCCGGACGGCGCCGGCGCAGAATACAGGCATCTGCCACCCAGATGGCACCGCTGATCAGCACCAGGATCAGCAGGATCAGAGCAAAATTCACGCGTCTTCTCCTCTACTTGCCGACCCGCAGGACGGCCAGGAAAGCCTCTTGCGGAATCTCGACCGAACCGACCTGCTTCATTCGCTTCTTACCCGCCTTCTGTTTCTCGAGCAACTTCTTCTTGCGCGTAATGTCGCCGCCGTAGCACTTGGCGAGAACATCCTTGCGCATCGCCTTGACGTTCTCGCGCGCGATGATGTTTGCGCCGATCGCCGCCTGAATCGCTACGTCATACATCTGGCGGGGAATCAACTCACGCATCTTGCTCGCCAGCTCGCGGCCGCGAAACACCGAGTTCGCCCGATGCAGGATGACTGAAAGCGCATCGACGCGTTCACCGTTGATCAGAACGTCCAGCTTGACGACATCCGCTGCACGATACGCCTTGAACTCGTAGTCCAGAGAAGCGTAGCCACGCGATACCGATTTCAAGCGGTCAAAGAAATCCATCACGACCTCGGCCATCGGCATTTCGTAGACCAGTTGTACTTGCCGTCCGTGATAGCTCATGTCCACCTGATTGCCGCGCTTCTGGTTGCAGAGTGTGATCACGTTGCCGAGATAGTCCTGCGGGACAAACACCGTGATCGTGATGATGGGTTCACGGATCTCCTCGATCTTGGCGAGATCGGGCAACTTGGCCGGATTTTCCACTTGCAGCAGGCTGCCGTCGCGCATCAGGACTTCATACACGACGGTTGGCGCGGTGGTGATCAGATCCTGGTCAAACTCGCGTTCGAGGCGTTCCTGAACGATCTCCATGTGCAGCAGACCGAGGAAGCCGCAGCGAAAACCGAAGCCGAGAGCCTGCGACACCTCGGGTTCGAAACGCAGCGAGGCATCGTTCAACTTCAGTTTTTCGAGCGATTCGCGCAGCGCATCGTACTGGTTCGACTCGACCGGATACAGGCCGGCGAACACCTGCGATTTGATCTCCTTGAAACCAGGCAGCGCAGCGCCTGCCGGGCGCTCGACGAGAGTCACCGTGTCGCCCACCTTGGCCGCCTGCAGTTCCTTGATTCCCGAGACGACGTAGCCCACCTCCCCGGCACGCAGTACGTCGCGGACGAGCGCCTTCGGGGTGAAGACGCCAACCTGCTCGCACAGATGCGTAGATCCGGTCGCCATCAGACGGATGCGGTCCTTCGGTCGCAAGCTGCCATCGAAGACGCGCACGAGCATGACGACACCGACGTAATTGTCGAACCAAGCGTCCACCAGCAACGCCTTGAGGGGCGCTTCCGTATCGCCCTGCGGAGCTGGAATTCGCTCGATGATCGCTTCGAGAATATCCTCGACGCCAAGACCGGTCTTTGCCGAGGCGAGAACCGCGTGCGAAGCATCAATGCCGATCACGTCCTCGATCTCCTGTTGCGCCTTGTCAGGCATGGCCGAAGGCAGATCGATCTTGTTCAGTACCGGTAGAACATCGACGCCCAGTTCGATCGCCGTATAGCAATTGGCTACGGTCTGCGCCTCCACACCCTGCGATGCGTCGACGACCAGCAAAGCGCCCTCGCAGGCAGACAGCGAGCGCGAGACTTCGTAGGAAAAATCGACGTGTCCCGGGGTATCGATCAGATTCAGGTTATACACTTGGCCGTTGCGCGCCCGGTATTGCAGCGCCGCGGTTTGCGCCTTGATCGTGATGCCGCGCTCACGTTCGATATCCATCGAGTCGAGCACCTGCGCTTCCATTTCGCGATCCGAAAGTCCACCGCACAAGTGAATGATGCGATCGGCCAGCGTCGACTTCCCGTGGTCGATGTGCGCAATGATCGAGAAATTCCGGATGTGCTGCATGAACATCTTCGTCGTCCTGTCGCCGGCGTTCGTCCGCTGAAAAAAAGGGTGCCGGCGGGCACCCTTGGTCGAACAGCCTGAAGGCGCGGATTCTAGCCGATTCGGCTCAGATAATCACGGACTTTGCTCACCTCGAGGCGGTAATGGCAGAGTTCGGTCTGCCCGTGCAGGAGCACCGGCACCCATTCGTCGTAGTGGGCGAGCAGCCGGGGGTCGGCGTCCACATCGACCACCTCGACTGCGAACTGCAACTCCTCGGCGAGCGCGCCAAGCGCCACCTCCATCTCTGCGCAGAGATGGCAGTAGCTGCGCGAGACGAGCGTCAGCTGCGGCCGCCCACTCACTCGCCGCGCTTCTCGCTGACACCCCCCTTGAGGGTGACGAAGGTCTGTTGATCGCCGCGTCGCACCAGTAAAGTGACGTTGGCAGACTTGTCCACCTGTGCCAACAACTTGTTGAACTGCTCAACCGTTCTCAGCTCGACACTCTCGCCGCGCGCGATGAGTGCGAGGATCACGTCACCCGGGCGCAAATCCGCGCGGCCGGTGGCACTACGGATTTCCTCGATCAGCAAACCCCCATTAATCCTCAGTTCGCGCCGCTGCTCGGCCGTCAGCTCGGACAAGACCAGACCCAGTCGATTTGCCGTGCGCTCGCTCGGCTTCACACTGCGCCCGCTGCGCGCGGCGATCTTCTCGTCCGGCATTTCGCCGACCACCAGCGTGATATCCTTGCTCGCTCCCTTGCGCCACAACTGGACACTGACCCGGCTTCCCGGCTTGCTCGCCCCGACGATGCGCGGCAGGTCGTTCGAACCGTTGATCGTCTTGCCGTCGAACTTGAGGATCACATCGCCCGGCTCGATCCCCGCCTTGTCGGCCGGGCCGCCTTTTTCCACCGAGTTTACCGCCGCCCCCTGCGCCTTGCCGAGACCGAAGGAATCAGCCAGATCCTTGGTCACCTCCTGAATGACGACACCGATGCGACCACGGCTGACGCGCCCATGGCTGCGCAACTGAGCTTCCACCTCCATTGCCATGTCGATCGGAATCGCGAAAGAGATCCCCATGAATCCGCCCGACCGGCTATAAATCTGCGAATTGATCCCAACCACCTCGCCCTTCATGTTGAACAGCGGCCCGCCCGAGTTGCCGGGGTTGACCGCGACATCGGTCTGGATGAACGGCACGTAGTTCTCTTGCGGCAAAGAGCGCCCCTTGGCGCTGACGATCCCCGCCGTCACACTATTGTCGAAACCGAAAGGCGAACCGATCGCAACCACCCATTCGCCCACCTTGAGCTGCGCCGGGTCGCCAAAGCGCACCGCGGGCAGCGCAGTTGCGTCGATCTTGAGCAGGGCGATGTCGGTGCGCTTGTCGGCGCCGACGACGCGTGCCTTGAATTCGCGTTTGTCGGTCAGGCGGACGAGAATCTCGTCGGCCGCGTCAACCACGTGCGCATTGGTCAGGATGTAGCCATCGGCGCTGACAATGAACCCCGAGCCGAGCGAACGGCTCTCGAAGTCGCGCGGTGTGCCCGGTATTCCTGGCTGGCGCGGGATGAAACGGCGAAAGAATTCGAACATCGGGTCGTTCTCGTCGAACGGAAAAGGCTGCGCGCCGCGTCCGCTGTTGCGTGCCGACTGAATCGTGCTGATATTCACCACTGCCCCGCCCTGCTTCTCGACAAGCTCGGTAAAATCGGGCAGCCCACGGTTCTGCGCCTGCGCAAAGAAGGACGAGAAAAGGAGAAAGAAACCGACGAACAACTGTTTCATGGCAGAGAATGCCTCCTGAGTGTCAGCCAAGAAAATAGAGCAAGTTAGCAACTGGGGGCAGCGCAAGCAGATTCAAGCGATCAGCGACGAATTGATGGCCGCAAGCTTGCATCGCCGCGCCAGCGCCATTCGGCGCGCCACAAGTGCAGCCAGCCGAGTCCGAGACCCACCAGGGCTCCAGCCAGCGCTCCTGCTTCGCCGCCCAGCTCCGAACCTGCTAACGCCCCGCCAAGCAGCGCCAGCAAAGGATAGGCGTAGGCGGCGAAGGCGCTGCGCCGCACCGAGCGGGCCGGCAACAGCACACGTACGCGCTCACCAGCGACACGACCGGTCCCATTCACCACACGATACGTGCGCCGCGCATCACACGCGGGTCGGGCGAGAAGCCGGCCGCCGCAGCCGCCAGGCGCACTACAGTGACCACAGCCACTGTCCTCGACGCGCACCGTGGCCAGGTCACCGTCGACAGCGACGACTACAGCCCAGACTTCGCTCTGCTCGCCATCGTAGGCTTCGTCTGCGGCGTCCGCCGCCGGCCGCTCGTTCACATCTACCATCGGCGGTCGGCCGCTGTGTCCAGGAGTGGTCGCAGCTTCTCGGCAACCACCTCGCGCGCGCGGAAAATCCGCGAGCGCACAGTGCCGATCGGACAGTTCATCGCCTCGGCGATTTCCTCGTAACTCAAGCCTTCGATCTCGCGCAGCATGATCGCGCTGCGCAGGTCTTCCGGCAGCCCGGCCATCGCTGCGTCGATCGTCTCGCCGATCTGCCGCGACTGCAACAGGCTTTCGGGCGTATTGATATCGCGCAGTTGTCCGGCATCGTCAAAGCTCTCGGCGTCGTCCGCATCGACCTCGGTAGAGGTTGGCGCGCGCCGTCCCTGGGCGACGAGATAGTTCTTCGCGGTATTGATGCTGATCCGGTAAAGCCAGGTGTAGAAGGCACTCTCGCCGCGAAACGACGGCAGTGCACGATAGGCCTTGATGAAAGCCTCCTGCGATACATCCTCGACCTCTGCCTGGTCACGAATGTAGCGCGATAGCAGACGCGCAACCTTACGCTGGTACTTGGCAAACAGAACCTCGAAGGCCTGGCCGTCACCGGCCTGCGCTCGCTCAACCAAAGCTTGGTCAACTTCGCGTTCGCTCATGCCTTGTGCTTTTCCCATCACCCGCAGTAAGAATTTGTCAGGGCAGTATAGCGCAAGCGTGCGAGCCCAACGTAACAGTGCGTGAGCAGCCACGACCGACAGCCCCCCGCAACCCGGGCTGGCGCGGGAACTGCGCAGATGGCTGGAGCATTTCGCCCGTCTGCGGCGGCTCACCACCGCGGGCAGGCGACCGCCAGTTGCTGCAGGCGCGCGCGCAGCGCCCGGAAATCAGGACAATGTTGCGCGACCAGCGACCAGAAGCGGGGACCATGGTTCATTTCGTGCAAGTGCGCCAGCTCATGAACGACCACATAATCGATCACGGCGATCGGAAAATGAACCAGTCGCCAATTCAGCCGAACGACACCCCGCCGGCTGCAACTGCCCCAACGGGTACGCGCCGAGGAGAGCGACAATGCCGGCTGACGAACGCCGAGCAGAGGCACATAGTGGGCAAGGCGCGCGGCAAACAGCGCACGGGCGCGCTCGCGCAGCGCTTTTTCCAGCACCCGCGGCGCATCCTCAGGGCAGCGCAGACACAAGGTCAGCGTCGGTTCACCGCTGCCCGGCGCCCAGGCGGCGCGGTTGGCGCCACTCGCCAGGCGCAGCGTGAGCCACTCGCCGAGCAGCGGAACGCGTTGACCGTCGTCAATCGATAACCGAACTGCCGTCGGCGGCTGCCACTCGCGCACTTTGCGCGTGATCCACTCGCCGTGGCGCAGGAGCGCTGACTCGATGTCACCCGGCGATGCTGGCATGGGTGCGATGACGCGCAAGCCCTGACGGTCGACGACGATGCCTATGCTGCGTCTCGTCGATCGGCGCAGCGAGTAGCCAATCGTCTGCCCGCCGATGACGATCGTGTGCTCAGAATCGCGGCCGGGCGCGGCTTCCCCGCGCCGCGCAGATCGCTCAATCGGGGACCGCATCCGCCGGACCACCATAGCGGTGCGGCGAGATGCGGCGCATCTCCGCCTCGATCCAGGCCGACGCGAGAGCATTGATGCGAGCCGCCGTCTTGTCAGCGGGATCGATCGCCGGCCCAATGCTGACGGTGATCAATCCAGGCGTGATGGCAAAGCTGCTCTTGCGCCAGAACTCCCCGGCATCGTGCGCAACCGGCACGACCTTGTGCCCACTGCGTACAGCGAGGTGTGCGCCACCCGGCTTATACCGGCTGGTGAGCCCGGGTTCGACGCGCGTGCCTTCGGGGAAGATGACCACCCAGTAGCCCGCCGCCAGACGCTCGCTCCCCTGGTCGAAGACCTGTTTCAGCGCCTCCTTGGCCTCGCCACGATCAATCGAGATCATCTTCAGCGCCGCCAGCCCCCAGCCAAAGAAAGGCACGCGCAGCAACTCGCGTTTCATCACGAATACCAGCGGCGGAAAGACCTCCTGCAGGCCGACGGTTTCCCACGCTGACTGGTGCTTGCTAAGCACGATGGCCGGTTCCGACGGCATGTTCTCGCGCCCGATCACCCGGTAGCGCAGGCCGAGCAGGTAGCGGCAGAAGGCCATGAAACCAGCCCGCCAGATGGCGATGATGCGGTAGCGGAACGGCAATGGGCAGACGAGGGCAAGCGTGACGAGAATCCCGAAGGGGACTGTCCACAGGCCGACGAGCAGCATGAACAGCGCCGTCCGCAACGCTGGCATCAGGCGCCCAGGATGAAGTTGGCAGCCAGGGCTAGATCAGGGAAGACCGTCGTCCCGCTCGGCAGACCGCCGCCGGCCTGGGTTTCCGTTCCCTTGCCGGTCAACACGAGCAGCGGCTTGGCGCCCACCGCGACCGCTGCCTGCAGGTCGCGCAAGGAATCGCCCACCGCCGGCACACCCGCCAGATCGACGTTGAAGCAGCTGGCGATGCGCTCCAGCATGCCGGTTTTCGGCTTGCGGCAGTTGCAGTTGGCCTCGATCGGATGCGGACAGTAGAAGATCGCGTCGATCCGCCCGCCGGCACCCAGCACCGCACGATGCATCTTGTCGTGGATGGCGTTGAGCGTGTCCATGTCGAATAGCCCACGTCCAATGCCCGACTGGTTGGTCGCGACGATGACCAGATAGCCTGCCTCGTGCAAGCGCGCGATGGCGTCCAGGCTGCCGGGAATCGGCCGCCATTCTGCCGGCGACTTGATGAACTGCTTCG
>ERZ761603.1076-NODE-1076-length-21314-cov-14.114305_pt1 | contig 21314 bp, 19 predicted proteins | sample MGYA00511879_ERZ761603 | MGnify/ENA primary metagenome ERZ761603 (study PRJEB28899, sample SAMN02850040) | bioreactor sludge metagenome | biome: EBPR Sludge; feature: EBPR Bioreactor; material: flocular biomat | place: Australia: Thorneside Wastwater Treatment... | reverse complement strand
GCTCGTGTTCGCCCTGACGGCTGGGGTTTTCGGCATCATTGGGCGGCGGCCGCGATGAGCGCCGAGCCACCGCATGTAGATACCAGCGAAGTTTCTCCAGTCTCCGCTGCGTTGCCGAGTCGTCGCCGACAGATCCAGGTGCGGGCAACCGTGCTGGCGGTGGTTGTGATTTGCGCGCTGCCGTTGCTCGCCGCGTTGTACCTTCGCTACATCTCGCCGCCACAGCCAACAGCAACGGTCGGCGCGCCGCTGGCTCCGGTAGCGCTGCCTTTCGAATTGCTGCAGCACCTGGACGAGACGCCATTGGACCGTCCGCAAGTGAGCGGCAAGTGGCTGGTCATCATTGCCGCACCGGGTCGTTGCGACGACCCCTGCCAGCAAGCGCTGTATCTCACCCGCCAGTCGCGTACGGCACAGGGACGCAACATGACCAGGATCGAGCGCCTGTGGGTAGTCACCGACGGCGTCACGCCGGAGCCGCAGTTGCTGGCAGCGCATCGTGACCTGATTGTGGCCACCTCGAGCGACGGCCGACTGCTGGAGGTTCTGAGCGGTGACGGGTCTCGTTTCATTCATCTGGTCGACCGGCGGGGCCTTCTCGTCTTCCGCTACCCCTACGATTCCGATCCCAAAGCCTTCATCAGCGAGTTGGGTAAGCTGATCAGGCACTGACCGGAAGTCACCTGCTCGTCAGTGCCTGACCAGTGTTGAGCCGCACAGGCAAGGCCTGAGCGCAACCTGCCTCAGCAAGCTCGGCCGTCGCTTTCCGCCAACAGCGGGACAAGACTGGTTCGCATCTTCTGCAGGGCCTTCGCCTCTATCTGGCGTATGCGCTCCGCCGATACACCAAACTGGGCCGCCAGTTCGTGCAGGGTGGCCGGATTATCGTCCGCCAGCCAGCGAGCCTCAATAATCCGCCGGCTGCGAGGATCGAGCTGGCCCAAGGCACTTTGCAGTCCTTCGCCGTGCAGACGATCCCTTGCTCGCGCCGCCAAAACCTGCTCTGGTTCATTCGTGGTGTCGGCCAAGTAGGCGATGGGTGCGAACGATTCTTCGTCGTCTTCCTGCTCGAGCGCCATGTCGTGGCTTGACAAACGCTGCTCCATCTCCCGTACGTCGGCCGGCCTGACACTCAAGCGATGCGCGATATCCGTGACCTGCGCCGGCCGCAGGGACTCGCTGCTCGCTTTCAGGCCGCGCAGGTTGAAAAACAGCTTGCGCTGCGCCTTGGTCGTGGCGACCTTGACCATGCGCCAGTTGCGCAGCACGTATTCATGGATCTCGGCCTTGATCCACTGGATGGCGAAGGACACCAGACGCACGCCGTGCTCCGGGTCGAAACGCTTCACCGCCTTCATCAGGCCGATGTTGCCTTCCTGGATCAGATCCGCGTGTGGCAAGCCATACCCGAGATAGCCGCGTGAAATGGCAATTACCAAGCGCAGATGCGAAAGGACCAGTTGCCTCGCCGCCTCCAGATCACCCTCTTGTCGGAAACGCGTCGCGAGACGAAACTCTTCCTCCTGGGTCAGCAGCGGAAACTGTCGGGCGATCTGAACGTACGCCTCTATGCTCCCGATGGGTGAGAGAGGCAAGGGCAGTGTCAGAGCTTGAGTCATTGTGCAGAACTCCTCTCAATATTGACGGAATGAATTTTAGCACTCGCCTGCATAGAGTGCTAATCGTCCACAGGGTTCCCGAAAAGAAAGGAGCCGGCGCATGCGCGACCTGCTCGCGGCCTACCGGGACAGTGGAAGCAAGAGCGTCATGCGGGCTGTGGCAAACGCGGGATTTTGCGCCGGGGTCACCAAGACCGGGTGCAAGTGGTTCCAGTCTGTATGGCTTCGAACAGCCGTTCAGGTTCCGTGGCGTTCCTTACGCTCCGGCAGCATGAGAATCGCATCGCGATTGCTCCACGAAAAGCATTTCGCCGCAGCTTCCCGCCAGGGTAGCCAACAAAAGCTCAGATGTTCGTCGCCAGCGATCGTCACCGGCCTTGCAGTGGGGAGTTGCAGCGACAGAACGTGCTCGGTGTTGTGCGTTACCCCCGGCGCGTAGCGATGTCGCCATTCGGCGAAGATCTCGTAACGGTTGGTCAGCTGCCAGTCATCGAGTTGCTGCGGATCAGCTGCGATCCCGGTCTCTTCGGCGACTTCACGGACCGCGGTCTGTCGCAGTGTCTCACCGGCTTCCTGGCTGCCGGTTACCGATTGCCAGTAGCCCGCATGCGAAGCTCGTTCGAGCAGCAGGACCTGGAGGTCGGGCGTGTGAATAACGACCAGTACCGATACCGGCCGCTTGAACGATGTCATGCCGGGATCGCCAAGGTAGGCAGTCCCTCTCGCTCAAGATCGAAAAAAACCCAGAAGGGACAGTCTTGCGTTCGCCAATCGTCGCTGGCTGCGGTGAACACGTCATGAAGTGCCTGGAAAGCCTCCGGCTCGGCGGTGTGCAAGGTCTCGACGTGTAACAGCAGCAGGACGTAACCTGCCGCTTCGCACCACGAGAAGTCGGTCAGGCAGTCATACAGGGCGTCCAGGTTCTGGCCATACCATTCCGGAAAATCAAGCCCCCATCCCAGAGCGGCGAGCGCCGACTCCAAATCGTCAACACCGGCCAGGTCGACCTCAAAGCAGACCAAGCCGCCGGCTTCCGCAGCCTGTCGGACGAGAATTCGCCCGTTAATGGGTAGTTGGTAAATCCCCGCTGCGCGGGCGTCTTCAAGCTGTGCTTGCAGCAGCGGGTTCATGGCGCTTCACGTATCCAGCGGAAGCTTCGATAATGATTGTCAGTGTAGTAGTATTCCCCTGCAGTCGCGACATCACCCGTCTGCCCGCGCCCGGCGATGATACGGCGCGCACCGCGATCGCGACTACCGGGAGTGCGCACCGTGTACTCGCGATAATAACCGCGTGGTCGCGGTGGCAGCCGCTGTTCAAAGTTGCCGAAAATGCTCCCGTCCTTGCGCGGGTAGGGAAAGGGGCCACCTTGCTGGATCAGGCGCAGGGTTTCCTGGGCTTCCGCTGGCAGAGCAGTGAAGGCGATGGCGGCGAGCCGGACTTCCCGCGCTTGCGTCGCGCTACTCGTGAACAGCTGCCCGACCAGCGTTGCCAGCAGGATGAAACCGAGAAAAGCAACGGCTCTGCGCACTTCCAGCTAGCTCCCGCTGACCTCGACGCGAGTATCGACCTTGTGCCGCAGGCGAATGTGGAGTTCGCGCAGCTGTCTTTCGTCCACACTGCTGGGGGCTTCGGTCAGCAGACACTGCGCGCGCTGGGTCTTCGGAAAGGCGATGACGTCGCGGATCGAGTCCGCCCCGGCCAGCATGCTGACAATTCGATCCAGCCCGAACGCCAGTCCGCCATGCGGCGGAGCACCATACTTGAGGGCATCGAGGAGAAATCCGAACTTGAGCTTAGCTTCCTGCTCACCAATGCCCAGGACCTTGAACACCGCTTCCTGTACCGGTGCGCGGTGAATACGGACGGAACCGCCTCCCAGCTCGGAGCCGTTCAGGGCAAGGTCGTAAGCCTTCGCCAGACAGTTCGCGGGATCAGCGTCAAGTCGCCTAACGTGCTCGTCCTTGGGACTGGTGAATGGATGATGGCACGCGGTCCATCGCCTCTCTGCTTCGTCGTACTCGAACATCGGAAAATCGACGATCCAGACCGGGGCCCAGGGGCGCCCATCGACCAAGCCCTTTTCGTGACCGAGTTTGACGCGCAGCGCTCCGAGTGCGTCATCGACAATCTTGCGCTTGTCAGCACCGAAGAAAATCAGGTCGCCCGTTTGTGCGCGGGTACGCTCAACGATGGTGTGCAAAGCTGAGGCATGAAGATTCTTGACGATCGGCGACTGCAGTCCGCTTTCGTTGAGTTGGCTGGCATCGTTGACCTTGATATAGGCCAAGCCCTTGGCCCCATAGATGCCCACGAACTGGGTATAGGCATCGATCTCGCCGCGGGTGAGATTCGCCCCGCCGGGTATGCGCAGCGCGGCAACCCGCCCCCCCGGGCTGTTGGCGACGTTGGCGAAGACCTTGAATGAGACATCTTTCAAGGCATCGGTGACATCGACCAGTTGCAGCGTCACGCGCAGGTCCGGCTTGTCCGAGCCGTAGCGGTCTATGGCCTGTTGATACGACAGGCGGGGAAAAGGGTTCGGCAGCTGGGCGCCGATCGCCTCCCGGAAAACCACCCGAATCAGTTCTTCCATCAGGGTGATGATCTCGTTCTCGTCCATGAACGAGGTTTCGATGTCAACCTGAGTAAACTCCGGCTGCCGGTCGGCGCGCAGGTCTTCGTCGCGAAAGCACTTGGTGATCTGATAGTAACGGTCGTAGCCAGCCACCATCAGCAACTGCTTGAAGAGTTGCGGCGATTGTGGCAGGGCGAAGAACTGACCTGGATGCACCCGCGACGGCACCAGGTAGTCTCGTGCCCCCTCGGGCGTACTCCTGGTCAACATGGGCGTTTCGATGTCAATAAAACCCGCGTCGTCGAGGAAGCGCCGGAACGCGCGTGCCGTACGATAGCGCAACTGCATGTTCTTCTGCATCTGCGGCCGGCGCAGGTCGATCACTCGATGCAGCAAACGCGTATTTTCGGACAGGCCGTCTTCGTCCAGCTGGAAAGGTGGGGTCAGCGAGGTGTTGAGAATCCCCATTTCCTGGCACAGGATTTCGACCTCACCACTGGCAATGTTGGCGTTGACCGTACCTTCCGGGCGCGCACGCACCCTGCCGTGGACGCGCAGACAGAACTCGTTGCGCACCGCTTCCGCGGTCTTGAACATCTGCGGTCGGTCGGGGTCGCAGACGATCTGCGCCAAGCCTTCACGATCACGCAAGTCAATAAAAATCACCCCGCCGTGGTCCCGGCGTCGATGTGCCCAGCCGCACAGCGTCACTTCTTGGCCGACGAGCGCTGAACTGACTTGTCCACAGTAATGAGTTCGCATGGTGTTCCAGAGTCCTTGCGTCAGAAGGTGGTGGCACTGGCAGCGGCAGTGGTGGACGGCGGACGCAGCGGCGGCGCGACAACGCCCATCGAGATCACGTACTTGAGGGCGGTGTCGACACTCATCTCGAGCTCGATGACCTCCGCCCGCGGCAGCATGAGGAAGAATCCGGAGGTCGGGTTTGGCGTTGTCGGCACGTAGACGCTGACGTGTTCGCCGGCAAGATGGCGGGCCGCTTCTCCGCCCGGCGCACCGGTCAAGAAGGCGATCGTCCACGCGCCGCGGCGTGGATATTCGATCAGCAAAGCCTTGCGAAAGGCGTTTCCGGACGAGGAGAACAGAGTATCCGAGACCTGCTTGACGCTGTGGTAGATCGAGTTGACGACGGGAATCCGAGCCAGCAGACGTTCCCACCACACCACCAGCCGCTGGCCAATGAAGTTGGCAGCGAGGACGCCGGTCAGAACAATGATCAGCAGCGTCAGGATCGCGCCAACGCCCGGAACGTCGAAGCCGAGCACGTTGCGCGGGTGGATCGCAGCCGGCAGCAGATGCAGGGACTGGTCCATGGTGCCGACGATCAGTGTCAGCACCCAGGCGGTAATTGCCAGGGGCACCCAGATCAGCAAACCGGTAATAAAGTGGCGTTTGATTAACTGTCGGCGCATGCCGCTGATCCTGTCGTCAAGGCCGGCGCCGGCGCATTCGCGTTGTTTGCGGGGGGTGCCTGGGCTGGCGTTTCCTTGGCTGGCGGTACCTTGTCGCTGCCACCCTTAAAATCAGTAACATACCAACCGCTACCCTTCAGTTGGAAGCCGGCAGCCGTCACCCGCTTGTGATAGCTGGCTTGGCCGCAGGTCGGGCAGCAGGTGAGAACAGGGTCGCTGAGTTTCTGCAGGTGATCGTTTTCGAATCCGCATGCGGAGCAACGGTAAGCGTAAATCGGCATGAGAAACCCCAGGGGAAGGCTGCAAAAGGTCCGATTATACGCGAAGCACGGGCCCGCTTTGACCCTGGCCTCTGGCAGCGGGTGCACAATCGAAAGTGTTGGAGGTCAATGAGTGGTTGGAGGGGGAAGAGTCTCTGGAAGGTGGCTGGCACGGCGAGTGCTTGGATTGTGGGTGGAAGCACACGACCGGAGAAGCAAAATGGACTGGAAGCGAAGAGGGGAGGAGGAAAGTGAAAGTCAGTAGAGGAACAGTTGGAGCGTCATCCGGCGCTGAAAGCGCGGATGGAGAAGGTGCTAGACCTGGTTGAGAACGCGTCAGGAGCGTGCGCCTGGCCGATGAAGCGGAGCGGCGAGCGATCGAGGAGCTTCGTCAGATGAGCCAGGAAGTGATGCAGAGTTGGGAGCAGCGGGCGTCGGATCGGGAAGCCCAAGAAATGGAGGCGAAGGGAGAAGTCGTTCGCCAGGTAAAAAAACGCCACTGGACGTGCCCGTTTGGCGAGATCACGGTGGAAGAACAGACCTACCTGACTAAGGCGCGTGGCAAACTTCGCCGGCCGTTCCAGAGCGCCGCGGCGATTTCTTGCCGGGCCTACACGCTGCGGCTGCAGCGCGTCATCACGGATTTTGGTGTGGACCTCTCCCGTTTGCCCGAGTAGTGGAACAGGTTCGGGAGCCTTACGGCATCCGCGTCGTCGCCGGAGTGGCCCAGTCGATCACCGAAGCTCACGCCAGCCGCCTGACGGAAGCCGACCTGACGCCGGCGCAGCGTCGAGCGCCAGAGCGGCTGACGCGGATTGCCGAAATCGACGGCAGCATGATCCCGGTGGTTCAGATGGGAATGCCCGACGGTGAAGGGTCGATGGCGGATCGATGCCAAACCCGCAAGGAGTTCTGGAAGGAAGCCAAGCTGTCGAGGGTTCGGCGTTCCGATGAGGTCACCTCGGTCTTTGCGGTCACCCTGGGCGATGCGGCAGCGGCTGGCGCTGAACCCGAGACCGTGCCCGCAGAACAAGCCCCTGTGTGCGCCGCTTATCGCTACCGGGCCAACCGCCCCGGCCCATTCCACTATCAAGCCGCCATTCGCGCGGGATTACCCATCGGCTCCGGCGAGGTCGCAAGGGCGCATCGCGACATCATCCAGAAGCGACTCAAACTCCCCGGTGACTTTCGATTGCACCCCGAGCGGGGATCCCGATTGACCGAAGCGGCCGCGATCACCGACACTAGGGAACGAGCCTGCGCTGAACAGAGGAGAAAACGAATGCGCGTGTTTCAGATTCAAGACGACTGGGGAATGGCGAACCTGAAAATCACCGCGCGCCCACAACCCCGGCCTGGTGCGGGGCAGGTGCTGCTGCGCATGCGCGCCTCCTCGCTGAACTACCGCGATCTGGTCGTTCCCGAGCGCGGCTACGGCAGCTTCACGGGTACCCTGCCACTGATCCCCGTCTCCGATGGCGTCGGCGAAGTGGTCGAGGTCGGATCCGACGTGACTCGAGTGGCGGTTGGCGACCGCGTCTGTCCCATCTTTTTCCAAGGCTGGATCGCTGGCGATCCCGACTTGGCACGCCTCAAGCCTTCCTTGGGTGGCCCGATCGACGGGACGATGGCAGAGTTCATGTGCCTGTCCGAGGAAGGCGTGGTCAAGGTGCCCGCGTATCTCAGCGATGTCGAAGCAGCGACGCTGCCGTGCGCGGCGCTGACCGCGTGGAGTGCGCTGATGACCTCCGGGGCGGTCAAAGCGGGCGAACGCGTGCTCGTCCAGGGATCCGGCGGGGTGGCTCTGTTTGCGCTGTTGTTCGCCAAACTTGCCGGTGCGCACGTGACCGTGATTTCCTCAAGCGACGAGAAGATCGAGCGCCTGAAGACGCTCGGCGCGGACGCGACGATCAACTACCGGACGACCCCCGACTGGTCGAAACCGGCCCGCGAGCTTACCGGTGGTCGCGGTTTCGACCACATCGTCGAACTGGGTGGCGAGAAAACGCTGCCGCAATCGTTGCGCTGCATCCGCCCCGGTGGCACGCTGTCGATGATCGGCGTGCTGTCTGGTTCCTCGCTGTCGACGCCGCTGGGTCTGATCATCACCCGTCAGGTGCGGCTGCAGGGAATCTCCGTCGGCCATCGCGACGGCTTCGAGGCGATGATTCGGGCTCTCGAACAGCACCGCGTGCCGGTGATCGTCGACCGCGTCTTCGCGTTCGAGGAGTTGAAAGAAGCGCTGATCTACCTCAGGAGCGGTGCCCAGTTCGGCAAGATCGGCATCCAGCACTGATGCCGACCCGTGTGGTCAATGGCTTGTCCCATCGAATTTGATGCGGTCAGTTGCCGGGAGCGACGCGTGCAAGCGAACGGGGACGTCCGAGCGCCTGAATTTCGATCTCCGCGGCCGGTTGCGGACGGTAATAGTGATAGCCCTGGGCAAAGTTGCAAGCCATCTTCCGGAGGGCGTCGGCTTGCGCGGCCGTTTCCACGCCTTCGGCCGTCACCGCGAGGTGCAACGTTCTTGCCAGCGCGACGATGGTGCGCACGATGGCTTCGTCGTTGGCGTCGCGCGTCATGTCCATGACGAAGGAACGGTCGATCTTCAGCTTGTCGACCGGGAAGCGTTTCAGGTAGGCGAGGCTGGAATATCCGGTGCCGAAATCGTCGACCGAGAGGCGGAAACCAGCGTCTTTCATGCGGCACAAGGTCGCCAGCGCCTGCTCGCCATCGTGCATGACTGCCGTTTCGGTGATTTCGAGCTCGATGCGCGAAGGAGCGACGCCAGTTTCGCGCAGAATGGCACCGATCCTGTCGACCAGACGCGCGTCGCGGAACTGCATCGGCGAGAGATTGACGGCGAGCGTCGCTACTTTGAAACCCATCGTGTCCCAGGCACAGATCTGTTCGCAAGTGGCGCGCAACACCTGTTCTCCGATCGCCGCGATCAGGCCGGATTCCTCGGCCACCGGGATGAAACGCCCCGGTCCGATCAGGCCCAGTTCCGGATGGCGCCAGCGCACCAGTACTTCCATGCCGGCGAGGGTATCGTCGGCAAGGTTGATCCACGGGTGGAAGAACGGCACGAACTCCCGGCGTTCGATGGCGCGGCGCAAAGCGCCCTCGATCTGGAAATGCTGCTCGGCAGTGCTGGTCATCGTCGCGTCGAAGCGGCGAATGGCGTTGCGGCCCGCGCTCTTGGCAGCGTACATCGCGGTATCAGCGTAGCGTAGCAAGGTATCGGCGCTGGTGCCGTCCTGCGGATAAACGCAGATGCCGATCGACGGCGTGGCAAAGAGCTCATGCCCGGAGACGCGGATTGGACGTTGCAGCGCGGCATGCAACTTGTTCGCGATCAGCTCGGCGTTCAGCACCTGATCGATGCACGGCAGGACGACCACGAATTCGTCGCCGCCGATCCGCGCTACGGTATCGCCGGCACGCAGCACAGCGGTGATGCGCCGCGCCACCTCCTTCAACAGCGCGTCACCGGTATGATGGCCGAGCGAATCGTTGATGTTCTTGAAGCGGTCGAGATCGACGAACATCACCGCCGCCGACAGGCCTTGCGCTGCTGAATTCTCGATCGCCTCGCCGAGACGGCGATTGAGCAGCGTGCGATTGGCGAGGCCGGTCAGGTTGTCATGGTGCGCAAGGTACTTGAGGCGCTGTTCGGCACGGCGGCGCTCGACCATCTCCGCCTCCAGCTCGGCGGTGCGTTCCTTGACCCGTTCTTCCAGTTGTTCGTGCGAGCGCTTCATCGCCCACTCTGCCGCCAGTCGTTCGCTGATGTCGGCAGCGACGAGCAGGAAACCGGTCACTTGCGCACCACCCTGATGCAGCGGCGACACCGAGAGTTGTACCGGCAGCGTCGAGCCATCGCGGCGCACGAAACGCCATTCGCGGTCGTCAATGCGCCCCAGTCGTGCCCGTGCAACGAGCACGTCGATCGCCTTGTTGGCGCGATAACCGAGATCGGCATGTAGTGCTTCGCGTTGCGTAGCCAGCGCCTCGGTGCTGATGAAAACCTCGGTTGGTAGACGGCCGACCAGTTCGTCGGCTGTCCAGCCGAGCGTTTTTTCCGTCGCCGGATTGCAGGTCACGATCAGCCCGTTACGGTCGGTGGCGAGAATGATCAGGTTGGCGCTATCGAGAATCGCACGTTGCAGGGTTTCGCTTTCGCGCAGCGACTCTTCGGCGAGTTTGCGATCGGTGATGTCCTCGAAATTCCAGATCGAACCGCCGTTCGGGTCGGCGGGGTCGATCGCGAGGCCGGTGATGCGTACCCAGAAGGGTTCGCCGTCTCGCCGGCGGTGGATGGTTTCGGTCGTGTAGGTCTGACCACGTTCCAAGGCGGCATAAACCTGTTCCCCAGCGGCTGCGTACGCTCCATCGGAAAGAAAGGTGATGCGCGTCGACTGTCCGGTCATTTCGCCGGGAGCGAAGCCGTAGATCTCTTCGATGCGCCGGTTGCAGCGCTGAAATACCCGGTTCCTGACGAAGGCGATGCCGACCACACTATGGTCGAGAATCAGTTGCTGCTCGTCGTGTGCCTGTTTGAGCGCCTCTTCGGCGCGACGGAAGGCACTGCGATCCTCCAGGATCCAGATCGTGCCGCCGGTTGGCTGCGCAGGGTTTTCGACATAACCGATCAGATTGACCCAGAGGTCGCCGCCGTCCTGGCGGCGCATCCACAGTTCCTGCTGGAAGGGTTTGCCGTTCCCCAGCAGCGGGCCGGCGGTCGCGCCGACGGCGGTGTATTCCTCGTCGCTGCGATAGAGCAGGCGCGCCGGCTGGTCGAGTCCGGAGTCGCCAGCAAAACCGAACATCTCGGCAAAGTTGCCGTTGTAGCGCACCATGCGCCGGTTGCGCGTGATCAGCACGCCGACCGACGCGTTGTGCATGATCGCTTCCACCTCGTGCAGGGCCTGCTTCAGCGCCTCCTCGGTGTGCTTGGCATCGGTGATGTCCTCGAAAATCCACACCGTGCCGCAGTGGGTGTGCCGCGGATCGACCGCCCGCGCATAAATGTGGCACCACACGGTGTCGCCATCGCGACGGCGCATCAGCCAGTCGGCCGAAAACGATTTGCCAGCGGCGAGCAGCGGCCCAGCCGCGTGGCCGACGCGAGCGTAACTTTCGCCGTCAGGATAGACGGTGATCCCGGGCTTGCCGATCAGTTCATCCGGCGAGTCGTAACCGAATAGCTCTGCGGCACACTGGTTGCAGCGTTCGATGACACGATTGCGCGAAAAAAGGATGCCAACTGCCGCATTGTCGAAGATCGCCGTCAATTCGAGCAGGGAACGGTCGAGCGCTTGGCGCATCATTTTCTTTTCGTCGATGTCGGACATGATCCAGATCGTTCCCTGGGTCGGATCGACTGGATCGACGACGTAAGCGACGGCATGCGCCCAGAAACGCGTATCGTCCTGACGGCGCATGCGCATCTCCGACTCGAACGGCAGACCCTGCGACAACAACGGTGACGCTTGCGCGCTGATCAGCGCGTACTCGTCCTCGCTGGCGTAGAGCTCCAGCGTCGGACGACCGATGCCCTCGTCGCCAACGTAACCGAACATTTCGGCGAAGCGCTGGTTGTAGCGCACCACTCGGCGATTCAGCGAGTAGCCGATACCCACCGGCGCATTGACGAGCAGCGAATGGTACTCGCGCAAGGTGCGGTCGACGTTCTCGGTTGCCTGCCGCGCCTCATTTTCGATACCGCTTGCGGCAATCAGGAAATCATCGCCGAGGGGAAAGACATCGATCAGGGCTGCACCGCCACCGCCGCGCGCGCCCCGCAAATCGATTGCCAGCGGCACCGCCACTTCCGGCTGCTGGCAACGTTCGCGCAGCAACGCGGCGTCTGCCGCGGTGAGAAATGCTTCCAGAGCGTCGTGGCACACTGTCACCGTCGTGCCCAGCAAGTCCACGAACGCACGGTTCGCGGACAACATCACGCCTCGGCCATCGATGGCGCACAGGGGTGAAGCCACGGTCTCCACGAGTCGAGTCAGCATGCTCGGATTCTCAGATCGACGACGGTTCTGTCGTCGATACCTTCCATCTCTTAGATTATGGCCCATCTTCGCGAGTTCGTCTGTTTGAAGCGACTCATGGACGAAAAGGGCTGCGCATCGTACACGAAGTTGTCGCTGGCTGAAGGGCTCGGGTTTTCCCGATCCGCGAAGGGCAGGGTGGTCGAAGCATGGCCGACGGAGAGGCCGGTGGTCACGGCGTGCGTGCTGCAGTGCGGGGTCGATAACATCGCGGGAATCGAATATTGCTGCAGATAGCACGCCGACGGCGCGATGCCGGTGGCCGGGACGACGAGATGGACATGTGGGTGATGCTCGAGCCAGCGCGAGTGGGTGTGGAGTACGGCAATGGCCCCGGGCGTGCCCTGCGACTGTTTGTCGTTGCGGCTGGACGTGCGTACCGTCTCCCAGGCGCAGCACCTGAGCCGGTCGCGAACGACCTCGGCGTGTACCGCAGCGAGACCGCGCCGTTCGGCCGGCAAGGTGAAGGTCAGCAGGAAATAATCGGCTGGCACCAGAGGTCGCATTTGACGTTCCAGCCATGGCTGGCTCTCACGGTTCGCCGCAAACAGCCGCTGGCTCTTCGGCGGCTTGATGAGGCCGGGCGCCCCCCAGGGTTTCTTCAGCACGTGCTGGTGGTAGAACTTCAGGCCGTAGAGGTCGAGCTTGACCGCGCTCCAGGCGTGCGAGGCCAGCAGGTCGGTGAAGTCGTCCGTGAGTTGCGCTTCGGTGGGGCTGTCAATCCGACGATCGACATGCTCGCCGATTCGGCGGATGGCGCGCGTAGGCGTCGATGGTCTTCAGTTGCAGCCCCTTGCACTGGAGATGTTTACGATGCGTCTGGTAGTGCCGGTCAAGGTGCGCGGCAGCGCGTGTTGTCGTCATGCTGGCTCATCGTCACGAAATATTGCAGAATCAAGTCCCTCGGGATTGAGGGCATGAAGGTGCAGAATAATTCGTGGTGTCGCAGCACGGGACTCCTCCGCGTAGCGGCTTCGTCCAACCCGGCGTTGCAGCGGACGTGCCGCAAGCGGCGCGTCCCTGAGCTTGCTTGTTGGGGCTCAACACAATGACCTACGCGGTCCTCAAGCTAGCGCACATCATCGGTGCCATCCTGATTGGTGCGGGATTGATCGGCGTCTGGCTCTGCGACATGCGCTCCCGCCAATCACGAGAACTCGTGAGGTTTGCCGAAGCTGTGCGCAACATCGCGGTGTTCTACGATGGGGTTGTGGTGCCGGGCGCCCTGGTTCTGCTGGCTTCAGGCACGTGGATGATTGTGGAGTTCTTGGGCGGTTGGGGTTTCGTCGGTGTCCCTTGGCTTGCGGGGATGGTGTTCTTGTTCGCTTTTGAGTTCGTCGAGGGCAACACGGTTACCCGGCTGTACTTCATGCGACTACGCCGGTTGACCCAGGAGGCGCTGTCGGTCGGTCGCTTCACGCCCCAACTGGAGAAAGCCCGCGCTGAGAACGTTCCGACCTTCACGCACTTTCTGGATCTGCCCATGTTGTTCTTGATCGTCAGCCTGGGTGCGCTCAAGCCGGAAACCTGGACGTTGTTCATCGTCGGCTCATTGGTTGCGCTGGCAGTCGCCACGGCTCTCACGATGGTCATCCCTCGCCTCTACTCGTGGTCGGAGGCGCAATGAGGCCATGTTGAGCCCCAATCCCGCGTTCAGGGGTCGAGCAACCATTTTGGGAGGGCGCAAAATGAAGAAGACAGTTGTGTTCGTGCTCCTCGCGCTCTTTACCGCCTCCGGCGCATTCGCCGACAACAGCAACATGATTCTCGGCGGGTGGAAGCTCATGAAGCACGACACGGAGTTTCAGGATGGAAGTTCGCCACGCAGGCTTTTCGCCCAGAACTCGCCCGGATACCTTGTCTTCACGCCGGCAGGCCGGATGATGGGAGTCCTCGAAGCCGAAGGTAGACAAACCGGCAAAGACTGACGAGGATAGGGCCAACCTTCTTCGCTCCGTCGCCGCGTACTCGGGAATGTACCGCTTGGAGCAGGACAACTGGATCACCAAGGTCGACGTCGCTTGGCCGCCTCTCTTGCACAATACCGAGCAGCTTCGACACTACAAGCTCGACGGTGACCGCTTGGAGGTGATAACCCTTGGGCTCCCGATTCAAGATTGCCGGGACAACCGGTGACGCGCACGATTCTCCTGTGGCAGCGCGTCAAGTAGTGTTGCTCGGACCGTATTCGGCGAATGTGCGGCGTAGGCTTTGCGCAGGTTGAGGTGCGGCACGGCTGGGCGTGCGAGTACGTGGAGTGCTGCTCCAGGCCGAGAGAAGAATGCCGGGCCAATCTCATTGCGGTGATAAACTGACCGTTGCCTAACCCTGCGTGCAGGCGAGCGGCATTTCCGGTGCCGCTCGGCACCGCTCGACAAGAAGGAGACATCATGGGGCTTTTTGATTTTGTCAGAGAAGCGGGAGAGAAGCTGTTTCATGCCCGGGACACTGAGGCGGCGTCGGAGGCGGTGGCGAGCGCGCCGGACGATGCCGATGCGCAGGCACGTTTGGACGCGTTGAACCGCACCGCTGGTGAAGCGATCGAGGCCTACATCAATACCCTCGGCCTCGAGGTGACCGGCCTGACCGTCACTTTCGACGGCGCCAGCGGTACCGCGACGGTGTTTGGTGTGGCCGGCGATCAGGCGACCAAGGAAAAGATCCTGCTCGGTTGTGGCAATGTGACCGGCGTCTCCCAGGTCAATGACATGCTGTCGGTCGATCAGAGCGAGCCGGAGGCGACTTTCTATACCGTCGTCGCCGGCGACAACCTGTCAAAGATCGCCAAGCAGCACTACGACAACGCGAACAAGTACCCGCTGATCTTCGAAGCGAACCGGCCGTTGCTGAGTCACCCGGACAAGATCTACCCAGGGCAGGTGCTGCGGATTCCGCCGCTCGCATGAGATCTGGCACGGGGAGTCGATGATGGGCATTGTGTGGACGATCGTTCTCGGTTTTGTCATCGGCGTCATCGCCAAATTGATCCATCCCGGCAAAGAGAATATGGGCTTCATTGCCACGGTGCTGCTGGGAATCGCCGGATCGTTTCTGGCGGGTGTCGTCGGTCAGTGGCTGGGCTGGTATCGGGCGGGCGAGGGCGCCGGATTCATTGCTTCGGTGATCATGGCAATCTTGCTGCTGGTGATTTACGGCAGGATCCGCGGCCGCTCGTCCTGACGCCGTGCGCCGTTGTCCGAACCACGATCACCTGCCGGCTGCGAAAAGGGTTCGCGCGGCGCAGCCAGACGCTCGAGCATGGCGCGCACGGCCTTGATCTGTGCTCCGTCACGTGTGTGGTAGTCCGGGCCGGAGTAACCCCACCAGTCCCAACAGCCGAACGGGTTGTTGATCCAGGTCCACGAACCCCAGCCTGGACCATGACGGGGGGTGGTCTGCGGATAGAGGATGAGCAGCCGGTTGCTGTTCGCCCAGCGCTTGTAGCCGGCCCTGTCAACGAAGCGGCGTCCAATCTGCGCGGTACTCTGGCGGCAGCCGTGAAAGACGACATGGATCCGGCAGGCCACCTGCCGGCAGACGTGTGGAACATGAAGATAAGCCTCATCGGCAAGACTGGCGTCGATCGCCTTGCCGGTGACGAATGGCTGTTGGTCGAAGCTCACGGTGTCGCCGCCAGCCGTGGCGGGCGCTTGCAGAGGGCCAAGCAGATGCGCCAGCAGCTGGCCGGCTGCGTCGAAATCACCACAGCGATTGATGTAGGGCGTTTGCGAACTGCCGCACGCGTTCGCCTGCGGATCGGCGACCGAAATCATCGCGTGCGCGGCGTCCGCCCGTTTCACGTATTGGATCGCTTCCGGTGGCAGCCATGAGGAATAAAAAGCTGCCAACGAGTCCATGACCGGCGGTTTGACTACCGTGTCCTGGCCACCCGAAAAGAGCCACACGCGATCGTCGCGCAGGCCGGCGAGCGGGTCGATGCGCCCGCTACGTGCCACGGTTTCGGCACGCGCGCGCAGCTCCTCCGCTGCCGGCAGTGGCGCCCACGATGAGGGCGACATGCAGCTCGTCAGCGCCTGCCAGATCGAGCCTTCAGCACAGTAGTACGGTCCGCCGGCAATGACGCCAACACCCTGCACCAAGCGCGAGTGCGCGACCTGGAACTGGACCGCCATCTGCCCGCCCGAGGAAACGCCGGAAACCGTCAAGCCGGTAAGATCGGCGCCCAGAGCCGGCAGTGGCGGAGCCGCGTGAGTCGGCTGTAGCAGCACGCAGACGATGATCAGGGCCGCCAGACGGCTGCGGGTGAAGAGTCCAGTCATGTGGAGGGCGGGGCAGATGGGATGACACTCGACTGTCGCATCCTAGCAGATCGTGCGCATAGGCTGGCCCGACGGGGCACCGCCAAGAGCGGCGGCAACAAGCGACTGCCTTGTTGCAATCGCCTGCGGCCCCTAAACTAAGTGCCCATCCACTCCTTGGCGCCTCTCGCGCGGAGATCCATGCCCCAGCCGTACCTCGTTCCTGTTTCCAAACTACCCGGAGTCGGGACCACGATCTTCACCGTCATGTCCAAGCTTGCGGCAGACTGCGGAGCGATCAACCTGGCGCAGGGTTTTCCGGACTTCGCAGCCGATCCGACGCTGTTCGAAGCGACTTGGCGCGCCATGTGCGATGGGCGCAACCAGTACCCGCCGATGGCGGGTATTCCAGAGTTGCGCGCGGCGATCGCCGCCAAGGTTGCCGCGCTCTACGGTACGCGTTACGACCCCGACGACGAGATCACGGTGACCGCCGGGGCGACGCAGGCCCTGTTTACGGCAATTGCCGCTTTTGTCGGTGCGGACGACGAAGTGATCGTCTTCGAACCCGTGTATGACAGCTATGTCCCCGCGATCGAAACCGTCGGCGGCCGGGCAGTTTACGCCCGGCTGACGTTTCCCGCCTATCGGCCGGACTGGGAACAGGTGCGTTCCTTGCTGACGTCCCGGACGCGAATGATCATCGTCAACTCGCCGCACAACCCGACGGGAAGTTTGATCGCTGCCGACGACTTGGCGCAACTGGCCGGGCTGACACGCGGCACTTCGATCGTGGTCCTCGCCGACGAGGTTTACGAGCACATCGTTTTTGATGGTGCGACCTATCACAGCGTCGCCACGCATCCCGAACTGGCTGCTCGCAGCCTCGTCGTTTCCTCGTTTGGCAAGACCTATCACATCACCGGCTGGAAAGTGGGTTACGTGCTGGCGCCGGGCGTCCTCATGGCAGAGTTTCGCAAAGTCCATCAGTTCAACGTGTTCACCGTCAATAGCCCCTGTCAGTTTGGTATCGCCGAGTACATGCGCGACGCTTCCCGCTATCTGCACCTAGCGGCTTTCTACGCAGGCAAGCGCGACTATTTTCGCAGCCGGCTGTGCGGATCGCGCTTCGAATTACTGCCTTGTCGCAGTACCTACTTTCAACTGGCCAGCTATGGCGCCATCTCGGACATGCCCGACCGCGACTTTGCCTGCTGGCTGACACGTGAAGCCGGAGTGGCCGTCATCCCGGTCTCGGCTTTCTACCACGACGGTCGCGACGATCGTGTCGTGCGCTTCTGCTTTGCCAAACAGGAAACCACGCTCGCCGCCGCCTGTACAAACTTGTGCCGGCTGTAGGGCTTCCCCGGCCGGCGTGCGAAACCTATAATCGCCCCCGGCAGGGCTGCGCCCTGTCTCACGGAAAAATCGGCAAGGAGGATCGCAATGAGCATGCTGCAGGAGTTCAAAGAGTTTGCCATGAAGGGCAATGTCATGGATCTCGCGGTCGGCGTGATCATTGGCGGCGCCTTCGGGAAGATCGTCGAGTCGGTCGTGGGGGACCTGATCATGCCGTTCGTCGCCTGGATCATGGGCGGCAAGCTCGACTTCAGTGGAATGTTCCTCGTGCTCGGCACGATTCCGGAGGGTACCGCGAGGACGATGGATGCGCTCAAGAAGGCGCAGGTGCCGATCTTCGCCTATGGCAGCTTCCTGACCATCCTGGTGAACTTCATCATCCTCGCCTTCATCATCTTCGTCATGGTCAAGCAGATCAACAGGCTACGGAAGAGCGAACCGGCACCGGCGCCCGCGGCGCCGCCTGAGCCAGCCGAGGAAGTTCTGCTGCTGCGCGAGATTCGAGACAGCCTCAGGAAATAGTGCGGCGCTTCGCGCCGCTGCCGTTTTTTTTTCTTGCCGGCTACCGCTCGCTGAGCGCATGCCTCGGGTGCGGCTCGGCGGTTGCGCTGCCCGCCTGTGACTTGCGGCTGTCGACGGCGACGACAACGGTCAGTCGCTCCGGGTCGATGTACTTGCGGAACGCGGCATTGACCTGCTCGGCGGAGAGAGTAGCGATTTTAGCTTCAAAGTCCTTCGAAAACTCCCAGTTGCGCCCGAGATCGAGGTAAGAAGACCACTGCGCCGCGAGCGTCGGATCTTGCGAGCGGCTGACGGTGCGCGATTCAAGGAGTCCTTTCTTGGCTTCTGCAACCTCCTGGGGGGTGAAGCCGTCACGTTGCGCACGGCGGATTTCTTCAAGAATGGCCTGCTCGGCGCGGGCCGCGTTCTGCGGCGCCGTCATCGCCATCAGCGACCAGCTCGAGAGCGCTTGCCGACTGCCCATCGACAGCGTCGAAGTGACGCTGTAACTGATGCCGTCCTTCTGCCGCAGGCGATCCATCAGCCGGCTCGACAACCCGCTGCCGCCGCCAATGATGTTGTTCGCCACGTACAAGGCGGGCGCATCGGGATCGTCGTCGCGCAGCCGGAGGTCGCTCCGTGCCCGGATGATGGCGTTCTCTTTATCCGCTGTTTCGATCACGATCCGTTTCGCGGCGATCTCGCGGAACTGGCGGTCAACGCGGCTGTAAGGCGATTTCGAGAGGTGACCGGGAAACAGGGAGGCGAGCTCGGCGGCAATCGCCTTCTCGTCGAAGTCGCCGACTACGGCAATCTCGCCGCGCGCCGTCCCCACCAGATCGCGATAGTAGCCGATGACCTCATCATGGGTCGTCTCTTGTACGAGTTCAATCCTCTGTGCCAAGGGTATGTGGTGACGCGGATCTCCGGGCGGATAGGTATTGAAATGTGTGCGCATGGCGTCGCTCGACAAGTCTTCCGGACTGTCGAGTTGAGACTGCAGGGCCGTAAGATGCTCGCGCTTGAGGGCCTCAAACTCAGTTTTCGGAAAGTTGGCATCCTGGAGCAGGTGTGCCACGAGCCGCAAGGCCGCGGGCAACTTGTCCCGGGTCGTCTCAAAGTGCGTCAGGCTACCGCGAACCTTGAGGCGGACGATCTCATCGGCAATCTGTTGGCGGGTCATCTTGCTGGTGCCGCGGGTCAGCATCGCGATGGCGAGTTGGCCGGCGACGCTGCGGTTTGCCAGCGAGGTCTCATCGCCCCAGCGAAAGCTCATTGCCACGTTGACCGTTTGCCCGCGGTTCTTTTTCGGCAGCAGCGCAATCTTCAAGGTGTCGAAGGTCTGCAGGCGGCTGCGGGTGGTGATGTTGTCATGTGAAGGCTCGAAGGCTTCACCGGCGTCGCCGTTTTCTCGCGTCTTGAAGCCGGACAGCAGTTGCGCCGCCGAGGGGCTTTCCGGGACGACCGCCCGCTGGGGCGAATCCTCCGGCAGAAACGTGCCCAGGACGCGGTTGTCGCGTACGAAGTACTTGCGCGCGGCGCTGTCGACGTCTGCGGGGGTGATCTGGTCGAGCTGATCACGCGCATAGAAGAACAGCCGCCAGTCGCCGAGTGCAATGTATTCGGAGAGCATCACGGCAAACGCCTCGGGGTCGGCGAGCGCCCGCTCATGCGCGGTACGCGACTGTTCCACCGCGCGACCGAGTTCAGCGACCGTCGCGCCCTGGCGCGTAAAGGTGCCTTCGACGACTTCAATCAACTTGTCGCGAACCGGTGCGATCGGTTTGCCCTTGTTGACCGTCGCTCCAAACACAACGAATCCGGGTTCGCGCGCGTCGACGGTATAGGCAAACACCTGCGCAGCCAGTCCGCTGTCAACGAGTTCTTTGTGCAAGCGGCCGTTGGGCGTATCGCCCAGGATCTCGGCCGCCATGCCGACGCCGTCGGAGTCGGGGTGCAGGCTCGATGGCGTCCGATAAGCCAGGGTGACGAGCGGCACTTCTCCCTTGCGGCGAACCGTGAACTGGCGCTCGCCGTCGGCTGTGGGCTCTACGGTCCAGTGTTCGGGCAGGATGCGCGACGGCTTTGGCAGGCGGCCGAAGATGGCGACGATGCGGTCGATCGTCTGCTGCTCGTCGAAGCGGCCGGCGATTGTCAGCACCGCATTGTCGGGCTGATAGTACGTGCGGTAGAAGGCCTTGAGGTTCTCGATCTTGACGTTCTCGATGTCGCTGCGCGCACCGATCGTGTTGTTGCCATAGTTGTGCCAGTCAAAGAGCAGCGACTGCATCCGTTTCAGCATGACGCTCGCGGGGTCGTTCTCGCCCATCTCGAATTCGTTGCGGACTACGCTCATCTCGGTATCGAGATCCTTGCGCGCGATGAATGAATTCACCATTGCGTCAGCGGTCCATGCCAGCGCCCAACGCACGTTGTCGGCGCTGGCCGGGAACGTCAGATAGTAATTGGTGCGATCGAGCCAGGTCGTCCCGTTGATCTGAAAGCCGCGTGCCTTGAACTCGCGTGCGGGGTCGAGGAAGTTTTTGGAGCCCTTGAAGATCAGGTGTTCAAGGAGATGGGCCATTCCCGTTTCGCCGTAACTTTCGTGGCGTGACCCAACAAGATAGGTGATGTTGACCGTGACCGTCGCCTTGGCCGCGTCGGGAAAGACGATGAAACGCAAGCCGTTGCTCAGCCGGTACTCGCTGATGCCCTCAACCGTGTGCAGCTTGCGCACCCCCGGCGCCAGCTTGATCGCCGCGGTGTCCGCGAGCGCCGGGATGAAACTCAAGATCAGCCAGCACAGAACGAGATGTGCTGTTTTCAGCCATCGGTTCATGTCGACCACTCCTATAAGAAGATGCCGTGTTGGGGACGGACGCTCACCGCTTCAGCGCGCTGCTTCTGGCAGGGCCAGAAATTATAGGCCAGCTGAAAAAGAAACGGCCCGCGCAGAGGGAGGGGCTGCGCAGGCCGGGTGAAACGTCGCTGAAGCACAGGGGGAGGGGGAGGAGGGCGTGCTTCAGCAACAGTGCGAAGGATAAGGAATCCGGCGCCGGCGATCTGTTGGTCCTTTGTCCCGCTTGTGTAACGGGTTGTGATCGGTGGGCGACGGGTCGCTACGCGTAGCCCGGGTGGTAATGGACTATTGGGACTATTGCAGGGCAATCGCATCAAAATGCAAATGACATTGTCGTTGACCTACCGAAATAGCCGTTCACCCTCAAGGGGTTACAAGGGGGG
>ERZ761603.1075-NODE-1075-length-21314-cov-40.536761_pt1 | contig 21314 bp, 19 predicted proteins | sample MGYA00511879_ERZ761603 | MGnify/ENA primary metagenome ERZ761603 (study PRJEB28899, sample SAMN02850040) | bioreactor sludge metagenome | biome: EBPR Sludge; feature: EBPR Bioreactor; material: flocular biomat | place: Australia: Thorneside Wastwater Treatment... | reverse complement strand
CAGAGGAATGTGAGGGGTTGGGGAAAGGGTGGGGGAGTGGTGTGGAGGTGGGGGGCTGGTGGGGGGAAGTGTGGTCCGGAGTTCCGGGCCCGGCACGGAAGGCGGGCCGAGAGTGGTGTAGATGAACGGGCGTCGGGCGGAACGGGGGCGGGCGAGCGAAGGAAAGCTCGTCCGGGGCAAGGCCGAGGGACGCTGGTCGAGCCCCGATCGCCCGAGAGTTGGTTGAGTCACGGCAGGCAAGGGCAAGGAGCGCAAGCCAAGGAGAAGCGATTCACAACAACGGGCCGACCGACGCACGAAGTCGTCGCGCCGACCCAGGCCGGGCCCGGAACCCGGACCACACAAACCACGAGCGGGGCCTTGTGCGCTGATCCACCCACCACGTGCGCCGAGGTCTCGCCTCCCTGAACCCCCGGGTGAGTCCACCACCGCCCGGGGGTTTCTCGTTTTAAAGATCGTGAGGGATGGCGGCGGTCAGGTTTTCGGGGCCGTGTGTGGTGACGAGGATGTTGTCCTCGATGCGGACGCCGCCGATGCCCGTGGCGAGCAGGCGATCCACGAGGGGCCAGTTGACACGATCCTTGTGCTTGTCGCGGTTGGCGGGATCGTTGAGGAGCGGGCCGATGAAGTAACACCCGGGTTCGACCGTGATCGTGTACCCCTCGGCCAGCGGGAAGTCGCAGCGGATTGTTACAACACCGGGGCGGGAGCTGGGCTTGCGGCCGGGCATGCGGCCGGTGGCGTCGCGGACCCCGAGCCCGATGAGGTGACCCAGCCCGTGCGGGAAGAAGAGACCCATCGCGCCGGTTTCGACCGCGTCTGAGGCGGAGCACCGGAGCACGCCCATGCCGACGAGTCCCTCGGCCATGTCAATCGCAGCGCCGACGTGCACGTCGATCCACTCGGCGCCGATCACGCAGCGGGCCGTGGCGTTGACCAGGGCCGTGCGCACAAGGGCGTGGAGTTCCTTTCGGGCGTTGTCGATCGGGCCGCAGGAGAAGGTGCGCGTAACGTCGGCGGCGTAGCGGCGCACCTCGGCACCGGCGTCGATCAGCACGAGATCGCCGGGCTTGGCGGGGCGTTCGGTGGGATCAAAGTGAAGCACCGCGGCGTTGGAGGCGACGCCGACGATCGTGCCGTACGCGGGTCGATCGGCGCGGTGGCGTCCGAACTGGCACTCGATCTCGGCCTTGAGGAGGCGTTCGGAGACGCAATCGCCGGCGGCAGCGCGGGCGAGCAACTCGCGCACGCGAGCGTAGGCCGGTGCGGTTGCGGCGGCGGTGGCCTTCATGCGGGCGATCTCGGCGGCGTCCTTCGGCCTGCGGGCGTGCGTGAACACCTCACGCACTTCCTCGGTTCGCTTCGCGTCGTGACGGATGCCCGGCAGCGGCGTGCCGAGCATCACGATGGGGCGAGCTCGGCGGGCCGCCAGCCACGCGGCGAGCTCTGGAAGGGGCGTGCCGGGCGACTGCTCGCGACCCTCCCAGACCTTCTGGCTTTGCGTCACCACCGGGACAAAGTCCGTCCAGCCCGACTTGGGATCGAACGCAACGACGCCGCCCTCGGTTTCCTCGTCCGCGAGATAGAAGTACTCGCTGTGGGCGAGGAATGGATAGGTCTGGTCCTGGCCTCCCGGGATGCCCACGGGCTCGCCCGCGCCGATCAGCACGATCTCGTCCTTCAGGTCGAGAGACCGGGCCAAGCGGTCGCGGCGTGCGGCGAGGGTGGCGTCATCGAATCGGGGTGTGCTCATGACGCGAGCATAGGGGTTCTCAGCCGCGCCCCATCGGCAGGTCGAAGCGATCTCGCGTGCGGCAATACGAGAGCCCGCCCATGCGTCCGACTGCGTCGAGTTGCTCGGGGTCCACGTGCAGCCGCTCGTTGATCAGCCCGTCGGCGACGTGCACATGGACGACGCGTCCGATCACGATGTTGCCCCCCGCCGGGACCCCGGGGTTGGTTCGGATGATCTGCATCGTTCGGCATTCGAAGGAGACGGGGCTCTGCGCAACCCTGGGAGGGCGAACGACGCGGCACGGCGCGGGCGAGATGCCCAGTTCGCGCACCTCGCGCATGTCGAACTCGCTCTCGCCGCGGGGCAGCGGCGTGGCGGAATAGGCCATCGCGCGGGCGAGGGAATCGCTCACGATGTTGACGACGAACTCCCCGGTTCCGCCTTCATCGGCTGGGCGGGCGTTGAGCAGCGAGTCCTTCTCCGAGCCATCGGGCTTGTTGGCCGGGCAGAAGAGGAGCGTCATCGGGTCGCTGCCCACGCCGCAGACGAACGAGAACGGCGCGAGGTTTGTCCGGCCGTCGGGCGACATGGTGGAGACCCACGCGATGGGCCTGGGCACGATCGAGCCGATGAGCAGCTTGTAGCGGTCCGCGGCGGGGAGTGAGTCGGGAGAGAACTCCATGATTGACCCTCGCGATGCGCCCGATGAGCCCCTCGCGGGGGCGTGTCTCGGCTAGCTGTTGACGATATCGCTCTCGATCAGGCCGTCGCGAAGCCGAACAACGCGGCGGCAGCGCTGCGCGATCGACGGATCATGCGTCACCATGATGATCGTCATGCCCTTGGCATGCAGGAGCTCGAACAAGGCGAGGATCGACTGCCCCGTCGCGGTATCGAGGTTGCCGGTCGGTTCGTCCGCGAGCAGGACGAGCGGCTCGGTCACCAGCGCGCGGGCGATGGCGGCCCGCTGCTGCTGCCCGCCCGAAAGCTCCATCGGCTTGTGGTCCGCGCGATCGGCCAGGCCCACCATGCCCAGCTTCTCCGAGGCCTTGGCGAGCCTCTCCGCGGCCGGCACACCCTGATAGAACAGCGGGATCGCCGCGTTCTCCTCGATCGTGTGCTGCGGGATGAGATTGAAACTCTGGAAGACGAAACCGATCGTTCGACCGCGGAACTGGGAGAGCTCCTGATCGTCCATCGACCGCACGTCGCGCCCGCCGATGTGGAAGCTCCCCTCGGTGGGGCGATCAAGACACCCCAGCAGGGTGAGCAGCGTGCTCTTGCCCGAGCCGCTGGGACCCATGATCGCGACGTAATCGCCCTGGTGGATGGTCAGGTCGACACCCCGCAGCGCTTCGACCATGATCGAGCCGTCGGGCTTGTAGTAGACCTTGCGAAGCCCGCGGATCTCGACGACGGGAGGCAGGTCCGTGCGGGGCTCCGGATGGGACCGGGAGACGGGGTTCTCGGCGGTGGTGTTGCCCAAGGCGTTCGCTCGGTGGTGGGGTCACGTCTCAACGTGTTCGGACTGGGCTACTCGGCTTCGATCTGCAGGCTCGCCAGGGCGGTCATCGGGTCGGGCGCAAAGCGGAAGACCCGTTCCAGCCCGGTCACCTGAAAGACCGACCAGACCTCTTCCGAGACCGAGCAGAGCTTCATCGCCCGGCCACGCTCGGCGAGCGACTTGCGCAGCTTGAGCATCTGTGCCAGGTTGGAGCTGTTGACGTAGCTCACGCCGGCCAGATTGAGCACCACGTGCGGCACCTGCCCCTCTTTGGCCTTGCGCACCGCGTCCACGAGGTTGTTGAGTTCCTCGGAGAGCGCCGGCTCATCCGTCAGGTCGGCGATGGTAATGCTGTCGGACCAGTTGGTCGGCATGGGTTCACAGTGTACTCGGGACGGACGGGCCCGGTTCTCTCCACGGGCGTGTTCTCGGGCGGTCCGGGTGTATCCTTGTTGGAATCCTTCCGCTTGGAGCCGACTGAACATGCAGCAACTCAACGAAACCCACGATCCATCCCTTCGTTCATGGGTCGATTCGGCGAACGATCCCGCCGGGGACTTTCCGATTCAGAATCTGCCTTTCGCCGTGTTTGATCACGGCCTGGGGGCCGAGCCCGGCGTGCTCATCGGGGACCGTGTTCTGGCGCTGCGTTCGGCGGCCGAGGCGGGCCTTCTTCCAGTGAAGGGGTGCTTCGGGGCAGGCACGCTCAACGCGTTTGCTGCCTCCGGTCGGGAAGTCTGGAGCGGCGTTCGGGTCGCCCTCTCGCGGTTGCTCCGCCACGGATCAGAGGCCAGGACCGCGGCACAAGGCTGGTTGATCCCGGCGAAGGACGTTCAGTTTCGCCTGCCGATGGCGATCGGTGATTACACCGACTTTTACGCCAGCATCGATCACGCCACGACCGTCGGGTCGATGTTCCGCCCGGACAATCCGCTGCTGCCGAACTATCGGCACGTTCCGATCGGGTATCACGGGCGGGCGTCGTCGATCGTGATCAGCGGGACCTCGATCCGACGCCCCTGCGGGCAACAGTCGCCCCCGGACAGTGACCCGGGCGCGGGTCCGAAGTTCGGTCCGTGCACCATGCTCGACTACGAACTGGAGATGGGGGTGTACGTCGGTGTGGGGTGCGAGCTTGGCGAGACGATCCCGATCGCTCGCGCGAGGGACCACATTTTCGGGATGTGCATCGTCAATGACTGGTCGGCGCGTGACATTCAGAAGTGGGAGTATCAGCCTCTGGGCCCGTTCCTCGCGAAGAATTTCGCGACCAGCGTGTCCGCCGCGGTGGTGTCGATGGAGGCGCTGCTGCCCTATGCCGCGCCCGCGAGGCCGAGGACGGCCGGTGAGCCGGCTCCGCTGGCGTACCTCTCCGACGCGGACGATCAGGCGTCGGGCGGGATCGATCTCTCGCTCGAAGTGCTGATGCGAACCGCGGCGATGCGAGAACGTGGCGAGTCGGCGATGCTCGTGAGCCGCGGGTCGTTCGCGTCGATGTACTGGACGATCGCCCAGATGCTCGCGCATCACGCCAGCAACGGGTGCAACATGTCGACCGGCGACCTTCTGGCGAGCGGCACGATCTCGGGCAAGGATCCGCGGTCGCGGGGCTGCCTGCTCGAACTGACATGGGACGGCGTCGACCCCGCGACGGGCAAGCCCAAGCCCCGCAAGCCCGTGGCCTTCCCGAGCGGCGAAACGCGGGCGTTCCTCGCGGACGGGGATGAGGTGGTCATCCGCGCGTACGCCGAGCGAGAGGGGCGTCCGAGGATCGGGTTCGGGGAGTGCCGGGGAATCGTGCTGCCCGCGAAGGTCTAGGCGTTGGGCGCGCGGAAGATGGCGGCGCACGCGGTCTGCCCGTGCAGGTAGCTCGCATCGCCGAGAGGGCCGATCTCTCCCGCGGCAAAGAACCCCGCGAGCGGGAAGCGTGGCGCGTCCGGGTCGATGTTCTCGCCAGCTTTGGCGAGCTGTTCGCCCGGGTGCAGCCTGGAGAAGGCCTTGGCCACGCGAGATGCATCGTGGCTCGGCGCATCGAAGAGGCGCGTCCCGCGGCCGTTGCAGGTGATCAGCAGCGAACCGAGCGCGGGCCCGTGAAGCCGCTGCGCGTCGAGCAGCATCTCAAGGTCTCTGGAAGCGGTTTCGGCGTCGCGCAGGTGGAACTGCACGGTGGCGCCGACCTTGATGATGTCGCTGACGGCGATGCCGCGCTGTGACGCTTCGACACCCACCAGGTTGCGGATGAGGAAGTCGCTGCGACCGAACCGGTCCTTGTACTCGTTGACGACGCGCCCGAGCACGAGGCTGTTGTGAAGCCGCGATCGTTCGCCGTCGGTCAGTTCGCCGACGATCTCCTGCACGACGTCGAGGGCGGGCCTGCCCGCGAGCTGCAGGATGAGGTTTCCGCGAGCCTTGGTGACCACGAGGGGCCTGCCGATGGGCTTGCATCCCTGGGAGAGCAAGGTGTCGACGCGGATGTTTCCGGAGAGGGAAACGCCGACGAGCCCCGCGCCGCGGACGTGGTCGTCCATGAGCAGCCGCGCTTCGCCGGGCCCCTTCGCGCCGGAGGCGAGCCCGCCGAGGATCGGTGCGGGGGCCGCGTCCTTTGCGGGGGAGCGACGCGCCGCGGAGAGCGCGGGCATCAGCCGCACGAGCGGAACGCTGAAGGGATCGATGAAGAGGAAGGTGGCGCGGTGCTCCGCGTCGAACCCGGCACCGAGAGCCAGCCCGGCCAAGACGTCCGGATCAACTCGATCCGGGATCGGGGGCAAGTCGCGGTCGCTGAAGGTGTGCACGCGAACGCCGGGCAGCGAAGCGGCGAGCACGGTGACGCCAGGGATGCCTTCGGCTTCGAGCGAGCCCGCGATCAGCCCCTCGGCCGAACATCCGACGATGTGCTTGGGGGCGAGCGAACGACGGATCTCGGCGTGCGCACGCTCGGCAGACCCCAACCCGATCGGCGCGACAAAGGCGAACAGCAGATCGATCGATCGACCCTTCGCCGCACGAAGCACCTGCTCGCAGGCCCGAAGTGCCGCCGCTTCGGGCTCGGTGTGCCAGGCATGACCGTGGTAGAACTCGCACCCGCGCACGACAGCGGCCGATTCGTCGATGAGGCCGGGAATGGCGGATTGCTGGTTCATATCGACGTGGGATGGGCGTACCGATACCCCATCAGTGGGTTTCTCCACCAGACTATTCGACCGCCAGACCGATGTGGATCCGGGCTGGCTTTACAAAGTGGAAAGCGACCATGCCACAAGGGCTTATCCGCCGGAAGGGATCCGCTGGACGGTGTAGTACGCCGCGTTGTGAAGGGGCTCTTCCTGGTCGGCAGATCGGACTCCGGGGATCGAGATCTCGTGGACATAGCCCATGCCGCCCGAACGCATCCCGTCGAGACGCAGACGCACGCTGGTCGGTGAAACAACTTCCGCGGCGCGAACGGCGTTGGTCATGGTGTCGATCTCGTCCGAGCCGTACTTCGCGTGGTACGAATACGTGTAGTTGATGCACCGCCAGGATTCGGCGTTGCCGGCCGAGGCGGGGTCAAAGGGGCGGGTGAATTCGACGAGGAACCCGTCGGGCTGGATCTTCACTTCCTTGATTTCGAACGGCACGAGGCCGGTCCAGCGGATCCGCTCGATCCCGTAGCGGGCCCGCCCGATGGACCCCCAGCCGCGGTCGGTCTGCCCGACGAACATCGACCCGTCTTTGCCGAAGGCGATCCGGTTGACGCCGCACTGCAACCCGCGTCGGAAGGGGTAGCAGGCGCCCTGGTGAACGCCATCAATCTTCTCGATGGTGACACGCATGACGGTGCACAGCGTCTGATCGCCGACAAAGCCGTGCCCGTCGAACGGGCCGAAGGCGCCCGGGACCGCCCCGTCGCGGGGCGAGGCGAGCACAAAGTCGGCGGTCGACTGGCCCATCTTCTTGTACGGGAACCAGACGGTGGCGGGGAGCACCGCAGGACGCTTGCCGATGGGCTCCATCTCCTGGGTGTAGTCGGTGCGCCAGCGGAGCCCGGAGGGATGCCCGGAGAATCCGCCTTCGACGAGCGGTGCGAGCCGATTGGTGCCGACCCAGTCGCCCTGATTGTCGAGATAGAACGCCTGGCCGTCGGGCCCGAAGCCGATCCCGTTGGGGCTGCGCAGCCCGCCGCAGATCGGCGTGATGGACCCGTCCGTCCCGATGCGCAGGGCCCATCCGCGGTAGGGGACGATGCTCTTGCCGAGCGCGTCGCAGAACCCCACGTTGAGCGTGACCCAGGCGTTGCCCTGGTCGTCGAACTTGGGGCCGAAGGCGAACTCGTGGTAATTGCCGCTGACTCCCCAGCCGTCGGAGAAGGTCTGGTACACGTCGGCGACGTCATCACCGGTCAGATCGACCATGCGCGTCATCTCGCCCCGCTGAACGCAGTAGACCGCCACCACGTCCTTCCCGCCTTCCTTCTCCACGCGGACGGAGAGCCCCAGCGGCTCGTGGAGCCCGCTGGCGAACTTCGTGTGCTTCACGTTCACCGCGGGCGACTCGTACGCGTTGTCCAGGATGTACACGTCGCCGCGACGCGTGCACGCGATCGGACGCCCATCGGGCAGCATCGCCAGCCCGCCGACCTCCATCACCACCTCCGGCGGCATGATCATCGGCGTCGACGCGTAGTACTTCGCTTCGGGCGTCGTCGGGAAGTCCACGTCGAGGTGATACTCCAGCATCTGGCGCGTGAGATCATCGATCACCGGGGGCGATGAGAGCTGCATCTCGAACCCGCCCTGCCCCTGCGACACCTTGAACAGCAGGTGGTTCACCCCGGGCTTGAGATCCAGGCGGACCTTGTGGTTGTCCGGGTCGAGCCCTCGCATTTCGTCGGCATCGATCAGCAGCTTCCCGTTGACCCACATCCGCATGCCGTCGTCCGAACCCGTCCGAATGTCCACCGCGGTCGGCTTATCCACGACCGCCGACACCGTCGCGTACGCCGAGGCCCACACGAAGCCGCCGCTCGGCGCTTCCGGCAGCAGCGAGTGGAAGTCGATCCGCTCGTCCATCTTCTGCCCGACATCGATCCACCGCGAGGCCTTTCCGTCTTTGCCGATGTACGACGCCGCCATGTCCGGCCCGGCCCCGCCCAGCGCGAAGCGCGCCAGGTCAACCTCGGGCCCATGGGGCACCTTCAGCTCACCCTGCTTCTTGTACTCGAACGGGCCGACGACAGAGAACGAGCCCCATTTGACCCGGGCCGGTGCCAGCAGATCGAGCATGCGTGCACGCGTGGCGTCACGGCTCTCGAGCTTGACGTACTCAATGCCACGGATGATCACCGGCGGACGCTCGGGTTGCGTGCCCGGCTGGGCGATCGGCTCCCCGGGCTGACCCAACGACACCGGCGCGAGTCCGCACACCATCATCCCCGCGAAGGCAAGAATCGTTCTCATGGATTGACCTCCAGCCGAAGCGTGATGTCCCCGGCATTGGCCCGAATCGTGATCACGGTCGAGCCGCCCACGTCCTTCGATTCAACAGGAGTCCCATCGCTGACCTTCACCCGCCCAGGTCCGGCGTTCAGATGCAGCGTCAGCCCCTCGGCCCCCTCGATCCTGAACGTGCGCACGAACAGCGACGCCTTCGTTGGATCCGGCTCGAACCGCTCCGACACCCGGACCTTTCGATCGCCCACCGCAAGAACCCCGCGGAAGGTCGGCGTTCCCGATGCGTCGAGCTCGTAGCCCTTGAACGCCATCGCGCTCGAACCCATCGCCTCCGTGGGCCACGTGCCAGGCAGCTCCCCTGCGACGAACGTCGGGCCGCGGGCCGCTTTCCACGCGAGAGCACCCTGTCCGCCCGTGATCGTTCCTCCTCGGCCCTTCCATGCTCCGGCCGCGTCGATAAAGTCACCCTTCCACGCCTCGACAAGCCGCCCGCCCGTCGCGTCGTACGCGAAGTGAACCCCGATCGGGAAGCCAACCGCGATCCCGCGGCTGCCCGCGTCCTTGAGGAACGACCGGAAGACCACCGGACGATCTCCGACGACAAGCCGCGTCCCATCACCGCCGCCCTTGGGCAGCACACCATCCGGCGGGGGCGCGAACTGACCGAGCTGGAAGTACGCCCACATCGCGTCGGGCTGCTTCTCGTGATCCCCGCTCGCAAGATCTTGCACGCTGGATCGCCCGGTCATGTAGAACTCGCTCATCCGCGTCCCGGGCTTGAACCGCTTCGGGCTCAGCACGTACGAACGCCACCAGTCGTACCGCAGGCGTTGCCCGAACTGCGCGATGTTCGGGCCGGCCGTCCCCGCAGGGGGCAGATCGCCGAATGTGTGGCACGAGATGCAGTTGAGCCCCTTCTCGCCCACCAGCGTCCGCCCCATCAGCACCAGCTCGTCGCTGGGTTTGGGCTCGTCACCCGCCTTGTCGGGCCAGATTCCCTCCAACGCGGCCAGGCCTTCCGCCAGAATCTCCGCCGACGCGCCGTACTGTGGCATCCGCGTCGCCATGTAGGGTCGGGCACGCCCCGCTTCGCCCAGCACCTGCCGCGTCCAGTTCGTCGTCAGCTTCCAGCCGGCGTGCGTCAGGTCAGGCGGGATCCGCCCCTCATCACCCAGCTCGGATTGCTCCCCGATCGAGCGGAAGTACGGGTCGAGCGACGAACCCGCGATGCCACCTTCTCCCTCGCGGCTGTGGCAATCGAGGCACCCCAGCGCCTCGATCCGTCGCGACGCCGCGTCGAGCGGCGCCGCAACACCCACCGCACGCTTGACCGACGCCAAGCCCGCCGAGATTGACGCTCGATCGGCAGGCGAAAGCACATACCTCGGCGTCTTCACATCCGCCGTGTCCATGCACCCTTTGCCGTCCCGCAACGCCGAAAGCGCTGGCGCCGCCAGAGTGCTTGCCAGGGCGGCTCCGCCGTCTTCGACAGCGTGGCACGAGGCGCACCCCTTCGCCACGAACGCCGCCTTCCCCAGTGCAGCCCGCCCAGGGTCGGACTTGAACACCTTCGGGCCCGCAGAGCGCTTGCCCGCCTTCGCGTCCCATGTCTGGATGAGGTAGCGGGTCAGCAGGTCCGCCTCCTCCTCGCTCAAGGTCATGTTGGGCATCCGCCCCGCCGGATGCGTCCGCAACGGATCAAGCAGGAACTCGCGAAGGGCGGCCGGCCTCCACTTGCCCGCCAGATTTCCGTACGCGTGCTTCGCCGGGCGAGCATCAACCTCGTCGCTCAGCGACGGATTCTCGAACACAACCTTGGGCGACTCGTTCGGCCCGTGGCACGAGACGCACCCCAGCGTGTGGAACAGGACACGACCTTGGCGGAAACCGGCTTCCTCGTTGCCCAGCGGCTCGAACTCGGCAGTCTCGCCGCCACCGAGGCTCACGAGATAGTGCACAATGTTCACCGCGTCGTTGGGCTCGTTGAGCCCTTCGCCGATCACGTCGGGCATGTGCGTCCCGGGCTTGATCGATGTCGGGTTTGCCACCCACTTGAGCAGCCAGTCCGCGCTCACCCGCCGGGCGATCTCCTGAAGCAAGGGGCCGGGCCGACCGTCCACCGCGTGCTTCGCGCCCTCCGACGGCGCGTGGCAGTTCACACACCCAAGCTCGCCCAGCAGCACCCGACCCCGCAGCGCCTGCTCCGCCAGTTCCCCTTGCGTCGCGGTGCCCTGCGGCATCCGCGTGAGCGACGGCGTGATCGGCTCGGGCTTGAACCCCTGCACCAGCCCGGGTCGCCAATCCTTGATCCACTGCCTTTCCCACACCGTTCTGAGCCGGGCGGGTTCCGACGCCTTGCGAACGAACCGCACCGACACGCTGTACGTCCCCGGCGCAAGCTGCACAAAGCCCGTCTGCACGCCCGCGATCGCCGTACCCCGCGCCGTCCCCGTCCCGCTCGCCCGGGCAACTTCCCGCCCGCCCGCCAGCACCCGGATCGTCGCCTCGCCACCCTCCGCGTCGACGCCGAATCGGAATCGGCCCGCTTCCTTCTCGTCGATCACCACGCGCGTCTCGTAGACCGCGATCAATCCCTGAGCCGGGACCGTCACATCGAGCGACTCACCAGCCCCGAGCGCGAACGCGGCGAACGTCGAGCGTGAGGCCGCCGTCGTTCGCCCGCCCGCATCGCTGACGGTCAGCGACCAGCCCGTCGGAGACTCCGCCGGAGCAGCGGGTTGCGACGTCTCTGCCAGCGGCACCGCGAGGCCCTCCCCCGCCACGGGCACGCCCACAAGCCACGCGGCCAGGATCCCGCCCGCGGCCGCGACGAGCCACAGTGATTCAGAACGCATCCACCCGCCGGAACGAACGCTGCTTGTGATGCTCACGCGTGAACCTCTCGCCCTTTCGCGACGGCACGCCGCGAAGCACGCGAGTGTACAGAGTTCACCCCGAGACCGCGTTCGCCAGCCGGCGCTTCACGAAGCCTTAGACGGGCTTGACACCCTTCACGCGCGCACGATCGGTGTACTTCGCCAAGGCAGCCTCCATGTCAACGCCGGTGATGTTCGCGATGGTCGCGAGCCACGCGAACACGTCCACGATCTCTTCTTCGAGATTCGCCCGCTCCGCCGGGCTGGGTGTTTTGCCCGGACGGTTGTCGTGTAAAGCCGTCGCCAGTTCGCCCACCTCCTCCATGAGGAGCAGGAAGGTTCCCGCCGGGCCGCGGGCGGAATCGGTCGCGTAGTACCGGTCGCGGATCAGGGCTTGGAACCCGCCCACGGTGATCCCCGAAGGCGGGCCATCCGGATGGGCCGTGTGCGTCGGTGGGGGAGGAAAGCCGTGCGGGGACTGGAAGGTGGCCATGGCCCGAGGGTACCGCCGAACGCCGGAGGAGGCCTTGGTTCCCTTTGGAAACCCTTACAAAATAAGAACATAGGGGACCGATTCGGCGAAGCCGGGTGCGGGGGAGTGTGGGTCGGGGCGGTTCGCGGTGGCGGCGGCTTGTCCGGGCGGTTGGGTGGTCTAAACTTCCCTTCCCTGTTGGAGTCAATTTGACGAGCGGCTCAGCCGCCGAGGGTGTCCGACGAATGCCGACGATCAACCAGCTCATCCGCAAGCCGCGCCGCTCGCCCGCCTTCAAATCGAAGACGCGCGACCTGAACCTCAGCCCGCAGAAGCGTGGCGTGTGTCTGGTCGTCCGCACGATGACGCCCAAGAAGCCCAACTCCGCGCTCCGCAAGATCGCCCGTGTCCGCCTGTCCAACGGGCGTGAAGTCACGGCGTACATCGGCGGCGAAGGGCACAACCTGCAGGAGCACTCGATCGTTCTCGTCCGCGGCGGCCGCGTCCGCGACCTGCCCGGCGTCCGTTACCACATCGTTCGTGGTTCGCTGGACTGCCTCGGCGTCGAGAACCGCAAGCAGGGTCGTTCCAAGTACGGCGCGAAGCGCGCCAAGAAGTAAGTCACGTTCACGCCCGACCCGTCGGATTGTCCGAACGGGTTCGGGACGCGAGTAATCCGCCGTGCGATCGACCATCGCCCGCGGGTGAACAGGGGCGTTCCTCACGCCCGTCGCCAAGGAGGCTCTCATGGGTCGCAAGAAGTACACCGCCGCCGTCGCTCAGCTCCGTCCTGACCCCAAGTTCAACGACGTTGTGGTCAGCCGGTTCATCAACTGCGTGATGCAGGACGGCAAGAAGTCCGTCGCCCAGCGCATCGTCTACGACGCGTTCGACATCATCGACGCCAAGCTCGCGAAGGAGACCGACCCCGCCGCCCCCAAGGCCGCGATCGAGCTCTTCCAGCGCTCCATCGAGAACGTCAAGCCCTTCGTCGAGGTGCGCAGCAAGCGCATCGGCGGTGCGAACTACCAGGTTCCCATGCAGGTCAACAAGAAGCGTCAGCAGTCGCTGGCCTTCCGCTGGATCCTCGAGGCCGTCCGCTCCGAGAAGGGCCGGCCGATCGCCTCCCGCCTCGCCGATGAGCTCTACAACGCCGCCCGCGGCGAGGGCAAGGCGATGGCCACCCGCGACCAGACCCACAAGATGGCCGAGGCCAACCGCGCCTTCGCCCACTTCGCCAACTAACCCTCACATCCACCACGATCTCACGCAGGCCCGGGCTTCGACGCTCGGGCCTGTTGCTTTCTCGGCCAGGCACGCCCCGTCTGCCGATACCACCCCCGAACCCGCTCGCCACACGTGCCGTACCACGCCCCACCGGAGACCCCCGTGCCCGCCACCGCCACCTCAAGTCACCGACGAGCCGTCCGGTGGGCGGCGGTGTGGCTGGTCATGGTGACGCTGGGCTCGCTCGGGCACTGGCTGTTCTGGATCAACACGCCCGCCAACGATGGACCGCTCACCGCGGAGTGGCTCCGCCGCGCGGCCAACCTCGTCTTCTTTCCGAGCGCTCCCTTCGCACTTCTGGCGAGCATCGGCCTGGACATTTGGGGCGCCCGACCACTGCTCACCGCGATCCTGCTCCACGCGATGACGTGGACCACGCTGCTCACCACGCTCGCCATCGTGCTGCGTGCCCGGGCACGCCTTGTCAAGCCCCCGGCGAACGCCCAGCCCACGCCGCCGTCCCGCGGCATCTCGCGCCGCCGTCTGCTTGTCGACGCTTCCCTCGGCACCGCCACCATCGCCTCCGCAGGCCCGATCGTCCACGGCGTGATCGACACCTCCTTCGACCTCCGCGTCGAACGCTACACCGTCCGGCTCCCACGTCTTCCCAAGGCCTTCGCAGGCCTACGCATCGTCCAGCTCTCCGACACGCACCTCGGCCCGCGCATCCCCGCTGCCTTCATCCGACGTGCTGTCACCACCGCCCTCGACCTCTCGCCCGATCTCATTCTGCTCACGGGCGACTACGTGCACAACGGCGAACGCCAGATCGCCCCCGCCGCGGAGCTCTTCGAGCCGCTCGTCCGCTCCGGCCGACCAGTTGTCGGCGTCCTGGGTAACCACGACTGGTACGCCAACGGCCCGCTCATGTCCCGCGCCCTCGGCGATCTCGGCGTCGCGATGGTCGACAACGCACGCACCTTCCTCGACCCCGACACCCGAACGCTTCGCCCCGATCCCATCGGCCTCTGCCTCGCCGGTCTGGGCGACCTCAAGACCGATCGCATCGACCCCGCCCGTGCGCTCGACGGCGTGCCCGATGATCTCGTCCGCCTTGTCCTCGCTCACAACCCCGACACCGCCGAACTCCCCCACGTTGTCGCCGGCCCGCGCATCGACCTCATGATCAGCGGGCATTACCACGGCGGGCAGATCAAGCTCCCGCTCCTCGGACATCCCGTCCTGCGAAGCCCCCACGGCGCCAAGTACATCCAAGGCCTCGTCCAAGGCCCCGCCTGCCAGGTCCTCATCTCCCGCGGCGTCGGCATGAGCATCCTCCCCATCCGTCTCGGCGTTCGCCCGGAGGTTGTCGAGGTCACGCTCCTCCCGGACGCCTGACCCCCGCGGCTACCATCGCCCGTGACCCCGCCCGACCGCTACCACCGCCAGATCCTGCTCCCGGGCGTCGGGCCCGAAGGACAGCGGCTGCTCGCCGACTCCCACGCGCTCCTCGTCGGCGTCGGCGCCCTGGGGTCCGCGATCGCAGAGCACCTCGCCCGCGCCGGCGTCGGACGCCTCACCCTCATCGACCGCGACGTGGTCGAGCTCACTAACCTCCAACGTCAGTCCCTCTACAGCGAGCAGGATCTCGGGCTTCCCAAGGTCGAGGCCGCCGCCGCCAGACTCGCCCTGATCAACTCGTCAGTCTCCCTCAACCCAGTCGTCGCGGATCTCTCGTCCTCTTCCGCTCGCCGACTGATCGAGCACGCCAACCCCAGCATCATCCTCGACGGCACCGACAACTTCGACACCCGATACCTGCTCAACGATGTCGCTGTCACGATGAGCATCCCACTCGTCCTTGGCGGCGTCGTCGCCACCCGTGGCACGCACATGGTCGTCCGCCCGGGTGGGCCTTGTCTCCGCTGTGTCTTCCCCGATCCGCCCGCCCCGGGCAGCGAACCAACCTGCGACACCGCGGGCGTGCTCGGGCCCGCCGTCGCCGTCGTTGCCGCCCTGCAGGCGTCGAGCGCCCTGCGCATCCTCCTCCGCCATCCGCCCGACCCTGACCAACTTACAAGCTTCGATCTGTGGGCCGGCGAGTGGCGCCGCATCGCCCTGTCCAGGGACGATCGATGCCCATGCTGTCAGGGCAAGGACTTCGCATTCCTCGAAGGCCGAGCGGGCGCTCGCGCCGTCTGGCTCTGCGGGCAGAACTCCGTGCAGATCTTCCCCGATCGGGCCACCATCGAAACCGATGACGACAGCGACACACCCCCGCTCCTCGATCTCGCCCGCCTTGCCGCCGCGCTCGCTCCGCACGGCAGCGTCTCCACAACGCGATTCATGACCCGCGTGACTCTCGCCCACGAACACGGCGACGACGGCGGGCCCATCCACCTCAGTGTCTTTCCCGACGGACGGGCGCTCGTTCGCGGCGCTCGCGATCCGTCACGCGCCCGCGCGATCTACGATCGCTACGTGGGTGGATAAGGAGTTCTGCCGATGGGTGCATGTTTCGAACAGATCGCAATCGCCGCTCGCCGGGGCCTCGGCTACGCCGAACGACTCGCCGCCGATGTTCCCGCGGAGCTCTTCGCCGCCAAGCCCAGATTCACCAACGCCGGCAAAGAGACCGAGATCGACTGCAACCACCCCGCATTCGTCTTCGGGCATCTCGGCCTCTATCCCACCCGGGTCTGCGGGTTTGTCGGTCTCGACGGCGCGTCCATCGCAGCCCCCGCCGCATGGACCGACCTCTTCAAGGCCGGCTCACCCTGCCGGGATGACCGCGCTCGCACGATCTATCCCGCCAAGGACGAGATCATGGCGCACTTTCAGCGCAGCCACGCCTACCTCATCGATCGACTCCCCGCCGTCGACGACGCGCTGCTCTCCGCGCCTCACCCGGACCCGGTTGTTCGTGAGAAGTACTTCCCGACCGTCGGCATGGCAGTCATCTTCATGCTCAACAGCCACGTCATGGTCCACAGCGGACAGATCTCCACCTGGCGGCGCTGCTTCGGGCTCCCGGGCATCATGTAATCGCGCTCAGCGAGCCCGAACGTACGGGTTCGACATCATCTCGCGTGCGATCGTCGTCGGCGGACCATGCCCCGGGTACACCTTCGTGCCCCCGGGCAGCGTGTACAGCTTCTCACGGATCGATTGTTCGAGCGTCGCGTGGTCGCTCCCCGGAAAGTCCGTCCGGCCGATCGACCCGGCAAACAGCGTGTCGCCGACGATCGCCACGCCCGCCTCGTCGCAAACGAGCGTGAGCCCGCCGGGGGAGTGTCCGGGAGTGTGCAGCACTCGCCACGACGTCGAACCGACGCGAACCACATCGCCCTCGTCGAGCAGGCGATCCGGCCCCGGTGCCGTCACCGGCATGCCCATCGACTCCGACAGGTTGAGTACCGGATCATTGAGCCACGACGCCTCGGCCCGGTGCATGAGCACAGGCAGTTCCGGGAATGCCGAACGAACCTCCGCGACCCCCGCGATGTGGTCCACGTGCGCGTGTGTCAGCACCAGCGCGACCGGGCGGAGCGAGCGAGCCCTGATCTCCGCGACGATCGGCGAAGGCCCGAAAGACGCGTCCACGATGATGCACTCCGAGCCGCCCGCGTCGTCGTGGATCAGCATGCAGTTGGTCTGGAATGGACCCAGCGTGAAGACGCGCACCGCCATCGTTCAGCCTCCGCCGGTGCTTCCGCCCTTGGCGAGAGCGCTCGGCTTCTCGCCGCCAGCGGACTGCTTCGAAGCCGGCTCGTCGCCGTCGCCGATCCGCCACGCGTGCCACAACAGAATCACGATCCCGATCAGCAGAAACTTGTCCGCCACATTCGAGACGTAAGGCCACAACTCGACATCCCCGCCCGGCCACCGCAGCCCGAACGGAAGATGCACCCCCGGGAACGGATGAATAAAGTCCCGCACGCACCCGTACGTCCAGCGGTCGTAGAGATTTCCCAGCCCGCCCGCCAGCAGAAGCCCGATCGCCACATGCGCGAGCCTGTCCTTCGCCCGTGTCCAGTATCCGAACAGGAAAAGACCGAAGAACACCGCGAAAATCGTCACCGCGATGAACAGCCAGCGCTTCCCCTCGCCCGCGCCGAACACCGCGCCCACGTTCAACACCAGCTTGAACTCAAGCAGCGAAGGAACGATCACCCTCGTCACGTTCGGCGGGATCAGCTCGTGATGCCTGCCCGCCAGAACCATCGCCTTGTCGATGACAACCGGGCGATCGGCCAACGTGTCAAACGCCCAGTACTTCGACCACAGATCGATCGCAAGCCCGCCGATGAGCACCGTCAGCATCAGCAGCCATGCGGTCGGCGATCGGAACGTGGACAACGACCGGGCGCCTGATGCGCTCGCCGCCGCGTCGGTGCTGGTTCGTGATGGATCGCTCACACGCGCATCGACCGGCGTTCGAGCTCGCGGGCCGCCTCGATCGAATACCGTGCCCAGGGCAGCTCTTCCAGACGCTCGACCTTGATCGGCTTGCCCGTCAGTTCGCAGATCCCGTACGTTCCCGCGTCAATCCGCGAGATCGCCTCGTCGATCTCCTTCAGCAGCTTCCGGTCCGCCGCCGCCAGGTCCAGGTTCAGCGACTGCTCGTACGTCTCGCTTCCCTGCTCCGCCGGGTGCTGAGGCGTGTTCGACAGTGAGCCGCTCTCCGCCCGCAGTGCTTCCGTCTCGAGGTTGGTGATGTCCCCGAACAGATCCGCCCGCTTGCGGATCAGGACCTGCCGGAAATGCTCCAGCTCCTTCTTCCCGAACGGAGTCTTCCCCTCGATCTTCGGCAACGCCTCTTCCACACCCTGCGCACCCAGCGGTCGCAACGCCGGAGCGCTCGGGCCCGACGAGATCAGCGGCCGCCGCGTCTGCCCGGAGCCCATCAAGGTCCCCGCCAGCGCCGCGATATCCGTCGAGCCCGTCTTCGGCTTGATCTTCTTCACCGGCTTGGGCGAAACGATCGTGATCCCCTTCCGTCCGCCCTTCTTGTCGTCCACACCCGCCGCAGCCGCGACAGGTGCCGCGGCGGGTGCTTTCGCCTCCACCTTCGGCTCCGACGCGCCCTTGCCGCCAGCCTTCGGGGCAGCCGGGGCAGGGGCCTTCGCGGCGACCGCCGTCTTTGCCGCCGGCTTCACCGCCGCCTTCGCGGCAGCAGCAGCTTTCTTCGGCGGCGCAACTTCTTTCGCGGCAGGCTTCTTCGTAGCCGTCGGCTTCTTCGTCGCCGGCTTCGCCGGGGCCTTCGTCGCCTTCGCGGACTTCGACGATGCCGACGGACGGGCCGCCGGTTTCGTCGGCTTCTTCGCCGCGGGCTTCTTGCCCTCGGGCTTCTTCGGCTTGGTTGTCGCTGACTTCTTTGCCACGGTTCCCCCTCGCGGAATCCGCCGCCGACCTGTTCCGGACGGTCCCAGCTCTCCCGCTCCGTGGAGGCATGGCTCCGACACACAGCCGACTGTACCTAACAAACACCTTGCGAAGCCGCAAGGATGCGAACAGTAGTCGATAACTCGGATGGGGTCAACCTATCAGACACCTATCGAGCTGTCGCGGTCGTGTCCGATTCCAAGTACGAACCCATCTTCCTGAATCGTTCGTACCGCTTCGCGAGAAGCTCGTCAGTCGGGACGTTCTTGAGGGCCTGGAACTGGTTAAGAATCCACCGTTGCAGGGATTCCGCCGCGCCCGCCGGGTCACGATGTGCTCCGCCCAGCGGCTCCGGGACGACATCGTCGACGATCCCAAGTTCGAGGTTGTCCTTCGCCGTCAGCTTGAGCGATTTGGCGGCGGCGGTATTCGTCTGCTCGTTGGCTTCCTTCCACAGGATCGCCGCACACCCCTCCGGGCTGATCACGCTGTACCACGCGTACTGCATCATCGCGACGCGATCCGCGACCGCAATCCCCAGCGCGCCGCCCGAGCCGCCCTCACCGATCACGATGCTCACGATCGGGACCTTGATCCGGCTCATCTCGAACATGTTCTCGGCGATCGCCAAGGCCTGGCCCCGCTGCTCGGCTCCCAGACCCGGGTACGCGCCGGGCGTATCCACCAGGGTCACGATCGGCAGCCCGAGCTTCTCGGCCAGCTTCATCTTGAGCAGGGCCTTGCGATACCCCTCCGGGTGCGCACACCCGAAGTGGCAGGCGATTTTCTCGCTGGTTTCCTTGCCCTTCTGGTGCCCGATGAGCATGCACTTGGTGTGCCCGACGCGCGCAAAGCCGGTCACAATCGCGGGATCGTCGCCGAACCGGCGATCGCCGTGCAGCTCGCAGAAGTCGCGGCACATCAGCCGGATGAGGTCCCGCGTCTGGGGGCGGAGCGGGTGTCTCGCGACACGCACCGTGTTCCAGGCGGAAAGGTCGGCGTAGAGCCCGCGGAGGGTTTCCTCGTGCTTGGCTCGCAGCGAGCGCACCAGGGCGACCTTCGCCGCCGCCTCGGGCGAGAGCGCTTCGGGCGTGCTCTCCGGCGCGACCCCGGCGTCCTGCAGAGCCGCCTCCGCTTCCTGGATCTGCTGATCGAGCGAGGCGAGGGGCTTCTCAAAATCCAGGGTGTAGTACGTCGCCATGAGGATCCTCTTGGTGCGAAAGGGTATTCCGCGGCGGGCACGCTCGCCGCCTAGCGTTTGTGTGATGTCGTCCGGTAAGTCATCGTCGGTCTGGGGAATGATCGGTGGCGGCAACATGGGCCGGGCGATCGCGGCCGGGGCGGTCGCGGTGGGGGACTTTGACCGCTTCGTCGTCGCCGACACCGACCCCGCGGCGCGCGCACAGATCGAGGGCACCACGGTCGCCACGCCCGCCGAAGTGATCGAGTGGCTCGAGTCTCGGGAGGACCCGCGCGACCCGGCGCCGCTGGTGCTCGCGGTCAAGCCTCAGTCGCTGGCGGGCGTTGCCCGCGAGATTCGTGGTGCGTTCGATGATCGTTCGCGGGTGGTGATCAGCGTGCTCGCCGGGACGCCGGGCGAGAAGGTGCGGGCGTTGCTCGGTCCGGGCGCCCGGGTCGTGCGCTCGATGCCGAACCTTCCCGCGGCGGTTCGGCGGGGGTGCACGGCGATCTGCCTCTCGGCGGGGGCCCATGCGGGCGACGAGGACTTCGCCGTGGAGCTCTTTCGCGGGATAGGTCCGACGGTTGTGCGCATTCGCGAGGACCTGATGGATGCGTTCACCGGCGTGGTCGGGTCCGGGCCGGCGTACGTCTTCTACCTGGCAGAGGCGATGACCCGCGCGGCGGTCGAGATGGGGTTTGATCCGGCGACCGCGGATCGGATCGTGCGGGCGACGGTGTTCGGGTCGGGCGTGATGGTGCGAGACGACGAACGCACACCCGCGGCGTTGCGATCGGCTGTGACGAGCAAGGGCGGCACGACCGCGGCGGCGACGGCGGTCCTGGACGGCGCGGGGGTGATGGAGGCTGTCGTGCGCGCGATCGCGGCGGCCAGGGATCGTGGCCGAGAACTCGCGAAGCTCTAACGAACGTTGGGCCGCAGCATCCGAGGTTCGCGGGCTGGCGAAACGCCGGTATGCAGAGAGTTGTTGTCATCGGTGCGGGCGGGGGGATCGGGCGGGATCTGTGCCGGCGCGTGGTGGCGTCTGGCGGAACGGTGGTTGCATGCGGACGTCGGAGCGAGCCGCTCGAACAACTCCGGGCCGAGCTCTCTCCGGCGGTGGAAGTGAGGATCGTCGACGCGAGAGACGCGGCGGCGGTGGGGGAGCTATTCGAGAGCGTCTCGTCCGCGGCGCCGATCAGCGGGGTGGCCAATCTCGCGGGCGCATTCCTGCTCAAGCCAGCACACTTGACGAGCGAGGCTGAGCTTGCCGAGCAGGTGGCGCAGAACCTGACCACGGCGTTCAATGTCGTGCGATCGGCGAGCAAGGCGATGATGAACGGGGGCGGGTCGATCGTGCTGGTGTCGAGCGTGGCGGCGACCATGGGGCTCGCGAGCCATGAGGCGGTCGCGGCGACCAAGGCCGCGGTCGAGGGGCTCGCGCGATCGGCTGCGGCGAGAGATCGGAAGAGCACACGTCTGAACTCCAGTCACCTTGTAATCTCG
>ERZ761603.1074-NODE-1074-length-21324-cov-8.881753_pt1 | contig 21324 bp, 15 predicted proteins | sample MGYA00511879_ERZ761603 | MGnify/ENA primary metagenome ERZ761603 (study PRJEB28899, sample SAMN02850040) | bioreactor sludge metagenome | biome: EBPR Sludge; feature: EBPR Bioreactor; material: flocular biomat | place: Australia: Thorneside Wastwater Treatment... | reverse complement strand
GCTGGTTCCGCGGTCCGCTCAGAGAACGTGTCCGGGAGGCGGTGCTTGGGCCGCGTCTGGCAGCTACGGGGTGGTTCAATCAGGACTATCTTCGACACCTCCTTGATGCGCATCAGTCGGGTGCACGCGACTACAGTTCGCCGCTGTGGACCCTCCTGATGTTTGAGGCGTTCCTGCGCAATGTTCTCGATGCGCCGACAAACCAGCCCGCCATCATCACCGACTGGCCCGCAGCGAAATGAGCCTGCGCATTCTGCATGTCCTTGACCACTCGCTACCACTGCACAGCGGCTACAGCTTTCGGACGCTGGCGATCCTGCGTGAGCAGCGCGCCCTTGGCTGGCAGACGGTACATCTGACGACGCCAAAGCAGGGGGTGGCGACCGCGCTACGGGACGAGGTCGATGGCTGGCTCTTCCACCGCACACCGAGTCCGGAAGGCACAGGCCTGCTCGCCCAGATGCGCTTGACCGCTGCTCGCCTGGAAGAGGTCATCCGCGACACGCAGCCGGACCTCATTCATGCGCATTCGCCGGTCCTCAACGCGTTGCCGAGTCTGTGGGTCGGGCGCCGCCGGCGCTTGCCGGTGGTCTATGAGATGCGTGCCTCCTGGGAGGACGCGGCCGTCGATCATGGCACGACGGTAGAAGGCAGTCTCCGCTACCGTGTATCACGCGCGCTGGAGAGCGTGGCACTGCGTGCGGCGGACCAGGTGACGACGATCTGTGACGGCCTTCGCGCCGACATTGCCGTCCGCGGCGTCCCGCCGGAGCGTATCACCGTCATTCGGAACGCGGTAGACGTGAGCCTGTTCAAGTTCGGCGCCGAGCCGGACGCTGATCTTCGCCGATCGCTTGGGCTAGAGGGTGCTACCGTCGTCGGTTTCGCCGGATCGTTCTACGGCTATGAAGGCCTTGATCTCCTGATCGAGGCAGCCCGGCAAATGCTGCCGCGGCATCCGCGGCTACGTCTGCTGCTGGTCGGTGGCGGGCCGCAGGAAAGCAATCTCAGGGCCCAGGCGGCGGCTGCCGGCATGCAGGATCGCGTCATCTTCACCGGCCGTGTTCCACACGCCGACGTACAACGCTATTACGAACTGATCGACGTACTCGCCTATCCGCGCCTACCCATCCGGCTGACCGAACTGGTAACGCCGCTCAAGCCACTCGAGGCGATGGCACAGGGAAGGATGCTGGTGGCCTCCGATGTCGGCGGGCATCGCGAGTTGATTCGCCACGGCGAGACCGGATTCCTCTTCCGTGCCGGCGACCCTGCCGCTCTCGCGGCAGCGATCGAAGATATCTTGGTCAGGCGCTCGCTGTGGCCGCAAGTTCGTATGCAGGCACGCCGTTTTGTCGAGGTAGAGCGGACCTGGGCAGCCAGCGTGGCCTGCTACCGCGATGTCTACCGGCGGGCGTTGGCCCGCTACGACCGCAGCAATCCATCCATCTGACTCCGAGGCCCCATCGTGTGCGGTATTCACGGCATCTATCGTTTTGACGGGCTCAGCGTCGAGCCTGGAACCTTGACCGCCATGGGCGATCGGACGCGTCATCGCGGCCCGGACGACGAGGGTAGCCATCTTGACGGCCCGTGCGGGATCGGCATGCGCCGTTTGTCGATCATCGATCTGGCCGGAGGTCATCAACCGCTATCCAACGTCGACGAAACCTTGTGGCTGGTGTGCAACGGCGAGATCTACAATTTTCGCGAGCTACGTCAAGAACTGCAGGGCAAGGGTTACCATTTCAAGACCGGCTCGGATTGTGAGGTACTGCTGCACCTCTATGACGCCGAGGGCGACGACTTCGTTCTCCGGCTGAACGGCATGTTCGACTTCGCTCTCTGGGATGCGCGTCGGCGCCGTTTGTTGATCGGGCGCGACCGACTCGGCGTGAAACCGCTCTACGTGCTGCAGGACTCGCGGCGGCTGGCTTTCGCCACCGAGGCCAAAGCCTTGCTGGGCTTGCCGGGGGTCAGCGCCGAACTCGACCGCGGCGTCATCGCCGACTACCTGCATCTTGGTTACGTGGCTGCGCCGGGCTGCATCTTCAAGGGGATTCGCAAGCTGCCGCCTGCGACCCTGCTGGCCGTGGAAAGCGGTCAGGTGCGCGAGTGGCGCTACTGGCGTCTGCCGGAACGTCTTACCCAGGGGCTCTCCGAGGGTGAGTGGGCCGGGCGAGTGCGGAGCCAGCTCGAGGAGTCGGTTCGTATGCAGATGGTCAGTGACGTGCCGATCGGTGCCTTCCTGTCTGGCGGTGTCGATTCGAGCGCGGTCGTCGCTTGCATGGCCAGGCATTCGGAGCAGCCGATTCGCACCTACGCCATCGGCTTCGCGGGTGGCGAAGCGGAGGCGCTGTACAACGAGCTACCCTACGCGCGCCGCGTCGCCGAGCTGTTTTCGACCCGGCACCGCGAGATTCTCGTTCGTCCCGATGTTGTCGCGCTGCTCCCGAAGCTGCTGTGGCACATGGACGAGCCCTTGTCGGATACGGCCTTCATCACCACCTTCCTGGTTTCCGAGTTCGCGCGCCAGGACGTCAAGGTCATCCTTTCGGGGGTCGGTGGCGACGAGCTGTTCGGCGGCTACCGCCGCTATCTTGGCGGTCACTATGCCAGGCGTTATAGCCGCCTGCCGGAATGGCTGCGTCGTTCTGCGAGCTTTGCTGCCGGGCGCCTGCCGGCCGACCGTCATACCGGTTTCCTCAACACCCTGCGTCTGGCCAAAGGCTTTCTGGCGTCAGCGGAAATGACCGCTGATGAGCGCTATCGCAGCTACCTGCAGGTGCTCGATCGCCAGGGCGTAGCGGCGCTGCTGCTGGAGCCCGGGGCCGTCGCCACCGATCCGTTGGCGCGCGCCTTTGCGGCGGCCGGCAACGAGGATGAATTGAACCGGATGTTTGCGGTAGATGCCGAGACGCAGTTGCCGGATGATCTGCTCCTGCTTACCGACAAGATGAGCATGGCCGTCTCGCTCGAATGTCGAGTGCCGCTGCTCGATCACGAACTGGTCGAACTGGCCGCTGGGATGCCGGCGCAGATCAAGGTACGTGATGGTCGGCTCAAACATCTGTTCAAGGCGTCGCTTGCCGACCTGCTGCCCGATGACATTCTCAACCGCAAGAAGCGCGGCTTCGGCACGCCGATGGGCGCCTGGCTCAAACGCGAACTCGCACCCTTGCTGAGACGACTGCTGGCGGCCGAGGTGGTGAGCACGCGCGGTCTGTTCCGGCAGTCGATGGTCGAGCAATTGATATCCGATCACGAAGCCAACCGGATAGACGGCACCGACATCCTGCTGGCCTTGATGAACCTCGAGATCTGGAGCCGGATCTATCTCGATCGTCGCGATCCCGGCGACGTTGCCGACGAACTGAAGGGTTACGTGGCATGAACATTCTCTACGTTTGCCACCGTTTTCCCTTTCCGCCCAAGCGCGGTGGCAAGATCAGGCCATTCAACATGATCCGCCATCTGTCGGCCAGCGGCCACCAGGTGACTGTCTGTTCGCTGGCCCGCTCTCCCGAGGAAGCCGAAGAAGGGCGCGGCATCGCACCGCACTGTGCGGCGTTTGAAATGGCGCAGGTTTCCGACCCAGTGCAGACGCTGCGCATGGTCGCTCGCCTGCCCTTGGCGAAACCTTCGTCGATGGGCTACTTCTATTCGGCGTCCTTGCGGCAGCGCGTGCGCCGACTGCTGAGCGCGCAGCAGTGGGATCTCATCTTTGTCCACTGTTCGTCGGTCGCTCAGTACGTCGAACAGGTCCGCGATGTCCCGAAGATCCTCGACTTCGGTGACATGGATTCGCAGAAATGGCTCGAGTATGCCAACTACAAGCCCTTCCCGCTGTCTCTCGGTTATCGGCTGGAAGGCAACAAGATGCTGGCGGCCGAGAAGCGTCTGGCGAGGCTGTTCGACCTGTGCACGGCGACTACGCGGGCCGAGTGGGAGACGCTCGAGGGTTATGGTACGGGTGTCGCGACGGACTGGTTTCCGAACGGCGTCGATGCCGAGTTCTTCTGTCCCTCGGGTGAGCCGTATGACGCGGATACGATCAGCTTCATCGGCCGCATGGACTACTACCCGAATCAGGAGTGCATGGCCCGCTTCTGCGAGCAGATCTGGCCCGCGCTCAGGTCGCGTCGGCCGAACGTCAAGTTGCTGATCATCGGTGCCGACCCGTCACCGGAGATGCGCAAGCTGGGCGATCTGCCCGGCGTGACCGTCACCGGCTCGGTCCCCGACGTGCGTCCCTTCGTTCGCCAGTCGGCGGTGATGGTGGCGCCGCTCAATATCGCCCGTGGCACGCAGAACAAGATTCTCGAGGCGATGGCCATGGGCGTCCCGGTAGTGACCAGCCGGGTTGCGGCGGGCGGCGTCGACGCTGAGTCCGTGAAGCATTTCCTTGTGGCCGACACGTGCGAAGAATATTCTGCAGCGATTCTGCGGATCCTGGATGATCCGGCGGAAAGGCAGCGACTGGCGGTGGCCGGACGGCAACGCATGCTCAGCAATCATGCCTGGCCGCATTCGATGGCAAGGCTGGACGAGATCATCGACCGCTGCATCAGGAACTTCTCGCAAAGCAAAGGGAAACTCGCATGAAAATCAGTATTTTTGGTTTGGGTTACGTCGGTGCCGTATCGCTGGCCTGCCTTTCGCGTGATGGTCACGAGGTGATCGGGGTCGACATCGACGCCACCAAGCTCGACCTGATCATGGCCGGCAAGACGCCCGTGGTCGAGGAGGGTATGGTCGATCTGATGGCTCTCGCCGCAGCCAGTGGCCGCGTCGCTGTTACCACGGACGCGCAGCAGGCCGTGCTCGACAGCGAGATTTCCCTGGTTTGTGTCGGAACGCCATCCGCGGCCAACGGCAGCCAGGATCAGGGTGCAATCCTGCGTCTGGCGGCAGAGATGGGGCGGGCGATTGCCGGCAAGAGCGCGCCGCACATCGTCGTCTTTCGCTCGACGCTGGTGCCGGGCACGGTTGAGGACGTGCTGCGGCCGATCATCGAAGAGGAATCAGGCAAGAAGGACGGCGTGGGTTTCTTTCTCTGCTTCCAGCCGGAATTTCTGCGCGAAGGCTCGTCGATCCGTGATTATGACAAGCCCCCCTTCACGGTCGTTGGCGCCAACCATGCCTACCCGGTCGAGCGTCTCCGCAAACTGTTCGGCAATCTGCCATGCCGCTTCATCGAGACATCGGTTCGCTCGGCCGAGATGATGAAATATTGTTGCAACAACTTCCATGCGCTCAAGATCACGTTTGCCAATGAGACGGCACGCCTGTGCGCGGCACTCGGCGTGGATGCCTTCGAGGTGATGGATCTGGTCTGTCAGGACACACAGCTCAACATTTCGACGGCCTATCTGAGGCCCGGGTATGCCTTCGGCGGTTCCTGCCTGCCCAAGGATCTGCGGGCGACTACCTACTTGGCCAAAATCCACGATGTCGACATCCCGATGCTTGGTGGCATCATGCAGTCGAACCGCAATCATCTCGACGTGGCGCTGAACAAACTGCTGGCCTTCGGCAAGCGCAAGATCGGTTTCGTCGGGCTGTCTTTCAAGACCGGCACCGACGACCTGCGCGAGAGCCCGCTGGTGACCCTTGCCGAACAGCTCATTGGCAAAGGCATGCAGCTTGCCATCTATGATCCCGAGGTTCACCTGGCAAGCCTGCTTGGCGCCAACCGCAACTTCATCGAGAAGCATCTGCCGCACATCGGACAGATGATGCGGGCGGACTTGGCGGAGGTCATCAATGAGTCGGAAGTGCTGGTGATCGGGCTCTCGGGGCAGGCGATCGCCGAGACGCTGGCGAGTTCGTGCCGGGCCGAGCAAGTACTCCTCGATCTGGTGCGGCTGCCGAACCCGGCGGCGATCCCGGCGACGGTCCACGGACTGTGCTGGTAGGATGAGGTAGCGTGTCGGAAGCCGTCCGGTTCTGGCGCCGAGGTGTCTGGATCAGCTTGCTGGTGCTGGTGGGAGCGCTGCTCTCTCTGGCGCCATACCTGAGCAGTTCGACTGAGATGGTTCGCATGCGCAACGCTCTGGTCTTGGTTGCCGGTAACGAAGGCGATCTTGCCTGGACGCCGGCCAAGGTGCCCACGGGCTTTCTGCTCGAGTCTGCGGCGCCGTATCCGGAGTTTGTCGCAGCGGTCAGCCGGCTCGGACTAGCGGCGATGCCTTCGGACTGGGAGCGTGCGGTCGCCATCAGCCGGCACTTGCTCGGATCGAGTCCGACATTGTCAGGCGGTGCAATCCAGTCCGACCTGCTGGACACCTATCGGCGAATCGTTGGTGCCGGTGAAGGCTACTGCGGCGATTTCGTCCGTGTTTTCTCGGGCCTGGCGATGGCCGCCGGTATTCCGGTACGAAGCTGGGCTTTCTCGTTTGATGGGTTTGGTGGTCATGGGCACGTCTGGGTCGAGATATGGAATCGCGACATCGGGAGTTGGCAGCTCCTTGACGTCTTCAACAACAACTACTTCGTCGGTGTCGACGGAATGCCACTGTCGGCGCTGGAGGTGCACGCGTCCATGCGCGCCAACGCCACTACCGTGCGTCTGCTGCCACTCCATCCGACGGCCCGCTCCGGCGCTGCGACGCCGGAGCGGGCGTGGGAATACTACCGCCGTGGCCTGGATGAGTGGTATGCCGTGTGGGGCAACAATGTCTTCTCCTATGACCAGGCGCAACTCGTGCGCACCTTTGGCTCGGTGTCGCGTGCGCTCGAACAACTCGGCGGTATCGTTCAAGGCGTATATCCGGGCGTGAGGATTCTTGAAGAGCCGAACAATCGACGGCAGGTCGAGGCCATTCAGTCGGTGCGCAGCCACCTGTTGTGGGTCGGCGCCACGGGTGCTGCTGCCCTGCTGGTGCTGTTGGTCTGTCTGGTCGCCTGGTGGACGGCAGGGCGGCGCTTGGCGGCACGAGGCGCACGGTGAGCACTTTGGTCGACGCAGCACGACCGATCCTCGCGGACGCCGATCTGTGGCCGGCCGTTTGCGTTGTCGGGCCACTCCCACCGCCGTCTGGTGGTATGGCGAACCAATGTGAGCAACTCGTTCGCCTCCTGCGCGATGAAGGCGTCGAGGCCGAGTTGGTGTGTACCAACGCGTCGTATCGACCGGCATGGGCAGGCAGACTGCCTGTCTTGCGCGCAGGTTTTCGCTTGCTGCCCTACTTGCTGCGCCTCTGGCAGGCCGCGGGGCGGGCGCAGGTGATGCACGTCCTTGCCAACTCGGGCTGGAGCTGGCACTTGTGTGCTGCACCCGCACTGCTCATTGCCCGACTCCGAGGGACTCCGGTGATCATCAACTACCGAGGCGGGAACGCCGATGCATTCTTTGCGTCGGCACCTCGCCATGTGCTCCGCATGCTTGCCGGCGCATCGCTGCGAGTGACCCCTTCGAAGTTCCTTTTCAGGGTTTTCTCCCGCTATGGCCTGTCGGCCGAAGTGGTTCCCAACATTATCGATCTGTCTCGTTTCGTACCGGGGCGCGCGCGAATGTTTGGCGACGCGCCGCATCTCGTGGTGACCCGCAACCTGGAGCCTATCTACGACATTCCGACAGCGATCCGCGCTTTCGCGCGAATCCGGGATGGTTTCCGATGTGCGCGCTTGACCATTGCCGGTACTGGGCCGGAGCTTTCGCGCCTGGAGGCTCTGGTTGCCGACCTTGGTCTCCAGACCGCGGTGAGCTTCACTGGACGCATTGCCAACGCCGATATACCGGCGCTTTACGCATCGGCGGACTGCCTGCTCAACCCGAGCACAGTCGACAACATGCCGGTGTCGATACTCGAGGCGTTTGCCAGTGGTGTGCCGGTTGTCAGTACCTGTGCGGGTGGCATTCCTGACTTGGTCGAGCAGGGCGTCAGTGGCCTGCTGGTGCCGGTCGGCGACCATGCAACGATGGCCACTGAAGCCCTTCGCGTCTTGCGGGATGCCGGCCTGGCTGCGGCTCTTCGGCAGGCCGGCCTGGAACAGGCACACACGTACGCCTGGCCCCGAGTACGGAGGCAGTGGCTTGACGCGTATCGTCGGGTTGCTGCCGAACGAAGAGAATCCTGAGTATTACGTGGTTTCGGTCACCGTCCATGCGGAAATCGTCGTGCCCGAGAGCGCTGGAACGCTGTGACCTGTCCTATGGAAAACTGCCATGACTGCCCTTTCCGAAACACTGCTGCGGAAATACTACGCCAACAGCCCGCATCCCTATCGGGTGTATGAGGAGCGCGTCGAGTCCTTGCTGACACCCGACAGCGTGTTGCTTGACGCCGGCTGCGGTCGCACCGTTCCGGTCCTCAGAAAGTATCTGGGACGAGCACGCGGCCTCATCGGCGTGGAACTGGTGAGTTTCACCGATGTTCCTCCTGGAATCGACGCCTATAACGCTGATCTTTCGGCGATGCCGTTGCCTGACGCGAGTGTCGACCTCATCATCTCGCGCAGCGTGTTCGAGCATTTGACGGACCCGGAAGCGGTGTACAAGGAACTCTCGCGCGTCTTGCGCCCCGGGGGGGCAGTGCTTTTCCTGACCGCCAACATGTGGGACTACGGTACGCTGGTGGCGCGTCTGGTTCCCAATCGCTTTCATGCCCGAATCGTCAGCAAGGTGGAAGGAAGGGCCGAGGAGGATACCTTTCCAACAGCCTATCGGACCAATACACGCGCCGACGTCGAGCGGCTGGCAGCGTCGGCACGGCTCACAGTAGAGTCCTTCGAGTATCTGAGCCAGTATCCGAACTATCTGATGTTCAATGCTGGTCTTTTCTTCCTGGGGACCTGCTACGAGAAACTGATCAGCCGTTTCGACAGTCTTGGCTTTCTGCGCGGCTGGATCCTGGTAACGCTGCGCAAACCTGGCGTGGTGCGTTGATCGGTATTGCTGGTGGGATGGTCAGCCAGAGATCGCGACCCGCCCACCAACACGCGAGCAGTGTCTATTGGACAAGGAGAAGTGCTTGAGTCTGTATACCGGGATTTGTTCGCGTCTTCTGTTCCCGCTGCATGAACGCCTCAAAGGCCACGATTCGGTGGCGAGGCGGCAGCGGCTGGAGAAGAGCCAGTGGTGGCCCGTGGATCGCCTAGCTGAGGAGCAGGCTCTGCGCTTGCGCGACTTCCTGGTGGGCATCGGGGCGCGAGTCCCGTACTACCGGGACTTGTTCCGCCGCCTGGGCTTCGATCCGGCAAGCGTCCGTACAACGGCCGACCTGTCGCTGTTGCCGCTGCTCGGCAAGCCGGATATACGGGCCAATGGCGAGCGGTTGAAGGCGGATGGCCATGGACCGCTGACGCGCTACAACACCGGGGGGTCGTCGGGCGAGCCACTGATCTTCTACATGGGAAAGGGACGAAAGAGCCACGACGTTGCGGCGAAGTGGCGCGCTACACGGTGGTGGGATGTGGACATTGGCGATCGTGAACTGGTGGTCTGGGGCAGTCCGATTGAACTCGGTGCGCAGGATCGGCTTCGGCGTCTGCGTGACGGAATCATGAGAAGCCACCTGTTGCCAGCTTTCGAAATGTCAGCTGAGAACCTCGACCACTTCGTCGACGCCATCCGCGACAGACGTCCAGCAATGCTCTTCGGCTATCCTTCGAGCCTCTCGTTGATCGCCCAGCGTGCGCAGCAGAGGAATCTGGATATGCGTGGCCTTGGAATCAAGGTGGTTTTCGTGACTTCAGAGAAGCTGTACGATCAACAACGCGCCGTGATCAGCCAGGTGTTCGGCTGCCCAGTGGCCAATGGCTATGGTGCGCGCGATGCTGGCTTCATCGCCCACGAGTGCCCTGCCGGTAGCCTGCACCTCAGCGCCGAGGACATCGTTGTCGAGACCGTACGTCCCGATGGCAAGCCGGCAGCGCCTGGGGAGCCCGGTGAGATCGTCGTCACGCACATGGCGACAGGAGACTTTCCGTTTGTTCGCTACCGTACGGGAGATATAGGTCTGCTGAGCGACAAGAACTGTGCCTGTGGTCGCGGTTTGCCGGTTCTGGAAGACGTCCAGGGACGTACCACAGATTTCGTCGTTGCGCGTGATGGGACCGTGATGCACGGCCTCGCGCTGATCTACACGCTGCGCGATCTACCGGGTGTCGAGCGTTTCAGGATCGAGCAGGTATCGGTCGACCAGACGCTTGTCCAGGTGGTTGCCGGGCCGGCTTTTGAGCGGGCCTCGGAGGAGCGGATCGTGCGCGACTTCAAAGCGCGCCTGGGTGAAACGGTTGATGTTCGGGTCGATAGGGTTGCCGCTATTGCCAGCGAGGCGTCCGGCAAGTTCCGCTACGTCGTCAGCCGTGTGTCGGGCGCCACATCCCAAGCAACTCGCAACTGACCGACGACCATGCGTGACATTCTGATTACGTTGATCATCCTCGGTCTCATTCCCTTCATCCTGGGCAAGCCAAGGGTGGGTGTCTACGTCTGGGCCTGGCTGGCGATGATGGTTCCGCATCGACTGGCCTTCGGGTTTGCTCAAACGATGCCGTTTTCCTACATGGTGGCATTGGCCACTCTGGCCGGCTTCCTGTTTTCGCGCGACCGACACCCGTTTCCCTCGTCGTCCATCACCACGACCTACCTGCTGTTTCTGCTATGGATGACGGTGACCAGTTTCTTTGCCATTGATAGCGCGGCTCTTATCTTCGACAAGTGGGTTGTTGTCATGAAGATTCACTTCTTTCTCTTCCTGACGCTGATGCTGATACGAGGACGTCAGCAGATTGAGACGCTGCTCTGGGTGATTACGCTGTCGATTGGTTTCTATGGCATGAAAGGAGGTATTTTCACCCTCATGACGGGCGGATCCGGGCGCGTATGGGGGCCTGGCGGCGGGGTGATCGCGGGGAACAACGCGCTGGGAGTCGCCTTGGTAATGCTTGTCCCCTTCATGTACTACCTCTTTCAAACAGCCACCCACCGCTATGTGCGCTACGGGATGGTCTTCCTGATCGGGACGACCTTCCTGGGCATTCTCGGTACCCAGTCGCGCGGTGCCCTGCTGGCCTTGGTGGGGATGACCTTTTTCGTGACCCTGAAGGGGAAGAAACCGGTATTGACGACGGCTATCCTCGGCGGCGTGCTCCTGGCAGGGATCCTCCTGATGCCCGAGTCATGGACCAGCCGCATGAATACCATCGAGTCCTACGATCAGGACTCGTCGGCCATGTCGCGAATCTACACCTGGAAGACCCTCTGGGCCCTGGCGTTGGACAGGCCCCTGGTCGGTGCTGGCTTCAACGCCGATATCCCCACGGTGTTTGCCATGTATGCGCCGAGAGACGTGGAGAAATTCGACTTTCAGGACCATGTCTACGTGGCCCACAGCATCTATTTCCAGGCACTGGGGGAACACGGATTTCCCGGCTTAGTTCTCTACTTGCTCGTCGGGATTCTGGCGTGGCGAAAGGCCGGCGAGGTGGCCGCCAAAGCCAGGCACGATCCCGAGTTTGCCGGGTGGGCGCCCCTCCTGATGCGTATGTCGCAAGCCAGTCTGGCGGGGTTTGCTGTGGGCGCTGCGTTTCTGTCGATGGTTCATTTCGACCTTCCTTACTACATCGTCGGCTTCGTGGTTCTGGTTGACGCCACAATCAACGAGAAGCGCAAGGCCGTCGGCACGACAGCAGTTCAGGAGCCGGTGCCCAGACCAACATCCTGAATCGCCGATCCCCGGGTGCTTGCATCGCTGACCGTCGGCACGGTTGATCGCCATCGATCAGTGCGGACTTGCTGCGCTTCAGTGTCGCCAATGTCGTGGCCCCTGTGTGCCCCGGCGTCGGATCCAATTTGCAAATTCACGAAATAGAGGGACTGTGGAACTGTTGACCGCAACACTCGCCAAGGCGACCCTCGGCACTCTCGGTGTCGTTACCCCGCGCCGACTGTCGATCCTCATCTATCATCGCGTGCATGCCCGGCCTGACTCGATTTTCCCGCACGAGCCGGACGCCAGGAGCTTCGATCAGCGCATGCGCTTTGTCGCCCGGAGCTTCAATGTCCTCACTCTCGGACAAGCTGTCAGTCATCTGGCCGCGGATACCTTGCCTCCGCGAGCGTTGGTGATCACTTTCGATGACGGCTACGCGGACAACGCTGAAGTGGCATTGCCGATTCTCCGCCGCCACGGGCTCACCGCAACATTTTTCGTCGCCAGCGGGTTCATCGACGGAGGCCGCATGTGGAACGATTCCGTCATCGAGTGCTTGCGTGCCACCACCGAGTCAACGCTTGACCTCGAGGTTTTTGGCCTTGGCAGACTGCCGGTAGCGGAGGCGACCGACCGCCGCGCAGCCATCGAGCAACTTCTACCGCGCATCAAGTACCTGCAACTGGCACAACGGGAGGAAGCCATTGCTCGACTGCAGGCGATCACCGAAGTCACCCACTTGCCTCCCAACCTGATGATGCGCGCCGAGCAAGTCCGGGAACTGCACTTGGCAGGCATGGAGATCGGGGCGCACACCGTCAGACACCCGATTCTTGCGTCGTTGACTCCAGGCGAAGCGGAAATCGAGATCGGCGAGAGCAAACGCAGCCTCGAAACGATGCTCGACGCCCCGGTCCAGGTCTTCGCCTACCCGAATGGCAAGCCGGGGCAGGACTACACGGCGGAGCACGCCAGGCTGGTCGAACAGCTGGGGTTTCGCGGTGCCGTGACGACGGCGAGAGGAGTGGCGCAAACCGGCGATGACCTGTTCCAGTTGCCGCGCTATACGCCGTGGGGCAACGCTCTGCCAATGTGGTCCATGCGCTTGCTGACGAATCGATGGCATCGGGACTTCCAGTTGGCGCCCTCCCGTTAAAACTACTAGCGATATGACCGCGAATGAACCCGCAAGCCCAAAAATACTATCCTCAACTGGACTCCCTGCGGGCGGTCGCCGTTCTGATGGTCATGTTTTCGCACTTCCTCGCGGGCGGCCCCTGGGGCGAATACGGTGTTCGCCTGTTCTTTGTGTTGAGCGGATTTCTGATCACGTCCATCATTCTCTCCCACAAGGAGAACATGAAGACCACCGGTGCTTCCGCAACCCTGGTGGCCAGAAATTTCTATATTCGCCGCTCGCTTCGCTTGTTCCCAATTTACTATTTGGCGCTGTCGATTTACTTGCTTCTGGCGATTGTTTCCAGGAAGGAAATGGGAGGAGTCGTCGACGATTGGCTCTGGCATTTCTCGTATCTGACTAATGTCCTGGTGTTCATTCGCCGCGAATGGGTGGGGCCACTTTCGCCGTATTGGTCACTCGCTGTGGAAGAACAGTTTTATATCGGATGGTTCTGGCTGGTGTTGCTTGTCCCCCTCAGTCGCTTGCCCGTAGTGATTGTTCTGGTCATTTTTGGGGCCGTGGTGTTTCGGCTGGCTGCGATCCTCGACGGCATCAACCACTATGCGGATGTTCTGCTGCCGGCATGCATGGACACACTCGCTGCCGGCGCGCTGTTGGCCGTGGCAACCCATGCTTGCTATCAAGACGACTTTGCGCAAGTGCGAGCATGGTTTCGCGGCAATGCTGGACGGCTGCGATGGGTGGTCTTGTGGTGCGGGGTCCTGCTCGTCCTGAGCAGCTTTGGCCTCGACAAGGACAATCCGCTCAGAAGGCTGGCGACAAACAGCCTATCGTCCATAGTCTTCGTGTACCTCGTCTATCGGTGCTACCAGGGGTTTGACGGGCCAATTGGCCGTTTTTTATCAAGACCGAGATTGATAGCGCTGGGCAGGTTCAGCTACGGAGTCTATGTCTATCACATGCTTGTTCTGCTCGTTTACCGCGACTACCTCTCGCAGTGGATTCCCGGAATCATCGACGTCACACGGGCTCTGGTCATGCAAAAGCTCATTGACTTTCTCATACCCATGCTGCTGACGCTGACCGTCGCGTACCTTTCCTGGGTTTACATTGAGAGACCGTTTCTGCGAATCAAGAACAGGTATTCGGAAGGCCTTGGTAGCGTTTGACAGGGAAGGGGGCGGCAAGGATGCACAGATGTGGGGATGGAGTCATTCGGCGTTGTGCATCTTCGCGCGGGGCGGCTCTCAGGCGAACACCAGACCCGTGTTCGCTCTGGGGCGAGAAGCGATGAGCGCCATGGATCGGTGGCACGGCAGCATTGCCGCTTGCCGTCTGGGCTGGGGTGTGGATGCCTCGCGAGGGATCGAGACGATCAACGCAACTAGGCAGCTTCGCCGGGTCGAACCGACGGCGCCGGAACCTTGCCACGGCGCCATGCTGGTCCCTCTGAACCCTCCGCAAGCCCGGGGAGGATGGCCGACATGAGCAGCCCCGGTCACATTGCAATGCTCGGGCCGATGGGTCCGGCGCAGATCGCCTGCCTTTCGAGCTGGCGGCGTAGCGGCCTGCGCACCCACTTTCTGCACACTGAGCAGCAACCGCTGCCGCGGGCGCTCTGGCGGATCGCGGATCGCTACGACCACATCGGCCCGCTTGGGGGGTTCGATACGGATTGCGCAGCACGTCTCGGGCACCTGCTGGAAGCGGCAGGGTCAAGCCATCTGTCCTGCCTGGCGGATCAGGTGACTCTCAATCTGTGGCGGTATTTGCCGCTGCTGGGTGCCGGCACCGTCCTGGCGACCGCAGCGGCCGAGGTCATTACGGCGATGGAGTCGAAGACGCAGCAGGTCGAACTGGCAAGGGCGTGCGGCTTCGACGTGCTGCCGACCCGCAGTTTCCGCTCGGACGACCGCGAGTCGTTTTCGATCCTGCCATTCCCGCTGGTGCTGCGGCCAGATCGCGCGTCGGTCGATCCGTCGTTCAAGGCCGAGTTCGTCGAGGATGTCGGCGAGCTGGGGCGCTTCCTCGGCGCGCGCGGATCCGATGCACCTCCTGTCGTGGCCCAACCTTTCGTGAGCGGACCGAATGTGGTCGTGCATGGTGCTCGAACTGGTGCCGGCGAGATGCTGCCCCTGCAGGGCTACATCGGCAGGCTGAAGAACGATGGGGTAACCGTCATGCTGGAACCTTGGCCGCTGACAGAACAACTGGCCCAGGCCTGCCGGGACTTCGCGCAGCGTGCCCGCTTGGTGGGCGTCTTCCATTTTGACCTTCTGCTCGACCCAAGGACCGATCAGGTGTGGTTTCTGGAGGTCAACGCGAGACTGGGGGGTACCACGGCAAAGGTGTATGCATCAGGCTATGACGAACCTCGGGCGTTGTTGTGGGCCTTCGGACTTTCCAAGGCGCCGGAAGCCGCTGCCGATGGCGGGGTGCCGGTGGTCAATCGTCTGGCGGCCGCGCGCTGCGCGATTCGGGCGATCGGAGGAAAGGGTACGCCGGTCGACTTTCCCTTTCCCAGTCGAAGTGCCGTGTTCTGGCGAGCGCTACGCGCGTCGCTGACTTTCCGAGACGAGGTGCTGCGGCCGCTACGGCCCTTCGGCACTATCGTCTTCCTGTCTCAGTACCTGCGCTAGCGAGTGTGAGTGTCCTTCAGGACCGTCATCGTGCGAATACTCGTCTCAGGGCTTGCTCGCCGTGACGCTGCAGGGTGGCCAGGAGTCCGGCGTGGGGGAGCGGCGTGGAGGAGTCGCGTGAGGTGAGTTCCGGCCGTTCGTCGAGCGTGCTTACTTGATAGCGGTCTCGATTTGCCGCCAGATAAGCGCATAGATGCTGAAAGCGCCTGACGACGATGGCATCCGGCACGCTACGGTCCGGCTTGAGCATCTCGAAATTGTGGGACAGCACCACAAAATGCTCTACCCCGTTTGCGGCTGCCGATTCGAGTGCGGTGCGCATCTCGGGAAAACTGCAGGCCCCTACTTGGGCCGGTCGCAAGCGGCCCGTCCCGTCGCGGAACACGGTCATCGGCAGGACCCGTGTGTTGTCGATCTCGACGGGGTGGAAGAAGTCGATCTTTCCCCGCAGGTCGATGCCGCTATCGGGATGCACACCGTTGAGGCTGCTGTCGGTCCGGATGCCGCAAGTGTTCAAGGCCCGATACGTGTCCGCGTTGGCGGCAAAACTGCCGGCCCGAAAAGCCGTCGGGGTGTTGGCGCCAGCGTCGGCCAGCAGTGTGCGCCCGAGGGTAAGCAGCGTGCATTGCTCTGCGAAAGTGTAGTGCGAGAGGTGCTGACGTTTGCGGTAGGCTCCCGGGAACACCAGCGGGCGAATCTCGTCGGTCCACTCGGGATGCAGGTGCAACTGTATGTCGTGGCGTTTCGGTTGGATCAGGGCGACAATCGTGGCCAGATGCTCGAGTCCAAAGCGCGCGGCAAAAAGCGGTTCGACGAAAAAGACGCCAGTCAGGCCAGTGCCGGCCAATATCTCGAGGGTTTTCGGCAGGGCGTAGTCGCCATGGCGCGAACGACCGTAGACATAGCGCTCGAAGGAACTCGGAAAACGGCCGTCCAGGTCGTCCCAGCCGTTGCACCAGATTTCGACATCAAAGGTCAGATAGACTTTCACGGCAGCACTCAGGGCCTCGCAGTTCGGCGAGACGGTTCGACAAGATTGACCACCGTCCGGGCGCCAATCGACAGACAAGTCGGGAAGGGAAGGTCTGATGGCCGGTGCGTACACCAGTTGCCGGCAATTGCCCCCCTTGCAGGGTTCGATTCCAGGCACTGGCGAGGCGCACGCCAGGGCGCGCTAGCCAGCCCAGTATCCTTCCTCACCTGGAACGCCCCTGCGACGCGCCGGGCGGCAATCGTGTCAACAATAGCCGGAGTTCGTTGGCGAAGGGGTGCTTGGTCAGCCAAATGGTGGCGAGGGCAGCCGCCAACGCCAACAAGCCTCCTGCCGCGAGTTGGCCGATGTACGGTGCCGTCAGTTGCTCCGCGATGAACAGTCCGCTCAGCGCACCAAGGATCGCGGTAGCGGTGATTCCACAGGCTGGCATGCAGGCTCTCACCACATCGCGCCGGAGGAGGGTGATCGAGCCTGCCAGGAAGAAAAATGCCAATGCCGCATTCAGGATGCTTGTCACAACCAGGCCGTAGCAGATTGTCGACAGGCCAAACGGGGCAGCGGCGAGGATGATCAGTGCGCGCAAAACCTGCATGCTCGCCTGCAGCAGGCTGGCTTTCCTGGCCTCCGACAGGGCCAGAAGCAGTTCCGTGGACATCAGGAGGACGAGCTCGATAGCCATGGCAAAGCAGAGGATTCGCACCAGCGGCACCGTCACGTCCCATTGGTCGCCATAGAGGACACGAATCACCGGTAAAGCCAGGCAGGCACAGACAGCGTAGAAGGGCCAGCCAATCGAGGTCGTCATCAGGACGGTCTTCAGGAAACCCTCGCTGACGTTGCCACCGTCTCGTCGCGTTGCCGCGAAATAGGGTAGGGCGACACTGTGGACGGCTGACATGACCGTGCGTACGAACAACTCCAGCAAGCCGCTGGCGCGGCTGAAGAAGCCTACATCCTCCATGCCGGAGGTGCGGCCAATGATCAAGTCGGGCGCGCTTCTGCCCAGTTGGCCAAAGACGTAGATGCCACTGGCGAACCCGCCAAACGCCAGGACTCCTCGGATTTCCTTGAGTCCCGGCCAGCGCGGCAACTCTGGCGGGCGCATGGCGAGAGTCATCCCCACCGTGATCGCGACGCCCAACAGTGATGAGTAAGCCATGCTCATGTAACTGAAACCCGACATTCCCAAGGCCACTGCAGCAATGGAAGAAGCGACGCCGGCGACCATGGTGATGCGGAAGTTCGGAGCGAAGTTCATTTGCCTCCGAAAGTAGGCCATCGTGATGGCACCGAAGGGAATCAGCAGAAAGTTGCAGGCCAGGACGCGCATGACGCTGCCGATTCCCGCTTGAGAATAGAATTCCCCGGCCACGAAACTGCCCCCGAACATCAGCGCCGCCATGGTCCACGAGACCATGATATTGATCGCCAGCGCGGCACGGATCTTGTCGCGCGTGAGATTGGTTTCCTGAATAAGGTACTCGGCGACGCCAAAATCCCTGACCACGGAAGCCAGCGCGGCAAGCGATGCTGCGACCGAAAATATTCCTACTTCGTCGGGCCGCAGGATGCGGGCGAGGACCATGGTGGTGGCGAGTTGCAGAACCATGAGGAGATAGTTCTGCGCCAGCGAGTAGAAAACGGATTTTCGGACCGAGCCCACGCGAACGTCCCGTAGTGACGCGCCGTGCATGCGGGGCGCTCTGTTGAAAGATGGCGGATGTTATCACAGAGCCCTGCAGCGGCTTTGTGCTGCAGATCACGATGGCACGTCGCGCTTCGCTACCCTGCACAAGCCTCCGGCGAGGGATGTGCTAGCTCGTTTCCTTACACCCGGTAGGCGGTGACGAGTGCGGAAATTCGACAGTTCTTCGTTCAAGGGCCGTCGGAAGGTCTGTGTATAATGCCGGAGCGCTGTGCCAGGACGGCAAACCCGACGGGATGGACATGTGCAAGCCAGAGCCTCTCAGCGAGTAGGCCTGAACGAACCGTGACCGAAACTGGCAGTAGCGGTGGAGACGGTTGAAGGACTCCGTAAGAGCGACGACTCCCGTGCGCCAGGAATCACTTGCAAGCCGACAGGGGCCAGCGATACTTGCTCGCGCAGTTCGAGCGGCTGCTGTATGGAGATATGCCCAGCGTATCATGCGCCAATGACGGTCGTTGTCGTGCCATGTTGCTGTACGTCGGAAATGCTGGACCGGTCGCGTCGGGCCGCGGTTGCCGCTCTCCTCCGGGGCAGCACCCATGCCACGGTTGGCTAGGATCATTCACGGGGGCCAGCGGGACGCGTGTACCATCCGGTGGTGCTTTGCCCAGCGCCGCAGCGCCAGCGCGCCTACAGCCTGCATCCATCCAGGGGCAGCGGCGGTGAACGAGTAACGATCCGTGGTATTTCCCACAGACCCATCGACGGCAAGTTGGCAGAATACGATTTTGAGCCGCACCCAAACGCCCAGTACTCCTTGGATACGTCTCGGGCCACCCAGCCAGTCGGCCGAGATCGCGTTCGACTCCACTATTGAAGTGGCGGTTGTTGGCGCTGCGTTTCCCGCTGGGACGGTTGATGTTACCGTGGCCGGCCGGGCATCCGCGCAGTTGGGCGGGGTCGGAGGGCTTGGGGGCGATGCCATTGATCACAGCATTCACGTATCAGGGAGTGGGCACGGCATGGATGATCGGAAGGCGATGAAGAGACGCGAGATGGGGAGCTTGCTTCGGCTGGGCGTTGGAGCATTGCTGATGTGGTTTGCGGGCCAAGCCTTCGCGTCGTTTCCTGCGACCGATGCCGAACGGGCTGTGCTGCCGATCTACTGCAAGGATACTATGGGCTTTGCCGGTTACGGCGATTCCAGCTACAACACCTCGCCAAGGGCCAAGACCTGGGTGGCGAAGATGGGTGAGACTTTCTGGGCCATGCACCATTACTGTGTGGGTCTGGTCAAGCGCAACAGGGCACTACGGGCAGGGGTGTCGCCGACGGAACGCAAATTCCTCATGGAAAGTGCGGTCGGCGAATACGCTTATGTTCTGAACAATCTAAAAGACCCCAACTTCGTACTACTTCCTGAAATTTATACTCGCGTCGGAGAGGCTCAGCTCGTGGCCTCGAATCCAGGTGCCGCCGACAAGGCGTTTGCACGGGCGCGGGCAATCAAACCGGACTATTGGCCCGCTTATTCCCAGTGGGCCGAGTACCTGATGAAAATCGGCAAGCAGGCGGAGGCCAAGCAACTGGTGAAGGCTGGGCTGGAGCAGGCCCCGCAGGCCCGGATGCTGATCGAGCAATATCGCCTGCTCGGAGGTAAGCCTTCGGAGATCGTGCCGGTAGTAAAGAAGCCGAGCTCCGACAAGGCTACCGTTGAACAGCCGGGAACCACGAACAAAGACGCCGTGATGGACGAAGTGCCGGTCGACAGCGATTCTCCGGACGAGTAACCGCCGCGCGGCATGGGCGGGTAGTCCGCCAGGCGCTGGCGCCGTCAGCAAATGGGCTTTCTCACCACTCGGTAGCGCACCAGACAAGACGACAGGGGATCCGGACGCATGGTCGGTCGGCAGCAGATCACGGATGTACGGACCAGCGCTGAGGGCAGACCTGGCGCATTGGAGCCGCGTTTTGACATGCGTGCCGGCGCGATTATCGTCGTTGTCTGGTTGGTGACTCGGGCGGCGCTGGCTTGTGTCTACTTGCCGGTAACCACGCTCGATAGCGAAACCTATCTGCAGCTCGCGGCTCAGCTCGGCCACCTGGATTTTTCGGACTATATCGGTCAGCGGACGCCCGGCTACCCCTTGCTGTTGATGGCCGTGGGGAGCCACTTCACAATGCTCTGGTTCTTGCAGGCCTGCCTGTCCCTGATCGCGGCGCTGCTGATGTTTCGTATTGTCCGGGGAAGCGGGGGGGCGTGGGGGCTGGCGATCGGCGTCGCGCTGATCTATCTCCTGGCGCTCAACACGCTCTTTTATGAGGCGGCGGTCCTTACCGAGACGTTGAGCGCTTTCCTTCTGGTCCTGGTCAGCTACCTTTTCCTTCGGGCGGTTCGGGTGGGGATGACACTTCGTTCTTCGGCCGGGATCGGCCTGGCGGTCGCTCTTCTCGCTCTCACCCGCCCGGCGTACGTCTTCATGGTTCCTCTTCTTGGTCTGCTGCTGTGCTTCGCGCGTGGCCGGCACCGCCTGGCGCAGGTCGTCGTTTTCCTTGTCGTGGCGGGTTTGCCGGTGGGTGGCTGGATGGCGTTCAACAAGGCGCAGATTGGACATTTCTCGCTGACCAGTCTGCTGGGCTACAACCTCAGCAACCACACTGGTGCGTTCATGGAGAAGGCTGCCGACGAGCATGCCTTGTACCGCGACATCTACCTCAAACATCGGGAGATCAAGATGCAGGCGTCGGGTTCGCATCCAATGACTGTTTTTTGGGCACGCGAGGAACTCAAACAAGCCAGTGGGCTGGGTGAAGTGGAATTGTCGGCGCGTTTTCAGCGCATCTCCGGCGAATTGATCGCCCAGTATCCCGGCTTGTACCTGTCGAGCGTGGTCAAGGCTTGGGCAAGCTTCTGGGCGGTGCCTCGTTTCGGGCAAGACGACGTTCTGGGTCCGCCGGCTGTGAAGAACTGGCTGGACGGGATCGGAAAGATCCAGCATGCGCTGCTTCGTCTGCTGAATGTGGTTTTCCTGCTCTCCTCGCTGCTCATGGTGTTTTGTGTCTTCCGGCGGCGTCGGTCGGGGTTAGGCGAATTCCTCCCACCGGCGTTCATGGCCACCGTGGTCCTGGCCACGTCGGTTGTGCAGGCACTGGCCGAGTATGGCGAGAATCCTCGCTACTTCATTCCGAGTCAGCCCCTGGTGATTGCCTGTACGGCAATGGCCCTGGCGGCTTTCGTTCAT
>ERZ761603.1071-NODE-1071-length-21351-cov-45.177545_pt1 | contig 21351 bp, 18 predicted proteins | sample MGYA00511879_ERZ761603 | MGnify/ENA primary metagenome ERZ761603 (study PRJEB28899, sample SAMN02850040) | bioreactor sludge metagenome | biome: EBPR Sludge; feature: EBPR Bioreactor; material: flocular biomat | place: Australia: Thorneside Wastwater Treatment... | reverse complement strand
AGTGTCGGCACCGGCCGCCGTCGCGCCTCCGGGCGGCTCGCTGGTCGACGGGTGCAGCTTCATCGGTACCGTCCTGTTCGCCGACGTCGCTATCGATCGACTCGCCGAACCACCCGCCGAGCCGTTCATCGAGACCGGGCAGCGCGAGCGGCGCAGCCGCCTGGCGGCGCTGGTCGGTCAGGCGGTCGCCGCCATTCCGTCGAGCAGCCGCCTGGCGGCGAACACCAAGGAAGGCTGTGCGGTGTGCTACGTTGGTGATCCGGAGGATGCCCTGCGCACTGCCGGCCTGTTGATCGCTGCGGCCAACGACAGCGGCCTGGTGCTGCACATCGGGATCAACCTCGGGCCGGTACGCGTGCAGCCCGAAGCCGGCGGGCGTTCGCGCCTGCTGGGCGACGGTGTGGCAGTCGCCTTTCGCGTCATGCGTTTTTCCGAGCCCGGGCAGATCCTGGTGAGCGGCGCCTACCAGGAACTCGTCGCGCAGCTCAGGCGCGGTGCCGCGCGCTGTTTCACGCACCTGGGGCCGCGCCTCGACCCACGGAATCGGGCGCATGAACTCTATGTCTACCGGGCGGAGGCACATGTGGCTCCGCCATCGCAGCCGATCCCGACGCTGCCGCCGACCGGCTCGGACCTTACGGCGGAGGCGGTCGACACCGCCGAGCACCTGCTCAGCCGTCATATCGGTCCGCTGGCCCGGATTCTCGTGCGCAAGACATTGCCCCGCGCGACGACATGTGAAGAACTGCATCGACTGCTGGCCGACATGATTCCCGATCTGCCCGCCCGGGCTGCCTTCCTGGCCGGCGTGCTGCTCCCGACCCAGCCGGTGGCGGCCAGCCCTGCGCCGAACAGCGCGCGCCTGGCCATTCCCACCGCCCCGCTGCCGGCTGCTGCCCCGGTGACCGGCGTCCCGAGCGGATTGCCGACCGGTAGCCCGTTCGCGGATGCCGATCTCGAGCGGATCGGCAAGCTCTTTGCCCGTCACATGGGCCCGCTGGCCAAGGTCCTGCTGCGCCGCGCAGCCGCCCAGGCTGCCGACCGCGATGCCCTCTGTCGCGCGCTGGCCGCTCACCTGGCGAACGAGGATGAGCGGCGGCGCTTTCTCAGCGAAGCCGGGGTCGACTGAGGGCCTGCTCTGCCCGCGGCCGGGGCAGCACAGCCGGCCGCTCGCCCCCTGCGGGCATCAGACTTTGGGTCAGCCTCAGCCCTGCTGGCGACGGCGGCGAAGTGCCCCGCAGGCAGCAAGACCGAGGCCGAGCAGGCCGAGCGAGGTGGGTTCGGGCGCGTTGTTGGTGGTATCGTCGAACACACCGAGCAGGCCCTGCTGTCCCGAGACGGCGATGATCTGTGCGTTCGGATTGGCGCCGAACAGACTCACCGTGTTGCCGTTGTTGAAGTAGAGCTGTGTGACATTGGAGAGCAGAGGGTGGCTGCCGGCAACTGGCAGGGTGCCACCGATGCCGTTGTAGCTTGGACCGAAATCCAGCCCGAACCCATGGCTGAAGGAATCCCACGCGGCGTCCTCACCAACAATGCTGCCCGTACCGGCGGCGATGTAGGCGGCCCCGCCGTTGTTTACGTAGGCAGTCAGGACAGCGGCGCTGTAGCTGAACTGGTTTCCGCCGAGCAGAACGCCGTCGTAGCCCGAAAGCGTCGGCAGGTCGAAGGCGCCCGTGCTGTAGGTCACCGAGCAACCCGCGCCCGTCAACGCATTCTGGAACGAACCTTGGGTCAAGCCGAAGTTGTTGGAATAAACGAGCAGGTTGCAGGCGCCCCCGTTGACATTCATGTAGCCGGCGAGGTTCTGGGCGAACTGCAGGGTGGACGCCGGTGCGGCTCCGAAGCCGGTGTTGCTCAGTGTCCACTCGTCGTGATTCATGATCAGGCGTCCCGCCGCAGCCTGCTGCGAGACGATGAGTGCGCCGGTCAGCGCGATGGTTTTCAGAATGGTGTTCATGTTTTCTCCCTGGTTGTGCAACGGAAAGGATTGGTTGAGCCGGCGACCTGCACGGTCATCTACTCAAATCGGACAGGTGGATTCTCTTGATCTCCATGAGGTGATATAAGCAAACACCGTGCCAGAACTGAAATGTGGCAAGAAAGTGTTGTTCATTCAGGCTATTGGCGCGTTCGTCCGGACCGCAGGGTGATCGTTCGCGCCCTTCTCACGGCCGATCTGTCAAAATTTTCGACGTGAGAAATTTCACGGTCGACGGTTCCGCAGGGTAGCCATGTACCGCAGCCCAGTTCGCACCACGCGAACCGGTTCGAAGATCTTCTCGGGTCGCAGGTGATCGCGGCGAAACGAATCGGTGTGTTGGTTGCTTCGACGATCGGCCGGAGGCCCGGCAGGTCGTCGGTTGTGGCTGCTTCGAGCGCCCGATAGCCGGCTTCGCACAGGGTCGGCAGGTCGGCCCCACCGAAGCCGTGCCGGCCGATGGTCGCTGGCGGGCATGGCGCCGCGACGTTTGCTGCGGCGCCGGCGCTCGTCGATTCGGGCTTGCGCGCGACGGGCCACTGGCGCAGACTCGTGTTACCGCGCGCAGGCGGGTCGAGCAGGCCCATCCGGCCGCTGCCTGTGGCGGTAGGGAGGCGCGGCAGATGATCAAGCGCGGGGTCGATCGATCAGTCGCAGGCGTCGCCCAGTCCGATCTTCAATTGCCCACTTCAGGAGACCAGTCATGCCTCTCTCCAGCCACCCCATGGCCTCATCCTTGCGTGCGTCCGATACCGGCAAGGTCGTTGCCGCGCGCGAAGCGGTGCGTCTGATCCAGGACGGTGACACCGTCGCGACCAGCGGCTTCGTCGGGATCGGCTTTGCCGAGAACATCGCGCTGGCCCTCGAAGCGCTGTTTCTCGAACGGGAGAGCGAGGATCCGCAGGGCCTCGGTCACCCGCGTGACCTCACCCTGGTATATGCGGCGGGACAGGGCGATGGCAAGGAGAGGGGGCTCAATCACCTCGGTCACGACGGGCTGGTCGGGCGCGTTATCGGCGGACACTGGGGGCTGGTCCCCAAGCTGCAGCAACTGGCGGTGGCCAACCGCGTCAAGGCCTACAATCTGCCGCAGGGGGTGATCGCCCATCTGTTTCGTGACATCGCTGCGGGCAAGCCGGGGACGATCACCCGCGTCGGTCTGGGGACTTTTGTCGATCCACGCTTCGGCGGAGGCAAGCTGAACGCGATGACCACCGAGGACATCGTCCGGGTGATGGAGATCGACGGCGAGGAGTATCTGTTCTACAAAGCTTTCCCGATCAACGTCGGGATCATCCGGGGCACGACCGCCGATCCGGACGGCAATGTGACCATGGAAAGGGAGGCACTGACCCTCGAGGCGCAGGCGATTGCCATGGCGGCGAGGAATTCGGGCGGCATCGTCATCGTGCAGGTCGAGCGCATTGCCGAGCGCGGTACGCTCAATCCGCGGCAGGTCAAAGTGCCGGGAATCCTCGTCGATTGCGTCGTGGTGGCCGAGAAGCCGGAGTACCACATGCAGACCTTCGGCGAGCAGTTCAGTCCTGCCTTCGCCGGCGAGATCAGGGTACCGATGTCGGCGATTCCGCCGATGGCGATGAGCGAGCGCAAGATCATCGTGCGCCGTGCGGCGCTCGAGCTGAAGGCGAACGCCGTGGTCAATCTCGGCATCGGCATGCCGGAAGGGGTGGCGAGCATCGCCGCCGAGGAAAAGATCAACGATCTGATGACGATGACCGCCGAGCCTGGCGTGATCGGTGGCATCCCGGCAGGCGGGCTCAACTTCGGCGCGGCGACCAATGCCCAGGCGATCATCGATCAGCCGAGCCAGTTCGACTTCTACGACGGTGGCGGTCTCGATCTCGCTTTCCTGGGTCTGGCGCAGGCCGACAGGCAGGGCAACCTGAATGTTTCCAGGTTCGGCCCGCGCCTGGCCGGCGCCGGGGGTTTCATCAACATCTCGCAGAATGCCAAGAAGGTGGTCTTCGTCGGCACCTTTACCGCCGGCAGCCTGGAGGTGGCGCTGGATGACGGCAAGTTGCGCATTCTTCAGGATGGCAAGGCGAGAAAGTTCGTCAATGAGGTCGAACACCGGACATTCAGCGGCCCGGAGGCACAGCGGCGTGGCCTGACGGTGCTCTACATCACCGAGCGTTGCGTTTTCCGGCTGTGTGCCGAGGGGCTGGAACTGATCGAGATTGCACCCGGGGTCGATCTGCAGAAGGATGTGCTGGACAAGATGGATTTCATGCCGCTCATGCGCTCGGCGCCGGCGCTGATGGACAGCCGGATCTTCCGCGCAGAGCCGATGAAACTGCGGCCGCAGATGCTGGCCATCCCGCTTGCCGAACGTCTGTTCTACGACGCCGCGAAGAACGTGCTGTTCATCAATTTCGAGGGACTCGACATCCGCAGCCAGGATGATATCGAACGTGTACGGCAGGCGGTCGCCGAGCGACTCGCTCCGCTCGGCCACAAAGTGTATGCGGTGGTCAATTACGACCGCTTCACCATCCTCCCCGAGCTGGTCGACGACTACATCGGGATGGTCAGGCACCTGATGGACACCTGCTACCACGACGTGACGCGGTTTACCTCCAATACCTTCCTGCGTGCCCGTCTGGGCGAGGCGCTGGAAAAACGGAAGATCGCTGCCCACAGCTACGAAACGGCGGCCGAAGCGGTGGCCAACCTCGGTCGCCAATGAGTCGCTGTTGCCGCCATCGTTGTCGGTAAGGGCATGCAAAGAGTACTCGCCCTGGTCGGCCCGCTACCCTTCATCGCGCTGGCCGTTTTCGCCGCCGGCCTGTCGCTTGGCGTTGCCGTCTGGTTGTTCGACGGTGTGTTCGCGCCGCTGCTGACGCCGGTCTCGTCCGCCTGGCGCTATCCGCTGGGCGGCATCGCGCTGGCCTGCTGCTACTTCACCTACGGCCTCAGTCTGCTGCTCGTCGCGCCGCTGTTGAACCTGCTGCTCGGCGGACGCTTGCAGCCTTACCGCGGATCGGCCGTATCGCTGACCGCGCTGCGCTGGTATGTGCACTGCACGCTGACCCTGGTGGTGCGCTATTCGTTTCTCGAGTTCGTGACGCCCTCACCCTTTGCCCAGCTCTACTACCGGCTGATGGGGATGCGGATCGGCCGTAACGTGACGATCAATTCGACCGCCATCGCCGATCCATCGCTGATCGAGCTGGCCGACGGGGTGACCATCGGCGGTTCGGCCAGCGTCATGGCACACTACGCGCAGGGTGGTTATCTGGTGATCGCTCCGGTCCGCATCGCCGCCGGCGCGACCATCGGTTTGCGGGCGATCGTCATGGGTGGTGTCGAGATCGGTGAAAAGGCCAAGCTGCTGGCCGGTTCTTTCGTTCTGCCCAACACGCGCATCCCGGCCGGCGAAACCTGGGCCGGGATTCCGGCGCAGCGGGTCGAACTGGAGCGTGGCGGGCCGGCCAACGGCGCCGGCTGAACGATGCCCGGACTGCCTTCCTGGGAGATCGTCGCCTGGCGCCTGCTGGCGGTGGTCGCCGGCCTCGTCGTCTGGTTCGTCACGCAGCGCTTGATCGGCCAGCGTCGTCTCGACGGCGGAGCGATCTACGATCGCCTGCACCGGCTTACGGCGGGCGGCAATGCCTGGCTGCACGAACACCCGAGCGCGGCGCGCGCGGCGCTGATCGTCAGCTCGCTGGGGGTCGACGCGGTCACCCTGTTCGTTCTCGCCTACGCACTGCTCGGTCCGAGCTTCGCTCCGTTCTGGGGGTTGCTCTGCCTGTTCGTCCTGCGCCAGTCGAGTCAGGCGCTGGTCGCTCTACCGGCGCCGCCGGGCATCATCTGGCGCGCTCCGGGATTTCCCTCGCTGTTCGTCACCTATGAGGTCGGCAACGATTTCTTCTTTTCCGGTCACACGGCGCTCGCCGTCTACGGCGCCATGCAGGTCGCCACCCTGGGCAACAGCGCGCTGACCCTGGCCGCCGCGCTGCTCGCCGTCCTGCAGATGGTTCTGGTGATCGTGCTGCGGGCGCACTGGACGCTGGACGTGCTCACCGGACTGCTCGCCGCACTGCTGCTGGGCGTTCTGTTCTGGCCTGGCTGAGGCGTTGCGGGGAAGGGGCCGATGGTCGCCAACGGTGTTCGGTTAGGGCAGTCCGGCCGCCCATGCGCGGATCTGATCGAGGCTGGCCGTCGCCCCGCCGCAGACGATGAACAGTACCCGCCTCAGGCCGACGAGTGCCTCTGCGCGCTCATAGGCCAGCGCCAGGCTGGCGCCGCAGGCGGGTTCGACCAGCAGCCGGTGGTCGGCGAGAAAGCGCTCACAGGCGGCGAGCGCCGCCCGGTCGGAAACGACCACGCTGCGTACCGGGTGCTCCTGCGACCAGCGGAAGGCTTGTTCGCAGACGCGTTTGGCGCCGAGCGAGGTAGCGACGCCGGTGATGGCTTCGAGGTCGACGATTTTCCCGGCGCGCAATGATTGGTTCAACGAGGCGGTACCTGCGGTCTCGACCGCAATTACCGGGACGTGGCCGAGGCGGTTGCGGCGCAGTCCTTCGATGACGCCGCAGAGCAGGCCGCCGCCGCCAACCGACAGGACGACCGCGTCGGGGGTGGGGCCGGCGCTGGCGACTTCGTCGATCAGGCTGGCGTGGCCCTCCCACAGCAGGGGATCGTCGAAGGGGTGGATGAAGGCGTCCGTCGGCTCGATCATCGACTGCGCGAGGAGGTTGGCCTCATGCCAGGAGCTGCCGTGCACGATGACCTGTGCCTGCTCCAGGTGCAGCAGTTCGACGGTTCGCCGCGAGGTGGTTTCCGGAACGACCACGGTGACTGGCAGAGACAGTCGGCGGCCGGCATAGGCGACGGCGAGCCCGGCATTGCCGCCGGAAGACGACAGGAAGCGACGCGCACCGCGCCGCAGGTGCTCCTCGCAGGCCGCGCCGATGCCGCGCAGCTTGAACGATCCCGGCGGCTGCAGTGCTTCGAGCTTGAGCCATACCGGGCAGTTGGCGGCGCGGCTCAGGAAAGGGGATTCGATCAGCGGGGTGGCAATGTGCAGGGGCATGGGCGGGCTGGGTGGTCGGGTGCCGGCCGTGTCGCGTCATGTCGATGGCGGCGGGGGTGATCGCTGCACGGGACGCGGGGAGGTCAGGGTGCGCGGACTCTGGCACAAAGCGTGTTTCAATTCAAGCGCGTCGTGGCGGGCAGCAGGATGCTGCAGGCAAGGTCGGCGGGCCCGTTTCGCCGAATTGGTGCGTGTCAGGATGCCCGACTCGCTGAACTTCGGGAAAAGGGAGCATTGACCGGAGTTGATCACGGAAAATATACTCCCGGTCTTGCCCTCCGATTGGGCTATCCTTTTTCCTGCGAGGTGCCATGTCTGCCTGTCCGCGATGCATCCCCGTTGCCTGGACGCTCGCGTCCCTGCCCACCCTTCTTTCGCGGGGTACTGCCTTGCCCGCGGCGGCCAGCCGCGGGCGGTCGTTCCTGTTCGCCGCAGCGTGCTGTGTGGCTGCCGCGCCCGCGCTGGCACAGTCGGCCGGTGCTTCTGACGGATCGGCGGTGACGCCGGCGGTGGCTTCGGTCTGGGAGGCGCCCGAACCCTGGCGGACCGATCGCTTCTACCTGCAGACCAGCCTGTACACGGTGCATTTCCATCCGGACGACGAACACGACAACACGCAGAAGCTGGCCTACTTCGAATGGCGGTTGCCGCAGCGCTGGCTGGGGGGACAGGTGTTGGTCGGAGCGTCGTATTTCGACAACTCCTTCAGCCAGTCGTCGGAGTTCGTTTTCGGCGGTCTGCTGTGGCGACCGTTCGACTCGGTCCAGGAGGCTTACGTCAAGCTCGCCGCCGGCGTGGTGCATGGCTACAAGGGCGAGTACCAGGACAAGATCCCGTTCAACAGCTCCGGCTATGCGCCGGCGATCATCCCGGCGGTCGGCTACTGTTACCACCGCGTGTGCAGCGAGCTGGTCCTCTTCGGCGGGGCCGGGCTGATGCTGACGCTGGGTGTGACGCTGCCCTGACGGCAGGATGGGGCCGTCCGCTCCGGGTCTGTCCGACGAGTTGACCCAGGGAGCGTGATGGCGTCCTTACTCGCCGAAACGGCGCAGACCGTCCAGATCGAGGATGGTCAGGGTGCCGTAATCGGCCCGCAGCAGCCCTGCCTGTTCCAGCTTGTGCAGCGCCTGGTTTACGCGTTGGCGCGAGATGCCGGCGAGCAGGCCTATTTCCTCCTGGGAGATGTGCAGTTGCAGGCTGCTGCCGGGGTAGAGCAGGGGATTGAACATCGACGCCAGGCAGCGCGCGAGGCGGGCATCGGTATCCAGCAGGCGCTCGTTCTCCATCAGTCCGATAAACTGGCCAAGGCGCTCGTTGAGCTGGACCAGCAGGAAGCGGTTGAACGGGATGCTGTGGTCCAGCAGGTGCAGGAAGCGGTTGCGCTGCATGTATGCGATGCGCGATTCGCGCAGGGCGACCACGTCGTAACGACGCGGCTCGTCCTTCATCAGTGAGCCTTCACCGAACCAGCCGCCGCTTGACAGGCCAACGAAGCTGGTGGTCTTGCCGCTGCTCCAGTTGCTGGCCATCTTGACCAGCCCGTCCACCACCCCCAGCCAGTGCTCGACCGGCTCTCCCTTCATGCAGACGTATGCGCCGGCGGGGACGGTACGCACGACGGTGTCCCGCCTGACCTGCGCGAGTTCGCCGGCCGATAGCTGCCGGGCCCAGCAGGTGGCTTGCAGCATGTCGTCGAGTGATTCCATGCCTCTTGCGATCCTCCAGGAACGGGGAATTGTCTCCTGGACGACAATTATAGGGGGTGCCATCGCCTAGACTACGTTCGATGCCCCCGCCGAGGTCGTCGTCAAAGCGCAGCGCATGGATCATGCGGCGTTGCACAATGACTGGCTGTGAAAAAGGACTAGAATCGGCTACCACGTATAAACGACAAGGGCTTGCCGCCGGGTTGCCGGCGGTCAATGCACCGGAGGAGACGAGATGCCGGAATTGGCTTCCGCGCGGGCGCTGGATACCTTTCCGCGCCTGCTGATCGAGCATGCGCAGCTGCGTGGCGGCCAGCCGGCGATGCGCGAGAAGGACCTGGGCATCTGGCAGTGCTGGACCTGGCACGATGTCGCCAAAGAGGTTCGCGCTCTCGCCTGTGGTCTTTCCGAAATGGGTTTCCGGCGTGGCGACAATCTGGCGATCGTCAGTGAGAACCGCCCGCGCATGTACATGATGATGACCGCCGTGCAGTGTCTCGGCGGAGTGCCGGTGCCCCTTTATCAGGACGCCGTCGCGAACGAGATGCTCTTCGTGCTGCTCGATGCAGAAGTGCGCTTCATGTTCGTCGAGGATCAGGAGCAGGTCGACAAGGTGCTCGAGATCCACGATCAGTTGCCGCAGCTCGAACACCTGCTCTACGACGATCCGCGCGGCATGCGCCACTATACCCAGCCATTCATCCACGACATTCGCGAGTTGATGGCGATGGGTCGGATCCACAATCGCAACCATCCGGACCTGTTGAACAGCGAGATTGCCGGCGGCTCGCCCGATGACATCAGCGTCATGCTCTACACTTCGGGCACCACCGGCAAGCCGAAGGGTGTTTGCCTGACGCATCACGCATTCATCAGCGCGGCGCGGGGCGGCGCCGAGGTCGATCGGCTGCGTGCCGACGACAACATCCTCTCGTATCTGCCGATGGCCTGGGTTGGCGACCACCTGTTTTCCTTCGCGCAGGCGATGGTGACCGGCTTCACGATCAACTGTCCGGAATCCGCCGAGACGGTGATGAATGACCTGCGCGAGATCGGCCCGACCTGTTACTTCGCGCCGCCACGGGTGTTCGAGAATCTGTTGACGCAGGTGATGATCCGCATGGAAGACGCCAGCCTCGTCAAGCAGAGGCTGTTCCACTTCTTCATGGCGGTGGCCCGGCGCAGTGGCGCGGAGATTCTCGATCGCCAGCCGGTCCCGCTGGTCGATCGTCTGCTCTACGCACTGGGCGACCTGCTGGTGTATGGTCCGTTGAAAAACGTTCTCGGGATGAGCCGCATTCGGGTGGCCTACACCGCTGGTGCGGCGATCGGCCCGGCGCTCTTCCGTTTCTATCGCTCGATCGGCATCAACCTCAAACAGTTCTATGGCCAGACCGAGACTTGCGCCTACGTCTGTCTGCAACCCGACGGGCAGATCAAGTTCGACAGTGTTGGCAAGCCGGCACCCGGCGTGGAAGTGAAGATCGCCGATAACGGCGAGATTCTGGTCAAGGGGCCGATGCTGCTCAAGGAGTATTACAAGCGTCCCGAGGCAACGGCGGAAGCCATCAATGCCGAGGGTTACTTCATGACCGGCGATGCCGGATTGTTCGACGACGATGGGCACCTGAAGATCATCGATCGCGCCAAGGATGTCGGCAAGCTGGCGAACGGCGCGATGTATGCCCCCAACTACATCGAGAACAAGCTCAAGTTCTTCCCGTACATCAAGGAAGCGGTGGTCTTCGGCGACCGGCGGGAGATGGTCTGCGCCTTCATCAACATCGACATCGGTGCGGTCGGCAACTGGGCCGAGCGGCGTGGCCTGGCCTATTCGGGCTATACCGATCTGGCGGCGAAGCCGGAGGTCTATGGGCTGGTTCAGGAGTGTATCGAACAGGTGAACGGCGAACTGCTCGGCGAGGGGGCTCTGGCCGACTCGCAGATTCACCGTTTCCTGATCCTGCACAAGGAACTCGATCCCGATGACGACGAATTGACCCGTACGCGCAAGGTGCGTCGCAACTTCGTCGCCGAGAAATATGCGGTGCTGATCGAGGCACTCTACGCCGGCAGGAACAGCCAGTACATCGAAACGGCAGTCAAGTTCGAGGATGGTCGGCAGGGCAAGGTGGCGGCCGATCTGCTCATCCGCGATCCGAAGACCTTCGCCGTGGGCAGGAGGGCTGCCTGATGAACCGGCAGTTCGGTGAGGCCATACTCGACCTGAAAAACGTTTCCCTTGTCTTTGGTGGCGTCAAGGCGCTGACCGACATTTCCTTCGATGTGCGCGAACACGAGATCCGCGCGATCATCGGCCCGAACGGCGCGGGCAAGAGCTCGATGCTCAATGTGATCAACGGCGTCTATCGACCACAGCAGGGCGAGATCATCCTGCGTGGCCGGCATTTCGCCAGGATGAATCCCTACAAGGCGGCCAAGGCCGGCATTTCGCGCACCTTTCAGAACATCGCGCTGTTCAAGGGCATGAGCGTCATCGACAACATCATGACCGGGCGCAACCTGAAGATCGGCACCAATCTGCTGCTGCAGGCGATCTGGTGGGGGCCGGCACGGCGCGAGGAACTGGCGCACCGGGCCAAGGTCGAGGAGGTGATCGACTTCCTCGAGATTCAGCACATCCGCAAGACACCGGTTGGTCGCCTGCCCTACGGTCTGCAGAAGCGCGTCGATCTCGGACGTGCGCTGGCGATGGAGCCGAGCATTCTGCTGCTTGACGAGCCGATGGCCGGGATGAATGTCGAGGAGAAGCAGGACATGTGCCGTTTCATCCTCGATGTGAACGATCAGTTCGGTACGACCATCGTTCTGATCGAACACGACATGGGGGTGGTGATGGACATCTCCGACCGGGTGGTGGTGCTCGACTACGGCAGGAAGATCGGCGACGGTACTCCGGACGAGGTGCGCGCCGATCCGGAAGTCATCAGCGCCTATCTTGGTGCCAGCCACTGAGGAGACAAGCAGATGGGCTTCTTTCTCGAGACCTTGATCGGTGGCCTGATGGCCGGCATGCTGTATTCCCTGGTCGCGCTCGGCTTCGTGCTGATCTTCAAGGCCTCCGGGGTGTTCAACTTTGCGCAGGGGGCGATGGTGCTGTTTGCGGCGTTGGCGATGGCGCGCTTCTCCGCCTGGATTCCCGAGTGGCTGGGCATCGACAGTCGTTTTCTGGCGAATACCGTCGCCTTTCTGGTCAGCGCGGCGCTGATGTTCGTTGTCGCCTGGCTGATCGAACGATTGGTTCTGCGTTACCTGGTCAATCAGGAGGGGGCGACGTTGCTGATGGCGACGCTGGGCATTGCCTACGTGCTCGAAGGAGTCGGTACGAGCATCTTCGGCAGCGACATCTACAAGATCGACGTCGGCATGCCCAAGGATCCGGTGATGATTCTCGAGGGGACCTTCGAGGGCGGGTTGCTGATCAACAAGGAAGACCTCGTGGCGGCGCTGGTCGCCGCCATCCTGGTCGGCCTGCTGGCGTTGTTCTTTCAGAAGACGACGACCGGTCGCGCCCTGCGCGCGGTGGCGGACGACCACCAGGCCGCCCAGTCGATCGGCATTCCGCTCAATCGAATCTGGGTGATCGTCTGGTGCGTGGCCGGCGTTGTCGCACTCGTTGCGGGCGTGATCTGGGGTTCCAAGCTGGGTGTGCAGTTTTCCCTGGTGACGGTGGCGCTGCGTGGTTTGCCGGTGGTCATTCTCGGTGGGCTGACCTCGATTCCCGGTGCGATCATCGGCGGGCTGATCATCGGTGTCGGCGAGAAGCTGTCGGAAGTCTACCTCGGCCCGATGATCGGCGGCGGCATCGAAATCTGGTTTGCCTACCAACTGGCTCTGCTCTTTCTGCTGTTCAGGCCACAAGGGCTGTTCGGCGAGAAGATCATCGACCGCGTCTAATCGGGGAGCAGCCACGTGCTATACAGAGAAAACGGTCAGTTCAAGACTTCCTATGCTGCCGACCAGCAAATCTTTCCGATTGCGCAGGACCGCTGGGCGATTCTCGCCATCGTCGCCTTCGCCTTCGTCGGGGTTCCGCTGCTGGTCGATGAATACCTCTTCCGTGCCATCCTGATTCCCTTCCTGATCCTCGCGCTGGCCGCCCTGGGGGTCAATATCCTGGTCGGTTTCTGCGGCCAGATCACGCTCGGCGCTGGCGCCTTCATGGCGGTGGGGGCGTACGCCGCCTACAATTTTCACATCCGCATCGAGGACCTGCCGCTGCTGATGTCCCTGCTGCTCGGCGGCCTGACCTCGGCCGTGGTCGGCATCTTTTTCGGCATTCCCAGCCTGCGTGTACGCGGACTCTATCTGGCAGTCGCCACGCTCGCAGCGCAGTTTTTCACCGACTGGGTTTTTCTGCGTGTGCCCTGGTTCACCGACAATGCTGCTTCCGGCTCGGTTTCGGTCTCCAACCTCCGGATCATGGGCTGGCAGATTGACACCCCAGTGAGCAAGTATCTGTTCTGTCTCGCATTCCTGACCATCTTCGCGCTGTTGGCAAAGAACATGACGCGCTGTGCCATCGGCCGGCAGTGGATGGCGATCCGCGACATGGACGTTGCTGCGGAGGTGATCGGCATCCGGCCGCTCTTCGCCAAGCTCTCCGCCTTCGCCGTCAGTTCCTTCTTCGTTGGTACAGCCGGCGCCCTGTGGGGTTTCATCCATCTGGCTTCATGGGAGCCGGCCGCCTTCTCGGTCGATCGCTCCTTCCAGTTGTTGTTCATGGTGATCATCGGCGGCCTGGGCTCGATCATGGGCAGCTTTTTCGGCGCGGCATTCATCGTCATCCTGCCGATTGCCCTGAACCAGTTCCTGCCGGCCCTGGGCGGACTGTTCGGGGTCAGCATCTCGACGGCCGGTGTCTCGCACGCCGAGTTGATCACGTTTGGTGCGTTGATCATCTTCTTCCTGATCAAGGAGCCGCACGGCATCGCGCGGCTATGGTCCACCGGCAAGGAGAAACTGCGGCTCTGGCCATTTCCGCATTGAGCGAGGATTCCTGTTGCATTGCCATTCCGTGGCGTTTTCTGCTGCACGCATCACCTGTCACGACAACTAGAGGAGACATCCATGAAGCTGCACAAATTGTTGCTGACGGCGTTGTTTGGTGCCGTCGCCCTGTCCTTGCCATTGACGGCGCCGCCCGCCCTGGCCCAAGCCAAGGAGCAGTTCTTTCCGGTCCTGGTCTACCGCACCGGTGCCTATGCAACCAATGGCAGCCAGTGGGCCAATGGCTATGTGGACTATCTCAAGCTGGTCAATGCCAAAGGCGGCATCAACGGCGTAAAGATCAGCTTCGAGGAGTGTGAGACGGCGTACGCGACCGACCGTGGCGTCGAGTGCTACGAGCGCCTGAAAGGCAAGAATGGCGGTGGGACAGTCTTCCAGCCCTTGTCCACCGGTATCACCTTCGCTCTCACCGAAAAAGCCCCGGTTGACAAGATCCCCCTGATCACCGCCGGTTACGGGCGCAGCGAATCACAGAACGGTGCGATATTCACCTGGAACTTTCCCCTGCTCGGCACCTACTGGGTCGGCGCCGATGTCGCCATCCAGCACATTGCCAAGAAGGAAGGCGGGGTGGTCAAACTGAAAGGGAAGAAGATCGCCCTTGTCTATCATGACAGCCCCTATGGCAAGGAGCCCATCCCGATCCTGCAGGAACTGGGCAAGACCTATGGTTTCGACGTACAGTTGCTGCCGGTGGCGCATCCAGGAGTCGAACAGAAGGCGACCTGGTTGCAGATTCGTCAGCAGAAACCCGACTACGTCCTGCTCTGGGGATGGGGCGTGATGAACTCGACCGCGCTGCGCGAAGCACAGGCCACCGGTTATCCACGTGACCGGATGATGGGCATCTGGTGGGCGGGTGCCGAACCCGACGTCAAGGACGTGGCAGAAGGCGCCAAGGGCTACAGCGCCCTGACGCTGCAGCACGGTGCCGAACCTAATTCCAAGGTGGTCAAGGACGTGCTCGAACTGGTCTATGCCAAGGGTCAGGGTACCGGACCGAAAGACGAGGTCGGACAGGTGCTGTACATGCGTGGCCTGTTGTCGGCGATGCTCGGTGTTGAAGGCGTCCGCAAGGCGCAGGAGCGTTATGGCAAGGGCAAGGTGATGACCGGCGAGCAGGTGCGCTGGGGTCTCGAGAATCTCAATCTGGATCAGAAAACACTCGACGCCATGGGTTTTGCCGGGGTGATGCGTCCGGTGCAGACCTCCTGCCTCGACCACATGGGATCGTCGTGGGTGCGTGTGCATACCTGGAACGGCAGCAAGTGGGAGTTCACTTCCGACTGGTATCAGGCCGATGAGAAGGTCATTCGCCCGATCGTGATGCTGGCCTCGAGCAAGTATGCCGACGAGAAGAAAATCAAGGCGCGGACACCCGAGGAGTGCAAGAAGTAGGTTCCGGCGGACTCGCCGCCCTGCGAGTCCATGGTCAGCCCTCCCGCCCCGCGGGAGGGGGCGGCGGCACGATGAGCGAAGAGACGTCATGAGCACTGCCAACATCCTTCTCCGTGTCAACAGTATCGAGGTGATCTACAATCACGTGATCCTCGTCCTCAAGGGGGTTTCCTTCAGCGTTCCGGAGGGCGGCATCGTTGCCCTGCTGGGAGGCAATGGCGCCGGCAAGACGACGACGCTGCGTGCCGTGAGCAACCTCTTGCGTGGTGAGCGCGGCGAGGTCACCAAAGGAACGATCGACCTGCGCGATGAACGGATCGAGGCATTGACCCCGGCGGAACTGGTCAGGCGCGGCGTCATCCAGGTGATGGAAGGGCGGCACTGTTTTGCGCATCTGAGCATCGAGGAAAACCTGCTGACGGGTGCCTACTCGCGCCGCGACGGGAGGGTGGCGATTGCCGAGACGCTGGACAAGGTGTATGCCTATTTCCCGCGCCTGAAGACGCGGCGCAGCAGTCAGGCCGCCTATACCTCGGGCGGTGAGCAGCAGATGTGCGCCATCGGGCGGGCATTGATGGCCAATCCGCGCATGGTGTTGCTCGACGAGCCGTCGATGGGGCTGGCACCGCAGATCGTTGACGAGGTTTTCCGGATCGTCAAGGATCTGAACCAGAAGGAAGGCGTCACCTTCCTTCTCGCCGAGCAGAATACCAACATGGCCCTGCGCTATGCTGATTTTGGCTACATCCTGGAGAATGGCCGGGTGGTGATGGAAGGCACGGCCAGCGAGCTGGCGGCCAACGAAGATGTCAAGGAGTTCTACCTCGGCCTGTCTTCGGGTGGCCACAAGAGCTTCCGGGATGTCAAGCATTATCGCCGACGCAAGCGCTGGCTGTCTTGAACCGGCGGCACCGACTCTCCTCTTCCTGCCACCACGAAATGATGGATTACCATGATTCCCTGGCGATGCGTCGGCCCGTTTCCTGCATGCCACCGGTTTCCGGGCCGGTGATCGGGGCCCTGCACTGTGCGGCGGCTGATTCGTGTGCTGCACTGGCGGCGGCGGTCGTCGGTAGCCTGCGGCAGCCCACCAAGTTGCGTGGCGACGTGGTCTCCTGCGCCGCCCATGCGCTGCCGAACAACGGCAAGGTGATCGATAACCGGCGCAGGTCCGAGTGAGAGGCGTTTTCCTGACTTTCGTACTGTGGGGCGCGTCGGCGTTCGCCGGTGCGACGCCGATCGTCCGGCCTGGTGGCTCCGGCCCGCAACCCGGCGACTGCGTGATGTTTCGCGAAGGCGGCTCCGGCTGGTTGCTCAAGGCGCCGACCTACTGGCTGCGCGGTTCGATTGCCAGCCTCTCGCACGAGCGACGGATGGCTGGTCTTTGTCCGGCAATCGACAAGCCGCTCGCCGCCTATTCGCGCGCCGATCATGCGCGGTTGGCGGCGGCGCTGCCATGCGTCAGCCGCGCAACGGATGCCGGGGAGATCGATGTACTGCGGGTGCACGTGCTGGTCGAGGCATGGGAGACGCCGTGGTCACACCAGAACGGCATCGTCGGTTGGCTCTTTCGCGGTCAGTTTCTCGACCAGGCGCTGTACAAGGGAGTGGTGATCGACATGGATGCAAGCTGGCTGGAATCCTGCGAGGCCGAAGGGTGAGCGGTGGACCTTTGGTCGGGGTGCGTGTGCTCGATCTGACCCGCCTGTTGCCCGGTCCGGTGGCCACCCTGCACCTGGCGGACCTGGGCGCCGATGTCATCAAGATCGAGGATCACGCGGCCGGCGATTATGCGCGCATTCTCGGCCATGGCCCGGACGGAGTCAGCGTCTTCTATCGCAGCGTCAATCGCAACAAGCGCGGCCTGCGCCTCGATCTCAAGCCGTCGCAAGGTCGTGAGGCCTTCCTGCGCCTCGTCCGTACGGCTGATATCGTTGTCGAAAGCTTTCGGCCAGGAGTTGCCGACAAGCTCGGCATCGGCTATCAGGCGCTGCGCACGCTCAATCCGAAAATCGTTTACTGCGCGATCACCGGTTATGGCCAGACCGGGCCACTGGCGCTGGCGGCCGGTCACGACCTCAACTACATTGGGTACTCTGGCGTACTTGATCAGATTGGGGTGGCTGCTGGCCAGCCGGCGATTCCGAATCTGCAGATCGGCGACCTGCTGGGGGGGGCGCTGACCGCAGTCATGGGCATGCTTGCCGCCTTGTTCGATGCGCAACGCAGCGGACAGGGACGCCTGGTCGATGTAGCGATGAGCGAGGCGGTGCTGGCGCACAATCTCTTCCCTTTTTTTGCACTGCAGAGCGAAGGGGTCGTGCCGCAACGTGGTGCCGATCTGCTGAGTGGTGGTGACGCGGGCTATGGCGTCTATGCGACGGCAGATCGGCGTTACATGGCTGTCGCGCCGCTCGAGAAGAAGTTCTGGAATGTCTTCTGTGACGCCCTGGGGCACCCCGAGTGGAAAGGACGTCACGCGGCGCGCGGCGCCGCGGCAGCCACGCTGCGCCGCGAACTGGAGGAAGTGTTCGCCAGCCGCGAGCAGGCCGTCTGGTGCAGTTTCTTTGCCGACATCGACTGCTGTGTGACACCCGTGCTGAACGTTGCCGAGGCCATCCGGCACCCGCATTTTCAGGCGCGGGGCATGGTGGTGCAAGCCGATGCGGTGAGCCAGTACGCGCCGCCCCTGAAACTCTCGGGCTGGGTTTTTGCTGTCGAACGTGACGCACCGGCGGCCGGCGAGCATGGCGTGGAGATTCTGCTTGAGGCCGGCTTCAGCACAGCCGAGGTGCTCGGTCTGCAGCAAGCATCGATCATCTGAAACGAGCGGCGCGGGGACGGTTGCCGCACCGCTCGCTCGCCTATGGTTTGGCGGCGTCCTCCGGCGGCTGGTGCGCCTGCATGGCGGCAGCGGCAGCCTTCTGCATCTGTTCCTGCATTTGCTGCAGCAGGGTCAGAGGCCATAGCGCAGCCTGTCTGAGCGCTTCATTGCCGGTGCCGCCGGCCGGCACACCGCCGGTGCCCGCACTTTCCTCGGTGCCTGCGGTGGTGCCGTAACTGCTGGCCATCTGGCCCATGGCGCGCACCGCATTGAGCGTCACGCATTGCATCTCGAGACCCTGAATGGTCATCTGCAGCATCGAAAGGTTCATCTTCAGCCAGTTTTCCACCGCCTTGAGATCCCTGATCTTCTTTTCGATGTCTTCGATGTTGAGGCTGGGGGTGACCATGCCCGGCAGGGAAACGCCCATGCCGCCCCACATCTTCCTGGCAAAGCTCAGCGGATCGGGGAGGGAATTGGAATCAGACATTTTTTGCTACTCCGGTGGTGGTGGTGTGGGCCATCTTAACAAAGATAAGCGTGTTCAGGCGCGGCGAGTTACCTCAGCGGATGCTGCACGAGCGGGCTGCCCGTTGCCTATTTGGTAGCAGTAGAGTCGGGTCTGTCGGCTGTCGCCGACCTCGACCTCGCAGCTTGGCGGGACTCCAGGCACCGGGAAACTGTTGCTGATGAACAGGCTGCCGGATGGCATTTCCGAGACCAGCTTGTTCCACAGTGCGGTCATGGGGGGGGGAGAGAGAAATGCGTAGACGACATTGTGGCCGGTCAGGTCGGTTTTCCAGAGGTCGCCCCAGCGCCAGTCGCAATTCGTCAGGGCGGCCGTCCGCAGACGGCCGATCAGCCACGTCGCCGGTGCATTCTCGACGCCGGTGAAGTGTCCGTCAGGGCGTGCTCTGGCCAGAGGGTAGAGCACGTTGCCGAGACCGGCGCCAAGATCGAGGAAACGCAGGTCACGCCGCTCGGCGGTGAGTGCGGCGAGGGCGTCGGCGGTCGGCCGGTTCGAGAGATAGAGGGGGATCTGACCACCCAGCGCGCCGCGATAGACGAGCAGCAGTCCGATGAACAGGAGGAGAAACCAGCCGGGGTCGATGGCCAGCCGGGAAACGCCCCAGGCCAGCGGCGCGAAGCTGGTGTGGATGAGCCGCCACCACCAGGCCTGGCGCGTCAGGCTGGCGAGCAGCGCGGCCACGGCAGCAATGGCGAAAGCCGTTGCCGGCCAGGGGAGCTCTTCGCCGCGGATGCCGTAGTAGGGCCAGGCGAGCGAGAGAACGGCGAGTCCCGCGGCGAACTGCAGCGCCAGCTGCCTGAGCTGCGGCGCAAGCATCGTGGATGGCGGCCCGACCGGATCGGGTGCTGGGGAAAACGAAGAAGACAAGCGGCTGCTCCTCGGGGCTGAGCCGCGCATTGTATGGCCTGCGCTCACGCAGCGCTGGCCTGGTCAAGGGCGGGCGCCTGCAGCCTGGCACGCAGTGCCTCTCGCCTCGGACGCACGCGGGCCACCGCAGCCATCTTGACATGGCCGAAACCCCGGATCTGTTCGGGTAGCCCGGCCAGCTCGATGGCGGTCGCCAGGCTGGCTGCGTCGAGCCGGGCGAGGATCAGCTCAAGGTCCGCCTCGTAGTCAGCCAGCAGTTGCCGTTCCATGAGTCTTTCCTCACTGTGCGCGAAGGGATCGAACAGTGTGCCGCGCAAGAGTTTCAACCAGCTCAGCACACGCATGCAGTGCATCATCCAGGGACCAAAGCTGCGTTTGCGGATTCGTCCGGTGAGCGGATCGGGTCGGGCGAGCAGCGGTGGCGCGAGATGAAAGCGCAGCCTGAAGTCGCCCTCGAACTCATCTGTCAGTTGCTGGCGGAAGGCGGGGTCGACGTAAAGCCGCGCCACCTCGTACTCGTCCTTCACGGCCAGCAGCTTGTAGTAGCCGTGGGCAACCGCTTTGCTCAGGGCTGACGAGTGCAGCGGGGCTTCGGCGGCCCGCATGCGCTCGACCAGACTGCGGTAGCGCTGCGCATAGGGCGCGTCCCGGTAGGCGGTCAGGGCGGTGACCCGGCGGCTGATCGTTTCGTCCAGGTCGGCCGAGAGACGGAGTGCCACGGGTGCGCTGGCCGGCATGGCCAGCCAGCCGACGGCTTGCGGATCATGCGCCGTGCGCCGGCCCCAGAGGAAGGCCTGGCGGTTCTCTTCGACCGACGTCGCATTGAGTTCGATCGCCCTGTCGATCGCCGCCAGCGACAGCGGCACCAGTCCTTTCTGCCAGGCGACACCGAGCAGGAACAGGTTGCCGTAAATGCGGTCGCCCATCAGGCGCCGGGACATTTCGGCGGTATCGAGGAAGAGGGCGTTGCCCACCCCGCAGGCCTCCTCGATCTGTGCCTGCATTCCTTGTCGCGGGAACTGCCAGTCGGGATTGCGGGTGAATTCTGCAGTTGGTGTCTCGGTGACGTTGACCACCGCACGCGTCTTTCCGGCCAGCATCTTGGACAGTGCTTCGGCGCCGGCGCTGACCACCAGATCGCCGCCAATTATCGCGTCGGCCTCGCCAGTGGCGATCCGTGCGGCGTGGATATCCTCCGGCCGGTCGGCGATCCGCAGGTGCGAGAAGACCGCCCCGAATTTCTGCGCCAGGCCGGTCATGTCGAGCACCGATACTCCCTTGCCGTCGAGATGGGCGGCCATTCCGAGCAGTGCTCCAAGGGTGACGACTCCCGTGCCGCCAACGCCGGTGATCAGGATGTTGAAGGGGTGCGCGGTAGTGGCCAGGAGGGGTTCGGGCAGGGCGGCGATGGCGTTTTCGCTGGCGCTGATCGCGCGACCGCGGCGCACTCTGCCGCCCTCGACCGTGACGAAGCTGGGGCAGAAGCCGTTCAGGCAGGAAAAGTCTTTGTTGCAGGAAGACTGGTCGATTGCCCGCTTGCGGCCGAATTCGGTTTCCACCGGGCTGACCGACAGGCAGTTGGACTGCACGCCACAGTCGCCACATCCTTCACAGACGGCCTGGTTGATGAATACCCGCCGGGCTGGGTCGTCCAGCTTGCCGCGCTTGCGCCGGCGGCGTTTCTCGGTGGCGCAGGTCTGTTCGTAGATCAGGATCGACACGCCGGGCTGTTCGCGCAGGGTGCGCTGGACAGCTTCGAGCTGGTCGCGATGATGAACCGGCGTATTAGGTGCCAGATCGCGCACCTGCCGGTAGCGCTCGGGTTGGTCGCTGACGATGACGATCTTGCTGATGCCTTCCGCCTCGAGCTGGCGGGTGAGCCGGGCGACGCTCAGCTGACCGTCGACCGGTTGTCCGCCGGTCATCGCCACGGCGTCGTTGTAGAGGATCTTGTAGGTG
>ERZ761603.1070-NODE-1070-length-21358-cov-15.083885_pt1 | contig 21358 bp, 10 predicted proteins | sample MGYA00511879_ERZ761603 | MGnify/ENA primary metagenome ERZ761603 (study PRJEB28899, sample SAMN02850040) | bioreactor sludge metagenome | biome: EBPR Sludge; feature: EBPR Bioreactor; material: flocular biomat | place: Australia: Thorneside Wastwater Treatment... | reverse complement strand
GGGAGGGCGCATGTTGAGGGCACCCGCCAGTTCGTCGATGGCGCCCCGCCAGGAGAGCATGGCCTCGGCCGCCCGGCCTTCGCGCCGGAGCCGCCGGAGCCGGCGGAGCCGATACAGGTTCTCGCGGACGGCCGCGGCCCGCTGCTCGGGCCGCTGGGCGGCGGTGCGGGTCTCGGGTCCGACCAGGCCGGGGGTGTAGCGTGTGGAGGGGCGCAGGGCGAAACGGGGATCGGGCTCCTGCGTAGACTCTCCCGAAGCCTCACCGTCGGGCGAAGCGAGACCCGGTTCATCCCGGGCTACCTCGTTGCCGGGTGGGGCTTTTTTCGCTTTCTGGTTGAAGATCAGGTGAAACTCGGTCAGGCCCTCGATGGGCTGCCGGCTCTGATCGAACGTCTTGACCTGAACCTCCACGGTGTACGGACGGCCCGCCACCGTTGCCTCCGCCGCGAACCGCCTGAAGGACTTGAGATTGGGCTGCTCGGCGTCCTGCACCCGGATCGAGCCCTGAAGACGAGCGCGTTTGACGATCTCGGGGATCGCGGCGAAGAGCCTCCGTTCGTCCACCCCATGGGCCCAGGTGAGAATGTGATTCGCGCTGCGAGAAGTGAACGCCCACCTTTCCCCGGTCTCATCGTTGACGAATCGGCGTCCTTGGAAGTTGTCTCGAAGGAATGCCCTGGCCTGCTGCTTGGATGGTCCCCGCGGATCGGCCGTGATCTCCTCTCCGGTGATCTCCACCGGCTTCACGCTGAACCGGATGTCCGGGTTCCCGGGGTCGAACGTGCCGCGGTTGCCGGTGGCCCCTTCGATGGGCTTGCCATCGATGCGGGAACGCAACTGCCCCTGCACGGCGGACTTGGCCTGGGACGGCATGAACCAGGCGTAGACGGTGGTGGGCTTCTGGCCGCTCCCCTTGCTGGTCAGGTAGTAATCGACGGTGTTGCGGATGATGATCCCGTCGTGGCCCGCCGCCCTGGCCTGGTCGATGTACTTCTGTGTGTGCTTCCAGGTGCGTCCTTCGGCATCGACGATGAGCGGGTTGCGGATGGAGAGATACAGCGGGATCGTCTGCGGCTCCGCGTTCTGATAGTCGAACGCGCGACGATCATCGGCGTACGAATCGGCCACCCGATAGTCCGCCGCGGCGAACCAGGTGCCGTCCGAGGTGTAACGACCGAACCCTTTGGCGAAGATGCCCCGCACATCCGGGCTGCCGTGGTACACCACCAGCGGCTTGCCGTCCTCATCCACGACCTTGCTGTCCTTGAACCACCGCTTGAACGCCTCGCTCTCGACGGGCGGGGCGATGGAGAACCGCGGCCCGCCTTCGGGCGTATCATCCGGCGAAGGTTTCGCGGGTGAGGAAGTCTCACCCCGCCCGGCGACGGGCGTTTCGGGCACGCCAGCCGTTTGCCCGAGGGCGGGACCTTCGCCCGTTTTGCGGTAGGCCGTGACCAGCCAGTAGCTGCCACGCCCGTTCCACCCATGCTGAACAACGACCGTGTGTTCATCGCCACGGAGCACGATCTTGGATGGGTCCGCCGACGATCTCACCCCGCGCAGCGAAGGCAAAATGCTCGGCAACACATCGACCACGCCGGGGTGCTTCACGTCCATCTTGGCGATGCCGTACCCGTCCTCGTACCTGTTGGCCGCCGTGCCGACCTTGCCCCACACCAGGCTGATCGGCCCGGGCACATCGGGGTGATCCAGCACGCCGACCGCCTCGCCGTCCCGCTCGCGGCGGAGGAAGTTGAGGGCGTTGCGGAACCGCCCCTTGAAGCGGGTGTAGATGGGGCCGAACGGCCCGCTCCGCGTGCCGTCCTCCGCCCGCTCCACACTGAACCTGATATCCGGGTTCCCAGGGTCGAAGGTGCCGCGGTTGCCGGTGGCGCTCTTGATCTGCGCGGGGTCGAAGGCGATGTACGAGTCCGTCGCCTCGGGGACCAACCGGCGGAAGGCCGCATCGGACATGGGCTTGCGCAACTCCCGATCGTGAGCGTCCTGGCCGATGCGCTGGATCAGCGGCTTGCCGAACCCCTCGCGGCGGTTCATGTACACGACGCCGTCGTACCCGGCCTGTTGCAGAATCTCACGGGCCGAACGCTCACCGGCCTCCTCGACGGAGTCGATCAGACCAAGACGCTCCAACTGCGGCAGAACCTCGGCATCGCTCCACTCGCCCGTGTCGATCAGACGGACGGGGTTCTGGATGGAGAGATAAACGGGCATCATCCGCCCGTAGGCACTCCCGCCCGCAAACGCCGCCGCCTGGTCGCGTGTACCGAAGTGGGATCCGAGATCACCATCGGCCACCGTGTTGAACGCCGTAAAGACGTTCTGTGTCCCGTGGTACACCACCAGGGGCTTGCCGTCCTCATCCACGACCTTGCTGTCGCCGAACCAGCGCTTGAACGCCTCGCTCTCGACGAGCGGGGCGATGGAGAACCGCGGCCCGCTACCGGGCGTATCATCCGGTGAAGGTTCTGCGGATGGGGGAGTCCCATCCCCGCCGGGAACGGCGGATCCGGGCACTGGTGACCTTCGCCCGGTAGCGGAACCTTCTCCCTGCGCATCGCGTGCGAAGAACGTCACAACCCAGTGCGGCGGTTGGTCGTTGTATCGGTCATGGACCACGGCCCGGTATCCGTCCCCGTCCAGCACGGCCCGATGGGCATCGCTCTTGGCCTTGTTGAGGCGGAGCCGATTCCAGACATCGGGGAGCGCATCCAGATCGCCGGGGTGCTTCTCGTCGATGTGCCGGATGCCCATGCCCTGCTCTCCGCCGCGACCAACCACCAGGCTGATGGGCGCTGGCCTCCCGTCCGGCAGACGGACATCCGGGTGTGTGAGGACGCCCACGGCTTCTCCCTCCTTCTGGCGTCGAAGGAAGTTGATCGCGCTGCGCGCACGCCCCTTGAAGCGCTCGAAGATCGGGCCAAGCCTCCCTCGCTTCCTGCCGTCCCCCGCCCGCCCCACGCTGAACCTGATATCCGGGTTCTCTGGGTCGAAGGTGCCCCGGTTGCCGGTGGCGCTCTTGATTTGGGCGGAGGCGCCGTCAGCATCCGGGAACACCGCGTAAATGTCGGATCGCGTCCGCCCGTCCACGACATCACGGATGATGACCCCGTCCCATTCGGCCTCCCCGCGCATGACCTGCGCAAACGTCTCTCTCACCAAGTCCGCCGGTGAATGTTCCGAAGCCTCCTCACCCTCGAACACCCGTGGATTCTCGATGGACAGGTAGACCTGCTTGATCTCACCGTCCTCGTAGAACATCGCGTTGGCACGGCTCGACGTGAAGAAAAAAGCGGGATGCGCGGCACCGGATTGCGGCTGCGCTGCCGCATCGAAACGATTGAATCGGCGGCCACCGTGGTACACCACCAGCGGCTTGCCGTCCTTGTCCACGACCTTGCTGTCGCCGAACCAGCGCTTGAACGCCTCGCTCTCGACGAGCGGGGCGATGGAGAACCTGATATCCGCCTCCGGCGGCGTATCATTCTCCGACCCCGCGATGCTCTCCGGGGAGTCGCTCACGCGACCGCCGGGGGGAGATTCCGCGGGGTCGCTTATTTCCACCAGGTCGTGATTGTAGAGTTTGCGCCCGTCCTGCAACTCGAACACGGTCAACTCGACCACGAAACGCCGATCGGGCCTGCTCCTGGTGGAGCCGGTCTCCAGACCGGCATCGGGCGCTCGCATAGGCGCGTACAGGTGATGCACGGCCTTGACCTCGGGCCGCCCCTTGGTGTCGGGGTGGGAATCGCCCAGCACGGCCCGGCGGATCAGGTCGGGCAGCACATCCAGCGCGTCGAGCCTCCACGGATCATCGCGTTTGCCGGAGAGTTCCTTGGCGCTGCTCTTGCTCACGCGGATGGTCCATCCGGTGGACTCGTTGGTGTATTCGTCCCGCAGATGGTCCATGACGTGACGGAAAGCCGCGAGCATCCGCGTGCGGGGCGGCATCGCCGAGAACCGGCGGGTTCTCAGGACCGTCTCCATCGGCTCGGGCACATCCGCGCGGCGCTGCAACCGCTCCCAGTTGCGCTCGATCCTGGCTGTGCGATCGCCGTACCCGGCATCCGCGCTCTCGGCGATGGAGAAGCGGGGCGAATCCGTCTCTGCCCGGCGGTCGCGTGCGGCCTCATCCAACGCCCTCAGCACCGCGTCCCGCACCGCGATCCGGTGCCTGCCGATGGTCCCCTTGAACCCCAGCCGCGCGAGCGTGTCGGCGACAAAGGCGCGCAGACGGGCCAACAGCCCCGGGTCCGCGGTCAGCCTGGACGCGACCTGCGGATCATCGGCCAGGGCCTCCACGGCCCGCGCCACACCCTCATCCCCTACACTCCGCCCCATGATCGACCTGAAGGCGTTGCGTGAGAATCCCCAGCGTTTCCGCGATGGGTGCGCGAAGAAGCGCATCCCCGCGGACATCGACCGTCTCCTGACGCTCGACGAGCAGCGCCGCGCCCTGCTCGCCCGTGCCGAGAGTCTTCGCGCCGAGCAGAACAAGATGGCAAAGGAGTGCGGCCCCAGAATCGGACAACTCAAGGCTTCGCTCAAAAAGGCCCCGCCCGAGCAGGCAGGCGCGATCCAGAAAGAACTCGACGACCTGACCGCCCGGCCCGCGGCGCTCAAGGGCCAGATCGCAGACCTCGAGACTCAACTGGCGGCACTCGAGCCGGAACTGAACACGATCCTCATCCAAGTGCCCCTTCCACCCGATCCCGATGTGCCCATCGGCGCGGGGAGCGACGACAACATCGAACTGCGTCGATGGAACCCGGCCTGGTTCGACACCGCCCGGTCTTTCCGGGAGAACAAGGGGTTCACGCCCAAAACCCACCTTGAACTGGTGCGTGACCTGCATCTGGCCGACTTCGAGCGCGGTGTCAAACTCGCGGGCGCACGCTCGTACATCCTGACCGGCGACGGGATGCGCCTGCACCTGGCGGTGCAGCGCTTCGCCCTTGACTTCATGGTCGAAAAACAGGGCTTCTCTCCCACGAGCGTGCCCGTGCTCGTCCGGGAAGAGGCGATGCTCGGCACGGGCTTCTTCCCAGCGGGCAAGGAGCAGGCCTACCTCGTGGACGAGTCCCACCGGGCCGGTCCCGATGCGGCGGGCAAGGGTCAGGACCTCTTCCTCACCGGCACCGGCGAGGTCGGCCTGATGGGAATCCACCAGGGGGAGATTCTCGATGAAGCGGCGCTCCCGCTCCGCTATGTCACTGTGAGTACCTGCTTCCGCCGCGAGGCCGGCGCCGCGGGCAAGGACACCGCCGGGCTGTACCGCATCCACCAGTTCGACAAGGTTGAGCAGGTGGTCATCTGCCGCGCCGATGAGGCCGAGAGCCGAACCTGGCACCAGAAGATGATCGGCTTCGTTGAGGAGATCCTGCGAGCGCTCGAGATCCCCCACCGCCTGCTCCAATGCTGCACCGGCGACCTGGGATTCAAGAACGCCGACATGATCGACATCGAGAGTTGGATGCCCGGCCGCGGCGAACTCGATGCCGAGGGTCGCCCCCGCGGCGCGTACGGCGAGACGCACTCCGCCAGCCGCCTCTACGACTTCCAGTGCCGCCGACTCAACATGCGGTACCGCTCGGGCGGCGAGGGTGGCAAGGGCGATACCACGTTCTGCCACTCGCTGAACAACACCGTCCTCGCCAGCCCGCGTTTCCTGATCCCGCTGCTCGAAATGCACCAGAACAAGGACGGCAGCGTGACCGTCCCCGCCGCCCTGCGCCCCTACATGGGCGGGCGTGACCGGATCGGCTGAGTCCGTTCATCCGCGTCCCTCGTTAGTGCTTCCCGAACTCCCACGGGGTGCCGGGTTTGTAGCCCACCAGGTCGTACAACTCCTGGCGCGTCTGCATCTGCCCGAGCAACCCTTCGGCCGATCCCGTGGTGCGAAGGTGTTCCAGCGCCCGCGTTACGGCCCCCATCGCGACCCGAAGGAGCGTCACGGGGAAAATCACGCACGAATACCCCATCGCGCCGAACCGCTCCACCGGGATCATCGGGGTCTTGCCAAACTCGGTCATGTTCGCCAGCAGGTAGGGCCCGCCCGCGGGATTCGGGCCGCGCAGACCGCGCATCGCCGCCGCGAACTCCGCGAACTCCTTTTCACTCGTCAGCCCCTCCGGGAAGATCATGTCCGCGCCCGCGAAGACGTACGCCGCGGCACGGTCCACCGCGGCCTGAAAACCATCGACGCCCCGCGCATCCGTGCGGGCGCACACGATGAACCCCGGCGCGTGCTCCGCGGCCGCCTTCACCGCCCAATGCACCTTCTCAACCATGTGATCCGTCGGGATGAGTTCCTTCCCGTCGAGGTGGCCGCAGCGTTTGGGAAACTTCTGGTCTTCGAGGTGAAGCCCCGCCGCGCCCGCGCGGGCGTACTCGATCACGGTTCGCCGGACCATCTCGGCCTCGCCGAAGCCTGTGTCCGCATCCGCCAGCACGGGGAGGCCGCTGCCATCCGCCACTTCCCGGATCACACGGCAGAAATGCTCCAGCGTCAACAGGCCCACATCCGGCACGCCGGCGCTCACGCTCGTGGCAGCGCCTGAGACGTATGCCGCCTGAAACCCCGCCTTCGCGATCGCTCTCGCCGCCAGCGCGTTGAACGCCCCCGGTGCCGCGATGCACCCGACGTTCATCAATCCACGGAGCCTCACACCCGAGTTCTCGTTCAGACTCATCATCCATCCATCGTACTCGTCCCCGCTCATCTCGAACTATGAAGCCATGCCGCCAAGCAACCGACACGTAACGCCTTGTTGGCAGGCGTGTATCACTCTCCGAGGACACACACGCTCCTCGATCAGCGACCCCGAACGCCGCGCTCGGGGTCGCGGTCTTTTTGAGTACCACAATAAGTCCTATAACACATTTGCCTACTTCATGGTTTGTACCCGATGCTCGCGAGGATGCCCGAGCGCTTGCCCGCCGATACGTGAATAACTCCACTCACCTACCATTGGTCCCTTTCGACCACAGTACCGACTCATTCACGAGACAATGCCCATGCCCAATCGGTCCTTGATGTTTGTTACCCTGGCATCTCTCGGCTTTGCCGCGGTGGCCACTGCCCAGTTGGTCACGCCACCCCCAGCCGCAAACCCGCAGATCGATGCCAACATACCCAAGGCTCCCCCGCCGCCTCCTGCCGCGGAGATCCCACCGTCGATGCCGCCCCCTGTCCGGGCGACGCCGGTCAAGAAAGAACCGGTACCCGCTCTGCCGTACAAGGAATGGGAGAAAGACACCAACGGTGTTGTGCTTCCGCTGAACGAACCGCTCGAACTCGCAGCGCTCCGCCGCAATCCGTACATGACGCCGGAGATGCAGTCCAAGATGGAGGCGTATCTTCCCGAGCGGAAAAAGTCGGTGCGGCGTGTCGTCATCGACAATCTCGACCTGTCCGAGCAGTTGGAAAACGCGTTCGACAAAGTGACCCTCGCCAGCGGAGACAAATCCGGCGTCGGCGACCTTATGCGGGTCACCAAACCGCTCAACGTCACGCGCCTCGCCGTGGACCTCAAGAACCGCGGCATCATCGACGACAAGGCCGCCGGCTTCAACTCGCAGATCACCTCTGCCTATGACAAGGCCACCAGCCCCCCCGCGAAGGCCGATGGGGGTGCGGACAAAGACCGCATCAACGCGATGCTCCGCAATGTACTCCGGAACACGATGAGCGAGCAGATCATGGAGTACAACGAACTGCTGCTGGAAGCTTCCAAGGAACTCCCCGGCATCAAGGCCGATCTGACCCGCGATGAGAAGATCGCCGCCGTGAAGCAGGCCATGTCCTCCATGACATTGGACCAGCGCAAGGACCTCCTCCGCAAGGTCGCCGGTCTCTCCTGACACCAAAGCCCGCGGATCATCAGTTTCAGCGTGCCGTCTTGCTCGCGGGTCGGAGGTACGTGTTGTCCATCTCCCAGACACCGATCTCCGGGCTCGAGAGCGGGCGGCCGTTGTGCGCGCCCGGAGTTGCACCATCCCGGAGCACGAGAATCAGGTCGGAGAGCGCTGCGGGGTGTTGAAATACGTAGGCGTGTGTGGTGAACCCGCTGACCTCGCAGTTGATGACCTCCAGCCGGGGCAACGAGGCGAAGACGGTCAGGGCGGCCGGCTTGAGGTCCTTGACATGAAGTGAACCGATGCGGCTGCGGCCGCTGAACAGCCAGTTTGCCAGTCCCAACGCTTCATCCTCCTTGGAAAAATACAGGACGAACCGGTCCGCCACTCCGACGAGATTCTCGCCGAAGAATCGCTGCCTGAACACGTCCACGTCCAGGTCGGGCGCGGCGAGCACCACGGTGCCGAGTTTCAGCACCTCCGCCGCGGTGGGAAAGTCGGGTGGAACCACGGGAGAAGAACTCTCCGGCACCAGCGTGCTGAACAGGCTCTTCCCGGACATGCCGCGGAACTCGGCGTTCAGTTCCCGCAGCGCCGTGGTGGCCACGTCGGTGCCGCGGCTGTGGGACACGATGTGCATCTTCTCCACCTCCGGGCACGCGGCGACCGCTCGCAGCAGGAGTTTGAGGTGCACGACGGTGAACTCACCGCTCTCCCGGTCATAGGCGTACCCCGCCAGCCCGCCGAACCCCGCCGGCCAGGTGTACACGATCGGCACCCCGCGCCGCCCCGAGAAATGCCAGGCCTGCGCGAGCCGGATCACGGCGTCATCGAACGAGTTGTTGAAGCCGTGGATGAAGATCACAACCTCCTTGCGGTCCGTGCGAACAAGGCGCTCGCGGAGCACATCTCCGAAGGCCCGGTTTTCGGCGTCGATCGCGTCGCGTGCGCCGATCTTGCCGCCGATGCGATTGCCTTTCACCTCCATGTACTCGGTGATCGGTGTGAATCGCCCCCGCTCCTCCACCCGCGACACCCGCAGTGTGTACGAGCGGGATCGCTGTCCTGAAGTGCTGATCTCGACCAGTTCATCCCAGGTGGGACGCGGCGAGAGTTCAACGGTGGCGTTCCCGTACGACGTGAGATCGCTGCGTTCGTGGCCGTATCGCGGCCCGGACTTGTCTGGAGGAGTCGGCCCCCGATCCGTGACATAGACAACGTTTATTTCCGGGGTTTGCAGGGCGGGATCGAGACTCGCGTAGGTCCGCCGCCCCGCTTCGCCCCTCATGACATACGGCGACGTAATGAGTTTCTCCGAACAGGCACCCAGCAGGAGCACGAGAGGGAACAGCATCCGAATAAACGCGTAGTACGGGGTGCTCAATCGTGTTTGTTCCTTCGTTGTCACTGGCGGATTCTACTCACTTGCACGGTATTTGCCGGGCGTGTCCAAGACGGAATCGCGTACAATCATGACTCGAACCACCGAACTCGTAACCCAATGCTCACGGACACCATTCATCTTGTCGAAGACTGCCGCATCGCTCTGCAGCGTGTGCGCTCCTCGCTCATGGATCTCTTCGAGTCGGAGGGCGTGAATCCGGCCGTACCCCAGGAGATCGCGAAACGCTTCGGTCTTCATCGCAACATGGCGTGGAAGTTATCCCGCATCGTCAACGCGACCGATCCGTTCGCCTCGCTGAACCACCTTCCCGGCCCCCAGGGGATGGAGTTGACACTGAGAGGCATGGAACAATCCGGGGTTCCCGCCGCGACGACCAACGCGGTGCGGGACGCGGTTGAGACATTCCAGCGCATGGTTGTCGAGCACGCCGGCGATCGTGAACACCTGCAACTCACGCTCGAGAGCATGGGGTTGTTCGAGAGCGATGCGGCGGCGGCCAGCGGCAGAGAACTCGCCTTCCGCGGGAACAGCATGGTCTGGGGAGTGCAGGCCAAGACGCGCGTGGCGCTGACGATTCTGGGGCCTTCGGCCAACGCCGGGGAGTGCGATTATGCGCTGGTCTCCGGCCTGGTCGGTTTCAGACGCCTGCGGCCCACGGCCCGGTGGCGCCTCTACAGAGCGCAGATGCACGACGATCATGGCCGTCCACTCGCCTCGGGAGGGCATCTCGAAACGATCGATCCTGATCCGCCGACCGAACTTCCTTTTCTGCTGCGTGGCTTCTGCACCGCCGGGATGCCGGCGATCGTGTCTTTCGACGGCCCCGATGGCAGGGAGTTCTGCCTGCCCGGCGGTCAGGTCGGCAACCGGGGCGCGTTCGACTGTTTCTTCGGGTACATCTTCCGAGGCTTGCCCCTGACCCGGGGAGCGGACAACACCCACGGCTCGACCGCCGCGACGATCACCCTGCCGGTGGAGTCCGCGGTGTTTGACCTGTTAGTCCACCGAGACCTGCCGATGCCCAAGGGTTTGGAAGTTTCGCTCCACGGGTTTCCTCATGGCGGGCCGGAAGACCCGTCGGCGCAGACCGCCCGGAATCTGCTCCCCCTCAATGAACCGCTGATCGAACTCACAGGCTCACCCCCGGCGATCGCGACCCCTTTGGTGCCGCGGCTGGCGCGGATGTTCGAGCACGTCTGCGGGCGGATGTCGTGGGACGCCACCGCCTTCCGCGGGGTGCGCGTGGTCATGCGTCACCCGCCGATGTCGTCGAAGTTGGTGATGCGGTGGCCGCTCGAATGAAGCGCCGGATCAGGCCGCATCGAAACCGCCGGGCGATGACGAGTACGCCAGATCGCGGTATTCACGCATGACTCTGTTGGTATTGAAACGGGAACCGTTGAGCGCGATGGCATGGCGGACGATGGAGATCCACATGGCGCGGTCGTTCTTGTAAACGGGCAGAATCGCGTGCTCGAGTTTGTCGTACAGTGCTTCCGCATCGCGTGCGGCCCGTGCCTCGGGATCGGTCAACGGGTCGTGCGCGTAGATGTCCCGCCCGATCGTCCAACCGGTCAGCCCCTCCACTTCTCCTTCGAGCCACCACCCGTCGGGCGTGGAGAGACTCGGTACGCCGTTGAGGGCCGCCTTCATGCCGCTGGTCCCGCTGGCTTCAAGAGGCGGCACGGGCGTGTTGACCCAGAGGTCCACGCCGGCGACCAGCGGCTGGGCGTTCGCGAAATCGTACTCGGGTAAAAAGAGCCCCTTCACATCGGGCGCCAGGGCGCGGAGCGACTCGATCACGCGTCGGATGATCTCCTTGCCTTGGTGGTCGTGCGGATGGGCCTTGCCTGCGTAGATGATCTGGATCGGCCCGAGTTTCCGGGCGATGTCGCGGAGACGATCGGGGCGACGCAGCATCAGGTCGGCACGCTTGTACCCCGTGGCGCGCCGCGCGAAGCCGATGGTGAACGCGGCCGGGTCCAGTCCGGCCCCGGTGAGGGCATTCACACGGTCGATCAGCCGCTTTTTAGCGGCGGCGCGGGCTCGTTGTAACGCGTCGTCGGGGATGAAGAGCGCCCGCATGATGGCGCGCTCATCGGCACGCCAGCCGAGGCTGTACGCGTCGAGGAGCGCGGCAACCTCCGGGCAGGCCCATGTGGGAGCATGGACACCATTGGTGACAAAGTCAATGCGAGGATCGCCGAGCATGTCGCGCGACACCTCGCCGTGGCGTTTGGCCACGCCGTTGACGAACCGGCTGTGGTGCATGGCGAGCAGTGTCATATTCAGGTGGCCGTGCTCCACGAACGGCGCTCCTTCGTGGATGGCTGATTGCACGCCGAGAACTTCGCCGACCAGGTGGAGCGGGAAACGGTCGTGGCCCGCGGCGATGGGAGTGTGGGTGGTGAATACCCCAAGCGACTTGACCTCGTGCTGAACTCGTGGATCTTCAGGATCGGATCGATAGTGAAAACTGCGCTCGGCGAGAAGTTCGATCGTCAGGAGCGCGGCGTGCCCCTCGTTCATGTGGTAGGTGCCGATGTCCTTGTAGCCCAGCGCACGAAGAACGAGAACCCCGCCGATGCCCAGAACGGCCTCTTGCAGGATGCGCATCCGCAGGTCGCCCAGGTACAAACGGGCCGTGATGGCTCGATCATCATCGTGGTTCTCGGGCAGGTCGGTGTCGAGAAAATAGAGCGGGACCGCCCGGCCGGAAGGATGGGTCGGTTTGACTTCGAGTTTCCACGCGGCGATATGAACCTTGCGACCCTGAAGGGTGATCGCCACGCGGGCTTCGGTCTTCGAGAGGTGTTCGGCAGGGTTCCAGGGGAAAGGAGACTCGTGCTGCATCCCGCTCGCATCGATCGACTGGTGAAAGTACCCTTCGCGGTGTACGAGGGTGACCGCGACAAGCGGCAGGCCGATGTCCGCGGCGGAACGGATGCAGTCACCGGCAAGTATGCCCAGCCCCCCGCTGTAGGTGGGGAATCGAGGATCGGCGGCGATCTCCATCGAGAAATAGGCGATGCGGTGCGGGTCTGGCATAGGTCCTCCGTGCGTGAGATTCGGCGAGCGTGGAGCGTAGTCGGCCGTAACGATCCGAGTGATCTGCGCGTACGGTCATTCCGCCGATCCGATGTCGGTCGGCAGTTGCCCGCTCTGGAGTCTCGTTTATGCGATTCAACCGAATGACCCTCCCCCTTTCGATCGCCTCGCTGTTGCTGGCCGCGATCTCCGCCCCGCTGCCCGCGCAGCCGCCGCCTCCCGCGCCCGGTGAACGCCCCGCGCGTGCCGAGACAGCCGTCTCCGCCGAGCAGGCAATGAACCAGATCAATCGGAATCTGCGCCGTCTGCAGCGGCAGGCCGCGGACTCAACCAAGAAGGTGGACAACCTCAAACTGGTGAACGAGGCGCAGCGCGGTGCGGTGTCGGCGAAGGGGGCGATCCCCCGTGGCCCATGGTCCGAAGAGACCGATGCGGCGAAGCAGGCTCAGGCGCTCGAGCCGTACCGCCGGCACCTGATCGCGCTGACGCGGAAACTGCTCGATCTGGAGGTCGCGATCCTGGATGGAAAGAACGAAGACGCGACAACGTTACTCGCCGACATTCAGACGTTGAAACTCGAAGCGCACAAGGAAATGGGCATCAAGGACGACGATTGAAGCCTATCCGGCGCTCAACGCCTTGAGCAACGCGGCTTCATCCCACACCTCGATCCCGAGTTCCATCGCCTTGTCGAGTTTGCTCCCCGCTTCGCGCCCGGCGATGACGAGGTGGGTCTTCTTCGAAACGCTGCCGGTCACTTTCGCGCCCAGTGATTCGAGTTTCTCGCTCAGGGCGGTTCGATCGAACGCGTCGAGCGTGCCTGTCAGGACGATGGTCTTTCCTGCGAATGGGCCGCCGCCCGCCGCGGTGCCCGACGAGTCGGGCGTGTACTCCTTGGAGGAGAGATCGACACCGACGGCCTTCAACTGCTCGAAGGCGCGTTGAGCCGGGGCGCTGTGAAGATACGCGTACACGATGGGGCCAGTATCCTCGCCCAGCCCGGTCTCGTATTCGGGAGTCACCGTCAAGGTAAGGCCGAACCGCTCCAGGCGCTTCCGCGGGCTCATGCGGTTGACGGCCATGGGCATGAGTTTCCAGACGGGCGCGGCGAGGAGTTCATCGATATCGGCGAAGTGTCGGGCCAGATTCTTGGCGGTGCTGTCACCGATGTGCCGAATCCCCATGCCCGCGAGAACTCGGGCGAGGCCCCGAGACTTGGCGGCTTCGATCCCGGCGAGCAGATTGTCCACCTTTTTTTCGCCCAGGCGATCGATGCCGATGAGGGCCTGGCGGTGCTCGGCCAGTCTGAAGATATCGGCGAAATGATCGAGGGGTATGCCGCCCTCGGCGCGGATGGCGTCGATGGTCTTTTCCCCCAGACCTTCGATATCCATCTGCTTGCGGCCGCAGAACCAGATCAGTTTCTCGCGGACCTGGGCCGGGCATTCGGGGTTCACGCATCGGCGGGCGCTCTCCCAGAGGGGATCCGGGTTCGCGGGGTCGGGATACTCGGGTTCCACGGGGCCGCCGCACTCAGGGCAATGCTCCGGCGCGGTGATCGGCCGGGCATCGGCGGTCCTGGCGTGGTGCACGACACCGACGACATACGGGATGATTTCTCCCGCCTTTTCGATCTCGATGGTGTCGCCGATGCGGATGTCCTTCTGGCGGACCTGGCCGTAGTTGTGAAGGGTCGCGTGCTGCACGACGGTCCCCGCGAGGGGGATTGGCTTCATCACGGCGCGCGGAGTGATCTTGCCGGTCTTCCCGACCTGATGAAGCACGTCAAGGAGCGTGGTGGTCTTGCGGTCGGGCGGGTACTTGTACGCCGTGATCCAGCGCGGGCTTTTGGACGTCAGGCCGAGTCTCGCCTGCTGGGCGAAGTCATCGACACGGACAACCATGCCGTCGGTCTGATAGTCGAGCGTGCGGCGGTCTTTGCCGAACTCGTCGATCGCGGACAGGATTCGCTCGAAGTCGTCGCTCACCGTCAGGCGGCCCGAGACCGGCACGCCCAGGGCGCGGACCGCGCCGAGGAACGCGCTGTGCGACGGCGCGAAATCGGGGTCGGAGAGTTCGCCCCGTCCGTGCGCGCAGAACAGGAGTTTGCGAGAGGCGATCAGTTTGGGGTCGAGGTTCTTCAGCGTGCCCGTGGTGGCGTTCCGCGGATTGGCCAGGGCATCCTCCCCCGAGGCTTCGAGGTCCGAGTTGATCCGTGCGAACTCGCGGAGAGACATGAAGACCTCGCCGCGGATCTCGAGCACATCGGGGATTCGAGGCCGCCCGGGCGCACCGTCGCCCACACTAAGTTTCATGGGAATAGCCCGGATGACGCGCGCGGCGTGGGTGACATCATCTCCGGTGGTGCCGTCCCCCCGCGTGACGGCGTGTCGGAGCACGCCCTTCTCATAGCGGAGGGAGAGAGCGAGGCCGTCGATCTTGGGCTCGGCCGCGAAGACCACCCGCTCCGGGCTGAACAGCCCGTCCCCCGCGAGCGCCTTGTGCATCCGCGCGGCCCACTCGCGCACCCCTTCCGCGTCGTAGGTATTGTCGATGCTGAGCATCGGCAGGGCGTGACGGATCTGGGTGAATCCTTTGACAGGCTCACCGCCGACGCGACGCGTGGGGCTGTCAGGATCTTCGACTTCGGGGTGCCGCACCTCGAGTTCGGTGAGTTCGGCGAGGAGCGCATCAAACTCGGCATCGGACATGATGGGAGCGCCATCAACGTAGTACGCCCTGTTGGCCCTCTCGAGGAGCGTGCGGAGGTGGTGGATGCGCTGCGTGTCCTGGAGTCGTGACATGGGGGAGCGGGTGCGGGGCCGTGCCGGATCGGAAGGACAGGGTAGATCCGCAGGCCGGGAGCAATCCTTTCCCGAAAGTCCCGCTCGCGGGTTACGGTGCAGTGTGCCCGGGTGTTCCGCTCGGGCGTATCACCCCACGCCGGGAAGGTTCTTATCGATCCAGTCGTCCTGCTTCAGCACGGCGGTTCTGTTGCGGCGGTCCTTGGCCTCGCTGCGACGCTGGGCGAGTCGGAAAAGCCTTGCGAGCACGCCGGTGTGAGCGAACTCGGGAGATCCGGGGCGATCACGGAGCAAGCCGGCGGGCAGGGGCAGGAACTTGACCGCAAGATCGTCCTCGAGCGACACAAAAATCTGCGACGAACCGGGATCGCCCTGCCGGCCCGCACGGCCGATGAACTGGCGGTCGATGCGCTTGGCCCCGTGCATCTCGGTCAGGATCACGTGCAGCCCCCCAGCTTCTCGTGCCGCGGCGTCGAGTTTGATGTCGGTGCCGCGGCCGGCCATGTTGGTGGCGACGGTGATCGCGGCGGAGCGGTCGGTCTGGAGGCGGCTTCGGCCCTGGCCCGCCTTCTCGATGACCTCGGCTTCGTCCTTGTCGAAGTTGGCGTTGAGCACCTGGTGGGGCAGGCCGCGCGCGTGCAGCAGCCGGGAGAGGAGTTCGGATGCGCCGATCGAGCGTGTGCCGACAAGCATGGGCCTTCCCTGCTGGTGCACCTCCTCGATGGAGTTGACAATCGCGGCCCACTTGTCGCGCGCCGTGCGGAAAGCACGCAACGGCCACGCTTTCCGGGCGATGGGTCGGTTGGTGGGGATGACGGTGACGGGCCGGGCGTAGACCGACTCCATCTCGGCGGTCGCGTCGGCGGCGGTGCCGGTCATGCCGCAGAGGAACGGGTACGTTCGGAAATACCGCTGAAAACTCATGCGAGCCAACGTTTCCCGGTCGGCGGTGACTTCGAGGCCTTCCTTGGCTTCGACCGCCTGGTGCAGCCCGTGCTCCCACGAACGGTCCGGCAGAAAGCGGCCGGTGTACTCGTCGACGATGACGACCTTGCCCTCGACGATCTGGTACTGCTGCTGGTGGATGTAGCAGAAGCGAGCGACGAGGGCCTGGCGCACGAGTTCCTCGCCGCGGCGGTTGGCCTTCCAGATCCGCTCGCCGCCGTGACCGAGGAGCGAAGCGAACATGGCGCGGAGTCGGTCCTGCCCCCGGCGCTTGAGGTCCGCTCGACGATGAACATGGTCGATGGTAAAGTCCGGTCCCTCGTCGAGTTTGGCCGCCATCGCCGCGGCCTCGCGGTAGACCTTGCTCATCTCGTCTTCCCGCCGCGACCGGGCGATGATGAGGGGCACGACACCTTCGTCGATGAGAACGGCGTCCGCTTCATCCACGAGCGCGGCACGCAGTCCTGGAACCATCGGCCCGGAGTGGGGGCCGCCCCCCGCGAGGTTCATCGCGTGGCGCGCCGTCCATGGGGTGTTGGCGCGTCCCATGCGGATCTGGTCGCGGAGCCAATCGGCAACGATCTGCTTGGGCGTGCAATACACGATGGAACGGGAGTACACGTCGAAACGCGCGTCCTGCTCGGTTTCCTGCGTGACGGCGCCGACTTTCAGCAGACAACGCTCGTAGATGGGCCGGCGGCTCTCGGCATCGCGTGCGGCGAGGTAGTCGTTGACGGTCAATACATGAAGGTGTTTGTGTTGCCAGGCGATCAGGGGCGCGGCGATCGATCCGGTGAGGGTCTTGCCTTCACCCGTAAGCATCTCGATGATGCGGCCGTGGTAGAGGGCGAGCGCGCCCGTGAGTTGAACCGGGTACGGCTCTTCGCCTGTCACGCGGCGCGCGACCTCCCGCACGGCGGCCAGGGCGCGACACACCGTGGAATCGTCCTGGCGGCCCCGGAGAAAGATCTCGCGGGTGCGGGCGATGAGGTCGTCGAGAGCGGCCTCGGAAGAGTTGCGCATTTCCGAAGCCAGGGCGTCTGTGCGGCGTGCCTGATCCTGCAGCGAGCCCAGCCGATGACGGCTGTGACGAACGACGGTGCCGACACGCGACGCGACCAGGTCCAGCCCCTTGGGCACCACAGGCCGGAGCCGACGGCTTCGGAGCGATTCGTAGAGGGTGTGGTACTGAGTCAGCAGCACGGGATGGGGGGAGCCGGCGAGTAAGGATTGTTGTAAACTGTCCGCGACGCGATCGGTTCGGTGGGTATCTCACTAGAGCCGAGCGCGTCCCTGGAGTGACTTGTCCAGACGGTCGGCCCACTGGGCAAGCCAGGGTTTCGTGGGGAGGGTAAAGCGGAAATAGACGCGTTCTCCGGGGCTCGCGGGTGAACCATCGGGGGTCACGAGTCGGCCGGGCCGGGCTTCTCCCTGTTCATTCACGGGCAGGAAGTAGGCACGCAGCACGGGGCGCTTGGCCCGGGTGCCGGATTGATCCGCGGGGTCCGTCTCGAATGTTCCACCCCCGGCGTACCCGAGAGCGGGGTGGGGCAGGTCGCGGTCTCCGGCCTCGCTGGTCCGTTCAAACTTGGCCTCAATCACCTCATCCGGGCGAGATGAGCGACGCAGTTCAACCTTGTAGGCGTCGGGCGGCAGGCCGTAAATCCACGCCTCCTGCTGGGTCAGGCTGGCGGTGGCCCGGAGGGACTCGGGCATCAGCACCAGGCACAGGGCCTGCCCCTCCTGAACGAACTTCCCGATGTACGAGTCGAGGTCGCGCCCGACGACGACACCGTCCTGCGGCGCGCGTACCAGGAGGCGTCGCTCCCGATCCTCCAGCGTGGCGAGTTGCTCGTTGAGCGTCTGCACGTACTGCTCGGCGACCTGCGCACCGGCGATGCTGCGTGTACGGGCATCGCGTTCGCGGGCCTGGGCCTCGGCGATCTCGGCCCGGAGCAGCGCGATCTGCGCGGCGAGACGGTCGCTCTGGAGCGTGACGATCAGATCGCCGGCCTTGACGGACTCGCCGGGCCGAACGTGGATCTCGCGGACGAATCCGTCGGTCTTGAAGTAGACACCGGACTGCGCGGTGCTCTCGATGATGCCCACCGCTCGCCGGTGGTCGGGCATGGGAATCGCCCCGATGAGCAGCAGACCTCCGGCGATCATGCCCAGGCTGGTCAGGATGGCGCGGGGCCTGAACTCGGCCAGCGCGGGGCTGGTCGCCAGCCAGTGAACGAACTGGCCGACGGGGAGTATGAACCACATCGATGCGGTCCAGACCGCGAGGAAGACACCCAGGGCGAAGAGTTCGCCGACGAGGTAGAGCGTGATGGTGATGAAGAGAAAGACGCGATAGGCGAGCGCGAGTACCCCGTAGACGATCAGCACCCAGGCCTCGCTGATGCTGGAAGTGGGCGGGACGGGATTGCGCACCCGGTAGACGTGCTTCTGGAGCAGGAACTTGAGCATCCCGAAGGAGCGCTGCGCGAGGTTGGGCACCTCGAGCAGGTCGCTGAGGATGTAGTACCCGTCGAAGCGCATCAGCGGGTTGGCGTTGAAGAGAATGGTCGAGATGCTCGCGGTGAGCATGGCGTTGTACGCCAACTGGTGCAGCAGATCGCCCGGAGCGGTGTTGAGCCAGAGAAAAGCGCACGCCGAGGCAAGCCCCAACTCGAAGATCATGCCCCCCGCCCCCACCGCCATGCGCCGCCACTTGCTGGCGAAGCCCCACGCCGCGGATGCGTCAACGAACGGGGCGGGAACCAGCACGAGCATCATCGCACCGAACTCGGGCACCTGGCCGCCGAAGCGTTTGCAGACAATCCCGTGGCCGAGTTCGTGCCAGAGTTTGGTCACGACAAAGACCACGATCATCCAGCCCCAGTTCCGCGGCGCGATCGCCGAGTCAAAGCCGCTGACCAGCCGGTCCCAGTGAGGCAGAACAGCGTACAGCCCGGCCGCGATCCAGAGCGCCCAGACGATGAATCCGATCCGGTTCAGGACGGGTCGGAAGATCGGTTCAAGCCAGGTCAGGATGTGATCCGGGTTGAAGAGCTTGACCTTGAAGTACATCAGGCCGATGGCCTGCTGCATGGCCTTCTTCTGGATGCGCTCGCGGCCGCGGCGGAGCAGTTGCTCGGTCTCGGGGGCCGTATCGGCGGAAAGAAGATTGCTGCCGTGCAGTTGGGAAAGGAGTTGAATGACCTCGTTCTGCGTAAGAGCATCGTCCCCGTGGCGAGAGAGACCGAGTTGCCAGACTTCCTCGACGGTGCGGCGGCCGTCGAGCAGGCCGACAAACTCATGACCGACGGGGCTGAGCCGGAAGAACGCGTTGGAGGACGGATCGTGGACGACGTGCCAACGTTTGCCCCGGTAGTGTTGACGGGTGATCTGCACGTGGGGCCGCAGCCGAGGACGCATGGCCCGGACACGATGCCAGAAAGGAGAAAAAGTGGAACGGTCGCTCATGGGAGTGCGTGTTGCGGGGTGGTCGCGTGCGGAAAACCAGGGTGTGCCGGCGTGATGATCGAGTTCCTTCCTCCGCGGGACCCGCCGGGCATCACCACCAGAGCCACACCCGAAGCGTGTTGAGAATCCGCCGCGTCCCGATCCAGGCGATGCTCCGGGTCGGGCCGTTGAACTTGGCATGGCCTTCCATGCCGGGCCGGAACCAGGAGGGCGGCTGGCTGAGTTTGCAGTGAACCTCGAACGCGTTGGCGCCTTCGGCCGCGGTGCTCAGCGGGACGATCCGCTCGACGGTGAACGGGACGGTCAGGCTGGGATCGCTCTTGGGGCTCATCTCGCCTGTCTGACCGATGTACACGAGCGCGATGTCGCTGTCATCGACGCGGGCGATCACGACCATGTCGGTGAGGTCGGCCATCTCGAAGAGCCGGTCGCCGAGTTTGACAGCGGCGCCGACCTTGTCCTTCAGGTCGCCCGCCGTGATGACGCCGGGGATGGGGGCGGTGACTCTGGCCTTGGCGATTTCGTGCTCGAGGAGCCAGAGTTTCGCCTGCGACTGCTTGGATTTCGCGGCGGCCTGCTGCGATTCGCTCAAGGCGCCTTTCTTGAGTTGCTCATCGGCCTCCTTGTCATACTGGACGATCTGTGCCTGTGCCTCCAGCGCGCTGAGGCGGCGGTCGGTGGTGTCGAACTCGAGGAGGAGCTGCCCCTGGTCGACGCGACCGCCGGGTTCAACGCCCTCCCCGAGTCGGGCGATGGTTCCATCGAACGGCGCGGAGATGGTTCGGCGCTCGCGCGGCTGGAGTTCCAGCGGCGCCCCGAACCGATAGGGTGTGGTGTAGAAGACGGCGAAGAGCGTCGCGAGCATCACCGCGATACCGGCGAGTTTCCACACCGTGTGCTTGGGGCCGACGGCCCACGCCCCGGTCTTGAGCAACCAGTCCCACACGCGCAGCGCGATGATGCGGTCGTCGCTGTGACGAACGGCGAGAACAGGGGCGACCAGGTCGAGTGTGGCTTGCACCAGCTCCACGCCGCTCGCATCGATCCGCCCATCCCCGGTGGATTCGATCAGGAGGACACCCACGACACGATCACCCTGCGCATCACCGACACGGAGGGGGAACGACGCGACCCGGAGTTTGGCATCGGAGGCGGCGAGTTCCCGGTGCGAATGGGTGATCGCGGCGGAAAGGACGGCATCGGACCCGGGGCCGGTCAGGGGCGGGGGCGGGTAGAGAATCGTCTGGTCTTGATCGAGACACTCCTCCATCGCGGCTTCGAGTTTCTGCACCATCGCCATGCGGCGGTCGAGATTCTCGGTGTCGCTCAGGGCCACGATGCGGACGGTGCGGCGACCACTCCCCGCGCCACGCCGGATCGAAACATTGCTCCCGCTTCCCTGAACCCATCCCATCGCCACCCTGTCGGCCGAAACATAGCGAGAGAGGTCATTGACGAACTGAAAACAGCACCCCCTGAAGTTGGGGGTTTGATTCACCGCTGAGAGAAGGCGAGCGGCCAGGTCCATCGTGGCCGAAGAAGCCCGGGCGCGCTTCAGGGACTGCTGCGCGGCGTGCGAAAAGACATAGCCGGCCAGTAGTTCGACCAAGGCGAGCGTCGTCTGGAGCGCTTGACGTGAACGCCCGTCGAGCACAAGCGTGACCACGCCGGCGAGGGGCAGGTTCGGGGCTTCTTGCGGCATGCCCGACTGAACGGGAACGGCGATGACGTGCCCCCGCGCGCCCGTCGGATCGTACATCAGATCGTCGTTCTCGATCTCATAAAGCATGGCGCTGCGGCTGCCAGATCG